>Ga0308176_10000974_pt1 | contig 18034 bp, 18 predicted proteins | sample PhyCR2_3_FD_203890 | JGI IMG/M metagenome (GOLD analysis project Ga0308176, IMG submission 203890) | Soil microbial communities from UC Gill Tract Community Farm, Albany, California, United States - DLSLS.C.R2 | ecosystem: Environmental > Terrestrial > Soil > Agricultural land | place: USA...
CCGTGGCGCGGTGGATCTTGCTCTTCATCATCGTGCGGAGCATCAGCGGTCCTCCTGGCGGTGCTCGGGGCCGGACCCGAGGGTGATGGGCATGTTGTCGATCAGGCGGGTGGTGCCGACGCGGGCGGCCACGAGGATGCGGGCCTCGGTGCCGGCGGGTGCGTCGTCGGGCAGCTCGCCGAGGTCGGGGTCGGTGAGGACGAGGTAGTCCAGGTCGACGCCCACCGTCCGGCGCAGCTCGGCGCGGGCGGCGTCGAGCGCGACGTGGCCGCCGTACCCCGCCACCTCCCGAGCGGCGCGCAGGGTGCGGTTCAGCGCGGCCGCCTCCAGGCGCTGCTCGCCGTCGAGGTAGCGGTTGCGGCTGGAGAGGGCGAGACCGTCGGCCTCGCGCTGCGTGGGAGCGCCCACGACGTCGACCGGCATGTTCAGGTCCAGCACCATCCGGCGGATGAGGACGAGCTGCTGGTAGTCCTTCTCGCCGAAGACCGCCATGTCGGGCCGGACCAGCCCGAAGAGCTTGGCGACGACGGTGAGCACGCCGCGGAAGTGGCCCGGGCGGGTGCTGCCCTCGAGCGCCGTGGCCAGGGGCCCGGGCTCGACGGTCACCTGGGGCTCGCCGCCGGGGTAGACCTCGTCGACGGACGGCGCGAAGACGATGTCGACGCCCTCGCCGGCGCAGACCTCGAGGTCGGCGTCGAGGGTGCGGGGGTAGCGGTCGAGGTCCTCACCGGCGCCGAACTGGAGCGGGTTGACGAAGATCGAGACCACCAGCGGGCCGTCGGCGATGCGCTCGCGCGCGACCCGCATCAGGCTGGCGTGCCCCTCGTGGAGTGCGCCCATCGTCGGCACCAGGGCGACCTGCCGGCCTTCGGCGCGCGCCGGGGCGAGCAGCGCGGCGAGCTCCTCGCGGGTGCGCGCGAGGAGGGGGGTGCCGGTCACTGCAGCGTGGCCCGCGGACGCGGCGCGGTGCCGGGAGCCGGCGCGACGGCCTCGTCGAGGACCTGCCGGATCTTCGCCGCGCGGATCGGCAGCAGCCGACCGTCGGTGACGGCGCGGTCGACCGTGGCGCGGGCCAGGGCGACGTACGACGCCATCGTCTGCGGCGCGTTGGCGGCGATGTCCGCCAGGTGGGCGCGCACGGTGTTGACGTCGCCGCGGACGATCGGGCCGGTCAGCGCCGCGTCGCCCTGCTCCAGCGCGTTGTCCAGCGCGGCGGCCAGCAGTGGCCGCAGCGTGCCCGCCGGGTCGTCGGCGCCGGCCGCGGCGAGGATCTCCATGGCCTCGCTGACGAGCGTCACGAGGTGGTTGGCGCCGTGGGCCAGGCCCGCGTGGTAGAGCGTGCGCATCTCCTCGGCGACCCACATCGGGCTCCCGCCCAGGTCGGCGACCAGGCGCTCGGCGACCGCACGCTCGCCGACGGTGGCGGTGAGGCCGAAGACGCAGCCGGCCAGGCGCGGCAGGTCCACCGCGGTGCCGGTGAACGTCATCGCCGGGTGCATCGCGATCACGTGCGCGCCGACAGCGGCCGCGGGGTCGAGCACGGCAAGCCCGTGCCGGCCGGAGGTGTGGACGACGTACTGCCCCGCGTGGATCGCGCCGCTGGCGCTCAGCATCGCCACCACGTTGGGCAGCATGTCGTCGGGGACCGTGAGCAGCAGCAGGTCGCACGAGCGGGCCACCGCACTGGGCTTCTCGTTGGGGACGCCGGGCAGCAGCTCCGCGATGCGGAGGTGGGAGGCGTCGGACTCGCCGGCGGCGGCCACGACCTCGTGGCCGGCGTCGCGGAGTGCGGCAGCCAGGACGGCGCCGACGCGGCCGGCACCGACCACGCCCACGCGGGCACAGGTGGAGCTGTTCATGCGCGAACCCTTCGTTCCAGTCCCTCCGGCGCCCTCATGGACGAGGGCCGGTGCGGGTACCGGACGTGTCTCGGTCAATGCAGTGAACACACAGTAGGACGCCATTCCTTCCCGCGGAACGGCGACGAGGTGTGACGAGGACGACTGTCGGCGCTGTGTTAGCCTCCCCTCCTCTGGGGATGGCCGTCGTTTGGAACCAGTTGACGCACGTGCACGGCTGGTAGTGGGAGGAATCGCGTTGACGGAAACCGGGCCCGAGAACAGCCTTGGTGAGAGGCAGTTCACCTTCTGCATCGGCGGCACCCAGAAGTCCGGCACGAGCACCCTCTCGGTGATGCTCGACAAGCACCGGATGATCCAGCGGGCCCCCCGCAAGGAGATGCACTACTTCGACGACGAGAGTCGCGACTGGGGCAGCGGCGACTACTCCGACTTCTCGGTGCCCGCCAAGAAGCCCCGCGAGCAGCTCATGGGCGACGCGACGCCGCTGTACCTGTGGTGGCCCCAGGCCCTCGAGCGCATCCGCGCCTACAACCCCGACATGAAGATGATCGCGATCTTCCGGGACCCGATCGAGCGGCTGTTCTCCCAGTGGGTCATGAACGTGAACCGCTGGCCGGACGTGGCGCCCGACTGGCCGGAGTTCCTCACCCGGTTCGCTCCCAGCACCCTCGAGGACCGGATCCCCGAGGGGACCCACGTCGGCGCCTACCGGATGAACTCCGGCATCGTGCGCGGCTACTACGGCGCGCAGCTCGAGCGCGGCTTCTCCGTCCTCGGCGCCGAGCAGTTCCACGTGCTGGAGTTCCGCTCGTTCCTGAAGGACTACCAGTCCGACCTGGACCGGATCACCGAGTTCCTGGGCATCCATGCGTTCCGCAAGTACCCCGACCTGCCCAACGCCTTCCCCGGCAAGCCCTCGGTCATCGGCACCGCGCCCACCGCCGCGGACATCGAGCACCTGGTGGACGTCTACCGCCAGGACTTCGCGACCTTCAAGAAGCTGTCCGGGCTCGACGTGTCCGCCTGGCCGCTCCAGCGACTGCTGGAGGGCGACCTCGCCGCCGACGAGCTCGCGGCCCAGTACGGCAAGAAGGTCGTGGCCTCCCCGGCCCACGACTGAGCGGACCCCCGCCGACCCGTCGGCGGGGGTGGGTCAGCGGCGGGCGGGGGCGGCCTTGTCGGCCTTGTCGGCGCCCGTGGGGGCCGAGGAGAGCTCCTGGTCGAAGCCCGGGCGCTGGTCCACCGGCACGGTGATCGGCCTGGCCTGCCGCGGCAGCCAGGACTGGGTGACGTAGGTGATCACGTGGTCGTAGTCCGCGGGCGCCTCGATCCGGACGACACCCTCGATCTCGTCGCCGCGACCCTCACGCAGGGCGTGGTAGACCTCCCACTCACGCAGCTTGCGCATCGTGCGGGGGGTGGCGCCGAACGCGTCCGGCCCGACCCAGTGGTCGAACTCGTCGCTGTCGAGGTACTTCAGCTCCACGCACAGCCCCTCGGGGAGCCGGACCCGGCGCGCCTGGCGCGGCACCATCCGCATCTCCCACTCGTAGGCCTTCACGTGCCGGTACTCCTCCCCCATCGGGAAGACGTACTCCTCGACGTTGATCATGTAGACGTCGAGGTAGGCGACCCGGTCGCTCTCCACGAACAGCGGGTGACGCGGCATCGCGATGACCGCCTCGACGCTCTCCAGCTGCCAGGACAGGTCGGCGTACGTCTCGATGCCCTCCCGCGTCAGCACCATGTCGCCGTCCCACTTCATCGAGTAGGCGGTGTCCACGTGCCCGAAGGACCAGTTGTAGAAGTAGGCGAGGTTGTGCACCGACGCCTCGGGAGTCGCGAGGTGCTCAGCGCCGCACCGGCTCACGTTGAACGGGTACGACGTGACCGTGAGCCGCTCCGCGGCCCCTGACTCCTCGGCGACCCGGCGCGCCACCTGGGGGGTGCCGTCGTCGGACTGGTTGTCGACGACCACCACGTGCTGGACGGCCTCGAACAGCGGCGGCAGCACCCAGGGGAGGCTCCGCGCCTCGTTCTTCACCCGGAGCACCGCGGTGACACCGGGCTTCTGGGCCCGGAAGTCACGGGGCCAGGCGACGTCGTAGTCGTGGAGCTCCTCGAGGTTGGACAGCAGCAGCCGGTTGTCCGTCATCGTTCAGTCACCTCGGTTCTGGAGCCTGCGCTTCACCCGGCCACCGACCCGGCGGGTCCGGATGTAGGTCTTGCGCATCGGGGAGGACGCCTCGTACGCCGCGGCGGCGTCCGCCTCGGCCTGGGCGGCACGGGCCTGGCGGGTGGCGCGGAGGAACGCCGGCCCCGCCGCCACGACGCTGGAGTTCGCGAACGCCTCGGCGTCGGCGTAGAGCGCGCCGTAGGCGCGGCGGACGTCGTCGAGCGCCGCGTGCACCTGGGGGGTGTCACCGCCGGGCTCGGCGATCAGGTTCAGCTGGTCCCACGTGGCCTGGGCGACCTCGCGCAGGTTGTCGGGCACCGAGAGGTCGTCCCACGTGGCGCGCACCCGTCGCAGCTGCGGGTCCACGAAGCCGTGGACCTCCTGCATCTTGCCGGTGCCCGCCTCGGCGACCTCGGTCAGGTCGAGCTCCTCGCCCACCCGCACCACGGTCTTGGTCCAGTCGTCGAGGAGGTCGTGGTAGCGCACGAACGCCCGCGACGATCCACGGGTGGCCCGCTCGGTGCACAGCATCACGTTCACCCAGCCCGCCAGCCGGCTGATGTCGCCCTGCCGGCCGCCGTAGTAGGCGTTCTTGCTCCCGACGACCTCGGCCGGCGGGCGCAGCATGGTGATGGTGCTGGTCGACGCGGCGGACCGCACGGAGGCCACCCGCCACAGGCCCAGGAACCAGGAGATCCGGGGGTCCTTGATCACCAGGGAGTCGGCCGACGCGAACTGCTCCTCGAGCCAGGCGGTCAGCTCGGAGCGGTTGAGCTCGCGGGTGCCGGCGCGGCCGGTGTCGAACCAGGCACTCGGCCGGGCGTCGGCGGTCTGCACGTTGGTCCGCTTCAGGAGCGTCTCGTGGAAGTCGACGACCCAGCGGGGCTCACCGAAGCCCCTGGGGTTGGTCGAGTCGGCGACCACCTCGGGCTCGGGGACGGTCATGCCCATCTGCTTGAGGATGCCGGCCATCAGGCTGGTCCCGCTGCGTCCGGAGCCCGCCACGAGGACGACCTTCCGCTGGGTGTCCGTCGGGCCAGGGGTCGACGACATCGCCAGGTCCTCGTCGGTCAGCTTCTCCGACTCTGCTTCTGCCGGAACCTGTTCGAGCATCGACTCGACCTCCATCAAGCGCTGTTCGTGAGCGTGGGGTGGCACAGGGCATCGTGGGTGCCGGTGGCTCAGGATAGCCCGACGGCCCCCTCCGGAGACCAACCGCCGGCGGCGGCCGGACCAGCCTCGTGCTTGCTGCCCCGGTCGGGCTGACTAGCATCAGACCATGTCGCCGGACCCCTCGTCACCCCAGCCCACGTCGGAAGATCCGGCACCTCAGCGGCGTCTGGTCCTGGTGGCCGGGGCCGGCCGCTCGGGCACGAGCACGGTCGCCGGCATCCTGCAGCGCCTCGGCCTGGTGGTCCCGGCTCCCGAGGTCGTCTCGGACGAGACCAACCCCAGGGGGTTCTCCGAGTCCCAGTGGGTCGTCGACTTCCACGACGACCTGCTCATGCACGCCAACGTCCAGGTCTCCGACGCCCGACCGGACGCCTGGACCCGCACCAGCGCGTTCGCGGAGCGTCCCGGGGCGACCCGGCTGCTGACCAACTGGCTGGAGGAGCAGTTCGCCGAGTCCGACCAGCTGCTCATCAAGGACCCCCGGATCTCCTGGTTCCTCCCGCTCTGGACCACGATCGCCCGCCGCGTCGGTGCGGAGCCGTCGTTCATCACCATGCTGCGTCCGCCCGCGGAGATCGTCGGCAGCAAACGCACCTACTACAACAGCTTCCTGCAGGACGCCCACGGCGTCGCGGCCTGGCTGAACATGCTGCTCAACACCGAGCGGGCCACCCGCGGCTCGGCGCGGTCGTTCGTCCGCTACCACGACCTGCTGGGCGACTGGGAGCCGGTCATCACGCGGATCGGCGCCGACCTCGACCTGGCGCGGCTCCGGGAGCTGACGCCCGCGGACCGCGAAGTGGTCGGCGGCTTCGTCGACCCGTCCCTGCGCCGGGTCAACCTGACCTGGGACGACCTCGACCTCCCCGACCGGCTCGCGTCCATGGCCCGCGAGGCGTGGGCGGCGCTCGACGAGCTCCCGGAGATCGGCGAGGACGCCAGCGACGTGATGGCCCGGCTCGACCGGATCCACGAGGAGTACGCCGCGTACTACCTGGAGTCCGAGGGCGTCTCCCGCTCCTCTGTCATCGCGGTCCGGCAGGCGGCGGAGCGAGCCCGCAAGCAGTCGCCGCCCGAGCCGGTGGCCGCGCCGGGTGGTTTCCGGGGCATGGCGGCCAGCGCCGCACGTCGTGTCCCGTCGTCGGTACGCCGGCTGGTCCCGGCCCCGGCCCGTGCCCGGGTCCGCGCGAAGCTCAGCCCGCGACCGTAGGCCGGCAGATGGCCAACCTGCTGAGGCGCCTGGCGAAGCGAGCGAGCCCGGACGACGGTGCGTCGTCGGCGCTGCTGAGCGTGGTGGTCCCGGCCTATCAGGTCGAGGAGTACCTCGCCGAGAGCCTGGAGAGCATCCTCACGCAGTCACACACCGCGCTGGAGGTCATCGTCGTCGACGACGGGTCGACCGACCGCACCGGCGAGATCGCGGACCGGTTCGCCGCCCGTGACCCCCGGGTCCGGGTCGTCCACCAGGCCAACGCCGGCCTCGGCGCGGCCCGCAACGCGGGCACCAGCCTGAGCAGCGGTGACTACCTCGCCTTCGCCGACAGCGACGACCTCGTCAGCGCCGGCGCCTACGAGAGGCTCCTCGCGACGCTCGAGCGCAGCGGCTCGGACCTCGCCGTCGGCGCGGTCGAGCGGTTCGACGGCGACCGCAGCTTCATGACGCCGCTGATGCGGGAGAACCACGCGCGGTCGACGGAGGCTGCGACCGTCGAGGACCTCCCGCTGATGCTGGCCGACGTCTTCGCGTGGAACAAGGTCTACCGCCGGTCCTTCTGGGACGCGGCCGGGTTGTCGTTCCCCGTCGACGTCCGCTACGAGGACCAGCCGACGCTGACCCGGGCCCTGGTCGAGGCGAAGAGCTTCGACGTGCTCGCCGACCCCGTCTACCGGTGGCGGATCCGGTCGGACGGTACGTCGATCAGCCAGCAGCGCGACGACCTGCGGGACCTCTCGGACCGGATCCTCACGAAGCGCTGGAGCACGGCGACCGTGCTGGACCGGACCTCGAAGGCGACCCGCACCGTGTGGTTCGCGCGGGTGCTGCCGATCGACATGTGGGAGTACTTCCGCGCCGTCCCGGGTTGCTCGAACGAGTACTGGTTGATGCTCCGGGACGGCGTCAAGGAGTTCTGGAACCCGGACACCGTGCCCTTCGAGCGGACGGTGCTGCCGTGGCGGCAGCGCGTCATGGGGTGGCTGGTGTCCCGCGGCCTGAGGGCGGAGCTCGAGGAGTTCATCGCGTTCCTCGACCGGCACCCCGCCGGGCTCCCACGCCGGGCGGTCGGCGACCACGAGGTGGTGGACCACCCGGTCAGCGACCGGCAGGACCTGCCCGAGGAGCTGCGCAGGCCCTGACCGGTCGGCGGCTCACACCAGGCCCGCCTCGGTGAGGAAGTCGTGGGCGACGGTCTCGGGCTTCTCCCGGTCGACGGCCACCCGGCCGTTCAGCTCGGTGAGCTTCTCGGTGGTCAGCGCGGCCATCAGCCCGTTCAGCGTGTCCGCCACGTCCGGGTGCTCGTCCAGGAAGTCGGAGCTGACCGCGGGCACGAGGTTCTGCGCCGGCTGGATCTTCTTGTCGTCGTCGAGCAGCACCAGGCCCTGCTGCTCCAGCGTGCCGTCGGTCGTGCTGGTCTCGCCGAGCTGCGACTCCCCGTTGATCACCGACTGGTAGGTCTGGTCGCTGGCGTAGCCCAGCGGCAGGACCTTGGTGACGTCGATGCCGTAGGTGTCGGAGAGGCCGCCCTCGCAGTCCGGTCGCCCCTCGCAGTCGGGGGCCGCGGCCAGCACGACGCTCTTGCCCTTCAGGTCCGAGAGGGTGGAGACGCCCTCGGAGTCGGCGTAGTCCTTGGAGACGAAGAAGGCGTTGGTGTCCGTCGCCTCCGACGGGTCGAGCAGGGTGATTCCCTGCTTCTTCAGGAGGTCCTGCCCCGCGTCGATGGACTCCTGGGCGTCGGAGGTGGTGATCGGCTTCGCGTCCGCGCCGTTCTTGGTGGTGTTGAGGAAGTCGAGGATGCCGCCGACGTACTCGGGGGCGACGTCGACGTCGCCCGGGAACGACTGCATGTAGACGTCGCGGGTGTCCACGAGCTTCACGTCGGTGTCGTAGCCGGCGTTGGTGAGGAGCTCGTCGTACATCGCGGCGACCAGCGCCGCCTCGGGGAAGTTCTGCCCGGAGATGTGCACCGTGCCCTTGTCGGCCGAACCGGACGAGCTGGTTCCGTCACTGGCCTTGTTGTTGGAGAGGTCGTCCCCCGCGCACGCGGTGGCGAGAAGGAGCGAGCCGACGGAGAGCACCGCGGCGAGAGAGCGTCGTACCTGCATGGCATCCAACCTTCTGTGTCCCGCGGCCGGGCCGCGCGTGTCCGGAAACGAGCGGGGGACCCGCTCTCAGCTGCCGACAGGTTCGGCTGCTTCCGCCAGCCTACGGGTCCGGTCAGACATCCCGCGCCCACGCTTCCGCGACGGCCGACCGGGAGTCGGGTCCACGGCGTGCTGGACGAAGGCCGCGACGAGCTCCAGCACGAGCGCCACCAGCGCGACGACCACCGCGCCGGCGATCCCCTTGGGGTAGTCGGAGCGGTAGAAGCCGTCGGTGATGACCCGGCCCAGACCGGGGCCGGCGACCAGCGCGGCGATGGTCGCGGTCGCCCAGACCTGGACCAGCGCGAGCCGGACACCGGACATCACCAGCGGCAGGGCCAGCGGCAGCTCGACGCGGGCGAACTTCTGCATCCCGGTCATCCCCATCCCGTCGGCGGCCTGGCGGACATCGACGGGAACCTCGCGCACGGCGACGTAGGCGTTGGTGATGATCGGCGGGAGCGCGAACAGCGTGAGCGCGATCAGCGTGGCGAGGCCCGCCCGGCCGAAGGGCCCGAACGTGGCGACCCCGGGGTGGTCGGCGGTCACCAGGATGGCCAGCAGGGCGAAGGTCGGGATCGCCCGGCCGACGTTGGAGATGTTGATCGCGAGGAAGCCGCCGCGGCCGAGGTGGCCCAGCCACAGCGCGACCGGCAGGCCGAGCACCACTGCGGCCACCAGGGCCGTGACGCTCAGCAGCAGCTGCTGCAGCAGGAGCTGGAGCAGCCCGCCCTCCCCCTGCCAGTGCGACAGGTCGGTGAGGTAGGTCCAGGTGTCGGCGAAGACGTTCACGCGGACGCCCCCGCCCGCCGTGTCCACGGCGTCATCAGGCGCTGCGCCACCACCAGCACCACGTCGAGGAGCACCGCGAGGACCACGCACAGGACCGAGGCGGTGAACAGCTCGGCGCGGAAGTTCGTCAGCACGCCGTCCTTGATCAGGTTCCCGAGCCCGCCGTACGCGACCAGTGAGCCGACGGTGGTCAGCGCGACCGTCGACACGGTGGCGACCCGCAGCCCCGCCATGATCACCGGCAGCGCCAGCGGCAGCTCGACCTTGAACAGCAGCCGGCCGGCGCCGTACCCCAGGCCGGTCGCGGACTCCCGCACGTCGGCGGGCACCGAGCGGAGCCCCTCCAGCATGCTGCGCACCAGCACGGTGAGGGCGTACAGCGCCAGGCCGATCACGACGGTCGTCGCGGTGATCCCCGTGAAGGGGACCAGCAGCGGGAACAGCGCCAGCGACGGGATCGTGTAGATCCCGGTGCTGACGCCGAGGATCGACGACTCAAGGCGAGGGTAGCGGCGGGCCGCGAGCGCCATCGGGAACGCGATGACGACACCGAGGATCACGGCCGCCACCGTGATCTGGAGGTGCTGGGTGGTGGCGTCGACGATCTCGGTCTGCCGGTCCTGGACGTACTGCACGCAGAACCACTCGTTGGTGAGCCTGCTGTAGCAGCTCGGCTCACTGACCGTGGCCGCGGGCGCTAGTAGGGTCACCGCATGGACGTTACCGGCTCCCCCGACGTCGGGACCTCCGACCGGTCCGCGCCCGAGCCGATGATCCGGCTGGCCGGCGTCGGCAAGACGTACGACGACGGCACCGTCGCGGTCCACGAGCTCGACCTCGAGGTCGGCCGGGGCGAGCTGGTGTGTCTCGTGGGCCCGTCGGGCTGCGGCAAGTCGACGACGCTGAAGATGATCAACCGGCTGATCGAGCCCACCACGGGCACCATCGAGATCGACGGCCGCGACATCACCCGGCAGAACCCGGTCGAGCTGCGCCGCGGGATCGGGTACGTCATCCAGCAGGTCGGCCTGTTCCCGCACCAGAAGATCGTCACGAACGTGATGACCGTGCCGCTGCTGTACGGCGAGTCCCGGGCCACGGCCCGTCGGCGTGCCGTGGAGCTGCTGGAGATGGTCGGGCTCGACCCGGCGACGTACGCCGGCCGGTACCCACACCAGCTCTCGGGCGGCGAGCAGCAGCGCGTGGGCGTGGCCCGCGCCCTGGCCGCGGACCCGCCGGTGCTGCTGATGGACGAGCCGTTCGGGGCCGTCGACCCGGTGGTGCGGGTCCACCTGCAGGACGAGTTCCTCCGGCTGCAGCACGACCTCGGGAAGACCGTGGTGCTGGTGACCCACGACATCGACGAGGCGGTGCGGATGGGCGACCGGGTCGCGATCTTCGCCGGCGGTGGGCGCCTGGCGCAGTACGCCACGCCCGCCGACCTGCTCGGCCGCCCGGCCGACGACTTCGTGTCCGACTTCGTGGGCTCGACCCGGGGGCTGCGACGGCTCGCGGTGACGCCGATCGACCCCGCGCACCTCGAGCCGCTCGACGGCGTCCGCACCGGGGACCTCGGCGCGGCCATCGACCTGGACTCCACCCTCGAGGAGGCGCTCGCGGTGCTCCTGCGCGACGACAAGCCGATGGTGGCCGTGAAGCAGGGCGCCCAGTTCGTCGGCGTGCTCACCCCGAACGGCATCCACCGGGCGCTGCGCGCCTCGCTGGCGGAGTGAGGGGGGCACTTTCCCCGGCTGGCCGGTGAAAGTGGCACTTGTCAGGGGGAGCGCCACCTGACAAGTACCCGTTTCCCCTGACCGGTGTGACCGGTGTGGCGTGGTTGCCGCCAGCCGGGTGAGGCGCTACTCGCTGGACGGGATGACCGGCACGTCGCGGTGCCAGGACTCGGTGACGTACTTCGTCTTCCAGCCCATCGAGGTGTACAGCCCAGCTGCTCCCGTCGGCGAGTCGGCGTCGACCTCGAGGCCGACCCGGTCCCGGCCGCGCGCGGCGGCGTCGGCGATGATCGTGCGCAGCAGCCCCTTCGCGACGCCGCGGCCGCGGGCCGCCTCGAGCACGCCGAGGTAGGACACGTAGGACCCGTCAGGTCCGGAGGAGCTCTCGCTGACGGTGCCCACCAGGGCCCCCACGGGCTGCGTGGTCTCGCCCTCGGTCAGCTCGGCCAGCCACCAGTGGTCCCAGCGGTGGCCGGGGTCCTCCCGGAGCCGGAACAGGAACTCCTCGAAGGTCTCCTCGCTGGAGTTGAAGTGGTCGACGAACGCGCCCTCGAGCACCTCGTGGACCTCGCGCAGGTCGGTCTCGTCGGGCATCCCGGTGCCCGCCCGGCGGACCAGCCGGAACACCACGCCGCCCTTCTCCCAGTGGTCGGGCGAGCCGGTCAGCGACGCCTCGTCCGGGGTCACCGGGCGGCTCATCTGCCACCAGGTGCGGACCCGCTCGAAGCCCGCGCCCGAGAGCCAGGCGTGCTGGCGCTCGTCGTCGGCGAAAGCGCCGGTGTCGATCTGCTGGACCTCGAGGCCGCGGGCGGCGCCGACCGCGCGGGCCTGGCCGACGGCCCACTCGACCAGTACGTCGGAGCACCGCTGCGCGACGTCCTCGGGCAGGTCGCGCTCGACGATGTGGACGAAGAGCATCCGTCCCACGGAGCGGTCATGGACACTGCCCCACGCCCGGATCTCGCCGCCGGCGTCGCGGACGACGACGTTCTCCCGCGTCCGCAGCCCGCGCTCGGAGACCTCGACCAGCACGTCGTCGACACCGGAGGCGGCCCAGCCCCGCCCATGTCGCTCGTGCGCGCGCAGCAGGTGGGTCAGGCGGGCGACGTCGAAGCGGTCGGCGGGGTCGGGAGTACCGACCTCCCATCCCCCGGGCAGACCCGGGTCGGTGCCGAGCTCCGATCGGATGACGAGGTCGGGGTCGCTCTCGAAACGGGAGTCCTCGGGGATCACGATCCTCGATTCTGCCGTAACCCCCGGAAATGCGTTGACCCGCCCGAAGGTTTCGGGCGGGTCAGCGTGAAGTGCGTGACGTCGGTGGCGACGCGTGGGTCAGGCGCGACGCACCGCGGGGGCGGTCTGCCAGGCCAGCAGCTCGGCCCTGAGGACGTCGATCTCCTGCTCGAGCTCGGCGACCCGGATGATGGCCTCCGCAGCGCGCTGCTCGGCGTCGTCGAGACGCTCGGACTTCTCGATGCCCTCGCGCTCGGCCACGTCGGCCCGCCGGGCCTCGGCGTTCATCTTGCGGGTGGCCTCGGCGGCACGCTTCTGGGCCGAGGTCAGCGCGACCTCGAGCTCGTTGATCGCCGACTCGTGGGCAGCGATCCGCGACTCCATCGTCTCGGTGAACGCCGCGTGCTCGGCGGTGCGGGCCACGGTGAGGTCGCGGTAGGCCTGGGCCTGCTCCGCACGGTCACGGGCCGCCTCGCGTCGCGTCTCCATGAGCTCGGAGTGGGTGATGCGGGTGGCGGCAGCGCCCAGGGCGACGCCCAGCCCGGCTGCGAGCACGAGGACGAACCACGAGCCGCTGAGGACGGCGCCGAAGACGAGCAGCGCCGCGATCACGAGGAGTGCGACAGCGACGGTGAGCCGAACGCTCCGCTGCCGGCGACGGGCCTTGGGAGCCCGACTGGAGGGGGAAGACATGAAAGCAGGTTATGTCGTGTCGTCGTCGGAACGGACGCGACACGCTCGCTCGAGCAGGACCGCTGCGATGGTGATCGCCACACCGGCGACCGCGGCGGCCAGCGAGCGCCAGGCCCGTTGCGAGGCCAGCTCGTAGTCCACGCCGAGCCAGGAGACGGCGTACCCGGCGTAGCCACCCGCCACCAGGGCGCCCACGTAGGCGCAGGAACGGGCCAGCACGAGCCGGTTCACCGCCCGGTGCGGCTCCAGCGGCTCGCGTCGCACGTGCACCGTGCGGTAGGTGCCCCAGGCGGTGGCGCCGACGATGGCGGCGCCGAGGAACAGCGCCAGCGGCTGGGTCCAGGTGACCACCGGCGCGCTGCCGCGGGTCCGCTCCATGAACGGGTGGAACAGCCAGCCACCCACGAGGCCGACGACCGCCCAGGCGGTGACGGCGGCCGCCGACGTCGGTCGCAGGCGCCCGCCCGACGGCTCCTCGCCGGACGGGTCGGACGTCACTGGATCTCGAGCGTGAGGTCGTCCCGCCGCGACAGTCCGCTCCGGTCGACCTTCTCGAGCAGGACCGCGATCGGCCCCAGCTCCGGGAACTCGGCCTCCGGCTCCAGGTCGTGCCAGGGCTGCAGGACGAAGGCGCGCTCCGCGGCCCGCGGGTGCGGCAGGACCAGGAACTCGTCGTCGTTGCGGCGGTCGCCGACCACGATCAGGTCCACGTCGAGCGTGCGCGGGGCGTTCTTGACCTCGGTCCGCTCGCGCTCGAAGGCGTCCTCGATGGCCAGCGCGCGGTCCATCAGCCGGGTGGCGGCCAGGGTGGTGTCGATGAGCACGACGGCGTTCAGGTAGTGCTTGGCGTCGACGGGGCTCTCGACGGGCTCGGTCTCGTAGACCGGGGAGACGCCGGTGACCCACACGTCCGGGGTGTCCGCGATCGCGTTCACGGCGCCCTGGAGGCTGGCCATCCGCTCCCCCAGGTTGGACCCCAGCGCCAGCACCGCCCGACGGATCGGCCGCATCTCGCCGGTCAGCGTGTCGGCGTCGATGATGTTCGGGTTGGGGGTCTCAGTCACTTCTCGCCCTCACGTGTTCGGGTGATCGTCAGGGCGACGTCCGCGAACGTCGCCTCGATGGGTGCATCCGGCTTGTGGACCGTGACCCGCGACCATTCAACACGGCCGTCCAAGAGGCAGACGTCCGCGATGCGCTGGGCGAGGGTCTCGATCAGATCGACCGGATCTTTCTCAACGGCAGCCTTCACCGCGGCCACGAGACTTCCGTAGTCGACGGTGTCGCGCAAGTCGTCAGAGGCCGCTGCTGCACCGATGTCGAGCCCGAGGACGAGGTCGACGACGAAGGTCTGGCCCTCCCGGCGCTCGAAGTCGAAGACACCGTGGTGGCCGAAGCACTCGATGCCCAGCACCGCCAGCTCGTCCTGAGTGGCCGAGGGACGAGGCGTGTCGAAGGGCTCGTCCTGAGTTGCCGAGGGACGAGGCGTGTCGAAGGGCTCGTCGGTCATTCTGCCTCCTGGTGGACGGGGGTCCGGGCCTCGGCCGCGAGCCTCTCGACGACCGCGATCGCGTCCCGGCTGGCGCGGACGTCGTGCACCCGGATGCCCCAGACGCCTTGCTGGGCGAGGTGCACCGAGACCGCGGTGTTGGCGTCCTCGCGCCGGTCGACGGGCCGCGCCGCGCCGTCGGCGTCGGCCAGCAGCGAGCCGAGGAACGACTTCCGGCTCGCGCCCACCAGCACCGGGTGGCCCAGCGCGCCCAGCCGGTCGAGGCCGGCCAGCAGCGCCCAGTTGTGCTCGCCGCGCTTGGCGAAGCCGAGGCCGGGGTCCAGCACGATCCGGTCCGCCTCGATCCCGGCGGCCAGCATCGCGTCGACCCGCTGGGCGAGCTCCTCGCAGACGGCGGCGACGACGCCACCGGGGGCGTCGTACCGGGCGAAGTCGCGCATGTGGTCGCTGTGCGCGCGCCAGTGCATGGCGACGTACGGCGCCCCGGCGTCGGCCACCACGGGCAGCATCCGCGGGTCCGCGAGCCCGCCGGACACGTCGTTGACGAGGACGGCGCCGGCGGCCAGCGCTGCCTCGGCGACCTCGGAGCGCATCGTGTCGACCGAGACCAGGGCGCCGGCCCCGGCGAGGGCCCGGATCACCGGGACCACGCGGCCCATCTCCTCCTCGACCAGGGGCCGGGTGGCGCCGGGCCGGGTCGACTCGCCGCCGATGTCGAGGATGTCGGCGCCCTCGGCGAGCAGGTCGTGCCCGTGCGCGATGGCCGCATCAGGCTCGGCCCAGCGACCGCCGTCGGAGAACGAGTCGGGGGTGACGTTGACGATGCCCATCAGCCGGGGCCTGCCCAGCGGGGTGAACAGCGCGGCCGGTCCGGGCATCAGTGGCCGCGGTTGATCAGCGACATCGCCTCGGAACGGGTCGCGGCGTTGTGCATGATGCCGCGCACCGCGGAGGTGATCGTCCGGGCGCCGGCCTTGCGGACCCCGCGCATGGTCATGCAGAGGTGCTCGGCCTCGATCACGACGATCACCCCGCGCGCCTCCAGGATCTCCATCAGCGCGTCGGCGACCTGGGTGGTGAGCCGCTCCTGGACCTGGGGGCGCTTGGCGAAGACGTCGACGAGGCGGGCCAGCTTGGACAGGCCGGTGATCTTGCCGGTGTCGGCGGGGATGTAGCCGACGTGCGCCACGCCGGTGAAGGGCACCAGGTGGTGCTCGCACATCGACCACAGCTCGATGTCGCGGACCAGCACCATCTCGTCGTGGCCGAGGTCGAAGGTGGTGGTCAGCACCTCCTCGGGGGTCTGCCGCAGCCCGATGGTGAGCTCGGCGTACGCACGCGCCACCCGCGCCGGGGTCTCCCGGAGCCCCTCGCGCTCGGGGTCCTCGCCGATCGCGATCAGCAGCTCGCGGACGGCGGCCTCGGCGCGCTCGAGGTCGAAGTCCGGCAGCTCACGCGGGGCCGGCGCCGCCATCCTGATCGGCTCGGTCATCGCGCGGGCAGGTCCGGTCCCGACGGACCGCCACCGACGGCGCCCGGGTCACCGTGGACGTCGCCGCCCGATCCCGGAGGCGTGATGATGGCGCCCGCCTCGGGCGGGGTGGACCCGTTGGCGGCGACCCGGTCGCGGATCGCCTGGGGGATCTCGACGGGCGGCTGCGCCGACGGGTTGCGGTCCGGAGAGCCGGTCCAGGCCGGGCGGGCCGGGCGTCGGAGCAGGGGCGCGAAGATGTCGGCGACCTGCTCCTTGTCCAGCGTCTCCTTGTCGATCAGCTCGAGGACCAGGTGGTCCAGCACGTCGCGGTTCTCCTCCAGGATGTCGAACGCCTCCTGGTGGGCGGTCGCGAGGAGCTTCTTGGTCTCCTCGTCGACCTTGGCGGCGACGTCCTCGGAGTAGTTGCGCTGGTGGCCCAGGTCGCGGCCGAGGAACGGCTCGGAGTTGGACTCGCCGAGCTTGATCGCGCCCAGGCGCTCGGTCATGCCGTACTGGGTCACCATCGCGCGGGCCAGGTTGGTGGCCTTCTCGATGTCGTTCCCGGCGCCGGTGGTGGGGTCGTGGAAGACCATCTCCTCCGCCGCGCGCCCGCCGAGCATGTAGGCGAGCTTGTCGAGCATCTCCGAACGCGTCTGGGAGTACTTGTCCTCGTCCGGCAGCACCATCGTGTAGCCGAGGGCACGGCCGCGCGGCAGGATCGTGATCTTGTGGACCGGGTCGGTCCCCGGCAGCGCCGCGGCCACCAGGGCGTGCCCGCCCTCGTGGTAGGCCGTGATCAGCTTCTCCTTCTCGCTCATCAGCCGCGAGCTGCGCTGCGGGCCGGCGATGACGCGGTCGATCGCCTCGTCGAGAGCGCGGTTGCCGATCAGCTTCTGGTTCTGCCGGGCGGTCAGCAGGGCCGCCTCGTTGAGCACGTTGGCCAGGTCGGCACCGGTGAAGCCGGGGGTACGCCGGGCGATCGACAACAGGTCGATGTCGGGGGCCATCGGCTTCCCGCGCGAGTGGACCTTGAGGATCATGTGGCGCCCGGCCAGGTCCGGGGCGTCGACGCCGATCTGGCGGTCGAAGCGGCCCGGTCGCAGCAGGGCGGGGTCGAGCACGTCGGGCCGGTTGGTGGCCGCGATCAGGATGACGCCGCCGCGCACGTCGAAGCCGTCCATCTCCACCAGCAGCTGGTTGAGGGTCTGCTCGCGCTCGTCGTGGCCGCCGCCCATGCCGGCGCCGCGGTGGCGACCGACGGCGTCGATCTCGTCGATGAACACGATCGCCGGGGCGTTCTCCTTGGCCTGCTCGAACAGGTCACGGACGCGGGAGGCACCCACACCGACGAACATCTCGACGAAGTCGGAGCCGGAGATGGAGTAGAACGGCACGCCCGCCTCACCCGCGACGGCGCGGGCCAGCAGCGTCTTGCCGGTGCCGGGCGGGCCGTAGAGGAGCACGCCCTTCGGGATCTTGGCGCCGACGGCCTGGAACTTCGCGGGCTCCTGCAGGAACTCCTTGATCTCGCCGAGCTCCTCGATGGCCTCGTCACAGCCCGCGACGTCGGTGAACGTCGTCTTGGGCATGTCCTTGGAGATCAGCTTGGCCTTGGACTTGCCGAACTGCATCACGCCGCGGCCGCCGCCGCCCTGCATGTTGTTCAGCAGCCACAGGAACACCAGGAAGATCACGATGAAGGGCAGCACCGAGAACAGGAAGGACCCGATCACGCTCGGCTTGGCGATCTTGGAGTTCGACTCCTCGATCGTGCCCTTGGCGACCTGCTGGTCGACCTCCTTGATGATGCCCTGCTGCTGGCCGGCGACCCAGTGGGCGGTCACCTTGTCGCCCTCGTCGCGCACGCCGTCGTCGAGGGTGGCCTGGATCTGTTGGTCACCTCCGACGAAGGTGATCTCCTTGACCTGGCCCTTGTTGACGTAGGACTCGAGCTGGGAGGTGCTGACCTCGTCGTACCCACCGTTCGGGGCGAGGTACTGCAGGGCGAGGAGGACGCCGACCACGGCG
>Ga0308176_10000975_pt1 | contig 18032 bp, 15 predicted proteins | sample PhyCR2_3_FD_203890 | JGI IMG/M metagenome (GOLD analysis project Ga0308176, IMG submission 203890) | Soil microbial communities from UC Gill Tract Community Farm, Albany, California, United States - DLSLS.C.R2 | ecosystem: Environmental > Terrestrial > Soil > Agricultural land | place: USA...
CCGCGAAGGCGCCGCGCGCGCGGCTTCGACCCCGCCGAGGCGATCGCGCGCGCCCTGCGGCGCCGCACGGCCCTGCCCATGCGGCCCGTGCTGCGCTCGGCCGCGGCCGGCCCGGCGCAGGCCGGGGCCGCCCGGGCGCAGCGCCTGCGCCGCCCGGCGATCGCCGTCGCGCGACAGCTCCGCGGCCGCGTGATCCTCGTCGACGACGTCCACACCACCGGCGCCACGCTCGACGCCTGCGCGCGGGCCCTGAAGGACGCCGGTACGGGCCCTGTCGTCGCCGTAACTTATGCCCGGACGCTCGAGTAGAACGCCACATTGACAGCCCTAGCAGGCTGCGTATGCTCGAAGACGATCAGACCCCGCGAAGGAGGACTGTCGATGCAGATCGACGTCAAGGGCCGCAACTGCACCGTCAGCGACGAGCTGAGGGAGCACGTTGAGAAGCGCTTCGCCAAGGTGGGCAAGCAGGTCTCGGACCTCGCCCGCCTCGAGGTGGAGGTCTGGGAGGAGCGCAATCCGGCCATCGCCGAGCGGCAGGTCGCCGAGGTGACGCTGCACGTCAAGGGCGCGATCCTGCGGGCGCGCGACGCGTCGCGGGACCGGATCCACTCGATCAATCTCTGCGCCGACGAGCTCGCGCGCCAGGTCAAGCGCCACCGCGACAAGCGCCGCAAGCGGCGGGAGGCGCGGAGTGCCTCGATGGACGCCGGGGTGTCCCCGGCAGCCTGAGGAAGGCGTCGCTCGGCCTCTACACTGAGGCCTATGGGAATCCTCGAGAAGGCGCTGAACCTCGGCGAATCCAAGCGCTTCAAGGAGTACGAGAAGCGCATCGCCAGGATCGGCGCATACGAGCCTGAGCTCGAGCTCGAGTCCGACGACGAGCTGCGTGAGCGGATCGTCGCGCTGCGCGAGCGCGCCCAGAGCGGGGAGTCCCTCGAGGAGCTCCTGCCGGAGACGTTCGCGATCGTGCGCGAGACCGGCAAGCGCAAGATGGGCATGCGCCATTTCGACGTGCAGCTCGTCGGCGGCATGGCGATCCACGGCGGCAACATCGCCGAGATGAAGACCGGCGAGGGCAAGACGCTCACGGCGACGCTCCCCGTCATCCTCAACGCGCTCGCAGGCAAGGGCGTCCATGTCGTGACGGTCAACGACTACCTCGCCCGCCGCGACGCCGAGTGGATGAGCCCGATCTACGACGCGCTCGGGATCACGTGGGGCGTCCTGCAGAACAACCAGGAGTACGAGGACAAGCAGGTCGCCTACGCGGCCGACGTCACGTACGGCACGAACTCGGAGTTCGGCTTCGACTACCTGCGCGACAACATGGCGACGTCGCTGGAGGAGAAGGTCCAGCACGGCCAGCGCATCGGGGAGGACGGCCGGCCCGTCGCCACGCACAACTTCGCCATCGTCGACGAGGTCGACAACATCCTCATCGACGAGGCCCGGACGCCGCTGATCATCTCGGGCGCGCCCGAGGAGGCCGCCGACTTCTACGCGAAGTTCGCGCAGCTGGCCCCGCGCATGGTCGCCGGCAAGCGCCCCGAGGGCCTGGACCCGAAGTCCAAGAAGGACTACATGGCGGACTTCGACTACGAGTTCGACGAGAAGCACAAGACCGTCGCGGTCACCGAGCAGGGTGTCGCGAAGGCCGAGAAGTTCCTCGGCATCGACCACCTCTACCGCGCCGAGAACGGCCATCTGGTCAACCACCTCATCCAGGCGCTCAAGGCCGAGTCGCTCTACAAGGTCGATGTCGACTACGCCGTGATCGACGGCGAGGTCAAGATCATCGACGAGTTCACGGGGCGCATCCTCGACGGCCGCCGCTGGTCGGAGGGCCTGCACCAGGCGGTCGAGGCGAAGGAGGGCGTGCGCGTCCAGGAGGAGAACCAGACCCTCGCCACCGTGACGCTGCAGAACTACTTCCGCATGTACGACAAGCTCGCCGGCATGACGGGCACCGCGCTGACGGAGGCGACGGAGTTCCAGAAGATCTACGAGCTCGGCGTCGTGCAGATCCCGACCAACCGCGACATGGTGCGCGCGGACAAGAACGATCAGGTCTACAAGACCAAGGACGGCAAGTGGTCGGCGGTCGAGCGCGAGATCGCCGCTCGGCACGAGAAGGGCCAGCCGGTCCTGGTCGGCACGATCTCGGTCGAGGTCTCCGAGCTGCTCGGCGAGCGCCTGCGCCTGCGCGGCATCCCGCACGCCGTGCTCAACGCCAAGCCCGAGCACGCCGAGCGCGAGGGCGAGGTCATCGCCGAGGCCGGGCGTCCCGGCGCGGTCACGATCGCGACGAACATGGCGGGCCGCGGCGTCGACATCAAGCTCGGCGGCAACGCCGAGCACCAGACGCAGCTCGAGCTCGCGAAGCTCGGCCTGAGCCCCGGTGACCCGGACTACGACGAGCGCTTCGCGCAGGTGCTTCCGAGCATCGAGGTCAAGATCGAGGAGGACCGCGAGAAGGTCGTGGATGCCGGCGGCCTGTTCATCTGCGGCACCGAGCGCCACGAGTCGCGCCGGATCGACAACCAGCTGCGCGGCCGCTCCGGCCGCCAGGGGGATCCCGGAGAGTCGCGCTTCTTCCTCAGCGCCGAGGACGATCTGGTGCGCCTGTTCGCCGGCGACCGCATCTACAAGATCCTCGACCGCCTCGGCACGACCGACGAGGAGGGCAACGAGGAGCCGATCGAGGCGGGGATCCTCTCCAAGCAGATCGAGAAGGCCCAGCGCCGCGTCGAGGAGCAGAACTTCCTCATCCGCAAGCGCGTGCTCGAGTACGACGACGTCATGAACGAGCAGCGCCGCGTGGTCTACGCCTACCGCGACGAGATCCTCGAGGGCCGCGACATGGGCGGCGCCGCACGCGACGAGATCTCGCAGGTCATCGGCCGCATGGTCGACGACTACACCGGCTCGGACTTCGTCGAGGACTGGGACATCGACGGCCTCGCGACCGCGCTGCAGGACGTCTTCCCGGCCGACATCGCCTCCGACGAAGCGGAGCTCTCGGCGCATCCGGATCGCGTCGAGCTCACCGATGCCCTCACCAGTGAGGCGCTCGCGCTCTACGACCGGCGCGAGGCCGAGCTCGGCGACGAGCTGATCCGCGCGCTCGAGCGCTACCTGCTGCTGCAGATCATCGACCAGCGCTGGCGCGAGCACCTGTACGACATGGACTACCTGCGCGAGGGCATCCACCTGCGCGGGTTCGCCCAGATCGACCCGCTCGTGGCCTACAAGAACGAGGCGTTCGAGCTGTTCCGCGACCTGATGAACACCATCTGGTCGGACTTCGCGCGCATGATCTTCCACGTCGAGGTGGAGGTCGAGGGCGCCAACGGCAACGGCGCCGGGCAGTACGACCCGTCCACGACCACCGGTGGCGCACGCCAGATCACCTACTCGGGTGGCGCGGGCGCGCAGCAGCCCAGCGCGCTGGCGGCCGCGGCCGCGGGGGCGGGCGTCGGCTATGCCGAGGCGGACTACGAGGAGCAGCCGATGCCCGTGGTCGAGCAGCGGCGCGTCGACGAGAACGAGCAGATCGGGCGCAACGACCCGTGCTGGTGCGGCTCGGGCAAGAAGTACAAGAAGTGCCACGGAGCCTGACCGAGCGTTAGATTCACCCCCCTCATGGGGGAAGCGAGCACGCCCACGGAACGGGCGACGATGTCCCGCGGCCTTGCGTTCCTGTTCGCCGCCGGCGCGTCGCTGGTCGGCATCTCGCTGCTGCTGCCCCACAGCCACAACACGAAGGACGCCGGCCTGCTCGTGGCGGTCGGCCTGGCGTCCGTGGCCGCGGCGGCGCTCCTGCGCTTCGCCGGGCGCGTGAGCGTCCGCGGGCTCGAGCTGATCCTGGCGCTCGGGACAGTCCTGATCACGGTCTGCGTGATCTACGGCGGCGACAGCGCGAGCGCATATCCCCTGATGTACGTGTGGGTGGCGCTGTACGCGGCGTACGTGTTCAGCGCCCGGGCGGCGACGATGCAGACCCTGTTCGCCGCCGGCGCCTGCGCGGCGGCGTTCCTGCTCCAGGACGACACGCGCGCACCCTCGGTCCACTGGCTGATGGGCGCGGGCACGATCGTCGTCGCCGGTGTGCTGACGGGCAGCCTGACGCGCCGCCTGCGCGCCCACCAGGCGGACCTGGTCACCGTCGCCCAGATGGCCAACGGCCTCGCGGAGCCCGACGATTTCGCCGCGGTCACGTGCGCGAGCCTGCGCGCGTCCGCGCACGCCGACGTCGCGGTGCTGATCGAGCCCGGCGTGGACGGCTCCGGCATGGACGTGGTCGCGACCGCCGGCAGCCGCGAGACGGCGCGGATCTTCGAGCTCGAGAGCGTCCAGCGGGCCATCGGCGTCGCGCTCACCTTCGCCCGGCCGCAGTCGCTGGTGGACCCCGCCCGGCACAACAGCATGGCGGGCTCGGTCGTCGGCCACGCCCAGCCGATCGTGCGCGACGGCGCCGCCGTCGGCGTGCTGGCGATCGGCTACACGCGGCCGCGCCGCGCCGTCCCGGAGCGGGCCGCCACAGCGGCCCTGCTCTTCGCGACCGAGGCGAGCGTCGCGATGGAGCGCGCCGAGCGCCTTGCGCTCGCCCGCGAGCGCCGCGCGATCGACATCAACGACAACATCGTCCAGGGCCTGACCGTGGCGAAGTACGCGATCGGGCAGGGCCATGTCGACGAGGGCGTGCGCGCGATCGACGACACGCTGCGCCGGGCGCGGCAGCTGATCACCGACCAGCTCACGGAAGCGACCGCGGACCAGGGCGGCCCGCGGCCGGGAGACCTCGTGCGCGGGACGCGCGTCGAAGGACTCAGCGCGGACGACGACGATGCGTCGTCCGCGCCGATACCAGGTCGCTAGCTACGCCCGGTTGGTGGTGACACGCCGCACGGTCACGCCGAGCAGCAGCGCTGCGAGGCCCAGGAGCGCGACGATGATCGCGTCCGTGCCCGTGAACGGCAGGCCGTTCGAGCTCGACGCCTGGGTGCCGGTCGCCGCGGGCGAGCTGCTCGCCGATGGGGCGGAGCCGGTCGACTCACCGAGCACGTTGACGTTGTTCGGCGTGGCGTTCGACCCGTTGGAGCCGTTCGAGCCGCCGGGGCTGGTCGTCGACTCGCCCATCACGCCGACCTGACCCTGCGTGCCGCTCGTCGGCATGGTGCCGGCGGGCGTCTCGGTGTTCATGTTGCCGCCCTGCTCGCCGCCCGGAAGCTGCTGCGAGGACTCGGGGCCGCCGGGGCAGGTGCCGCCGGACGCCGGGATGATGTCGCGGCCGTCCTGGTGGGCGGTGTGCGCGGCCAGCGCGTTGTCGGAGATCGTGATCATCACGAACGGGTTCGTCGCCGAGCCGGTCGCGTGGCAGATCGTCGTCTTGCCCAGCTTCTGCTCGGTCGGAGGCAGACCGGGCGTGTGCTCCTCGGTCGTGCCGCCCGGGCAGCCGCCCCCTGGCGCCGGGATGATGTCGCGGCCGTCCTGATGCCGGGTGTGTGCCGGCAGCGCGTTGTTGGACGTCGTGATCGTCACGTACGGGTTCGTCGCCGAGCCCGTCGCGTGACAGAACGTGGTCTTGCCGGCCTGCGCGTGCGTGTTGGCCTTCGGCTGCGGCTGCACGTTCGCCTGCGTCTTGGCGTGGCCCTTGGCGAGCGCCTTGCCATGCGTGCTCGCGCCGCTCTGGCCGTGCGTCGTCACGGTGCTCTTGACGTGCGTCTCTGCCAGGCCCTTCGCCTGAGCCTTCGCGTGCGTCCTTGCATGCCCCTTGGCGAGCGCCTTGCCCTGTGCGTTCGCCTCTACCTGCGTCTGCGCCGCCGACCGGCCCTGCCCGTTGGACCCGTCGTGCGGGATGCCGCCCTTGTCGGCGAACGCGCTCGGAACTGCAAGCGCGGTCGCGCCGACGAGGATGGCCAAGAAGCTCTTTCGAGCCATGGTCACTCCTTCTCCGCGATGAATTGGCACGTACCCTTTGTGCGCCCTGCGTGAGGGTGAACGCGAGCCTTCCCGGAACGTTGGGGCGATTGTCACAAGGCCGTCCGTGTGCGGACGGGAGGCCCGGGTCGATACGCTCACGGCGCGATGGCCACCGCCCCGTCATCAGAGCCGACGCCGCAGCGCCTTGCGGCGATCCGCGACCAGCTGAAGCTGCTCGCGGACTACCTTTGACCCGGCTGGGCTGAGCCGGCGCGTCGCCGAGCTGGAGGGCCAGATGGGGGAGCCGGGGTTCTGGGACGACCAGGCCACGGCTGCCAGGGTCTCCGCCGAGCACGCCCGGACCACCAGGAAGGTCGAGTCCTTCGCGGTGCTGCAGTCCGACGTCGAGGACCTCGACGGGCTCGTCGAGCTCGCCGAGGAGGATCCCGGCATGGCCGCGGAGGTCGAGGAGCAGCTTCAGTCCGTCGAGTCGCGGCTGGCCGCGCTGGAGGAGGAGCGCCTCTTCTCCGGCCCCTATGACGCGGGCGACGCGCTCGTGACGGTCAACGCCGGCGCCGGCGGGACCGACGCCCAGGACTGGGCCGAGATGGTGCTGCGGATGATGATGCGCTGGGCCGAGGGCCGCGGGTTCTCCGTCGACCTGCTCGAGGCCAGCGCGGGGGAGGAGGCCGGCATCAAGTCGGCGACGTTCCGGGCGTCGGGCGAGAACGCCTACGGGCTGTTCAGCGCCGAGAAGGGCGTGCACCGGCTGGTGCGGATCTCGCCGTTCGATGCGGCGTCGCGCCGGCAGACCGCCTTCGCGGGGGTCGAGGTGGCGCCGGTGATCGAGGACGACGGCGACGTCGAGATCGACGCCGACGACCTTCAGATCGACACCTATCGCGCGTCGGGCGCCGGCGGCCAGCACGTCAACAAGACCGACTCCGCGGTGCGGATCACCCACCGGCCGTCGGGGATCGTCGTGCAGTGCCAGAACGAGCGCTCGCAGTCGGCCAACAAGGACACCGCGATGAAGATGCTGCGCTCCAAGCTCGTCGAGCAGCGCGAGCGCGAGCGCCGCGAGGAGATCGCGCGCGAGAAGGGCGAGGCGCAGGACGTCAACTTCGGCTCGCAGATCCGGTCCTACGTGCTGCACCCGTACACGATGGTCAAGGACCATCGGACCAACCACGAGATCGGCAACGTCCAAGGGGTGCTCGATGGCGACCTCGACGGGTTCGTCCGCGCCTACCTCCTCTCCCAGAACTGACCCTCACGTGATCCCCGAGCAGCCGAGCGCGCCGTACCTCGACGCCGTGGTCGCCTACGGCTTCCGCGGGCCCGGTCGCTTCCACGTGCCCGGCCACAAGGGCGGCGAGGGGGCCGACCCCGGCCTGCGCCATGCGATCGGCGACGACGCGCTGCTGATCGACATCCCGCAGGACATCCACGGGATCGACCTCGGCCCCGAGCCGACGCCGCACCAGCAGGCCGAGCAGCTCGCCGCCGACGCGCACGGCGCCGCGCGGACGTGGTTCCTCACCAACGGCGCGACGCAGGGCAACCACGCGCTGGCGCTGGCGCTCGCGCCGCTCGGCGCGCGCGTCGTCGCGCAACGCAACTCGCACGCGTCGCTCGTGGACGGGCTCGTGCTGAGCGGCGGCGTGCCGTCGTTCGTCGCGCCGGAGTACGACGACGAGCTGGGCATGGCGCACGGCGTGATGCCGGAGTCGCTGGCCGAGGCGCTCGACGCGGGGGCGGGCGGGCCCGGCTTCCGGGCCGCGTTCATCGTGTCGCCGACCTACTACGGCATGGCAGCCGACGTGGAGGGCTGCGCCGCGGTCTGCCACGAGCGCGGCGTCCCGCTGGTGGTCGACCAGGCGTGGGGGCCGCACTTCGGCTTCCATCCGGACCTCCCGCCGAGCGCGCTGGCGCAGGGCGCCGACGCGGTCCTGACGAGCACGCACAAGATCGTCGGCTCGCTCACGCAGAGCGCGATGCTCCACGTGGCGGGCACGGGGCGGATCGACATCGCGACGGTGGGGCGGGCGATGCGGCTCGTGCGCTCGACGTCCCCGTCCGCGCTGCTGATGGCCTCGCTGGACGCCGCGCGGCGCCAGCTCGCCGTCCACGGCGAGGCGCTGCTGCACGAGACGATCGCGGCCGCCGCGCGCACGCGCGCGAAGATGGCGAAGATCCCCGGCATCGCGCTCGTGGACGGCGACTTCGTCGGCCGGCCGGGCGTTGCGGGCTGGGACCCGATGCGCCTCGTGATCGACGTTCGCGGGACCGGCTGCACCGGCTACGAGGTCGCCGAGGCGCTGCGCCGCGCCTACGACGTCCAGCCCGAGCTCGCCACCCACGCGACGATGGTGCTGCTGCTCGGGATCGCGCAGTCGCCGCTCTCGCTCGAGCGCGTGGCGGGCGACCTCGACGAGATCGTCAAGCGCATCGCGCGCGCGGGCACCGCCGACGCGCTGGTGCGCCCGACGAAGGCGCTGGAGAACGAGATGGCGGTCCCGCCGCGCGAGGCGTTCCTGGGCGAGGCCGAGGTCGTCGCGGTCGACGACGCCGCCGGCCGCATCTCCTGCGAGTCGATCGCCGGCTACCCGCCCGGCATCCCGGCCCTGCTCCCCGGCGAGCGGATCACGACCGAGGCCATCGCCTACCTGCGCGAGCTGCGCGACGCGGGCGCCCGCCTGCACGGGGCGAGCGACCCGTCGTTTACCACCATCACGGTCCTAGCGAACGACTAGGACGGGCTTGCCCGTCACGCGGCGGGCCGCGAAGTCCTCCAGTGCCCGGGCGCCGTCCTCGAGGCGGTAGCGCTCGCCGACGACCGGGCGCAGGTAGCCCTTCTCGAGCCAACGGTGCAGGTCGCGGGCGGCGCGGACGGGAAGGTCCTGGTCGAGCGGCAGCATGCCGCCCCAGTTGACGCCGATGATCTCGTGGTGGCGCAGCAGCAGGCGGTTGGCCTCGACCGCCGGGATCGTGCCGGCCGCGAAGCCGATGACGAGGAGCCGGCCCTCCGGGGCCATGCAGCGCAGCGACTGGGCGAACGCCTGGCCGCCGACCGGGTCGCAGACCACGTCGGCGCCGCGGCCGCCGGTCAGCTCGCGCACCTCCGCGACCCAGTCACCGCCGGCATCCAGCGCGTGGTCGGCGCCCGCGGCCATGGCGACGGCCATGCGCTCGCGCCCGCTCGCCACGCCGATGATCGTCCCGGCGCCGAGCGCGCGGGCGACCTGGATGCACGCGGTCCCGACGCCGCCGGCGGCGCCGTGCACGAGGACCGCCTCGCCCTCGGCCAGCCGCCCGCGGCGCGTCAGCGCCAGGTGAGCCGTCTGGAAGTTGACGACGAAGCCCGCGCCGGCGTCGATGCTCGTCTCGCCGGGCAGCGGCATCACCAGGAACGCCGGCGCCGCGACAACCTCCGCCCAGCCGCCGAACGCCGTGCCCGCGGCGACGCGCATCCCCTCCTCGAAGCCCGAGCCCTCCGGCGCGCTGCGTACGACGCCCGCAACCTCCAGCCCCGGCACGAACGGGAGCGGCGGGCGGATCTGGTACTCGCCGCGGCAGATCAGGTGGTCGACGAATCCCACGCCCGCCGCGTGGACCTCGATCAGGACCGTGCCGTCCGCGGCGGCCGGCTCGTCGACCTCTGCGATCCCCAGGCCCGACGGCCCGGTCTCGGATTCCAGGAGGAGCGCGCGCACAGCCGCACCATATCCTCGGGGCATGGAGCTTCAGGAGATCGTCCGCGAGGCGCTGGCCGAGGACGTCGGCGGCGGCGACGCCACGACGCTCGCCACCGTGGACGCCGGCGCGCGCGCCCGCGCGACGATCACGCAGAAGGCGCCGGGCGTCCTGTTCGGCCTGGATGCCGCGGAGCTGACGTTCGCCGAGCTGGACGCCGGCGTGGCCTTTGAACGCCTTGCGCCCGAGGGCGTCTGGCAGGAGGCCGGCACCGAGGTCCTGCGCGTAGAGGGCTCAGCGCGTGCCCTGCTCACGGGCGAGCGTGTCGCGCTCAACCTGCTGCAGCGGCTGAGCGGGGTGGCGACCCTCACCGCGCGCTACGTGAAGGCCGTCGACGGCACCGGCGTCCAGATCCTCGACACGCGCAAGACGACGCCGGGGCTGCGGATGCTCGAGAAGGCCGCGGTCCGCGCCGGCGGCGGGACCAACCACCGCGTCGGGCTCTTCGATGCGATCCTGATCAAGGAGAACCACATCGCGGCGGCGGGCGGCGTCCAGGCGGCCGTCGAGCGGGCGCGCAGCGCCTATCCCGGCCTGCCGCTGGAGGTCGAGTGTCGCAACCCGGACGAGATCGCGCAGGCGCTCGACGCGGGCGCGCCACGGCTCCTGCTCGACAACATGGACCCCGCCCGGCTGCGCGCCGCCGTCGACCAGGTCGCCGGCCGCGCCGAGCTCGAGGCCTCCGGCAGGATCACGCTGGAAACAGTCCGGGACCACGCCGTCGAGGGCCTAAACTTCATCTCGGTCGGAGCGCTCACGCACTCCGCCCCCGCACTCGACCTCTCGCTGATCCTGGAGCCCTTGCCATGAACCTTCCCATGGCCCCCTCACCGACTCTCCCGGCCGAGGACATCCCGGCCCTCAAGGAGGAGGTCCGCGCGCTCGCGCAGGAACGCGGCGCGATCATCCTCGCCCACAACTACCAGGTGCCCGAGGTCCAGGACGTGGCCGACTACGTCGGCGACTCGCTGGGCCTCAGCCGGCAGGGCGCCAAGACCGACGCAGAGATCATCGCGTTCTGCGGCGTGCATTTCATGGCCGAGACCGCGTCGATCCTGTCGCCGGAGAAGACCGTCCTGATCCCGGACCTGGACGCCGGCTGCTCGCTGGCCGACTCGATCACCCCGGAGGAGCTGAGCGTCTGGCAGGCGAAGTTCCCCGGCCAGCAGACCGTCATGTACGTCAACACGACGGCCGAGATCAAGGCGCTCACGGACTACTGCTGCACCAGCGCCAACGCGGTCGACGTCGTGCGGCACGTGCTCGAGACGCACGGTCCGGACACGCCGGTCCTCTTCGGCCCGGACATGTGGCTCGGCGCCTACGTCGAGAAGGAGCTGGGCACCAAGCTCCACGTCTGGGACGGCGAGTGCCACGTCCACGCGGGCATCCGCCCGGCCGACATCAACGCGATGCGCGGCGAGCACCCCGACGCCGACTTCCTCATCCACCCGGAGTGCGGCTGCGTGACCCAGGTCATGGAGTACGTCGCGGCCGGCGACGTCAGCAGCGAGGGCGTCCACATGCTCTCGACGGGCGGGATGCTCAAGTACGCGAAGGACACCCAGGCGGGCGAGGCGATCGTCGCGACCGAGACGGGCATGCTCTACCCGCTGCAGATGGCGGCCCCCGACGTGGACTTCATCGCGGCCAACGAGGCCGCCTCGTGCCGCTACATGAAGATGATCACGCTGACGAAGCTGCGCGACGCGCTGCGCGACCTCAAGTACGAGGTCAAGGTCCCGCAGGACATCGCGCAGCGCGCCCGCATCCCCATCGAGCGGATGGTTTCCATCGGCTGACCGCGCGGGCGCCCCTCCACCGCAGCGGCTGCGGTAGTCATCGACGCCGCGGAATCGCTACTTGAGCAGGGGAATCCCGTGGTCGACAGCTTCACGAACCGAGCGCAGCGCCTCGCGCTTGCGCTCGAGCTCGGAGGGGGTGTAGCAGTGCACGTCGGCCTCGGCGCCCATCTCGGCCGAGTCCCACAGCGCGCCGGCCTGGTAGACGCGCTCCAGCCACGGCACGCCGTCGAAGAACTCGCTCACGAGGACCACGACGAACTCGGGCCCGCGCTCGCGCTGGGGCCCCGCGCCCTGCAGGTCCTCGACGCGCGCGCCCCCAACGTGGGCGCCGCGAAGCGGCCAGCGGTCGGCGACGCGCTGGACGTACCGGTCGAGCTCCCGGTCGTTCAGGCCCTCGGTGGTGGCGGCCACGCCGCGCAGTATTGCGCCGGGCCTAGAACTCGTCCACCTCGTGGGGCCCGACGCAGGCGACGGCGAGCTGGTCCGGGTCGACCGCGTCGGCGATCGCGCGGACCTCGTCGTAGGTGACGGCGTCGAGCGCCGCGATCGCGGCATCCGGGTCGATGTCCTCGCCGTAGACGACCGCCTGCCCGGCCGCGTAGCGCGCGACCGCGTTGGTGTTCTCGAAGGACAGCACCCGCCGGCCGGCCGCGTAGGCGCGAGCGCGCGCGACCTCCTCCTCGGTGGGGCCGTCGGCCTTCAGCTCGGCCACGATCTCGCGCATCCGCGCGTAGGCCTCGGCGCACTTGGACGACTCCAGCCCCGAGCCGAGCTGCAGCACCGCGAGGTCGCTGAACACGTGGTCGATCGCGTAGACCGAGTAGCAGAGGCCGCGCTGTTCGCGGATCTCGTCGAACAGGCGCGAGCCCATCGAGCCGCCCAGCAGCGTCGAGTAGATCGTGAGCGCCGCGCGCTCGCGCGGGTCGGCGGGGTCGATCTGGGGCACGTACATCATCCGCAGGTGCGACTGGTTGGTCTCGCGCTGCTTGACGAGCTTGCTGGGCTCGAACGAGGGCGCCGGCTCGAACGACTCGGGCTCGGGCAGCGTGGGGAAGCGGCCGAACAGCTCGGCCGAGGCGCCGTTGGCGTGCTCGACGTTGCCGACCACGAACGCGGCGCCGCGGGCGCCGGCCCAGCGCCGCTCGCGGAAGGTCACGATCGCGTCGCGCGTGAACGTGCGCAGGTGCTCCTCGGGGCCGAGCACGGTGCGCCCGAGCGGGTGGTCGCCGAATGCGGCCTGGTCGGCGAGCTCCTCCGCGACGGCCGCCGGCTGGTCCTTGTAGCGCTGGATCTCCTGGATCACGACCCCGCGCTCGCGATCGAGCTCGCCCTTGTCGATCTTCGGCCGCCCGGCGAAGTCGGTCAGCAGGTCCATCGCCTCCATGACGGTCTCGGCACGGCACGTGACGTGGAACGCGACGAGGTCATGGGAGGTGTAGGCGTTGAGCGTCGCGCCCATCCGCTCGGCCGTCTCGTTGACCTTGCGGTAGTCGTCGTACTTCTCGCCGCCCTTGAAGACGAGGTGCTCCAGGAAGTGGGCCATCCCGTTCTCCTCGGGGCGCTCGGTGCGCGCGCCCGCGTCGAAGGCGACGAGCACGGTCGCCGCGCGCGTGCCGGGGATGGAGATGCGGTGCAGTGGGAGCCCGTTGGCGAGGGTCTCCGAGGTGATCTTGGCCATTGCCCAGAACGCTATCGAGCCGGGTGCACGGGGCCTTGCACCAGGCAGGAATGACCAGCTTCGGCCAGTACCGTGTTTGACGATGGCTGCGACAGAGACCAAGCCGGAACACATCGCCCTGGGCGGGCGGGACCCTCTTGCGGGGTCCGACCCGAACGCCGTGATCCAGTTCCGCGGCGTCTCCAAGACCTACGAGTCGGGGGACGTCGGGCTGGAGAACGCGACGTTCTCGATCTCCCGCGGGGAGTTCGTGTTCATCGTCGGGCAGACCGGCTCGGGCAAGTCGACGATCATGCGCCTGCTCCTGAAGGAGCACGAGGTCACGCAGGGGAGCATCGTGGTCGCCGGGCGCGACCTCAGCGAGATCGAGACCAAGAAGGTGCCCTACTACCGGCGCAACCTGGGCGTGGTCTTCCAGGACTTCAAGCTGCTGCCCAACCGCACGGTCTACGACAACGTCGCCTACGCGCTGCAGGTGACCGGGCGCTCGCGCAAGGAGATCCGCGCGAAGGTGCCGGACATCCTGCGCCTGACCGGGCTGGCGACCAAGCTGCACAACTACCCCGACCAGCTGTCGGGCGGCGAGCAGCAGCGCGTGTCGGTCGCGCGCGCGTTCGTCAACCACCCGCCGCTGCTGCTGGCCGACGAGCCGACCGGCAACCTCGACCCCGAGACCTCGATCGGGATCATGCAGCTGCTGTACCGGATCAACCGCACGGGCACGACGGTGCTGGTCGCCACCCACGACTCGCACATGGTCGACCGGATGCGCCGGCGCGTGATCGAGCTCGAGAGGGGCCGGATCGTGCGCGACGAGGCCGATGCGATGTACGGCCGGCGCGATCCGAGCACGGGCGAGTTCGCTGCGCTGATGCGCGGGGAGCCCGCTCCGGAGCCGCACCGCCTGCCCCGAGATCCGTTCGACGAGGTCGACGAGGCGTGGCGATGAGGCCCGGGTTCTTCGTCAAGGAGGCGCTGCGCTCGATCCGGCGCAACCCGATCCCGAGCTTCGCCGCGATGGCCAGCGTGCTCGTCACGCTACTCGTGCTCGGCGTGTTCATCCCGATGGTGCAGGCCACCACGGGCGCCGCCAACGAGGTCCGCGGCCGCGTGCTGCTCGACGTCTACATGCAGCGCGACGCCTCCAGCAGCGATCTCGAGCGCGTTCGCCGGCGGATCGCCGACGACACACCGCACGTCAAGAAGGTCGAGTTCGTCTCGAAGGCGCAGGCCTACAAGGAGGAGTCCAGGCGCAACCCGGAGGCCTACAAGCTCCTCGGCTCCAACCCGCTGCCCGACACCTTCCGCGTCACGCCCGACGATCCCGACCACATCGGCGCGATCATGAACTCCCTGGCGCCCGTCAACCCGCAGGGCCACCGCCAGGTCGTCGACCAGTCGATCGACATCGTCCGCAACAAGAAGGACGAGACCGACAAGATCCTCACGGTCACCAAGCTCGTGAAGTGGGCGATGGTGATCCTGACCTCGCTGCTCGTGCTGGCGAGCGTGCTGCTCGTGTCGAACACGATCCGGCTGTCGCTGTTCAGCCGCCGGCGCGAGGTCGAGGTGATGAAGCTCGTCGGCGCCACGGACTGGTTCATCCGCTGGCCGTTCATGATCGAGGGCGTCGTGCTGGGCGCGCTCGGCGGCATGATGGCGGTGCTGATGCTCGCCGTGGGCAAGATCGCGCTGATCGACCCGCTGTCGAAGGACTTCGCGCTGATCGCCGCCCCGGAGACGATCGGGTTCGTCGCGCTCGCGGCGCTGCTGCTGGGCGCGAGCGTCGCGGTGTCCGCCGCGGGGTCGGGGCTGTCGCTGCGGCGCTTCCTGCGCGTGTAGGCACCGACCGCCTGTCACCATCCGCGGCTCGAATGCCGCGCGTCCTCGCCCTCATCCCCGCCGCGATCGTGCTGCTCGCGGCGGGCATCTTCCTCGGCGGCCATCCCGACCGGCTGCCGGGCTTCATCCGCGACCCGCTCGTGGGCGACAAGGACACGCGCGTGGTGCGCGAGGCGATCGACGAGATCCACGACACCTACTACCGCAAGATCCCCGAGTCCGAGCTCGCGAACGAGTCCGTCAAGGGCGTCATCGCGTCGCTGCACGACCGCTTCTCCAACTACTTCACGCCGAAGGAATACGCGCACTTCCAGGAGGTCTCCAACTCGCAGTTCTCCGGGATCGGGCTCGAGGTCCAGGAGCATCCGCGCGGCCTGCGCATCTCGCGCGTGTACGACGAGTCGCCGGCCAAGCGCGCGCACCTGCGCGCGGGCGACCTGATCGTGGCGGTCGGCAAGACCTCGCTGAAGGGGCGGCCGTCGGCCTACTCGACCTCGCTCATCAAGGGCCCACCGGGATCGGACGTGACGATCACCGTGGTGCGGGAGGGCCGGTCGCGCCAGGTGACGCTGACGCGCGCGACGATCACGGTCCCAGTCGTGGCCTCCGCCCTGCGGACCGTGGCGGGCGAGAAGCTCGCCGTCGTCGCGCTGTCGACGTTCGCCACGCCCGGCGCCCACGCGCAGGTGTACTCCGCGATCCGCCGGCGGCTGAAGCAGGGCGTGAAGGGCCTCGTGCTCGACCTGCGCCACAACGGCGGTGGCCTGGTCAAGGAGGCGCAGCTGGTTGCCAGCGCATTCCTGCCCGACGGCACGATCGTGTCGCTGCGCGGCCGCGGAGTGGCCTCGCAGACGCTGAAGGCGATCGGCGAGCCGATCGCGAAGTCGACGCCGCTGGTCGTGCTGGTCGACCGCGACACGGCCTCGGCGTCCGAGATCGTCGCCGGCGCGCTGCAGGACCGCGGGCGCGCGAAGATCGTGGGCACGCGGACGTTCGGCAAGGGCGTCTTCCAGGAGGTCATCGAGCTGCACAACGGCGGCGCACTCGACATCACCGCCGGGCAGTACTTCACGCCGAAGGGCCGCAACCTGGGCGGCGGTGGCGTCAAGCCCGGCGCCGGCATCCAGCCCGACGTGCAGGCGCAGGACAAGCCCAGGACGCCTCGCGACGAGGGCCTGAACCGCGCGCTGCGCGTCCTGGCGGGCGAGGTGAAGTGAGGGGACGCACCGTCGCGGTGCTGGAGAAGCGGGGCCGGTTCCTCGTCGGCATCCCGTTCTTCCCCCGCCACACGGGCGACCGCCACCGCTCGATCGCCGTCGACCGCGACCGCAACGCGCGGCCGGGAGCGCTCGTGGTGCTGCGCAGCGGCAGCGGCCGGGCGAAGATCGAGCGCCTCCTGGGCAAGCCGGACGTCGCGCGCGACGTGATCGAGGCGCTGATGATCGACCGCGGGCTGGCGCGGCGCTTCGGCCCCGGCGTCGAGCGCGCGGCGAAGGAGGCGAGCGAAACGGTCGAGGCCGGCGATCGCAAGGACCTGCGCGACCTGCCGACGTTCACGATCGACCCGGTCAGCGCGAAGGACTTCGACGACGCGATCTCGGCCGAGGAGATTGATGGGAATTCCCACCCACCCCGCTGGCGGATCTGGGTGCACATCGCCGACGTCAGCGCGTACGTGAAGCCGGGCGGGCAGATCGACCGCGAGGCCTACCAGCGCGCGACGAGCGTCTACGTCCCCGGCGCCGTCGAGCCGATGCTGCCCGAGGTGCTGTCCAACGGCGCCTGCTCGCTCGTGCCGGGCCAGGAGCGGCTGGCCGTGACGGTCGAGATGGATCTGCACGGGGCGGAGGTCGTCAAGACCGCGTTTCACCGCTCGCTCATCCGCTCCGACGAGCGCCTGGACTACGACCGGGTCGACCGGATCTTCGCCGGCAACGAGCGCGCCGAGGGCGTCTGGGCAAAGCCGCTGACCGCGGCGCGGGCGGCGGCCGCGGCGCTGGAGGCGCGGCGCGAGGAGCAGGGCGCGCTCGTCGTCGAATCCTCCGAGCCCGACTTCAGCTTCGACGGCCGCGGCCACGTGAAGGCCGCCGAGGCGACGGTGCAGACGGAGTCCCACCGGGTGATCGAGCACCTCATGATCGCCGCCAACGAGGCGGTCGCGCGGCTCCTCAGCGGCCGCGGCGTGCCGACGCTCTTCCGCGTGCACGAGCGGCCCGAGCCCAGCGCGGTCGAGCAGCTCGTCGCCAAGCTCGCGGTGCTCGGTGTGCCGACGCCGCCGCTGCCCGATCCGCTGTCGCCCTCGCAGGCCGGCGAGGCGATCGGCGCGATCTCCCGCGCCGTCGACAAGCACGTGCGCAAGCAGGGCCACGGCCGGCGCGGGCTGACGACGCTCGTGCTGCGCTCGCTCAAGCAGGCGCGCTATGACCCGCGCAACCTCGGCCACACCGGGCTGCACTCGACCGCGTACTGCCACTTCACGTCGCCGATCCGCCGCTACCCCGACCTGATCTGCCACCGCGCGCTGCTGTCGGCGATCGGCGCGGGCGAGGACGCACCGCGCAGGTCGGCGATGGCCGAGGCGGGGGAGTGGACGTCCGGCCGCGAGCGCGACGCGATGGTGATCGAGCGCGACGCCGACGACATCGCGCGCTGCTTCCTGCTCGAGCGCGAGCTGTTCGAGCGGGGCCGCGAGACCGAGTTCGACGGCGAGATCGTGTCGCTGATCGGCGCCGGCGCGTTCGTCGAGTTCGGCGACGGCTACGAGGGGATGCTGCCCGTGCGGCGGCTCGGTCGCGGCGAATGGTGGGAGCTCGACGACCACGGCGTGGTCCTGCACGGGACGAAGTCCGGCGCGCAGCTGAAGCTCGGCGACCGCGTCCGCGTGATGGTCGAGCGCGTGGAAGCCCCACGGGGGCGCGTGGACCTGCTACCCGTAGCGCTGTGACCGATCGCCGCGAGGAGATCCTGCGCGCCGCGCTGCGCCTGATCGGCAGTCGCGGGATGCACGCCGTCACCCACCGCGACGT
>Ga0308176_10000976_pt1 | contig 18031 bp, 18 predicted proteins | sample PhyCR2_3_FD_203890 | JGI IMG/M metagenome (GOLD analysis project Ga0308176, IMG submission 203890) | Soil microbial communities from UC Gill Tract Community Farm, Albany, California, United States - DLSLS.C.R2 | ecosystem: Environmental > Terrestrial > Soil > Agricultural land | place: USA...
AGCCAGTCCCCTTCAGATTTAGGACCTTCCGCGCGAGCGAGCGGTACTGCACAAGCTCCGCCTCCGCCATCTCCTGCTGGTGCTGGTCCATACCCAAGCACGCCCGCTCCTCAGCCCCCTCCCACCCCGAGCGCGCAAGCCGACGGAAACGACGACCAGGGCCCGCTCTCGCCTCTCGTCCGGAAGATGGCACGCGAGTACAACATCGACCTTTCGCAAATCCGGGGCACAGGTGTTGGCGGACGGATTACGAAGCACGACGTTGAAGCTCATATGTCCTCGCAGGCCGCACGGACTTATGCTGCTCCGCCGCCTGAACCGAAGGCGACGAGTGCCGGACCGTATCCCGTGGAGCCACCGCCGCAACAAGCCCCGAGCCCGTCTCAGGGTCAGCAGCCTCCTGCTCCTCTGCCGTTCGCTGAATCTGCGAAAACGCGGACAGAGCCGATGAGCACCATGCGTCAGAAGATCGCAGAGCACATGATCATGAGCAAGCGCACCTCTGCTCATGTCACGACTGTTCACCGCGTGGATATGACGAAGGTTGCCAAGCTCCGCGAAAGATCCAAGGCGGAGTTTCAGGCGCGGAATGGTTTTTCGCTAACATTCCTGCCGTTTGTCGCTGCCGCGACTGCCGAGGCGCTCCGGGCATTTCCCATCTTCAATGCTTCTATCGACGGCAAGAATATCGTCTACTACCGCGACATCAATCTTGGCATTGCCGTGGCGCTCGAAGGCGGCCTGATTGTTCCTGTCATCCGGAACGCTGACGAAAAGAATGTGGCTGGATTACAGCGTTCGATTGTAGATCTCGCAACGCGTGCACGGTCCCGCCAGCTGAAACCCGATGAAGTAGCGGGCGGTACGTTCTCGATTACGAACTTCGGCAGCTTCGGTAGCATCTTTGCCACCCCCGTGATCAATCAGCCGCAAGTGGCAATCCTGGGCGTGGGAGCAGTAGAGAAGGTGCCGGCTGTGATCGACGGAGACGCGATTGCAATTCGTTCCCAGGCGCATCTTGCTCTCACGTTCGACCATCGGCTGATCGACGGAGCGCTGGCGGATCAATTCTGCCAAAAAGTAAAGTCGATCCTCGAAGGCTGGTCGGCGAATATTCTTTAGCCGAAGGGTCTGAACAGAAAAGGTCGCGGGGAACGTTCGTTTCCCGCCCTTTTTGCGTGCACGTACCAAAGGCGGCTCCGACAGACTTACGCGGCGCGTGATGAAGTTGCCGCCCCGTTGCGGGCGGTAGCCGTGGGCGTAGCACTTCTTGCGAGTGGCAACTGCTGAGAAGTTCAGCGAAAGTCCCAGAAGCTAGCGTTTCGCGCGTACACTACCCATCCGTGGGTGGGGCTGCCTTTTTCACTTGACTGATAGGTTCATATGGGTTTACCATTCGACCTGTACCAAGTCAGTCTTACTTCAAAACGAAAGAGGTCCTCGCATGACCTTTCAAGTGGGCGAGAAAGTGGTTTACCCAAACCACGGCGTGGGAACGATCGAAAACATTAGCCTACGCTCTTTTGGTGCCCAGCAGGAGCAGTTCTATCTACTGAGGCTATCGCCGAGCAGCATGACCGTGATGGTGCCGTTCTCACACGTTCAGGATGTGGGATTACGAAAAGTCACCAAGTGTAGCGAGATCAGTCGGGTATTCAGCTACCTTGCTGCCGTGCGTCCAACATACGCCCAAGACTGGAAAGATCGCTTTAAAGAAAATTGCGAAAAAATGAAGAGCGGAAGCCTTCTGGAAATTGCAGAGGTTTTCAAGGGTTTGATTATGATTCAGACCGAAAAGCCGCTGTCATTTCGTGAAAAGAAGATGCTAGAACGCGCGCGCAGTATGCTGGTGCTTGAAACCTCTGTTGCGAAATCGGTTCCTGAATCGGAAGCGCTGGTCCTGATCGGGCGGGCACTGGCAAAGTGTGGCCTACCTCTCCCGGTTGCGCTCTGAGCCACGGCTCATAGGGCACATCCGTCCTTTCGATCAGAGCCGACGAGGGACAACGTTTATACTGGAAACGAAGTTCACTTGTGGCGCTATCGTCTAACGGTTAGGACGGAGCCCTCTCAAGGCTTAAATAGGGGTTCGATTCCCCTTAGCGCTACCAACCTTTACCTCGCTCCTACATTCAGTCAGTAACTTCCGCGTGATTCGACCGGACGTGACCAGGCCCGGATGTCACAGAGTTATTGAACCTTCTCCTGACGTGCCGATTGCGTCGGTTCAGGGTTCGAAATGACGCCCTCCCATGCATCGGCCGCCCGGCCATCATCGTAGGTAATCGTGGCTGTGGATCCGGGCCGTGATGTTCGTATCGGCATGACCGAGTCGAACTGAGGCGGCGGGCAGAGGAACACGCTTCGACCAGGTCATTTCCATGCGTGTGGCGCGGGGTAATGTACTGAGGCATCCTTGATGCCGGCTCTCGAAGCCGTCGAGCGATCGTGTCCGAGACGAGATGGGCAGAAGTAACGAACCGTCTGGCTGGCAGAAGATCAGGTTGTTATCGACGAAACCTGCCACGGCGTGTAGGGTGGTATCGATGTCTGGCGCCGATCGCGTCGTAACCGTGGGCAGCGTCCGTACAAGAATCCGCGAAACTATTTCGAAATCCGACGAAATTTAAACAATTGGAAACCTGCGAAGTCTGTACGCCACTTGGCAGGAGTCGCAGTATCGTTTCTGCCAGGTATTTGACCCGCCGTACCCTCGGAATCGATATGCATGTTTATAGCAACCGCAGTAGCTGCTTATTGCGGCAATCAGTTGAGGAGGGCCAACCGCAAAGATGACCACACCTAGGAACCCGATCAACACTGCCAGAAGCTTCAGCACTGCTTCTTTGCGAGTTGAGTCAGATCAGAATCATCAACGGATCGAGAAAACTGGCTCAACGCAGCGTTCAGTTCTTTATTTAGGATCTCGAGCCTGTTTGAAAAGAATGACGTTCTGCACCCGGCCAGCGCTATTCGAATCCGGCCAGGAACAGCATAAAGCGAATGAGTGACGCGAAGCCATTCGCGTCCAGCCCCTTCATATTGTTCCCACCAGCAAAGTTGCTCGTAACGACGTAGCTGAGGATCCCTGTCGCGGCGATAGTGGTGTACCGGAACGTTTCTGTCAGAGTATCTTGTACTCTGCCGCGCTCGTTGAGTTTGTCTTGAATCAGAATCTTGTCGATTTCACTCAGTTCCGCCCCGGGGGGATCTGCAGTCGCATTCTCTTTACTCGCGCGAACGATGGGATCTGATTCCGAAGACATTTCGGGAACCTAGTATGCCTTTCTCAGGATTCGTACACTGCGCGCCTAGGAATCCGTTGATGGCTTCGGCCACCGTTCGACGAATACTGAGCGTGTGGCTCAGGTGCGGGCAGGCTATGCGGCGGCAGCACGTGCGAAGCAGAGCGCGAACGACCGAAGCGCGTCACCGCGCCGCGGAACCCCGGTCAACGCCGTCCGCATAAGGTTCTGGTTGCCGCGCTGCTACCGCCTGAAGTTCTCGAGCGTGTCGAGCAGCGCATCACGGCTGGCCGGATTGCCGCGTTTCTGCCAGTCCGGGTCCTGAAGGACCAAGTTCAACGCCATTTCGACCCGCCAGGCCAACACCTCGAGCTCACGGTCAGGTAGGAACGTAACCGCCAAGGCTACGACGCGTTCCAAACGCATCTGTGCCAACGTTGGGCCCCTTGGGTCCATTCCCTCTGAAAAATCGGTTTCTGTCATGCTCCATTCTCGGATGTCACACCGATGTCACAAAAGAGCCTTACAGGCTAAAACAGGGCGCTACAAGCGCGAGGTGTGGCTACCAAAAGTCATAGACTTACACGGATGGCAGACTATTGCCACCGGTAGCTTATCAGTTCGATTCCCCTAGCGCTACGAATCTTCCCTCCGCTCTAGGTCAACAACCGGACCATTCCGCATCCGAAAGAATGTTGATGAATCGGAGGCCTACGTAGCGTCCCAGCGTTCCGGGGTCCAGCATCTAGAAAATCGGCCTTACATCGCGCGGTAATGTGAACCGGCCCGGAACTGGAACCACCTCATACGCGCTTGTACTCGGGCGAGTGCAACAAAGCTTTCGATCTGATCGCAAGGATCTTCCTCTCACTCAGATTTCCACGGTTGCATCCATCCACCAGCTAGAGGCCAAAAGAACGCATTCAATCGAAGTAAGTCCAGCAGCACTTCGGACGGCCTTTGCCCTCGACCGCTACGGACGCGAAGCACTGATCCGGGAGATCTATGTCGCTCACGTGATGAGTACCGGTCGAAGCCGTCTCGATCAGGCAATTGTCCGAAACCTCCGGTGACACTGAGACGGAGAAGGACTTCAGAGAACACGCGAGTCCTTGTCCGAGCGCTTTGACGTAAGACTCTTTACGCGTCCAACAACGAAGGAATGCATGCTGCCGCAGTTCTTCGGGAACCTTTGCGAGAGCCTCGTGCTCTCGCGGAGCGAAGAAACGTCTCGAGATCGCCATGTAGTCGACCACGCTCTGACGCGTCTCGATATCTACCCCCAGTTCACAACCGTTCGTGACAGCGAGGATCCCCAGACTTCCTGAATGGGACACGTTGAACCGCAGGTCCAGGCTGTTCTGAGCTGGCAAAAGGGTCGGCTTGCCTTTGTCGCCGTAGACAAACGCAATCGACTCCGGCGGGATGTGAAGATAGCTTCCCAGCACACGTCTCAATGCAGATCGCATCGCGAGGAAGCGTTGGCGATGCTGGGGGTGCACCAGCTTGCAGGCGCGTTCAAGCTCATCCGGTGAAAAATAAGAGCTGTCTGCGGGAACCAGATCGAGAAGAACACGCCAAAGGTGGATGTGATCCCGGGGCGGTTCGGGCGGAGATGGAGCAGAACTCCACGGGTCACCGCGAGATGGAGCAAGACGATCAGGCAAGCAGAGAGCGCACTTTCACGTAAGGTCATCTTATATTTTCGCGGCTATAATGGCCGCGTGATGCAATCGATCAACCCTGCAACCGGGAAAGTAGAACGCACGTTTCCCACCCTGAGCGAGGCAGAGTTGCAGGATCGAATCGAGCGTGCGCATCAGGCGTTTCTTCGGTTTCGTAAGACATCGTTCGGCCAACGGAAGCAATGGCTGACAAACGCCGCCGCAGTTCTTGAAAAGGAAGCAGATCGGTTTGCTCGAACGGTCACGCTCGAAATGGGAAAGCCGATCAAAGCGGCCAAGGGCGAGATCCTGAAATGCGCAACCGCGTTTCGCTACTACGCGGAGCGCGGAGAGGCGCTACTCGAACCGGAAGAAATCGATACCGGTGTCAAGAGCAGCGGTATCCGCTACTATCCGCTCGGTCCCGTGCTCGCCATTATGCCTTGGAACTTCCCGTTCTGGCAGACAGTGCGGTTCGCGGCACCAGCGCTCGCCGCCGGCAACGTGGCTTTGCTGAAACATGCGCCCAGCGTTCCTCAATGTGCACTGCTGCTTGAAGAGCTGTTCAGAGATGCTGGATTTCCCGCCGATGTGTTTCAAACATTGCTCACCGATACGGATCAAGCAGGTAAGGTCATCGCCGACTTTCGAGTGAAAGCGGTCACCTTGACGGGTAGTGAGCGCGCCGGTTCTCAGGTAGCAAGCCAGGCAGGCGAGCACCTGAAGCGAGTTGTCCTGGAACTGGGCGGGAGTGATCCATTCATCGTAATGCCAAGTGCGGATCTCGGGGCCGCTGTACGCACGGCCGTCGAAGCGCGCCTGATCAACTGCGGGCAATCCTGCATTGCAGCCAAGCGATTCATCGTGCACGAATCGAGCGCCGATGAGTTCGAACGCTTGTTCGTCGAGTTAATGCGGTCGTTCAAAGTGGGTGACCCGACGGACGAGAACACGCAAATGGGACCTCTTGCAGCGAAACATATCCTCGACAATCTCGAACGGCAGGTACGAGAGACGGTTCGCATGGGCGCCCGGGTGCTGACAGGCGGCAATCGGCTGGCAGGGCCAGGGTTCTACTTTGAGCCTACGGTGCTTGCTGATGTTCCGCTCGATTCGCCTGCGTATCGCGAAGAGCTCTTTGGACCTGTGGCTGTTCTCTTCCGTGTAAAAGATTTCGACGCAGCGATCGAACTTGCAAACGATACAACGTTCGGGTTGGGCGCGAGCATCTGGACGACGGATCCCGCGGAGCAGAGCCGCTTTATTGATGAGATCGAATCCGGCATGGCGTTCGTCAATGCTTTGGTCGCCTCTGACCCTCGGCTCCCGTTCGGCGGAATCAAGAATTCAGGCTTCGGCCGGGAACTCGGCGTGTACGGCATGCGCGAATTTGTGAACGCAAAGACCTTCGTGGTGAAATAACCATTCGGGAACTCAACTCATCACCCAGCCGCCATTAACGTTCACCGTTTGACCGGTGATGTAGCCGTTCCTGACGAGCATCAACGCAACCTCGGCAACTTCATCCGGAACTCCAAATCGGCCCACAGGAATAAGGTCAGGCTTTGCGTTGACGTTGCCCGTCACCATTTCCGTCTCAACAAGAGCCGGCGCAATGGCATTGACTGTGATGCCCTCCTTTGCAAGACGCGCGGCATAAAAGTGAGTCAATCCCAGCATTCCCGCCTTCGAGGAAGCGTAGTGCGGCCCGATGACTCCTCCTGTCTGCGCCGCGACGGACGACAAATTCACGATTCGTCCCCACTTGCGATTTCGCATGGAAGGCAGAACTGCCTGCGTCATGAGGAAGCAGGATTTCAGATTCGTGTCCAGTACATAATCCCAGTCGTCTTCCCCGACCGCGTCGATGGGCTGCACACGGGCGACTCCGGCATTGTTGATCAGGATGTCGATCGTGCCCAGGCGATCCTGAACTTCGCTGACCAGCTTATCCACCTGTGGTTTGACAGATACATCCGCCTGTATGGATACGCAGCGCCGGCCTGATTGCAGGATCTCTTGTCTCACCGCTTCCGCTTCGGCTTCGCGGTTAAAGTAGTTAACCGCCACGTCGGCCCCGTCCCGAGCTAAGGCCAGGGCGATAGCCCGGCCGAGCCCACGACTCGAGCCGGTCACGAGCGCAGTTCTTCCCTTCAAGGACTCCATGCCCGGAAGGGTAGCAGGTGTGACATGCTTTCGAACGAGAGGTCACATGAAGATTTTGATGTCGCTAGCCAGCGCCGGTGTCCTTCTGTTCAGCCAGGAGACGCGGCGTGAAATCACGAATCCGGCCACGAATCCCGCAGATGACAAGAAGGACCTCAACCCGAGTGTCCCCGATGTGTATGCCGTCCACGGCCAGTTCCAACGGGTGGCGATACTCCGCTTCAAATATAAAGCCGATTTGCTTGCCGGCCTCGAGAAGATGGTGAAAGAAGAGAAAGTCAGGAACGCCGTTATTCTCTCCGCGGCCGGATCTGTTACGGGCTACCAGGTGCATCAGGTCAGCAATCGAGATTTCCCTTCAAAGAACATGTTCGTGAAGAACCCGACCGCGCCTGCGGACCTCATTGGCATGAATGGGTACGTCATCGACGGCAAACTCCACGCTCATATCATGCTGGCCAACCCGGATAAAGCCTTCGGAGGACACCTGGAGCCCGGAACAACTGTGTTCACGTTCGCGATCGTCACACTCGGCGTTCTCGGCGACGACACCGATCTTCGTCATATGGACGACAAGAGCTACCGTTGAGGCAAGAAAGTCGAGGTTCCTTTCCGCCGGAATGGGAGCATTTGTTCTTGCTGATTGTTGAAACGTTACAATGCTGATCGGGGCAAACCTGTACGCAAGCCGGAGCCTGAAAACCGGCTGTTACGTTAGCGCTATTCAGGAGATTTGATCGATGGATTTGCACGGAAGACTCGTCGGGCTTGCGACTCTTTTCGTCGCTTGCGGTTTGAGCTGGGGAGCTGACTGGCTCACCGACGGCGGAAATCAGCAGCGCACGGCTTGGCAGAAAGACGAGAAGATCCTTTCAAAGAGCAATGTCAAAGACATGAAGCTCTTGTGGAAGATCCACCTCGATAACCAGCCGAGGCAGATGCATTCTCTCTTCCCGCCTTTGATTGTCGGCAAGGTCAATACGCCAAACGGAGTGAAAGAGATCGCCATCGACGCCGGGGTCTCGGACAATCTGTATGCGATTGACGTGGAAACCGGCCAGCTTGTATGGAAGAAGCACTTTGAAAACACCTGGACTCCACCCGCCACACCTGTTCGCGGCGGTGGAATCTTATGCCCCGGCGGCCTGACCGCTACTCCCGTGATCATCCCCGCCGATACTCCCGGCAAATACACCATCCTGGCAATCTCGTGGGATGGCCGCCTGCATCAGGTGAACGTCGCTGATGGAGAAGAGATAGCCACTCCGTCAAAATTCGTTCCGCCGAATGGGAAGCCGTACGCGTTGAATTATCGCGATGGCGTCATCTACACTCACACTGCCCAGGGCTGCGGAGGCAATCCAAACGTCGCTTATGCGTACGACATGCCCACCAAGAAGGTAGGCACTTGGGGACCCGCGGGCGGCGGGATGTGGGGTCGAACCGGCCCCGCACTCAGCAAAGACGGAACTATGTACACCGGGACCGGCGACGGACGCTGGGATCCGGAGAATGGAACCTTCGGGGACGGAATTGTGGGACTGAAGCAAAATCCGGAAACTAAGGCGCTCGAGCTGGAGGACTACTTCGCTCCGACGAACGCAGAGTGGCTTTACTCGCGCGACCTCGACATGCAGGTAACACCCGCCATCTTCGACTTCAAAAACAAAGAACTGATGGTGAGCGGAAGTAAAGAATGCCGCGTGTTCCTGATGGACACGGCCTCGATCGGAGGGGATGACCATCGGCATCCGCTGTTCACGACGCCACTGATCTGTAACGAGGACGTGAATTTCGCATCCGCAGGCATCTGGGGGTCGATGGCGAGTTGGGAAGACTCAAAAGGAACCCGGTGGGTGCTCACTCCGTTCTGGGGTGCGAAGCATTCGAAGTTCTCTGCACCCATCGAAAACGGCCCAGTGAAAGATGGAGCGATTGCAGCCTTCAAAGTAGAAGAAAAGAACGGCAAATTCCAATTGACTCCCGCCTGGATCTCGCGCGACATGAACCGTGCCGAACCGCCCGTAATTGCGAACGGTGTCGTCTACGCGTTCGGCAGTGGCGAGGACACAGATCAAGCCTACCCGGATGTGGGTCTCGACGACGTGGCGGAACGCCGTATTCCGGGATCGACCCACGCTGTGCTGTATGCTCTGGATGCGATGACCGGCAAGGAGCTATGGTCGAGCGGCAACGAGATCACTTCGTGGAATCACTGGAGCGGCCTGTCGATTGCTAACGGACGCGTCTACATCGGGACGTTCGATAGCAACCTCTACTGTTACGGCATCAAAAAATAGCAGCGGCATCGGCAATGAGGCGCGTAAGCAGAACGTTGGCCACGCTGGTGCTCCTGGGGCCGCTCCTTCTATCGCAGACTCCGGACAATGGCGACAGAGTTCAAGCACTTGAGCGAGAAGTGCAGGCGGCGCGACACCGCTTAATGGATTGGGCCGGGCTCACGCGCTACGGCAGTGAGGACACGGAAATTCCTCCGCCCAAAGCCGATGAAAACAGGGTCGTATTCCTGGGCGACGACATCACCGAAAAGTGGCAAGGCCCGTTCTTCCCGGGCAAGCCGTACATCAATCGCGGGATTGAGAGGCAAACAACGCCGCAGATGCTGGTCCGCTTTCAACAGGATGTTGTGGAGCTTCACCCCAAGGTGGTTGTCATTCAGGGAGGCTCGAATGACCTTGCCGGGCTGACGGGTCCTGCAACAGAAGTGATGATCGGCCAAAATCTGACCTCCATGGCAGAGCTTGCGAAAGCCAACGGGATACGAGTTGTTCTTGCCTCGGTCACGCCGGTTTGCAACTGCTATTCGGATCAGACAGCGCGGCGGCCACAGGGAAAAATCATCGGTCTCAACGGATGGATCAAGCGATATGCTGCGTCGCGTGGAGCCGTTTACCTGGACTACTACTCAGCTCTGGCAAACGGTCGTGATTTCAAGAAAGAGCTGACTGCCGACGGCCTGCATCCGAATGAGGCCGGATACCGGGTGATAGCGCCGCTCGCGGAAGAAGCAATCTCGAAGGCGTTGGCGCAGAAAAATGAGTTTAAGTGATGTTCGAATCTGAAGGAGCTTCGCAATGAGAAAACTGAGTGGCCGTTCCTCGCTCTGCGGCATTTGTTTCGTGGCGTGTGCCAGCGTGTGTCAGGCGCAGTTCGGCCGGGGCGACTCCAGCTGGGCAACTTCAGGTGCCGATGCTCAGCGTTCGTCCTGGGTGCGAACCGATGCCAAAATCTCAAAAGAAGGTGTCACGAAGCCGGACTTCCGCCTTCTCTGGAAGCTGAAGCTCGGAGATAATTCCCAGGTCAACTCGCTCACTCCCGCTGTGCTGCTGACCAAGTACATCGGTTACCGCGGCTTCCGCGACCTGGCCTTGGTTGAGAGCAACAACGACAAAGTGTACGGGATCGATGTCGATCTTGGCCGGATTGAGTGGAGCGTTCCATTAAAAGCGGGAGGGACCGGAAGCTGCGCTGGTGACCTCACTGCTGGTCTGGCACGCCCTACCGTGACAAGTTTTCCCGCAGCGACCGCATTTACGGGTTTTGGACGTGGCGGACCGGCACACAGCGACGTGGGCGCACCCGAGGAAGGCGGAGTTACTCTGCGGCAGTCGGGCCAGCTCGCGCGCCCACCGGTTGTGCCACCCCCAAATGTTGCACCTGGGGCTCCGACTGCGCCCGGAGGAAGCAATGTGGCTCGTTTCCCTGGCTCAGGTGGAGCTCAGCCGATGCCCAGGCGTTCCCCGATCACGATGCAGGTCGTCGGCGCGGACGGCATGGTGCACACCATGTATGTTTCGAACGGTGTTGAACCGGAACCGCCGATCGAGTTCCTGCCGCCCGGTAGCGCCGCGCGAGGTTTCATCGTTATCAACAACGTGGTGTATGCGGCAGTGAACGGCTGTGGCGGAGGGAGTGGCGGTGTCAGAGCTCTCGACCTGACGTCGAAGCAAGTCGTCAAATGGGACGGAACCCACGAGATTGCCGGCTCAGAAGGCCCGGCATTCGCTCCTGACGGAACACTGTTCGTAACGACGGCGGGAGGCGAGATGGTGGCCCTCGATGGCAAGACACTTGAACCGAAAGGGAAATACACAGCGGGCCAGCCTTTCGTCACGTCTCCGTCGGTCTTTCAATTCCGCCAACGAGTGTTGGTGGTTGCCGCGACAAAGGACGGAAGCATCCACGTTGTGGATACGCGTTCTCTCGGCGGCGAAGACGGCAAGACCGCGATCGCGAAGACGCCTGCCATAACAGGCAAAGGCGGCATCGTGCCAGGCGCTCTCGCAACGTATCAGGATGTCGGCGGCCGGCGCTGGATCCTGGCGCCGGTGTCCGGACCGTTGGGGCAGGGAAGCAACTTTACCTCATCTAACGGTCCTGTGACAAAGGGCGCGATTGCGGCATGGCAGATAGACGATGCAAACGGAACGCTGTCTCTTGTTCCCGGTTGGACCTCTCGTGATCTCGCGGCACCCTCAGTTCCCATGATTGTGAATGGCGTCATCTTCGCTGTTTCGAACGCAAATCCGGAGGGAGGCCCGAAGAGCTCGCATCGTTCTTCGCCCGCAGTCGTTTACGCTTTGGACGGAGCTGCCGGTAAGGAGCTTTGGAATAGCGGCAAAACGATCACGGCCTCCGCGCATCATGGCCGATTATCGGCCGGGAACAGCCAACTGTATCTAGGAACGGATGATGGCAATTTCTATGCTTTTGGTTCCTACATTGAACGGCAATAGAAAGGTTTTCGAGCGAGGTTCATCAACTATGTCTCTCTTCCGAAGCTCTTCACCAGCAACCCGGTGCTGCTTGATTCTTTCAGCGGCTTTCGTGACGATCCCCGTCGGTACGGGATGGGGGCAGAACATGCCAGACGCTCCTGGCAAAGCCGAAACGATGAAAGTTTGTAGCGGCTGCCACGAGGTCACGCGAGCCACTTCCATGCATCTGGATCGCGCAGGCTGGCAGAACGAGATGGACAAAATGATTTCTCTGGGCGCGAAAGGCTCGCCCGAGGAATTCGAGAGCATCTTGAACTATCTTTCGAAGAACTACCCTGCGGAAGAAGTGCCAAAGGTCCGCATCAACAGTGCGCGCCCGATTGAACTCGAAGCGGGTCTCACGTTGAGGCGCTCTCAAGCCGCTGCATTGGTGGCATATCGATCGAAGCATGGCCCGTTTCATTCCATTGAGGACCTCAAAAACGTGCCTGGCCTCGATTTCGCTTACATCGAATCGAAGAAAGATCGTATTACCTTTGAATAGAGCAGCCGGCACCTCCACCCGAGGCTGCTGAACGCGATACGCGGGCTGCACGTAATGCTATGCGGCCTGAAAACCAAAAATCGCTGATCTGGCTGAGCAAGTATCTTTCGCTTGCGTTCACCCTGCCGGCTTCCGTTCTCGCCGGCTACATCCTGGGCGCGGTGGTAGATCATTGGCTTCACCTACCAATCCTGCGGGCCGTCGGTATCCTGCTGGGGATGGTGGCTGGCATGGTCCAGATCATCCGGGAAATCTCCAGGGATGAGCGGCGCACCAAGAATGGCTCCTGATGTTTAGAGGCCGATCTATCACGGTTGTCCAACTCTATCGGCTGACGCTTGTTGTCGGGCTGGCCGGAACCGTTGCTTACTTCTTTTACGGCGGCTTTCGACCGGCTGTGGCATTCGCGCTCGGAGCGGTTGTCTCTTTGCTGAATTTATGGCTGTTCGATCGTTTAGCGCGAGGAATCGGGCCTGCTGAAGGCTCGAAAAAGCCGTGGCAAGCGGGAGCCTTTGCCGGACGCTATCTCGTTTTCTTCGCTGCGGGCTATGTTATAGTCAAGGCTTTGGACGTTAGTCCTTTACCGGTAGTCTTCGGCCTTTTCGCCAGCACTGCGGCGGTCCTGCTGTCATCAGTCCTCGAATTATTCGGAAGCTTCTCCGGAAGGAGCCGTCCCTAAACTCAGCATGCACGAACTCTGGATCACCAATCTTTTCAACCGGGCTCTGTCCGGACCCGCGAACGCTGTTCTCGACGGTGTGCATTTCCCAGCTCAAGATCATGCGAACCCGTGGACCGATTGGATGGTCTGCGAAGTCGTTGTTGTGCTGTTTATTGTTGTTCTGTTCGCTTTGCTGCGCAGCCGGTTGTCCGTGGATAAGCCAGGGAAACTGCAGCACGTCATGGAACTGACTTACGAGTTTGTCCACGCTTCGGCGGAAGAAGTGGTTGGGCACGATGGCCCGCGCTATGTCGCCTTCTTCGGGACTCTGTTCATTTTTATTCTGCTGATGAACGTGCTTGGGCTAGTGCCGGGCTTTGAATCGCCCACGGCGTACACCATGGTGCCGCTCGGCCTGGCGGTGGTGACGTTCTTCTTCTATCACGGCACAGGTTTGCGGGCGAACGGAGCCGGGTATTTCAAACAATTTCTCGGTCCCATGCTCGCGCTCGCGCCCCTGATGATTCCGATCGAAATCATCAGCCACTTCGCGCGTCCGCTCTCTCTCACTATTCGTCTTTACGCAAACATGTTTGCGGGCGAAAAGGTGTACCTGACGTTCCTCATGCTGACGAAATTGCTTGTGCCCGTTGTGTTCATCGGCTTGCACCTCTTCGTCGCGTTCTTACAGGCTTACATTTTCATGTTGCTCGCTATGGTCTACGTTGGCGGGGCCGTTTCGCACGAGCACTAAAAAGAGTTCTTACCCGCTTCCAGTGTGAGCGCCCGGCGTCCCAACGTACGGTGTCGAACCACCTCCTGGCAGCAACTTACTAAGGAGAAACAATGAAGAATAAACTCATGATGCTTGTTGTGACCTTAACGGTCCTGGCAAGCCCGATCTTCGCTCAAGAGGCGAATAACGCCGGAGCAGCCGACGCAAACCGTCGTGCTGCGGCCTACATTGCTATGGGAATAGCCGCGGGATTGTGCGGTCTCGGTCAGGGGCGCGCAACCGCTTCGGCCGCCGAAGCCATGGCCCGCAATCCCGGAGCTGTAGCCGCTATCCGAGTGGCTCTGATTCTCGGTCTCGTGCTGATCGAGTCCCTGGCGTTGTACACGCTCGTTATTACGTTCATCGCAAGATAGGCTGAATCGTTCTTGTGAAGCCTGCTGATGCTGCGGCGTCGGCAGGCTTCTTTGCGTTTAGGAGGGCAAATTGAAACTCAACGGAATCTTCACAGCCTTTGCAACTCCGTTCGACTTCGCGGGAAATCTCTACAAGGCGAAAGTCTTCCACAATATTCAGAAACTCGACGCTGTTGCTTTGGCGGGGCACACCGTTTGCGGCTCTACGGGCGAAACACCATTGCTCGGAGTCGATGAGCGGATTCAGCTGATGGAATGGGTGCGCGAAGCGAGCTCCGAAGGCAAGACCCTGATTGCGGGGGTCGGAACGGACGGGGTGCGCGAAACGGTAAAACTGGCGAACCGGGCGGCTGAGATCGGATATCACTTTGCCCTGGCGCTCAGCCCGTTTTACTACAAAGTGCAAATGCACCGTCCCGACACCCAGGCTTTATATTTCCGCTCCGTCGCCGATCAATCGAAGATCCCCGTTCTCATCTACAACATTCCGCAAGTTACCGGTTATCATTTGCCGCCGGAAACGGTTGCCGAACTCTCGCATCATCCGAACATCGCCGGCATGAAGGACAGCTCGGGCAATCTCGAAAAGCTTCGCGAGACTCTTGCCCTTGTGAAGCCTGGTTTCCAGGTTCTCACCGGTTCAGGCTCAACCTTTTGGGACGCGTTTGAGATGGGCGGGAGCGGCGCAATCCTGGGCATAGCGAATGCGATTCCCTACGCATGCGTCACGGTTTGGGAGGCGTTCCGGACACGGCAAAACCTCGCCGGGCGGGACTGGCAGGATCGGATTGCCGTACCAGCCAAGCTGATCGGGACCAAGCATGGCATTCCGGGTTTGAAGCACGCCATGGATCTGAACGGATACTACGGAGGTCCTCCGCGGCTTCCCTTTATGCCGCCTTCTCCCGAGGCTCGAGATGAGATCGAAGAAGCCTTTCGGGAACTTCGAAGTTAGGACAAGCTCATGTCGAAGACAGATCCTGAATATACCGTTGTGAACGAGACGCGGGGCCTCACAGTGGCTAACCGCGTGCGTCTGGCGAAGACCAGCGCGACGCGACGGAAGGGGCTACTCGGCGTGACCCATCTGGACGAGAATTCAGGGTTGTGGATTGTCCCTTGCGAGGCCGTTCATACCTTCTGGATGCGGATCCCTATTGATACGGTCTTCCTCGACAAGGAGGGCCGGATTAAGAAGATTCGCGCGAGTCTTAAAGCTTGGCGCCTTGCAATCGACCTGCGAGCACATTCTGTCCTGGAACTCGCTGCTGGTGTCCTCGAAAGATCGGGTACACAGGTTGGCGATCGGCTGCTCTTCCAACGAAATCCGGAGGAGGGCGGCTCGTTGACTCGATAGCGCATTTACAGGCGAAGAAGACGCACAAGAGCGCGCGGTTTCATGCCACTTGCAGGCTATGCCTGGGGAACTAGGAATCGGCGAGTAACAGGCCTATCAGCCTGGAGTCACACTGAGGAGCGCGTTGGTTGAGGTCCTTAAAACGGAACGAGGCAACGAGGCTCGTTAAGGAGAATGATATGGCATTATTCCGAGCAGAACTAAACTCTCTCCAAGACTTGTTCGCAAATCAAATCGAAGACTTGTACGATGCCGAGAATCGATTGATAGATGCTCTACCCAAGATGGCGGAGGCAGCGCATTCGCCACAGCTAAAGGCAGCATTCCAATCTCACCTGGAGGAAACCCGCGGCCATGTGGGTCGGCTTGAACAGGTCTTTGAGGCCTTAGGGCGGCCAGCCAAACGTGAAACCTGCCAAGCCATGAAGGGCCTCATCGCGGAAGGCGAAGAAGCAATAAAAGCGAAAGGCGATCCAGCAGTAAGGGATGCTGCTCTGATCGCTGCTGCGCAACGAGTGGAACATTACGAAATGGCCGGATATGGCACCGCACGGACCCTGGCGACTCAGTTAGGCCATGATCGTCCCGCAACCGTTTTGCAAGAAACTCTGGAGGAAGAGAAAGCGGCCGACCGCAAGCTGACTACGATTGCTGAGTCGTCCGTCAATACACAGGCGTCGTCACGCGTGGCGTCTGCTTCAAGATAGAATCCGCGCGTCCGGGGGCGGCAATCCGTCCGTCACAGCGGATTGCCTCTCATCTGTCTAAGTAGATAAGCAGCTCTCTCTCGCTGGCTGACCAGTTCAGCGCCACTCTACCCTCCGTTACCGCTGCACAACGAACCGCGACTACCAGAATGTGACCGATGGTAGAATCCGGGATTCGAGCCCTTCAGATCACTTTCAATCCCGCCAGCGGTAAACCTTTGATGTTTCAGTTTCAAAAAGCTCTGTTCCCATTAGCAATTCCCCTGCTCATGTCTAGCGCCTTTGGCCAGTCCCCTGTGCGGCCAACCATGACTCGTCACGTTCGGCAGGTGACCCGCAGCGGTCAAGCCCGGTGGAGGCAACGGCTTCCCCTCGACCGCGTGATGCAGCTCGATCTTGTGCTGCCGCTCAGCGATCCCGGCGGCCTGCATGCCTTCCTGAAGGCGGTCAACGATCCGTCGAGCCCGTCGTATCACAATTACGTCACTCCCCCTGAGTTCACGGCCCTTTTTGGTCCTACCCAGGCGCAGTACGACGCTGTCCTGAACTTTGCGAAAGAAAACGGGTTGGCGGTCACGGGCGGCACTCGCGATGGCATGGACGTGCAGGTTACCGCGCCTGTAATGGCGATTGAAAATGCGTTTCATATCTCGATGGCGACGTATCAGCATCCAAAGGAGAGCCGCACCTTTTACGCCCCGGATCGCGAGCCAACTCTGGCCCTCCCGTTTCAGCTCTGGCATGTCTCGGGATTGAACAATTATTCGATCCCGCACGCCATGCATGAGAAGCGCACCGACTATGCCCAGGCGCACGGAATGAGTTCGGCGCGTCTGGTGTCGCACGCCACGACGGGTTCGGGGCTTTCGGCGTCCTTCCTCGGTAGCGACATGCGGGCGGCTTATTACGGCAACGGCCCCTTGACCGGTGCCGGTCAGACCCTTGGATTGCTTGAATACCAGGGAACGAATCTGAGCGACGTAAGCCTTTACTACCAGAACGCGGGACAGACCCAGCCATTAACACCCGTGCTCATCTCCGTCGAAGGCACCAGTACGGCTTGCGGAACAACGTGCGACGATACGGAGCCCACGATCGACATAACGCAAGCGCTGGGCATGGCGCCGGGCCTGAAGAATCTGTACGTCTACGTCGGCAGCAGCGACACTGCGATCCTCAGTGCGATGACAACCACCACAGATACGCGTCCGGACCTCCCGATGACCATCGGCTGTTCCTGGGGTTGGTTGCCTGCTGATCCGGAGGCCATTGATATCTATTTCCAGAAGATGCAGGCGCAAGGCCAGACATTCTTCGCAGCATCCGGTGATAACTCCACCTGGACGGCAGGGGGCTACGTATGGCCCTCAGATGATCCATACGTTGTTACGGTGGGTGGAACGGACCTGGTTACCACCAATCCAGGAGGAGATTGGTTGATGGAATCGGCCTGGGTGAATAGTGGCGGCGGCATCTCGACTAATAACGTTGCAATCCCCTGGTGGCAGCAGATTGCGGCCGTTACGAACAACAATAACGGCGCATCGGCTAGGTTTCGAAATGGCCCGGATGTGGCTGCGAACGCAGACTGGAGCTTCTACGTTTGTGCTAATGGAAGCTGTACGGCTAATCGCGTGGGCGGCACCAGTTTCGCCGCGCCAATGTGGGCTGCCTACGTTGCGCTGGCGAATGAACAAGCCGCCGGGAAGGGGCTTGGCCCGGCTGGCTTCATCAACCCGACCATCTACGCCCAGAACGCCGCATCCAGTTACGCCACTAATTTCCACGACGTGACTTAC
>Ga0308176_10000977_pt1 | contig 18029 bp, 12 predicted proteins | sample PhyCR2_3_FD_203890 | JGI IMG/M metagenome (GOLD analysis project Ga0308176, IMG submission 203890) | Soil microbial communities from UC Gill Tract Community Farm, Albany, California, United States - DLSLS.C.R2 | ecosystem: Environmental > Terrestrial > Soil > Agricultural land | place: USA...
TTCGGGCGTTCATCGCCAGGGAGCTTCACGACCGGCAGCTACGTTCGCAACTCGTTCCGCGATCCGACATCGCAGGCCGGGTCTCTTCTCACGAGCAGGGGTGGGTCATTTCTCGCGAGCGTTGAAGATACACAGAACGGTGCGTCTCCGGGGCCGCCAGGTTTCTGGATCGATCTTGGTCGGTGCCGGCTCCGGTTGGCCTGGCCTCGCCCCGCCGTCTCGTCCTCCCCTTGCGCCATCTGCGAACACTGCGACGACCACGCGCGCCGCGGCCACCCGCGCGGCGGCAGGTGATCCTTTTCCTTGCCGCCAACCCAAGCGGCACAACCCGGCTTGCACTCGATGAAGAGTGCGCAGCGATCGAGCGCGAGCTTCGCATGACGCCTGGCCGCGACGACTTCGATTTCCGGTCGAAGTGGGCGGTGAGCATCGACGAGATGATGCGCTACCTCAACGAGTGGAGGCCGTTGATCATCCACTTCAGCGGCCACGGCGGTAGCAGCGCCGGCATCCGCATTCATGACAACCAGCACCCGCTATGTCCACAGCGTGACATCGAAGTCGTCCGAGGCACCGGGATCTACCTCCAGGATGACCGCCGCTCCCAACACGTGACCGGGCGTGCCCTGACGCAGATGATCGCGAGCGCCGCGCCGTCGGCACGCGTCGTGGTGCTCAACGCATGCTCCAGCGACGCCGTGGCCGAATCGCTCCGAGATGCGGTCGACTGCGTCGTCAGCATGAACGGCGCAGTTGACGATGATGCGGCGCGCTCGTTCGCGGTGGGCTTCTACCGCGCGCTCGGCAACTGTCGCTCGGTCGGCAACGCCGTCGCGCAGGCGGTCGCGACGCTGGCCGCCAAGCAACTCCCCGACGAGCACCTCCCGGTCTGCCGGACCCGCGACGGCGTCAGCGCTGATCAGATCTTCCTGCGGCCATCGGGCCTCCATAGGCCATGAGTCGCCTTGCGGCGGCTCCACGTGGGGGCCGCCGCGATGGCCCGGACCCCACGTGGGGGCTGTGTGATCCCGGACTCCCGGACTCCCACGTGGCGGCGGAGCGATGGCCCGGACCCCACGTGGGGGTGGCTTGATCCCGGTCTCTCACGTGGCGGCTGTGTGATCCCGAACTCCCACGTGGGGGCGAGGGCATTGTCGGACCCCCACGTGGGGGCGAAGCATGCCTGCGACGCCCACGTGTGCGAACTGCGCTTCAACGTGATCGACGGTCTCGGTCGGAGAAGTGGATCTGGTCCCGCGTCTGATGCGTCGCTCGGCAAAGAAAGCCACTTGGCCGAAACACACACTCGACAGGGGCGCAGGAGATCGCTCGCAGATCTGTGACCTGCGATGCTGCTGGTCCATCTGCTGCGGAACACAGCTCACAGCTCTGATGCACGCGCGGAGCTTCTCCAAGATTGATTGATATGTTTGAAGATCCATGACTGTTATTAGTAGGCTTGCTGTCGCCATGGCTCTGCTGCTCAGCATAGACGTAAAGAGTAGTCCATCGACCTGCCCCAAAGTCAATGGAGGTAAGTCCAATCCCGATCTCTCCTATAAGAGAAAATCAATTCTTAAAAGGAGAGTTCGCTCGGGCATCAGGGCTGTGAGCTGCGTCCCGTAGTGGTCGCAACAGCCGGGTTCGCAGGTCACAGGCCACCGTGTGGTCTCCGCCGAGCCAGCGAGGCGGGCGTTCTCTACCAGAGGTCGTTCCGCGCATGCCCGTCAACGGCAATGATGAGAGGACCTCGGTCGACGTGGCCCAGAACCAAACAGCGCGTATCTCGAACGAGAGCCCGCAATTCTGATGACGACGCTGCGCCTGACCTGACTTTGGCGCGCGTCCACGTGGGCGCCTCGCCCGGCGCGCACGATCAGGTCTCGCCCGGCCGCTGCCGCAGTACGGTCGTGAAACCGGCCGGGGCTTCCGTCGGAACGCTGGCTAGCCATGCCCCGTGTGGCCTCGCTCGTTGCGTGTCTTCGCCGAGCGGGTTACTCCTGAGCGCGAGAGGAACCCACCATGCTCGTGCCGTACCGCTTCGTTGTCCCGATCCTCTGCGTCATCACCGCCGTCGTCAGCGTCGGTTCGCCGCCGGCGCAGGCACAGCCGAAGGCCGCCGCGGTCGACATCCCGTTCGAGCAGTTCACGCTGCCCAACGGGCTGCGCGTGCTGGTCCACACCGATCGCAAGGCGCCGATCGTCGCGGTGAACATCTGGTACCACGTCGGCTCGAAGAACGAGCTGCGGGGGCGCAGCGGCTTCGCGCACCTGTTCGAGCACCTGATGTTCCAGGGCTCGGAGAACCACAAGGGCGAGTTCTTCGAGCCGTTCGAGCTGGTCGGCGCGACGGACCAGAACGGCACCACGAACGCCGATCGCACCAACTACTTCGAGAACGTCCCGAGCACGGCGCTCGACGTCGCGCTGTGGATGGAGTCGGACCGGATGGGGCACCTGCTGGGAGCTCTCGACCAGGCGCTGCTCGACGAGCAACGCGGCGTGGTCCAGAACGAGAAGCGCCAGGGCGAGAACCAGCCGTACGGCCGCGCCTTCACGCTGATCAGCAACGCCGCGTTCCCGGACAGCCACCCGTATCACCACACGACGATCGGATCGATGAACGATCTCGACGCGGCGAAGCTCGACGACGTCAAGAACTGGTTCCGCAGCTGGTATGGCCCCAACAACGCGGTCCTCGTGCTCGCCGGCGATATCGACCTGGCCACCGCCAAGGACAAGGTGACGCGGTACTTCGGCGACATCGCGCCGTCGGCGAACCTGGCCAAGCTGGCGCCGCAGATCGCCGCGCGGACCGCGCCCACCCGGGCGAGCGCGACCGACAACGTCCCGCAGACCCGGATCTACAAGGTGTGGAACGTGCCGCCGTTCGGGACCGCCGAGTACGATCGGCTGAGGCTGCTGGGTCTGATGCTCGGCGGCTCGCAGTCGTCGCGGCTCGACAAGCGGCTCAAGTTCACCGAGAAGCTGGCCGACAGCGTCTCGACGTTCGTGTTTGGCCAGGAGATCGCGAGCCTGTTCATCGTCCAGGCCGACGTCAAGGCGGGGGTCGATCCGGCCAAGGTCGAGGCCGCGATCGACGACGAGGTCGCCAAGCTCGTGACCCAGGGCCCGACCGCCGATGAAGTCGCCCAGGCGCGCGCGGTCGTGCAGGCGGCGTTCGTCCGCGGCATCGAGCGCATCGGTGGGTTCGGCGGCAAGGCCGACGTGATCGCCCAGTGCCAGGTGTTCACCGGCAACCCCGGGTGCTTTCGCGCCACGCTCGCCAACTACGAGAGCACGACCGCGGCCCAGCTGAAGGTGCTCGCCGGCAAGTGGCTCGGACGCGGCGTGTTCACGCTCCAGATCGATCCCGGCGAGCGCAAGCCCGCCGTCGAGGAGCCCGCCGTGCCGAACCTGCCGCCCAGCGTGGTCGCGGCGGCGGCCAAGGGCCTGAAGGCGCTGCCGTCCACCGTCGATCGCACGCGCGGCGTCCCCACGACGGAGAGCTTTCCCGCCCTGCGGTTCCCGGCCCTGGCGCGCGCGACCCTGTCGAACGGCCTCAAGGTCCTGCTCGCCGAGCGCCGCGGCCTGCCGCTGGTGCAGATGAGCCTGGAGTTCCGCGGCGCCGGGTTCGCCTCCGATCGCGGCCGCAAGGCGGGGACCGCGGGGTTCACGCTCGCGATGCTCGACGAGGGCGCCGGTAGCTACGATGCGCTCGCGTTTGCCGCGCGCAAGGAAGCGCTCGGCGCGACCATCAGCGCCACGGGGACGCTCGATCTCGCCCGGGTGAGGCTGTCGGCGCTGAAGCCCCGGCTCGATGACTCGCTGGCGCTGTTCGCCGACGTCGTCATGCGGCCGCGGCTCGACGACAAGGACGTCGAACGTGTGCGGGGGCAGTGGCTCGCCTCGATCAAGCAGGAGAAGGCGCGGCCCAACAGCCTGGCGCGCCGCCTCGCGGGGCCGGCGCTGTACGCGGCGGGTCACCCGTACGCCATTCCGTCGAGCGGCACCGGCACCGAGGAGGGGATCACCGGGCTTCGCCGCGACGACCTCGTGCGCTGGCTCGGCGACTGGGTCCGCCCGGACAACGCGACGCTGATCGTCGTCGGTGACACCGATCTCGCGGAGCTCGTGCCCAGGCTCGAGAAGGCGTTCGCGGGCTGGAAGGCGCCGGCCACGCCGCTGCCGCAGGTCGCCGTGCCGGTGGTGAAGCTGCCGGGCAAGCCACGCGTCTTGCTCGTCGATCAACCCGGGGCGATCCAGGCCAACATCTTCGTCGGGCAGGTGGTGCCGCCGAGCACCGATGCCGGCGCGATCGATCTCGAGACCGCCAACGGCGTCCTGGGGGGCGAGTTCAGCTCGCGGCTCAACATGAACCTGCGCGAGGACAAGCACTGGGCGTACGGCTCGTATTCGGGGATCGGCGACGCGCTCGGGCAACGCCTGTGGGCGGCGACCGCCGCGGTGCAGATCGACAAGACCTCCGAGTCGATCAAGGAGCTCCAGCGCGAGATCGTCTCGTACGTGACCGCCAAGGCGCCGGCCAAGCCCGAGGAGCTCACCAAGATCCAGGCCACCCAGGTGCGCACGCTGCCCGGCTCCTACGAGACCGGCAACGCGGTGCTCGCCACGCTCAGCGAGATGGTGCTGTACGGCCGCCCCGACGACTATCCGCAGCAGCGCGCGGCTCGTGTTGGAGCGCTCAGCGTCGATCTGCTCAAGAAGGCAGCGGCGGCGATCCAGCCCACCGCGCTCACCTGGATCGTCGTCGGCGATCTCAAGAAGATCGAGGCGCCGATCCGCGCGCTCGGCCTGGGCGAGCTCAAGGTCGTCGACGCCGACGGGCGCGTCCTGCGCTGAGCCCGCTAGCCGAGGAAGACGGCGCCGCCCTGCGCGAGGGCCGCGATCTCCGCGGCGGCGTAGCCGAGCTGGCCCAGGATCTCGCGGGTGTGCTGGCCGAGCAGCGGTGCCGGGCGGGTCACCTCGCCGCCGCCCTCGGAGAACTTGAGGGGCGTGCCGAGCGCCTGGGTGCGTCCGGCGCGCGGGTGGTCGACCTCGATCACCATCTCGCGGGCGGCCACCTGGGGGTCGGCGAGCATGTCGCCGATCCGGTTGATCGGGCCGACGGGCACGCCGGCGGCCTCGAAGTCGCGGATCCATTCGGCCGAGCTGCGCTCGCGTAACTTCTCGCTGACCAGGGGCGTGAGCTCCGCGAGGTTACGTATGCGGTCGCTGTTGGTCAGAAACCGCACATCGTCGACGAGCTCGGGCCGGCCGATCACCTTCGCGATCCGCTCCCAGTTGTTCTGGTTCGCGCCGCCGACGTTGACCCAGCCATCCCGGGTGGCATACGCCTCGTACGGCGCGGTCAGGGCGTGCGCCGATCCAGTCGGGCCCGGGCTCACGCCGGTCGCGAAGAACATCGCCGACTGCCAGTAGGTCTGCTGGATCGCCGCTTCCATGAGCGAGGTCTCGACCAGCTGGCCGCGGCCCGTCGCGGCGCGCGCGAGGAGGGCGGTCACGATGCCGAGCGCGGCGAGGATGCCGGCATTGATGTCGGCCACCGAGGTGCCGGCCTTGACCGGCGGGCCGCCGGGCGTCCCGGTGATGCTCATGATGCCGGAGAACCCCTGCGCGATCAGATCGAAGCCGCCCTTGTCGGCGTACGGCCCCGTGCGCCCATAGCCCGATATCGCGCAGTAGACGAGGCGTGGGTTGTGCTTGCTGAGCATGTCATAGCCGAGGCCCAGCTTGTCGAGCGCGCCCTTGCGGTAGTTCTCGATCACGACGTCGGCGTCGGCCAGGAGGCGCTTCACGACCTCGAGCCCACCCGGGGCCTTGAGGTTCACCGCGAGGCTGCGCTTGTTGCGGTTCAGGATCATGAAGCCCGCCGATTCGCCGCGGATCGACGGCTCCCGGTAATTCCGGACGTCGTCTCCCCCCGGGAACTTCTCGACCTTGATCACGTCGGCGCCCATGTCGGCGAGCAGGAGGCCGCACGTGGGGCCCGCCATGATCTGCGCGAGCTCGACGACCTTGAGGCCTTGCAGGGCGCCCTTCATGTGCATGCGGCCCGGACTCTATGCGCGGGGGGGCGTCTCGCAAAGCCGTTCACCTGCCTTTGAACTCCGGTCGTTGCTTCGCGAGGAAGGCGCGGTAGCCGGTCCGGAAGTCCTCGGTGCCGAAGCACGCGAAGCCCTCGGCGGCCTCGGCCTCGCCCAGCGGCGTGGCGTCGCGCAGCCGGCGGGCGAACTGCTTGTGCCAGCGGGCGACCAGCGGCGCGCCATCGGCGATGCGCTGCGCGGTGGCGCGGGCCTCCGCCTCCACCTGGTCGTCGGCCACGACGCGCGTGACCAGGCCCTTGTCCTTGGCCTCGCGCGCGTCGAAGATCCGGCCCTCGAGCAGGATCTCGAGCGCGGTGGCTTCCCCGACGAGCGCGATCAGCGCGCCGATCTCGGCGTAGGCCATCACCAGGCCGAGCTTGTTGATCGGCACCCCGAACCGGCTCGATTCGCCGCAGATCCGCAGATCGGCCAGGCCCGCGATCTCGAGGCCGCCGCCCACGCAGATGCCGTGGATCTGGGCGACGATCGGATGCCGGCAGGCCCCGATCGCCTCGATCGTGCGGCGCATGTCGTCGCCGTACGCGCGGCCCTGCGCGACGTTCGACCGCTCCGTCGCGAACTCGGCGATGTCGTTGCCCGGCGCGAACGCCTGGGTCCCGGCGCCGCGGATCACGATGCACCGCAGATCCTCGTCGGCGTGAAGCTCGCCGAACACCTGGCCGAGCCGCGCCCACATCGCGCGCGTGAGCGCGTTGAGCTTGTCGGGTCGGTTCAGGACGACGGTCGCGATGGTCCCGTCTCGCTGGACCAGGATCGTGCTCTCCATGCGACGGATTGTGCGGCATGAGCCGCATCAGATCGATGGTGCGACGACGTCATCGAGCGCTTCACGTAACTGTGCCATTGGCCGCAAACGCTAGACGTTGCGTAACAACCAATCGCGCGCGGCCGCGCGATCGAGGTGGTCGCTCGGCGCTGGACCTACATGTATGTCGTTCACGATCGCGCTATCAAGGCCCCGAGCACCGCGCAACTGGGCGCCTTCCAAATTTACCCCGGAAAGCGTTGCCCCCGTGAACGTCGCTCCTTCAAAGGTCACGCCTCGCAGGTTGGTGCCGATCAGCACGGCGTCGTGCAGATCAGCACGCCGTAGATCGGCATCCTCGAGGTCTGCTCGGCTCAGGTCGCAGTGTGCGAGACTGGCACGAAACAATCTCGCACCCAGAAGCTTGGCGTCCACCAGGGTTGCGTAGTCGAGGTTTGCCTTCGTAAACATTGCACCACTAAGATCGGCGGCGCAGAACGAGCACGAAGCGAGGTTGCACATGGCAAAATCGACACCCAACAAACGAGCACCGTCGAACTTCGTGCCTGGAATCTCTGCACCGGTCAGACTCTGGTTTGATAGATCAACTCCGCTGAGATCGAGGTCTGCTCGACGCAACGCTACGCCTTCCTTGCCGAGGGAGGCATTCCATTTCATATGCAGCTCGAGCTCTTGTTTGATGTCCATACATGCTCCATCAATACCAAATCACACGCGTGTCCCATCCTCGGGCCGTGACCGCTGCGCGCAGCTCAGCGACATGCTCTGGCTTGAGATCGATCGTGTCAACAATCACGTTCTCGCCGATAAGGAGTTCTCTGCCGATCTTCCTGAGCGAATCCTCGAGAGTGTAACCGCCTTTGCTTGGAGGAAAGCTCGAGTTGAACCGTTTCACGTCCCAGGCTTGCTTTGCGCCGTCGATAAACTCCGCACCACCGCTCGGGTCACGAGTTAGCGGTTTCGGAAGTTTGCCGGCCTCTTCGAGCGACACACCGACCTCTGCTTCGCGCCGTGTCTTGCCGCTCACCGCACCGTCCTGAGCTGGATCTGCTGCGAGCTCGTTGACGCGGGCATCATGCGCTGCCTTTGCCTTTTCGGCTTGTTCCGCTGTGGCGTCCTTCTTTCCACCACCACCCTCCTTGTCGGCTTGCATCATCGCGTTGCCAGCAACGCCGATCGATCCCGTGCTGGGACCGATCAGCACGCCCGTTGCGGTCCCTCCGCCACCTATCTGGCCGCCGCCTGCGACCGCCAGCGCCGGCAGGCCGCCGGTCGGCAGCGAGCTGGCGATCTTGAGTGCATTGCCGTAGTTGGCTTTGACGCCGGTATACGACAGCGCCGCGATCGCGATGCTGACGAGCATCTTCAAGAACTCTTTGCTCGCCTCCGCGATCTTCTCGTCGTTGCCCTTGGCCGTCCACGCGATCGTGAGCCACTGGCCCGCGTGCTTGGCCGCTTCAACGCCGGCCTGCACCATGCCCGCCGCGCCGAACGCGGCAAGCGCGAGCTGGATCACCACGGCCGCGATCTGACCGACGCCGGTCGGCGTCGCCGCCAGAAACGCCGAGGTAGCCTCGGCCATGAGGAAGGCGGCGACGATGCCGGCGATCTCCGGGAGATGATCGCGGATCGCCTGGGCGTATTCGCCGGCGACCTCGCCGAAGTGATGTCGCGCCTCGGTGACGCTCCGGAGAATATCCTCGAGGTGGCCGACGAAGCGCTTGGCCTTGGCAACCGCGCCGCCGGTCAAGGACCCCGATGGGACGACGCTCTCGAGCGCCTTGGCGTACGCCGGGCTGACCAGCCAGATCCGGTGGCCCGCGATCAGCTGTACATTGTTGCTGCCGCCGCCGAGCACGCCTGGATCCTGGTAGGAGCCGATGATACCGGCGCGGCCGTGCTGCTGGTTCACGTAGAGGAGTACGTTCTCGTAGTACCGGAGGTCGTGACCATCCCGGACTACGCTGCCGTACGCTTTCGCGGCGAGTTGCTCAGCCGTTTCGCCGCCGATGACCTGGTGCAGCTTTGCGGTCGGCTCCGGTAGGTCTCTTGCGACTCGGACGTCCTGGACGTAGCCGCGCACCATCGTGCTGTCGAGGTAGGCGGTGACGTACCACCAGTGCGGCGCATCGGGATGGGTACCGCTCACGAACACGCGCGTCGCCGGTGGTAACGGCTGGTCGAGCACCTTCTGACCGCCGGACTCGATGGGACCCGTGCGGAGGTTCGCACCGTAGCTGTTGTCGATGAACCCGGCCTTGTCGATGCCACCCTTGGGCGGCGTGATGCCGGGCTCGGTGCAGCCGGCCCCGGTGCCTGGACTTCCGGGCTTGCGCTGCACGGCCGCTGATCCGGCAGGAATGTCCTTGAGCTGCAGCCGCGGTAATCCCCTCGCTGATTCGCCGCGCGACACCTCCGACGGCGATGGGCCAGAGCCTTCCACCTGCGCGACCAGCGTTCGCTTGCCAACAGGTGGCGACGACGACAGAGCACCATCGCGCCCCCGATGCGACCCCGTGCCTTTTCCGAGCTTCCCCTGCACGTCGCGTGGCAAGCTAACAAGCGCCTGATTCGAGTTCAAGCATCGCTGTCGACGGAGGTCTCCAGCGCGCGACGCAACCGTAGTCCGCCGGATTGATGCGCACAGGTTCGCAGGCGGGGCCCGGCGATATCGAGCGCCGTGCTGATTCGAGACGCCAGCGCGTTGTGCCGGCGCGATCCGCCCGCAATCGCGATGATCTCTCCGCCATCGTACTCGTGCTTCATACCGCTATCGCGCTCGTAGGCGAGATACTCGTCGTACGAGTACCGGTGGCGCGCCGCTCGGGGAGCCATCGTCATGGTACCTCAATGTACCGCAAGACGTGACATGCGCGAGGGCAACGCTCCGGGTCAGCGCTTGCGCAAGAGCGTGCGCGAGGTCCACCAGCTCCACACCAGCAAGGCGCCGGCGATCCGCGCGGTCCACCAGCCCCACACGGCGCGCGGGTCGTCGCCGCGGCCCTCGAGGATGACGGCGATCGCGGCCCCGGCGATGCCGACCGCGGCGTAGATGAACTGGTGGCCGAGCCGGTACATCAGCTGGACCGGCGCGTCGAAGTTCTTGAACTTGAGCTGCAGCTCGCCGGCGTGGGCCAGGCGGATGAACTTGCGGATCTCGGCGGGCAGCGCCGTGACCGACATGACGAGATCCTTGGAGGTCTCGACGAGCAGATCGGACCAGTCGCCTTCCTCGCCGAGCACGAACCGCTCGAGGTACGGCCGGATCACCGTCATCGGGTTCAGCGTCGGATCGAGCTCGGTGCAAAGGCCCATGAGCAGGAGCAGCGTCCGCTCGAGGACGATGATCTCCTTGGGGATGTGGAAGTTCACGCTGAGCTCGCGCAGCGAGATGTCCATCTTGCGCAGGTCGGCGACGCTCTCGAGGCCCTTCTCGGGATCGAACTTGATGTCCTTCAGGTTGAGCGAATCGAGCGAGATGTTCTGCTGGAACTTGTCGTGGAAGTACTCGACGACTTGCTCGAACATCTGCTCGTTGGCGCCGCGCGCGACAAAGCCCATCTGCTTCATCGCGCTCACGATCCGCCGGGTGTCGCGGGTGAGCGCGCCCTGCAAGAGCTCGACCATGCCCTGGCGCACGTTGCCCGGGATCTCGGCGACCGCGCCGAAATCAAGGAACACGATCGTCGGCGGCTGGCCGTCGGCGCCGGGCCGCACGATCAGGTTCCCCGGGTGCGGATCGGCGTGATAGACGCCGTCGCTGAAGATCTGCTGGCAGTAGATCTCGACGACCTGGCGCGCGAGCTCGCCGCGATCGAGGCCGAGCTGCTTGACGCCCGGCCGGTCGGTGATCTTGCACCCCGCCTCGAAGTGGGTCACCAGCACGCGCGCGGTCGACAGCTCGCGGACGACCTTGGGGAACCCGACGTCGGTGCGGCCCTCGAAGTTGGCGGCGATCCGCTCGGCGTTGTTGGCCTCGGCCTGGTAGTCGAGCTCCTCCATCACGATCGCGCGGATCTCGCGGTACAGCTCGCTCAGGCCCTGGTAGGGGATGAACCAGCTGATGATCCAGAAGATCCGGCGCAGCGTGTTGAGATCGCGGCGCACGACCTCCTCGATGTCGGGGTACTGCACCTTGACGGCGACCTCGGTGCCGTCGAGCAGGCGCGCGAGGTGGACCTGGCCGATCGAGGCCGAGGCGATCGGGTGCTCGTTGAACGACGCGAACAGCTCGGACGGGGGGCGATGGAGCTCCTCGGTGATCCGCGCCTCGATATCGCCGTAGGGCCGCGGCGGCACCGCGTCCTGCAGGCCCTCGAGCTCGCGGCGGAACTCCTCGGGCAGGAAGTTCGTCATGATCGAGATCAGCTGGCCGACCTTGATGAACAGGCCCTGCAGGTCGCAGATCGCGCGCTCGATCCGCCGCGCGTTGCGCAGGTGCGTCTCGCGGAGCGCGTGCTCGATCCAGGCCTCGGCGTGCAGGCGGGCGCGCAGCCGGAGTATGAGGTAGCTGCCGATCACCAGGAAGGTGACCCAGTAGGCGCGCCAGCTCCGGATCCGCAGCGGCGGCGGCCGGGAGGTCTGCAAGCTGCGATAGCGCCGCGACTCGTTCGAGACCACGGGGGTGGAAGGGCCGGCGGACGGTCCGGCGGGGCTCACGGGGACGCGCACCGCGCTACGGCTTGCAGACTTCTCCCCATGTGCGGCCGGCTCAGCCATCGCTGGCAGGATACCAGGTTGATCGCAACCTGGAGCGGGGGTAACCCTTGGGGTATGGTCAGCGACGACGACGACGAGGCTCCCAGACGCGAGCGTCCGCCGGTTGCGACCGAGCGGGCCGGTCAACCAGGGCCTGCCGGTCAAGCAGGGCCTGCCGGGCCCACGGGGCCTTCCGGGCTCGACGAGCAGGACGACCTCCCCGAGACGATTCGCCACCGGCTCGAGCGCCTGGTCCCCGAGCTGGTCAAGAAGACGTTCGCCGCCGGCATGGGGGCCGTGTTCTCGACCGAAGAGGGGATTCGCAAGATCGCGCGCGAGAGCCTGCCCGAGGTCGCCGGGTACATCGCGTCGTCGGCCGACGGCGCCAAGGACAAGGTCTTCGAGGTGATCGCCCGCGAGACCCGCGAGTTCCTGGCCAACCTGAACGTCAGCGAGGAGATCGCCAAGATCCTCACGACGCTGTCGTTCGAGATCAAGACCGAGATCCGGTTCATCCCGAACAGCGACCGGTTCGTCGGCGCCGAGCCCGATGTCAAAGCGTCGGTGCGGCTCAAGCGCAACGACGAAAAGTAGACGAAGGCCAGCGCCGGACGACCGCGCGGTCAGGCCCGTGGGACCAGGCGAGCGGCGGCGAGCCGGGCGCCGAGGGCGGACGAGCTCGTCAGGTCACCGGTACGGCCGGTAGGTGTGATACGTGCGACAGAGGGGAGCCCGACCGGGCACGCGGGTGTGCGGGGTGATACGATGCGCGCGATGATCCGGGTCCTCCCCGTCGCCCTGGGTGTTGTTGCCTCGAGCGTGGGCTGTGCCCAGCTCGCTGGAATCGACGAGACCAGCCAGAGCAATTCGTTCGCGGTGACGCGCATGTCGATCGGCAACATCGTCATGACCGCGCCGCTCGATCTCACCGGTCTGCAAGCGACCTACCTCGTACCTGCCGCCACGGCGGGTAGCTTCAATGCCGTCGCCGCGGACCAGGTTGCCTCGCTGCCGGGGACGTGGGCCAAGAAGCTGCCCGACCCGGCGCCGATCGAGGTCACGCTGCCGGATATCCCCAAGCCGATTCCGCGGGTCTTTGCGTTTCCTGATCGAGCGCTCTCGGTGCTGTTCGCCCCCCTCGAGCACCCGAACCCCTCGCCGGCGCCCGACACGGCGATGCTGACGGTGACCGCGCCGCTCGATATCCCGACGGTCGCGGGGGATAGCTTCTCGGTCTACACGGTGGGCTCCTGGACCTCGCATCCGCTCGTCACCGGGACCGCCGGGCTCGCGCAGATCGGCCCGATCACCTACGCGTTCAATACGTCGAGTAACCTTTCGGGCCGCCCGCAGTTCGATCGCCTGACCATGCAAGACGCGCTGTTCGTGTTGCGCTACTCCGGCGCGGCCCTGACGGGTGTCGCGGAGGCCATGCCGTTCGACCAGAGCGGTGCCGACATGGTGATGACGCCGGCGATGGTGGCGGTCAAGCAGGACCAGATGCTCGCCGTGAAGGTCAGCCCGCCGACCTTCACCATGCGCTACTCCGCCGTACGGCCGGCCGTCGCGGGCCTGGCGATGAACTGGAGCCTGGTGGCGGCCCCCGGTTACAAGGTTGCCTCCAATGTCGGGCCGGCGCTGCAGGGCGGCGGACTGACGGCGGTCGATACCGGCGTGACCGTGAACTACGGCAATCCGTTCGCCGCGCGCGGCTGGAACACGATCTTCACGCTGGCGACCTCGGAGAGCCGGGCGTTCACGCCGATGGGCACGACCTTGCCGGTGACGCTGTCCGCGGGGATGAACCAGTTCCTCGAACCGTCGCTCGCCGCGCCCGGGTTCGACCTGACCCTGCCGGCCGGGCTGCCGGAGCTGATCGCGATGGACGGAAAACCGCTGTCGACCGATGGTCAGATGATCGCGTCGCCGACCAAGTTCGTGGAGGTGACGTTCCTCCCCGACAACGCGAACGCCACGCTGTTCAGCCTGCAGCTGTTCGATCTGCTGCCGAACGCCGCCATGACCGCGCTCGAATATCACCCGGTGTTCGCGGCCGCGAGCAATAAGACGACCTCGACCGGCGAGGCGATCTTCGAGGTTCCGCCCGAGATCTTCCAGGTGGGTCACTCCTACACGATACGCGCGCTGTCCACCGCGGGCGGTTATCCGGGGCTCGCCAGTGGCGACCTCACCACGCGCGAGCTTCCGCTGGCCCAGGCGTATCTCGACAGCGGCGTGTTCACGGTGACGCCGTGAAGCGGCTCGTCATCGGGAGCCTGGTCTCGGCGATCTGCCTGCTCGGCGGTGCGGCGCATGCCGATCGGGCCGATCAGCTGTTCAAGAAGGGCAAGAAGCTGCTCGGCGAGAAGAAGTATGCCGAGGCCTGTACCGCGTTCGAGGAGAGCGATCAGCTCGAGTCCGGGATCGGCGCGAAGCTCAACGTCGCGAAGTGTTATCAGGAGTGGGGCAAGCTGGCGACCGCGTGGCGGTGGTTCTCCGAGGCCGAGCAGATGGCGAAGGACACCAAGGACGATCGGGCGGCCAAGATCCACGCGCTCGCGGAGGAGCTCGATCCCAGCATTCCCCGCTTGACGATCAAGGCGTCGCGCGACGCCGACACCAGAGGGGTCGTGATCAAGCTCGATGGTGCGCCGTTCGACATCAGCGCGCTCGGCGCGGAGCGGCGCGTCGATCCGGGGCCGCACCAGGTCGACTACACCGCCGGCGGTGCCACGCGAACCAAGGTGGTCCCCATCGAGCGCGGCGGCAGCTTCGAGATCACCCTCGAGCTGCCCAGGAAGTCGCGGGTGTCGGGCAAGTCCAATGTCGAGCCGCAGGCCGTGGCCGATCGTGAGGCCATCCGGAACCGCCGCTTCATCGGCCTGGGCATCACGGGCGGCGGTGTGCTCGCGATGGGGATCGCGGGGATCGTCACGCTGCGGGCCCGCGGCGATTACAACCACGCGATCTCTGCGCATTGCGGTGGATCACCGGATAGGTGCGACGACGTGGGGCTGGCCGCGACCCACAGCGCGCGGCATCGGGCGAACATCGCGACCGGCGTCACGATCGGCGGCCTGGCCGCGGTCGCCGGCGGCCTCGTCGTGTACTTCACAGCCTCCCGGGCGGCCGCACATAGCGACGAGCACGCGCTGTACCTCGCCCCGTCGCTCGGCGGGGACGGCACCGGCGTCGTATTCGGCGGCGCGTTCTGACCCGTCAGGCAGGATAAATTCACCACGACGTCGAGCGAGACCAAGCGGCTGGAGATGGATCGGGCAGCGGCACTGGGGCGGCCCTACCGATCGGCGGCGGCCCTGCCCTGGCCCTGGCGCGGGGCGGCGGCCGTGGCTAGCGGGCGGCGGTCCTGGCTAGCGGGCGCGGCCCTGGCGAACGGGCGGTGGCCCCTCGGCGGCGGCCCTGGCGGAGCGGGCGGCGGTCCGCGCTCAACGCGTCAGCTTCGAGCTTCCGGCGCCTCGTGTACGTGCGGTCGCGGATCGTCGGTGGCGGCCTGGCGGTCGAGTTGACAGATCGCCCCAATTCGCAAAGCGACGTTAGTGAAGAAGTTCAGCTGAACGGTAAGCAACTGTCCTGAACGGTAAGCAACCGTGATCCGATCCCCTAAACGAAGCGCTGGATCTCTCGGAGGATTGATCACTCGCCATCGACGATGAGAAGCTGGGACCTATTCGCATGCCCACCTCTGAATCAGTCGAACATCCATGAAAAGCGAACTCCTCTCTCTCTAAACTCTTTAGCGAAATCATTTTACGGATCCCTGATTATCAGAGAGGATATGCATGGACCACGAGGCAACTCGAAGACTTCTGGAACGACATCGAACAATTAGAGAATAACAAGAGTCACTATACCGGCGTCCTGACACTAGAGGAGGTACCTAAGAGTACTTACTCCAGTTGGGAGGACGACTTATGGATCATTGAGTCGAAGAGCTATCAGCCGTTCCATGTCGTCGATGGACAGCAGCGCCTGACTACGGCGATGATTCTCATCCAGGTGACCCTTGAATGTCTCCCTGAGGGGGCATGCTGAACTATAATAACAAGGAAGAAATCAAGAAGAAGTTCATCTTTGAATCACGCAACGGTGGCATTTCGCGCTCATATCTCTTTGGGTACGAGAAGGATAACCCGAGCTATGAATACCTTAAAACCTCGATATTCCTAGAACCCTCTGATGCTCATTCCACCTCAGAGCGGACAATCTACACGCAAAACCTTGCCAAGGCCAAAGAGTTCTTCAAGCAAAAGCTGACTGCGCTAACAACAGATCAGCTCGGGATCATTTACAGAAAACTCACCCAAGATCTCTTGTTTAATATATACGCGATCACGAATGACATAGACGTATTCGTGGCTTTCGAAACGATGAACAATCGTGGAAAGCCATTGTCTCACCTCGAGCTACTGAAAAATCGACTCATATTTTTATCTACCAAATGCCCAGATGCACAACAAGAGAGAGATAAGCTTCGGGCTACGGTTAATGAGTGCTGGAAGACTGTATACTACTATCTTGGTCGCAATGAAGACAACGAACTCGACGACAATCTGTTTCTTCGGTGCCATTGTGCGTTGTATGCGACCAAGCTAAGAGTCTTTCATGATGATGATGATGATGATGATGATGATGATGATGATGATGATGATGATGATGATGATGACAGCGACAGCGACAGCGAAGAAGGCGACGAGTTACTCTTGAGAGCCAACAACGCTCTCATTGAGAGCTACGACCGGTTCTTGCTAAATGACCATTTTACGGTTCGAAACGTTCGCTCCAAAGATGGGATCCTCCCACCGCGACTATCCTTGATGTCTTTATATGACTACGCTCACAGCGTCAAGGCGATGGTCGAAATTTATTATCAGATATCAAATCCTAGTGATTCGAACTTTTCTCGCGAAGAGATTGTCGTGTTGGAGCAGATCGCTCGGATTACTGATATCGAAGATCAAGAGTACTTGTTAATATTGGCTGTGTTTCTGTCGCATCCAGATGTTGACAGCCACGATGCACGTCTGGCCTCACTTCGACTCATCGAGCGACTTCGCTTTCTCGAAAACTTTACCTTCTACGATCACGGGCATGACAGATTTGATATGTATTCGCTCGCTCTTGGCTTGATGTCGGGAACTACGCGGGTTCAGCAGTTGCCGGCTACCCTTGAGCGTCGGCTCGATAAGACGATTAAAAATATGAATATGGGGAGAACGTTATCATCGTGGGCAGCTAGACCTCTGGGGTTCTATCGGTGGACTCACGTTAAATATTTCATGTTTGAATACGAGCAGAAGCTTCGTGAGGCGTCTAGAGATGCACGCGAAAAGCTGCACTGGAAGGAATTTCTAGGTGAGAACAGTGGACGGAGTTATGAGACTGTCGAGCATATCTACCCGCAGAGGGTGAAGAGTGACTATTGGAAAAATCGATTCAAGCACTATGAGATTCGTGAGCGAAATGCGCTACGAAACTCTCTGGGCAATTTGCTCCCGGTTTCACGATCCAAGAATTCCTCGCTGAGTAATAGGTCATTTCCTGAAAAGAAAGGAAATGCAGACAATCAAGTCGGTTATGTTTATGGTTGTTTGTCGGAAAACGAAGTTGCATGCAGGCCTGATTGGAATGCTAGGGAAATCCTAGAGCGCGGAATTAAACTATTGACCTTCCTGGAAGAAAGATGGGGAGTGCCAATTGGGGATCGCGACGCCAAGATTAAAGCGCTTCGGCTCGAGTTCGTAGCCCGGAAGGAGCCCATCGAATAGGGCCGCCGCTGTTTCATTGCCTCGGGGTGTTGTGTCGCACGCTCCATGGCAGTGAAACGGATGGCTCGTTGCACGACGGTTGGCAGGAGCTGAGGCGCCGATCGTGAGCTGACAAGCGATGTGTGGTGGTGGCCCCGGAAATTGTGCCGGGGTGGAGCGGCCCTGATCGCGGTGGGTCCCTGTGCCGGCGGACGGTCGAGGTGCGCTGGGGAATCATTCACCACGCTGGCAGAGGACCGGGGCGCCTCAGCATGCGAGGGACGGTGCCCGCGGTTCAGACGGCCGTGCGATCGAGGATCCATAGAGAGCCACCTCCCCGAGCGTCCGTAGCGTAGGACCGCGCGGCCTGAAATGTGGCTCTCCTCTTGGTTTAGTGGGACGCGCGATCGGCGAGTTACTGCGTGGCACGGCCAAGGTGCCGATTACGAGGTGCCGCGCGGTCACGTCGGCACCGACATCCCCGTCTGGCGGCACCTGGTCTCGGGCGCGCTGTCCGACGTCCATGACGGCCGGCTCGTCGCCCTGGTGTCCGCCCGCTCGAGCGCACCCGTAGTCGGGAGCGTCTGGACCCTCACCACGCTTGACGGCGGGTGAGTCTTACCAGATGCAACACACTCAACTTCCTGATCTGCAGACCGAGTGGACGGAGGC
>Ga0308176_10000978_pt1 | contig 18005 bp, 17 predicted proteins | sample PhyCR2_3_FD_203890 | JGI IMG/M metagenome (GOLD analysis project Ga0308176, IMG submission 203890) | Soil microbial communities from UC Gill Tract Community Farm, Albany, California, United States - DLSLS.C.R2 | ecosystem: Environmental > Terrestrial > Soil > Agricultural land | place: USA...
CGCAAGAAGCCGCCGTTCGGCATCGCGCAGATCGGCAAGTCGTTTCGCAACGAGATCACGCCCGGCAACTTCATCTTCCGCACGCGCGAGTTCGAGCAGATGGAGATGGAGTTCTTCGTGCCGCCCGACGAGGCGCAGCGGTGGTTCGAGCACTGGCTCGAGCAGCGCTTCGATTGGTACGTGAACCTCGGGATCCGCCCCGACCACCTGCAGCTGCGCGCACACGATGCCGACGAGCTCAGCCACTACTCGTCGGGCACCAGCGACGTCGAGTACCTCTTTCCGATCGGCTGGTCGGAGCTCGAGGGGATCGCGAACCGCGGCGACTTCGACCTCAAGGCCCATGCCGAGCACTCGGGCGACAAGCTCGAGTACTTCGACCAGGCCAGCGGCGAGCGCTACGTGCCGCACGTGATCGAGCCGGCGGCCGGCTGTGACCGCGCGATGCTCGCGTTCCTCGTCGACGCCTACGACGAGGAGGAGGTCGCAGGCGAGCAGCGCACCGTGCTGAGGCTGCATCCCGCGCTGGCGCCCGTGAAGGTCGCGGTGCTGCCGCACGTCCGCAAGGACGGCCTGCCCGAGCTGGCGCGCGAGGTCTACGACGCGCTCAAGCCGGCCATGCAGGCCGAGTACGACGAGGGCGGCTCGATCGGCAAGCGCTACCGCAGGCAGGACGAGATCGGCACGCCGTGGTGCGTGACGATCGATCACCAGTCGCTGGAGGACCGCACCGTGACGGTGCGCGACCGCGACTCGCTGGAGCAGGAGCGCGTCGCGATCGACGAGCTCCCCGGGGCGCTGGCGGCGAGGCTCGCCGCCCCCTGGCAGACGCCGAAGCTCGGCTAGCCATTCGTCGAGCCGATGTTTCAGGTCGGCTCGCGAAGTCAATCAATGAGCCTCGCGTGGTCATCCGCCCGACCGCGCACCGAACCAGATGCGCCGACTGCTCCTCGCATGCATTGCGCTGCTCTGCTGCGCGCCCGCGACCGCGTCCGCAGCTGCCCGCTACGGCAGCGCGGGCCCGAACCACCTGCGCGGCGGGTCGGCCGCCGACACGCTCGTCGGGCGCGGCGGCCCCGACCGGATCGAGGGTCGCGGCGCCGATGACACGATCGACGGCGGCGTCGGCAACGACGTCATCGGCGGCGGTGGCGGCAACGACGCGATCGACGGCGGCGACGGCGACGACCGCATCCACGCCGGCGCGGGCAACGACCATGTGATCGAGGCGCGCTTCGGCCGCGACACCGTCTGGGGCGGGCCCGGCGACGACACCATCAACGTCGATCACGGCGAGGACCGCGTGTTCGGCGGGCCCGGCAACGACACGATCGACGGCGGGCACGGCCGCGACTTCGTCGACTGTGGCCCCGGCTACGACACGGTCTACAAGAACCTGCGCACGGAGCGAACGCGAAACTGCGAGCGCCGGATCCTGGTGAAGATGAAGCGCCCGCGGCGCTGCCATCGCGGCGGCACGGTGGCCTCCGAGACGGTGCTCGGCACCGACCACGGCGACCGCTGCCGCGGCCATGACGGCGACGACATCGTCGAGGGCGCCGGCGGCAGCGACCGGCTGTTCGGCGACGGCGGCAACGACCAGGTCTTCGGCCGTTTCGGCAACGACCTGATGTTCGGCGGCGACGGCAACGACGAGCTGGCCGGCGGGCGCAACAACGACGTGCTCTTCGGCGGCAACGGCAACGACCTGATCACCGGCGGCTACGACTTCGACCGCATCTACGGCGGCTATGGCAACGACCGCGTGCGGCCGGGCTGGGACGCGCCCGGCGAGTTCGTCGACTGCGGGCCGGGCTACGACTGGGCCATCCTGGGCCCGGGCGACCGCTCCAAGAACTGCGAGCGGGTCACGCGGCACGGCAACTTCTGACACCCTGTCGGGCGTGGCCGTGACCGCGACCGACGCCATCTCCTACGACGACCTCTACGCCCGCTGGGAGCGCGGCAACTGGTGCGCCACGGAGATCGACCTCTCCCAGGACGTCACCGACTTCAACGAGCGCATGACGCCCGAGCAGCGCCGCAGCGCGCTCTGGCTCTACACGCTGTTCTTCCACGGCGAGGACTCGGTCGCCGACAACCTCTCGCCGTACATCGACGCGGCGCCGCTGGAGGAGCAGAAGTACTTCCTGACGACCCAGCAGGTCGACGAGGCGCGCCACGCAGTCTTCTTCCACCGCTTCATGCGCGAGGTGGCCGGCGTCGGCGACCGGTCGATCGCCTCGACGCTGCGCGCGACCGACGGCGAGATCACCTGGGGCCACCGCAAGGTCTTCCGGCGACTGGACCAGATGGCCGACGAGCTGCGCGCCGACCGCTCCAAGCCGCAGCTGGCACGCGCGGTGACGCTGTACCACGTGCTCGTCGAGGCGTCGCTCGCGCAGCCGGGCCAGCACATGATCGAGCGCTACCTCGAGGAGCTCGACCTGCTGCCGGGCTTCCGCGAGGGGATGCGCAACGTCGCACTGGACGAGCAGCGCCACATCGGCTTCGGCGTGAAGCTGCTGGCCGACCTCTACCGCGAGGACCCCGAGCGCATCGGCGACGCGATCGTCGGGACGCTGCGCGAGATCCTGCCCTGGACGGCGGCGGTCGCCAAGCCGCCGGGCTGGGACGAGACCTACATGACGGCGTTCGGGTTCACCTACGACGACCTCGGCGAGGAGGGCGCGCGGTCGCTCGAGCAGAAGCTGCGCGCGATCGGCCTTCCGGTCGACACGCTCCCCGGCTTCCCGATGGACATGTCGCTGTCGCCGCGCGAGCGCGCCCGCCGCGGGCGGATCATGCTCGCCGGAAACTACATCGGCCCAGACCGCCCGGTCGCGCGCGACGACGAGACGCTCGGCGTGGTCTTCGACGCGATCGCCCGCAGTGCGGACCCGCGCGGCGTCCCCGCCGGCACGACTGTCCAGTGGGCCTTCACCGACGCCGACCCGTGGCACGTCGTGCTGGAGAACGGCTCGACGCGCGCCGGGCGCGGCGCGGCGGCGAAGGCCGACGTCACGCTGCGGATGACGCTCGAGGACTTCGGCGACGTCATCGCCGAGCGAGCGGACCCGCGCAAGCTGCTCCTGCGCCGCCGCGTCCGCGTGCGCGGCAACCCGCGCGTGCTGCTGCGGCTGCCGAAGGTCTTCGGTTAGGCCAGCAGCGCGCGGACGGCGAGCTCGGCGGCGTCGACCGTCGGCGCCCAGTCGCGCTCGGGCTCGGCCAGCATGCGGATCGCCAGGCCGTCGCCCAGGGCAAACAGGACGTCGGCGACCTCCTCGGCGCCGGCGCGCAGGTGCACGACGCCCTCGCGCTGCTTGGCGTCCAGCAGCGCCGCGACGTGCTCGCGGGCGCGGCGCAGCATGTCGGCGAACTCGGCGGCGATGCCCTCGTTGCGGCGCGAGAGCGTGAAGAGCTCGAAGACCAGCGTGACGTACTCCGGGTCGTCGGCGAGCATGCGCTCGAGCGACGTACGCAGCAGCGCTACGAAGTCGTCGGCGCTGCGGGCGCCGGCGAGGCGCTCCTCGAGCTCCGAGATCCGCAGGTCGCTGTCGCGGCGCACGACCTCGGCGAGCAGCCGCTCCTTCGTGCCGAAGTAGTAGTGCAGCAACCCGCGCGAGACACCTGCCTCGCGGGCGACATGGTCGAACGTCGAGGCCGCGACGCCACGCGTGGCGACCGACCTGCGCATGGCGTCGACGATCCGCTCCCCGGAGGTGGTGGTTGCCGCCACCTCGCGATCGTAGCTGGCCGGCCAGCCAGGATGGCCGGCGGTGCGACTGAGGGGACTGTCCCCTCAGTCGCAGCGTCCGTCAGGTCTAGGAGACCGGCTGCGCGGCGGGCGCGGGCGTGGAGGGGGAGGTCGTCGACGTGTAGTCGAACTCCTCCTCCTTGCCGAACAGCGCGTCCAGCACCTTCGAGCGAAGGTCGCCGGAGACCGCCAGCGCCACTCCGGCGCCGACGACGAGCAGGAGCAGCTTGCGGCCGAGGCCGCCCTTGCGCTTCTTCTGCTTCTTGGGCGCCTCGCGCAGCGCGCTGCCGGCGTCACGAAGCGCCTCGGCGGCCTGCTTGAGGTCCTTGTGCAGCTTCTTGTCGTCCATCAGGGCCTTCGTCGGCGCCTTGCCGTTGCTCAGGCGCTCGTAGGCGCTCTTCGCGTGCTCGAACGCCACCTGGACGTTGTCGCGCAGCTCGTCGTCGCTGACGATCCGCTGCACGTACGGATTGTCCTTGGCGGCCGACACCGCTCCAGCGGCAGCCGCCGCCTTTTTCTTGGCCATGCTTTACCTCACCTCGCTTGCGGGCTCGTGGCGATCCTATACCCGTCCCGACCTCCCGGCACGCGACCGTCGCGCGCCGGGGTCAGCCCCTGAATCACTCGAGCGCGAGCTCGAGCACCTTGTCCACGCGATCGACGAAGTGGAACGTGAGCTTGCGGCGCAGGTGCTCGGGGATGTCATCGACGTCGCCCTCGTTGAGCGCCGGGCAGATCACGTTCGGGATGCCGGCGCGCTGCGCGGCGAGCGCCTTCTCCTTCAGCCCGCCGATCGGCAGCACCTGGCCGGTGAGCGTGACCTCGCCGGTCATCGCGACGTCGTCGCGCACGCAGCGCCCGGAGATCAGCGACGCCAGTGCGGTCACCATCGTGATGCCGGCGCTCGGGCCGTCCTTCGGCGTTGCTCCCGCCGGCACGTGCAGGTGGATGTCGTGCTTGGTGAACCACTCGTCGCCGAGCTCGGGCGCGATCTCCTCGTGGCGGCCGCGCACCCAGGTCAGGGCGAGCTGCGCGCTCTCGCGCATGACGTCGCCGAGCTGCCCGGTGATGACGAGCTTGCCGGTGCCGGGGGTGGCCTGGGCCTCGATGAAGAGCAGGTCGCCGCCGACCGGCGTCCACGCCAGGGCGGTCGCGACGCCCGGCTGCGCGGTGCGCCGGCGCGTCTCTGAGAACACGCGCTGCTTGCCCAGCAGCTCGCGCACGTCGTCGGAGCCGATCGAGACCTTCCCGTTCCTTCCGCTCTCCGCGATCTGGCGCGCGATCTTGCGGCAGACGGTCCCGATCTCGCGCTCCAGGCCGCGCACGCCCGCCTCGCGCGTGTACTGCTCGATGATCCGCCGCAGCGCCCGGTCGCCGATCGAGATCCACGACTTCTTCAGCCCGTTGCGCTCGATCTGGCGCGGCACGAGGTAGCGCTTGGCGATCTGGAGCTTCTCCTCCTCCGTGTAGCCCGCCAGCCCGATGACCTCCATGCGGTCGCGCAGCGGGCCGGGAACCGTGTCGAGCGTGTTCGCCGTCGTGATGAACATCACGTCGGACAGGTCGAACGGCACGTCGAGGTAGTGGTCGCGGAACGTGGCGTTCTGCTCGGGGTCGAGCACCTCGAGCATCGCGCTGGCCGGATCGCCGCGGAAGTCCGCGCCCATCTTGTCGATCTCGTCGATCATGAAGAGCGGGTTGCGGCTGCCGGCGTCGCGCAGCGCGCGGATGATCGTGCCGGGCATCGCGCCGATGTAGGTGCGGCGATGGCCGCGGATCTCGGCCTCGTCGCGCACGCCGCCGGCGCTGATGCGCTCGAACTCGCGGCCCAGCGCGCGGGCGATCGAGCGCCCCAGCGAGGTCTTGCCGACGCCGGGCGGGCCGACGAAGCAGAGGATCGATCCGCGCGCGTCCGGCTTGAGCTTGCGCACCGCGAGGAACTCGAGGATGCGGTCCTTGACCTGCTCGAGGCCGTAGTGGTCGGTGTCCAGGACCTCGCGCGCGTGATCGAGGTCGAGGTTGTCGGTGGTCTCCTTGTCCCAGGGCAGCGACGCGATCCACTCCAGGTAGGCGCGGATGACGCCGTGCTCGGCGGCCTGCGGCGGCAACGTCTCGAGCCGGTTGAGCTCGCGGTCGGCCTGCTTGCGGACGTCCTCGGGCAGCTCGATCGCGGCGAGCTGCTCGCGCAGCTCCTCGGCCTCGACGGCGGACTCGTCGAACTCGCCGAGCTCCTCCTGGATCGCCTTGAGCTGCTGGCGCAGCACGTACTCGCGCTGGCCCTTGTCGAGCTCGGACTGGACCTGCGACTGGATCTTCGAGCCGATCGAGACGACCTCGAGCTCCTGCGCCAGGTGGTCGACCAGGCGGCGCAGGCGCTTGGCGACGTCGACCTCCTCCAGCAGCTCCTGCTTCTCCTCGGACTTCAGGCGCAGCGCGCCGGCGATCAGGTGGCTGAGGGCGACGGGGTCGTCGAGGTTCGCGACGGCGATCTGCAGCTCCTCGGGCAGGTAGGGCAGCTGCTCGACGATCGCGCTGAACGTCTGCTGCACGTTGCGCACGAGCGCCGTCAGCTCGTTGGACTCGTTGACCACGTCGGGCAGCTCGCTGAGCGACGCGACGATGTAGGGCGTCTCGCGCACCCACGCGTCGATCCGCACGCGCTGGGCGCCCTGGACGAGGATCCGCAAGGTCCCGTCGGGGACCTTCATCATGCGCGCGATCGAGCCGACGACGCCGACGCGGTACAGCGTGTCCGAGGCCGGCGTCTCCTGCTCGGAGTCCTTCGAAGCAACCATGACGAGCAGGCGGTCGCCGGCGAGCACGTCGTTGACGAGCTGCACGGAGCGCTCCTGGCCGACCGCCAGCGGCGTCAGCGTGTCGGGCAGCGGCACCGTCTCGCGCAGCGGCAGCACCGGCAGCGTCGCGGGGATCGGCCGGCCGGCGCCGATCTCGACGTCATGGCCCTCGCCGGCGGATGTGATGTCGATCAACGGGTCACCTCGGCGGGGCATCCGGCCCCGCCCCGTGATCCAGTTGGTCGGCCTCCGGCCGCCCTACCTCGATCGGAACCGAGCGGGAGCGCGGCTGCTGCACCAGCAGCGGCAGCTCGATGCGCAGGATGCCGTCGCGGTACGTGGCCTTCGCCGCGTCCGCGACGACGTCGGCGCCGAGCGGGATCGTGCGGCGGAAGGGGCCGAAGTCGATCTCGAGCTGCTGGTAGACGCGCCCCTCGGCGTCCGACGGCCGGCGGTGCCCCGCGATGACGAGCTCGCGGCCCTCGATCTCCAGCCCGATCTCGTCGGGGTCGATCCCGGCGAGCTCGGCGTGCACGACCGCCCGTGGAGGGTCGCCCTCGTAGAACACGTCCACGGCCGGGCTGAACCCGCCGCGGTTGCGCGGCCCGAGCGCCCGGTCGAACACGTCGCCGAACAGCTCGTCCATCTCGCGGCGCATGCGCTCGAAGTTCGCGAACAGATCCCGCTCGGGCATCGCCCGTCAGCTTTGCACAGGCGGGCTCAGAGCTCGTAGACCGCGCCCTCGAAGGCGAGGTCCACCGGGGCGCCGAAGGACTGCTCGGCCTCGCGGCGGGCCCAGAGGGCGTCGAGCTCGTCGGACATGTGCGTCAGGACGAGGCGCTGGACGCCGGCGCGGGCGCCGTGCTCGCCGGCCTCGGACGGGGTGAGGTGGCCGCGCATGCCGCCGCGCTCGGGGCGCGGGAGCGTTGCCTCGATCATCAACAGGTCGGCGCCCTTCGCGAAGTCGATCAGCTCGTCCGCGGGCGCCGAGTCGGCGCCGTAGACGAAGCGCCCGCCCCCGTTGGCCGAGGACGTCACCTCGATCGCGCACGTGTGGACGAAGTGCGGGACCTCGGCGAACGCGAAGCGCAGCGGGCCGACGTCGATCGCCTCGGCCGGGTCGTACTCGCGCAGGTCGAAGGCGTTCTCGATCAGGTCCTCGTTGCCCCAGGCGCCGACGACGCGGCGGAACGTGTCGCGAGCATCGCGCGGGGCGTGCAGCTGCGGCTTGGCCGGCGAGTCGGTGCCCGGCCAGCGGTCCACCGGGACGGGCTGCTGGCGCGGCGCGTAGGTCAGCGCGTAGCTGTAGGGCACCAGGTCGAGGAAGTGGTCCGCGTGCAGGTGCGAGAGCACGACGGCGTCGACGGCGATGTAGTCGCGGTAGCGGCGCAGCTTGCTGAACACGCCGTTGCCGCAGTCCATCAGGACGGCGGTGTCGCCCTCCTCGATGAGGTAGCCGCTGCACGCTCCCCCGGCGTCCTGCCAGGAGGGCGACTTGCCCAGGACGGTGACCCGCATGTCTTGCTGGGAGACTCTATCCCCGTGCACGCCTTCGAGACGGCGGTCGTCGTGTTAGGAGCGCTGCTGGTCGGAGGCGCGCTCGTCTCGGGGATCGCGCACCGCAGCTTCCTGTCGCTGACCGCGCTGTTCGTCGTCGCCGGGTTCATCCTCGGGCACGGCGGCTTCGAGGTGCTCGACTTCGAGCAGGAGTCGGGCTTCGTCAGCCAGCTCGCGATCGTCGCGCTGATCGTGATCCTGTTCCGCGACGGCCTCGAGGTGGAGGCCGAGATGCTGCAGCGCGCGTGGCACCTGCCCGTGCGCAACCTCGCGATCGGCATGCCGGTGACGGCGGGGATCATCGCGGTCGCCGCGAAGGTGCTGACCGACCTCGACTGGACCGAGAGCTTCCTGCTCGGCGCGCTGCTGTCGCCCACCGACCCGGTGCTCAGCTCGAGCGTGGTGACGAACCCGCGCGTGCCGCGCCTGGTCCGCCACTCGCTGAACCTCGAGAGCGGGCTGAACGATGGGCTCGCCCTGGCGCCCGTGCTCGCCCTCGCCGCGGCGCTGCGCCTGGACGAGAAGGACTTCACGTGGTGGACGTTCGTCATCCAGGACATCGGCCTGGGCGTCGTGTTCGGCGTCGGCTGCGCGCTGATCGCCAGCGTCCTGCTGCCGCGCGAGGGGATCCCGGACCACCAGCGGGCGCTGTACGGCCTCGGCGTGGCGTTCCTGGCCTATGGCGTGACGACGCTGCCGCCGCATGGCAACGGCGTGATCGCCGTCTTCGTCGCGGGGATCGTGCTGGGCATCCGCCGCCCCGACATCCGCGCGTACGTCGCGGCGCGCGGCGAGGACATCATCGAGATCGTCAAGCTCGGCGTGTTCGTCGTCTTCGGCTCGCTGCTGACGTTCCACGGGCTCTTCGACGACGGCTGGGCGGCGGTGGCGATCGTCGTCGCGACGCTGCTCGTCGCCAGGCCGGTGGCGATCTGGCTGGCGCTGGCGGGCACCCGCACGGACACCGCGACGAAGGGCTTCATCGCGTGGTTCGGGCCCAAGGGCGTCGCGACGATGACCTTCTCGCTGCTCGTCCTGTCGCAGCCGATCGCCCAGGGCGAGCGGATCTTCAACATCGCGGCGCTGGTCGTCTTCTGCTCGATCCTCGCCCACGGCCTGACCGACCGGCCGGGCAGCGAGTGGCTCGCGCGCCGCAGCGACGCTACGCGTGAAGGGCCGCCTGCTCCTGCGCCGAGCGAAACGCGAACGCCGGCCGGCTGAGCGAGTCGTCGCGGAAGTTGAGGCGCATCTGGCGCGGCGGCCGCAGTCCCTCGGGGCCGTCGGGCCGGTAGGCGACACAGGGCTCCTCGACGCTCAGCGCGCAGAGCAGGTTGCACCTGAAGTAGCAGCTCTCGCAACTGATGTTCTTCGTGTTGGACCGCGTCGTCGCCATTGCTGCGATCCAAACACCTTCGCCGCAGGCGGTGCAACGTCGACTGTCGCAAATCGCAACAACTTCTTCACGGGTGTTCGCAAATGGCGAAGAAACAGAAGAAGAGGCTGCAAACGTCATGGTTTCGCCCCCGGGCTCACGCGAAGATCCCGCAAGCTGCGGGGATTCAGTGCGTTTGGAGCGCGCGGTCGGCGATGTGGGAGGCGATCGCCAGCGAGCTCGTCGCGGCCGGTGACGGGGCGTTGCGGACGAACAGCGCGCCCGCCGCTTCGCTGAAGACGAAGTCGTCCACGAGCGCGCCGTCGCGGCCGACCGCCTGGGCCCGGATGCCCGCCGGGCCGCCGGTGACGTCCTCGGTGCGCAGCTCCGGCACGTAGCGCGCGCAGGCCGCGACGAACGCGCGGCGGCTGGCGGCCATCCGCAGCTCGCTGATGCCGGTGCGCCAGAAGCGGCGCATCATCTTCCAGCTGCCCGGCCAGGCCAGCGTGGCGCGCAGGTCGCGCGGGCGGACGGTGCGCAGCCGGTAGGCGTCGAGCGCGCCGACCACCAGCGCGGTCGGCCCGAGCAGGATCTCGCCGTCGACGCGCTTGGTCAGGTGGACGCCCAGGAAGGGGAGGTCCGGGTCGGGTACCGGGTAGATCAGCGAGCGCACCAGATGACGGCGCCCGGGAACGAGCTTCAGGTAGCCGCCGCGGAACGGGACGATCCGCGGGTCCGCCGGCGCACCGGCGGCGACCGCGAGCCGGTCCGACCAGGCGCCGGCGCACACGATCACCCGCCGCGCGCGGGTCTCGCCCTGGGCGTGGCGGATCCGCGTGTGGCCGTTCTCAGGGCCGAAGCCGCCGACCGGGCAGCTCGTGGCGACGACGGCGCCGTCTGCTTCGAGCTGCGCGGCCAGCGCCCGCGCCACGCCGGCGAAGTCGACGATCCCTGTCTGCGGGGAGTGCAGCCCGTCGATCCCGGTGGCGTGCGGCTCGAGCTCGCGGATCTCCTGCGCCGAGATGCGGCGCAGGCCCGGCACGCCGTTGGAGCGTCCGCGCCGCTCGAGCTCGTCCAGGCGCCCGAGCTCGGAGCGGTCGAGTGCGACGATCACCTTGCCGCAGCGCTCGTAGGCGACGCCGTGCTCGTCGCAGAAGTCATACAGGCGGCGCAGGCCGTCGACGCAGAGCTTCGCCTTCAGCGAGCCCGGCTTGTAGTAGATGCCGGCGTGCGCGACACCCGAGTTCGAGCCGGTCTGGTGCGTGCCGACGCGGTCCTCGCGCTCGAGCACCACGATCCGGGCGCCGGGGTCCCGGCGCTGGAGCTCGCGCGCGGTCGCCAGCCCGACGATGCCGGCGCCGACGATCGCGAGGTCGCAGTCGCCCGTCGCATCGTTCACGCAATGATCGTGTCATGAACGTCCTCGTCACCGGTGCAACCGGCTTCGTCGGCGCCGCGCTGATCCCGCGCCTGCAGGCCGTGGGGCACGAGGTGCGCGCCTACGCCCGGCGGCCCGACGCGGTCGCCGCGGGCGTCCCCGTGGTGCAGGGCGACGCCGTCGCGGGGACGGGGCTGGCGCAGGCGCTGGAGGGGATCGACTGCGCCTACTACCTGATCCATTCGATGGAGCCCATAAGAGGAACCCCACCCACCCCGTTCGCCGACCGCGACCGCCGCGCCGCGGCGAACTTCGGCGAGGCGGCGCGCGCCGCCGGCGTCGGCCGCGTGATCTACCTCGGCGGGCTGGTGCCTGAGGGCAAGGCCGCGAGCATGCACCTCGCCAGCCGGCTCGAGGTCGAGCGGCTGCTGCACGACGCGGCGCCCGCGTCGGTCGCGCTACGGGCGTCGATCGTCATCGGCGCGCGCTCGCGCTCGTTCCGGTTCCTCGTGCGGCTCGTCGAGCGCGTGCCGGTGATGCCGCTGCCGGCCTGGCGCACGTACCGCACGCAGCCGATCGACGCGCGCGACGTGCTGGCGTTCCTGATGGCCGCCGCCACGACCGAGCACGCGCAGGGCGCGCTGTCGCTCGACATCGCCGGGCCCGACGTCGTCACCTACGGGGAGCTGGTCGAGCGGATTCGCGATGCGCTGCTGCTCGACCGCCCGCCGGTCCGCCTGAACTTCAACCTGACGCCGGTCGCCTCGCGCGTCGCCGCGGCGATCACGGGCGAGTCGGTCGAGCTCGTCGGGCCGCTGATGGAGGGCCTCGACGGTGACCTGCTCCCCCGCGACGACAGCGCCGCCGCGCTGCTCGGCGTCCGGCTGCACCGCCTTGACGCGGCGATCGAGCGATCGCTGCGCGACTGGGAGGCGGTGGAGGAGCTGGCTGCGCGATAGGGTCGCGGCGCGCATGAGCGAGGTCATCACGTCGATCACGATCGACGCCCCGCCCGAGAAGGTCTGGGACGTGATCATGGATCCTCACCGCTTGAGCGAATGGGTGACGATCCATCGCAAGCTGAACAGCGCGTCCGACGGCGAGATGGACCAGACGCTCTGTCTGCGCGGCGTCAACTTCCACGTCCACTGGGAGCTCGACGACTGCGAGGCCCCGAAGCACGCCGTCTGGAAGGGCCGCGGCCCGGCCCGCTCGCACGCGGAGACCGAGTATCGGCTGACCCCCGTCGACGGCGGCACGCGCTTCGCCTACCGCAACGAGTTCAAGGCGCCACTCGGCCCGCTCGGCGCGGTCGCGAGCCGCGCACTCGTCGGCGGCCTGCCTGAGCGCGAGGCGAAGGCGACGCTGCGCAACCTCAAGGAGCTCGTCGAGCGGGAGTAGCGCCGAGCGGCAGGCCGGTCTTCGAGAAGTGCGCCGCGACGATCCCGGCGACGCTGCGCACGTCGGTGATGCCGAACGCGGCGCTCACGCGCTCGTCGAACTCGGTCGTGGTGTTGTCACCGCTCAGCACGGTGATCGGGACGCCGTCGAAGGTGCCGGTGATGACGGCGCTGGGCGAGCCGCGGTCGTCCTGGAATTCGACCGAGAGGTTCGCGACGGTGGCGCTGCGGTCGCCGCGCGCGAGCACGAAGCCGCCGCCGAGCGCGAACCGGGCACCGATCGCCGGCACGCAGTCGTAGGACGCTTCGCACTGCAGCGGCGTGCGCAGGTCCGCGGGCAGGTCCCAGCGGATCGCCCTGCTCGCCATGCGTGCAGGCGCCGCCGGCGTGACGGCGATCGTCACGTCCTGGTCGGCGTCGGCGTCGTAGCCGCTGACCGCGAGGCTGCCGATCTCGAACGTCCCGCCGATGCCGGCGGCCACGTCCGGCCGCAGCTGCAGGGTCACGACCCCGAATCGCAGCCCCGCGCGGATCGGGTGGCTCGTGACGATGTGCGGGCCGCGGCAGCGGATGCGCGTGAGCTCGCGCGCGAATGCCGGCATCACCGTGGCACGGCCCGACCCGGCGATCACGAACGTGTCCGGCACGTCGATGCCCTTGCGCTGGAAGGGGCCGTTCTCGAACGTCATGCGCCTGATGCGAAGCAGCGGCCTGCGGGGGCCGAACCGCGCATACGCGGTGCGCGTGCGCTCGATCCGGCCCGTCACCGTCGCCGCGCCGCCGGCCAGCCTCAGCCCGAGTGACCCGACGACGATCGCGTGTGCATGCGCGTTGAAGTTGTCGACGCGGAACACGGGCGCGACGCTCGTGATCGCGCCGCTGTTCGTAGCCGGGTCGAACGAGCCGCCGATCGGGATCGCGACGCGCTCGACGAGGCGATTGCCGGGGTCCAGGCAGTCGCCGAACAGCTTCTGCACGAACGCCCGCTGGTTCATCGCGAGGATCCAATTGGCCGTCGAGACCGGAACCGGGGCGGCGTCGGCCGTCGCCGCGAGCCCCGTGGCGGCGAGGAGCCCGGCCACGAGTGCCAGCGCGAGCCTGCCGATGCGGCGAGCCTACTCCGACCGAACCCCCGCGCGCACGACTGTCGGCGACGCGGGGGCGCTCAGGGTCGCGAGCCCCGTGAAGAAGACCGCGAGCATCGTCTCGAACATGTCGTCGGGCACGTCCTCGGGCTCGAGGATCCGCGCCAGCGCGAACCCGTCGGCCATCGCATGGCTCATCAACGCCACGTGCTCGGCGGGGATCGGCAGCTCACCGCCGACCGTGTCCGCGTGCGCCTCGAAGCCCTCCGCGATTCGCGCCCGGATCCGCCGGTGACGCGTGACGAGCTCCCGCCGGAACTCCTCGTCGCGCATCGCCTGCACGGCGAACTCGAAGAACAGGCGCGACCAGGTGGGGTCGGCCGCCAGGTACTCGCTGAAGTCGCGCCCGGCCTGGCGCGCCTGGTCCTCCACCGGCGCGCCGCTGTCGAGCACGCGCTCGATCTCGTCCAGGCGCTCGGCGAAGCGCTCGTCGAGCATCGTGAGGAACAGGTCCTCCTTGCTCTTGAAGTTCGCGTAGAAGGCGCCCTTCGTGTAGCCGGCCTCGCGGGCCACCTCGTCGACGGTCGCGCGCTGCAGGCCGCGGCAGGCGAAGACCTTCCCCGCCGCCTCGAGCAGCTTCGAGCGCGTTTGCGCCTTTGACTCCTGGCGCGTCAGGCGCGCCATCAGGCGGCGACGACCTGCGCGCCGTGGCGCGGGGTCAGCGTGATCGAGCGCCGGCCGACGGGCTCGGCCTTCGGCTGGGCGGCGCGCAACTCCACCGACCGCGCGATCGCCTGGAGCACGATTCGCATCTCGTAGAGCGCGAAGCTCGCCCCGATGCAGCGGCGGATGCCGCCGCCGAACGGGATCCAGCTGTAAGTGCCACCCTGGCCTTCCAGGAAGCGCTCGGGGCGGAAGCGGCGCGGGTCCGGATAGACGTCCTCGCGGTGCTGGACGAGGTAGATGTTCGGCGCGACGATCACGCCCTCGGGCAGCAGCCGGCCGCCGATCTCGACATCGCGCTTGAGCAGCCGCGCGACGATCGGCAGGACGGGCCGCATCCGCAGCGTCTCCTTGCAGACCGCCTCGGCGTACTCCGTGCCGCCCTCCCTGGCCTCGCTCACCAGCCGCTCCATCGCCTCCGGGTGGCGCACGAGCCGCTCGATCGCCCAGGCCAGCGACGTGGCTGTCGTCTCGTGGCCCGCGAGCAGCAGCGTCATCAGCTCGTCGCGCAGCTCCTCGTCGCTCATCGGGGACCCGTCCTCGTGGCGTGCCTGCAGCAGCAGCGACAGGATGTCCTCGCGCTCGGAGACGTCATCGCGCTCGCGCGCGCGGCGAATCTCGTCGTAGACGACCGCGTCGACCTTGGCCCGCTCCCGCTTGAAGAAGAAGTTGCGCTCCTGATGGTCGACGTCCATCAGCGCCAGGTAGGCGATCTGGCGCGGGTTGGTGCCCCAGTCCAGGAACTCCTTGAGCGCCGTGCGCACCCGCTCGGAGCGCGCCTCCTCCGTGACGCCGAACACCGCCTCGACGATGATGCGCATCGTCACGTCCTGGGTGTGCGTGTGCAGCCGGAACGCGACGCCCCGCGGCCAGCCGGCGATGTCGCGCTCGGCGATCTCGCGCATCAGCTCCCCGTAGCGCTGCATGCGCTCGCCGTGGAACGGCGGCAGCAGCAGCTTGCGCTGGCGCATGTGCTGGGCGTCGTCGAGCAGCAGGACGGAGTGCCGGCCCAGCGATGGGCGCAGGATCACGTTCGCCTCGCCGGCGTGGAAGACCTCCGGGTCGCCCGTGAAGACCTCCTTGATGTGGTCCGGGTGGGCGAGCATCACGACGGGCCCGACCTGGCCGAGGCGGATCGTGAACATGTCGCCGAATTCGCGCCGGCAGCGATCCAGGAACGGCCGTGGGCGGAACCCCCAGGCCAGTGACTGGCGCAGGACGGTCTGCGAGGGCCCGGGCGGCAGCGTGGCTTCCATGTACCGGACGGTATTCGAATACCGCCGGGTACGTCAAAGCGAGAGCACGCCCGCGGCGCCGACGCGCGCCCGCACCGGTCCGTCCGGCGACAGCACGACCGCCAGCTCGGCGCCCGAGTCGGCGAGGACGGCGTCGGCGGCCGCGACCGGGTCACCCGTCGCCAGGACGCGCCCGCGCGGGAAGCAGGTGCGCTGCAGGAGCTCCGCGCACCACCGCGCGTCGGTCGCGATGACCACGGCGGCGGGGCAGCGACGGGCGACGAAGCCGGCAAGCTCCTCCAGCCGTTGCGCGGACGCCACGACGACGACGTCGGCACCGCCCGCATCCGGTGAAGGCCAACTCACGATTTCTGCGTGTTGCGTCAACCCTGACACCACATTGGAATCACCGCTGACAGTGACCTTGCGTGTCATTGACTGGAATATCCGTTTGTGGAAGTCTGACGGTTAATCATGGCTGACTTTCTCGATGAAAAACGCAAGGAGATCCGCGCCCGGCTGGCGGAGCTGAAGCCCCTCGTGGACGAGTATCACCGCCTCGAGGCGGCGGTGCAGGCGCTCGAGGGCGTGAAGACTTCCACCTCCGCCCCCTCCTCGCGCCGCACGCGCTCGACCAGCACGCGCACGCGCACGGGCACCGGCACCGGCCGCCGTGGCCGGCCGCGCGGCTCGGGCACGCGCGGCAAGCAGGCGCTCGAGCTCGTCCGCGCGAACCCCGGCATCACGATCCCGGAGCTCGCCGACAGGATGGGCATCAAGCAGAACTACCTGTACCGCGTCCTCCCGGGCCTGCAGAAGGACGGCATGGTCCGCAAGGAGGGCCGCGGCTGGCACGCGCGCGACGCCGCGTAGGTTGACTCACACTCCGCCGCATCCCTAAGGTCGCGCCATGAGGGTCCGGCTGGCGTGTGCGCTGTGGCTTCTGGCACTCGCCGGAGCCGACCGGGCTGCGGCGAACTGGAACGAGCCCGTCGCGGGCACGCTCAACGTCGCGCCTGCCCTGGACGGCGAGAGCGGGAACATCACAAACGTCGACGGCGTGCCGTACGTGGTTTGGGACGAGGACGACGGCGCGTTGCACTACGAGGTGCGCGTCAAGCGGCTGGAGGCCGGTGGCTGGGTGTCGGTCGGCGGATCGCTGAACGCCGACACCGGCCGCAACGGCTTCTGGGAGGACATTGCGAGCGTCGGCGGAGTGCCCTACGTCGTGTGGGCCGAGGACGGAGGCTCGTTCTCCTATCGCGTCCACGTCAAGCGCCTCGAGGCCGGGAGCTGGACGGCCGTCGGCGGCGTGCAGAACATCTCGCCGACCGCCGACGCGAACGGCACCACCATCGCCGATGTCGGCGGTGTCCCGTACATCGCCTTCATCGAGGTCGACGGCGGCAGCCACTACCAGGTGCACGTCAAGCGGCTCGAGGGCGGCGCGTTCGTGGAGGTCGGCGGATCGCTCAACGTCTCGGCGACCCGCAATGGCTCCGAGGCCATGATCGCGGGGATCGGCGGCGTGCCGTACGTGGTCTGGCGCGAGACCGACGGGACCCACGACCTCGTCCACGTCAAGCGGCTCGAGGGCAACGCGTGGGTCTCCGTCGGCAACCCGCTGAACCCGACGGAGACGCAGTCCTACTCGCCGTCGATCGTCAGCATCGGCGGCGCGCCCTACGTGGCGTGGTCGGGCGAGGACGGCAGCACGCAGGCGCTGAGCGTCGCACGGTTCGACGGAAGCGACTGGCAGCCGGTCGGCGGACCGCTCAACACCGACCCGTCGCACTACTCCAGCCACCCGCGCATCGCAGACATCGGCGGCGTGCCGGTCGTGACGTGGTCGGAGGACACGGCGACCGCATACCAGCTGTACGCCAAGCGGTTCGATGGCGCGGGCTGGTCGCTGCTCGGTGCCAACCCGCTGAACGTCAACCCTGCCTTCAGCGCGAACGAGCCCGAGGTCCTCGGCATCGGTGGAGTCCCCTACGTCGCGTTCGACGAGTACGACACCGTCAGCGACAAGAAGGTCCGCGTCAAGCGCCTCGAGCCCGACTTCGGCGCCGAGGCCGCCACGCCCACCGCGACCGGCGCCACGCTGACGGCGCAGGTCGACGACTTCGGGCTGGCGCTGCCGGTCGCGTTCGAGTACGGCACGACGGCGGCGTTCGGCACGCAGACCGCGCTGCAGTCGACCAGCGGCGCCGGCGCCTCGACGGTCACGCGGGAGATCGCCGGCCTGACGCCGCAGACGGCCTACTCGTTCCGCGCGTTCGGCTCCGACACCGTCCGCCAGACCTCGCTCGGGGCGACGCAGGCGTTCACGACGCTCGCCGCGGGCGGCAACCCGCCGCCCCCGGGCGTGCCGGTGATCACCAACCTGAAGCTGACGCCGGCGACGTTCCGCGCGGCGAAGGGAACCGTCGTGACCTACGACGATTCCGTCGCAGCGACCACCACTCTCACGGTGCAGCGGCCGGCGATCGGCCGGCGCAAGGGCGGCAGGTGCGTGAAGTCGCGCACGCGCCCGCCGAAGGCCAGGCGCTGCACGCGCTACGTCAAGGTCCGCAGCCTCACGCACGCCGACGTCGCCGGCGGCAACCGGTTGCGGCTCAAGGACCGCAGGCTCAAGCCGGGGGCCTACCGGCTGCGCGCGGTGGCGCGCAACGCGGCCGGCGCGGGCAAGCCCGCCACGCG
>Ga0308176_10000979_pt1 | contig 17995 bp, 18 predicted proteins | sample PhyCR2_3_FD_203890 | JGI IMG/M metagenome (GOLD analysis project Ga0308176, IMG submission 203890) | Soil microbial communities from UC Gill Tract Community Farm, Albany, California, United States - DLSLS.C.R2 | ecosystem: Environmental > Terrestrial > Soil > Agricultural land | place: USA...
CTACGACGGCAGCTACTCGCTGCTGCGGGGCGTGGAGATGTCCCGGGCGTACGACTCGACGCTGAACATCTCCTTCGACGTGCGCGGCGGGCTGCTCATGCGGCAGATCCATCACTGGTCCGCGCTGATGTTCGTGGCCGCGATGGTCGCGCACATGCTGCGGGTGTTCTTCACCGGCGGGTTCCGCAAGCCGCGCGAGGTCAACTGGCTGCTCGGCGTCGGCCTGCTGACCTTCGGCATCCTCGAGGGCTTCGCCGGCTACTCGCTGCCGGACGACCTGCTCTCCGGCACCGGCCTGCGAATCGCCTACGCGATCATCCTGTCGATCCCGGTGGTCGGCACCTGGCTGGCGTTCGGGCTCTTCGGGTCCGAGTTCCCCGGGGTCGACATCCTCCCCAGGCTCTACATCGTCCATGTGCTGCTGATACCGGGCATCATCCTGGCGTTCATCGCCGTACACGTCGGCCTCGTGGTGCTGCAGAAGCACACGCAGTTCCCGGGACCGGGACGACGCGAGGACAACGTCGTCGGCGAACGAATGTACCCGTTGTACGGCGCCAAGGGCGGCGGGTTCTTCTTCCTCATCTTCGGGGTGACCGCCGCGCTGGCCGGGCTGTTCCAGATCAACCCCATCTGGCTGTACGGGCCGTACAACCCGGCCCAGGTCAGTTCCGGTTCGCAGCCGGACTGGTACATGGGCTTCCTGGACGGCTCGACCCGTATCTTCCCGGCCTGGGAGATCAGGTTCTGGAACTACACGATCTCGCCGCTGATCTGGCCGACGGTCGTGTTGCCAGGGATCTTGTTCACCCTGCTCGCGTTGTACCCGTTCATCGAAGCGCGGATGACGAAGGACAGATCGGTGCACCATCTGTTGCAGCGACCGCGAGACGTTCCGGTGCGGACGTCGCTCGGCGCGATGGCGCTGGCGTTCTACTTCGTGCTGTTGATCTCCGGCGGCAACGACATCATCGCGGACAAGTTCGACATCAGCCTCAACGCGATGACATGGATCGGCCGGATCTCGATCATCGTCCTACCACCGCTGGCCTACTCGGCGACCTACCTGCTCTGCCTAGGCCTGCAGCGGCACGACCGCGAGGTCCTCGAGCACGGCGTCGAGACCGGCATCATCAAACGACTGCCGTCCGGTGAGTTCATCGAGGTGCACCAGCCGCTCGGCCCGGTCGACGAGCACGGCCACGGCGAGCTCGAATACGCCGGCGCGCCGGTGCCGAAGCGGATGAACCGGATCACCAACCCGGGCCGGAAGGCGATCGGCTTCCTCAAGCAGGTGCCAGACCCGGGCGACGGGCCCGACCTCGGCACCGAGGCGGGCGAGACCGATCAGGAGGCCGGCCAGCTGGCCGGACGCCCCAAGAACCCCGACTGATCCGACACCGACAACGAGGCCCCGCCCGCACCCGCAGGCGGGGCCTCACCCTTTCCCACCTCCGACACCCGCCCGTTCGGTCGACCCGGGGGAACTCCGGTCAGGACGTCGAGGCGCACACCGTTCCGCCGGCCGGCCGTGGCCACCAGCCGCGCGGGAGGGCCCCGTCAGGGGTCCAGGTGAGGTGCCACTGTGGTGCCCCTGTGTAGGTGGCGAGCGGCCACCGGTTTCAGCACCGCGCCTCGCCCGGTCTTGCCCAACGCGCGGTCCTCGGCCGGCGCCCGTCGCGCGTCCGCATCCGACCGCGCCGCCGGTACGCAGTCAGATGGCCGCCTCGGCCGAGGAGGCGAGCCGCGCGCACCCCGCACAGCCGGCGTACCAGCGGCACCAGGCCGGCGCCGGACGGCGTGTCGACATGGTGGACGGCGGGCCCACCCGGGCCGGCACCTGGTCGCAGGTCGCGGTCAGACCCGGCCGCGGGGCCCTGCCAGGCTCGCCGGACCTGGTGTCGCGCGTCAGAGGTTCCGCGCCGGGAAAGTGCGAGGACTTCTGCCGCGGGGACTAGAAGGTCGGCGAGGTGTGCCCGCGCGTGTAGTACTCGAACAGCAGGCCGCCGGCGGTGAACAGCACGCCGACGATGCCGAGCGCGAGCAGCCAGTATTCGGTGAAGGCCAGCCCGAGGCCGCCGATCGTCGCCGCGAGCGCGATCCCGACCGGCCAGTAGCTGCCCGGGCTGAAGAAGCCGAGCTCGCCCGCGCCCTCGGCGATGTCGGCGTCGAGCCGGTCCTCCGGCCGCGGGTCGATCCGGCGGGAGACGAACCAGAAGTAGCTGCCGACGATCAGCGACAGACCGGCGGTGAGGACCAGCGCGGTGACGCCGGCCACCTCGACCCGGCCGTCCTCCACCCACGTCCAGATGCCGTACATGGTCGCGAAGGCGACGAACAGCCCGCAGAGGACCGCGAACAGCCGGAACTCGGTGCGCATCGGTCCCTCCTCAGTTGTTGTTGGACTGCGGATCGGACGGTGCGCGCAACGTCCGGTCGGTGTCGAACGGGTGCGTGGTGGTCGCCTGCGCCGGCTGCCCGATCGCGCTGAGCGCCTTGGCCTGCCGGTCCACGTCGGTGTTGCCGAACGAGGCCAGCGCCTGCAGGTAACGCTGGAAGTCGGACGCGGAGACGACCCGCATCTCGAAGTTCATCTGGGAATGGTAGGTGCCGCAGAGCTCAGCGCAGCGCCCGACGTAGGTGCCCTCGACCTCGGGCCGCATCTGGAAGACGTTGTTCTGGTTCTTCGTCGGGGCCGGGAAGACGTCCCGCTTGAACAGCGTCTCGGGCACCCAGAACGAGTGGACCACGTCGTTGGAGCTGACCACGAACCGCACGTTCTCGTTGACCGGGACGACCAGCACCGGGATCTCGGTGGCCGAGCCGACCGTGTAGACCGGCTGGCCGGCGCGCGGGTCGCGGACCTGGTCGTAGGTGAACTGCCAGTTCCACTTGAACGCGGTGACCGAGACGGTGGTGTCGGCCTTCGGAGCGGTGGTGGTGACGATGTTCTGGGTGACGACGGTGTAGTAGAACAGCACCGCGACAGTGATGAACGGCACCACCGTGTAGAGCGCCTCGATCGGCAGGTTGTACTTGGTCTGCCTGGGCAGCTCGGAGTCACGTCGGCGGTAGGCGATGCAGGCCCAGAAGATGAGGCCCCAGACCAGCCCGCCGACCGCGAGCGCCGCGACGGCCGACCAGGTCCACAGGCCGCGGATGGCGTGCGCCTGGGTGGTGATGCCCAGCGGCCATCCGAACCCGAACGCCTTCTCCCACTGCTCGGTCGAGCAGGCGCTGAGCGAGATCATGAGCGCTGCCACGCCCACGGACATCCGTGCGACCCGCCCGGAACGACCGCGACCCACGAGCCCGCCCCTTCGCCGCCTACCTGCACCGACTGTTCGTGCACCCGGATCTTCCCAGGTCCTGCGAAGACTACTAGCCGCTTCCCGCCCTGGCCCGCCGGGGGTCTGGCGTGCCCGCACCGTTCCCCTCCCCCTGTTCGGACCTGCCGCTGGTGTGTGTCGGTGGGGTCGGGGCGGGAGGATCGGGGGGTGGGCAGCGTGTATCTGGACGCGGCGGCGGGGGTGCCGTTGCATCCAACCGCGGCCGAGGCGCTGAGCGCGGCAATCGCGGACGGCTGGGCCGACCCGGCCAAGCTGTACGGCGCCGGCCGCCGGTCCGGGCTGCTGCTCGACAGCGCCCGGGAGGAGATCGCCGAGGTGCTCGGCGCCCGCCCGGACGAGCTGGCCTTCTGCGCGTCCGGCACCCAGGCCGCCCACCTGGCGATCCTCGGCGGCCTCGCCGGCCGCCGCCGCGCCGGCACCAGGTTCGTACACTCCGCGGTCGAGCACTCCTGCGTGCTGCACGCCGCCGAACGACACGTCGTGGCCGGTGGCGAGGCGATCAGCGTGCCGGTGGATCGCGATGGGCGCGTGGACGTCGCCACGTTCGCCGCGGCCGCGGACGGTGCCGCTCTGGCCAGCCTGATGACCGCCAACCACGAGGTCGGCACGCTACAACCGGTGGCCGAGGTGGCGGCGGCCTGCTGGGATCTCGGCGTGCCGCTGCACACCGATGCGGCCCAGTCGGCCGGCCGGCTCCCGGTCCCCGCCGGCTGGTCGCTGCTGTCCGCCAGCGCGCACAAGTGGGGCGGTCCACCCGGGGTCGGCGTGCTCGCGGTCCGCACCGGCACCCGCTGGCGCACCCCGCTGCCGGCCGACGAGCGCGAGCGCGGCCGCGTACCCGGCTTCCAGAACGTGCCGGCCGCGGTCGCCGCCGCGGCCGCGCTGAGGGCCGCGAGCGCCGAGGCAGCCGCCGAGAACACACGGCTGTCCGCGCTGGTCGACCGGATCCGGGCCGAGGTCGCCGCCCGGGTGCCGGACGTCGAGGTGGTCGGGCCGGCCACGGGCCGGCTGCCGCACCTGGTGACGTTCTCCTGCCTGTACGTCGACGGCGAGGCGCTGCTGCACGAGCTGGACCGGCACGGTTTCGCCGTCTCCAGCGGATCGTCGTGCACCTCGTCGACGTTGACCCCATCGCACGTGCTGGAGGCGATGGGTGTGCTCTCGCACGGCAACGTGCGCGTCTCGCTGCACCGCGACACGACCGACGCCGACGTCGACCGGTTCCTCGCCATACTGCCCGGGATCGTGGCCGACCTCCGCACGGGGCTGGAGGGCCTGTGATCACCCTCGACCAGCGCGGCCGCCGCTGCCCGTTGCCGATCATCGCGCTGGCCCGGCACATCGGCGACGTCCCGGTCGACGAGCTGGTCGCGGTCGCCGCCGACGACCCGGCCGCCCGCCTGGATGTCCAGGCATGGTGCCGGATGCGCGGCCACGAGTACGTCGGCGAGGAGGCCGCGCCCGACGGCGTACCGGTCTACACGGTGCGCCGGCGTCGGTAAATCGCTTGGTCCCGGCACCGACGCTTGACGCATGGGATGGGTGGTCGAGAAGGACATCGACGCGTACGCCGACCGCGTCCTGCCGTGGCTGGGCCGCGACCCGGCCTGGAACTCGGTGGCGTCCACGGTCCTCGTCACCCACCGGAACGGAACCGTCCGCGGCGACGACCCGTGGCTGGCCTGGCTGCCGGACGGTTCCGGCGCGGTCGCGGCCGTGGCGCTGCGCACCCCGCCGCGCGGCCTGCTGCTGTCGAAGTTCCCCGCCAGCACCGTCCGCGGCCTGGTCGACGTCGCGCCGGCTGACCTGCCCGAGGCGGTGGGACCGGCCGAGCAGGTCGGCGAGTTCGCCACCGCGTACGCGCAACGGACCGGAGCGACCCCCCGGCTGAACCGGCACGATCGGCTGTACGAGCTGACCGAGCCGGTCGAGCCGCCGCGACCGGCCGGCGGACCGCGCCTGGCCGAGGACGGCGACGCGGAGCTCTGCTCGACCTGGGTCGTGGACTTCGAGACCGAGACCGGCACGGGGACGGAGCGCGACGTCGAGCGGTCGCGGCGGGTCATCGCGCAGCGCCGGGTCTGGTTGTGGGAGGTGGACGGCACGCCGGTCTGCCTGGTCGCGCACTCGCCGACCCTCGCAGGGGTGACCCGGATCGGGCCGGTGTGGACGCCGCCCGAACACCGCCGGCAGGGCTACGCGGCGGCCACCACCGCCACCGTCGCCGCCCGGCTGGCCGAGCGCGGCCGCGTCGTCCTGTTCGCCGACCTCGGCAACCCGACGTCGACCGGGGTATATCTGCGGATCGGCTTCCGGCCGGTCGGCGCCTGGGATGAGTGGCTACTGGAATACTGAGCCGCTGCGTACCCCGACGATCGGAGAGCCACCCCGTGTGCGGCCTGCTCGGCTTCCTCAGCAACGACGGCACCGCGAAAGAGGTCCGCGACGATCTCGCGGCCGCGCTCGAGCTGTGCCGGCACCGCGGCCCGGACGAGGGCGGCACGCTCAACGACGACGACATGGTGCTCGGCTTCCGCCGGCTGTCGATCATCGACCTGGACAAGAGCCACCAGCCCCTGCCGTACGACGACGGGCGTTACTGGCTGCTGTTCAACGGCGAGATCTACAACTACCTCGAGCTGCGCGAGCAGCTGATCCGCGAGCACGGGGCGGGCTTCGCCACCGACGGGGACAGCGAGGTGATCCTGGCCGCATACAAGCACTGGGGCGAGCAGTGCGTGTCCCGGCTCCGCGGCATGTTCGCGTTCCTGATCTGGGACAGCCAGGAGCGGGTGCTGTTCGGAGCGCGGGACTGGTTCGGGATCAAGCCGCTGTTCACGATGACCGACTCGCGCGGCACGTTCTTCGGGTCGGAGAAGAAGTCACTGCTGGCGCTGGCGCAGAGCCCGGGAGGCAACGGCGCCGAGCTGGACACCCGGTCGCTGCAGCACTACCTGACCCTGCAGTACGTCCCCGAGCCGGCCAGCATGCACGCCGGTATCACCCGGATCGAGAGCGGCACCGCGTTCCGCCAGCGGCCCGGGAGGCCGGTCGAGAGCTGGCGCTACTTCGAGCCGACCTTCCCGATCGCCCGCGTGGACGACGCCGAGCGGCTCTACCGCCAGGTCCGCGAGGTGATGGAGGACTCGGTCGCCAAGCACATGCGGGCCGACGTCACGGTCGGATCGTTCCTGTCCGGCGGCATCGACTCGACCGCGATCGCGGCGCTGGCCAAGCGGCACAACCCCGACCTGATCACGTTCACCACCGGGTTCCAGCGGGCCGGCTACTCCGAGGTCGACGTGGCGGCCGAGTCGGCCGCGGCGATCGGCGTCCGGCACGTGGTCAAGACCGTGTCCCCGCAGGAGATGATGGACACGCTGCCGCTGATCGTCTGGTATCTGGACGACCCGGTCGCCGACCCCGCGCTGGTGCCGCTCTACTTCGTCGCCCGCGAGGCGCGCAAGCACGTCAAGGTGGTGCTGTCCGGCGAGGGCGCGGACGAGCTGTTCGGCGGCTACAACATCTACCGGGAGCCGCTGTCGCTGCGGGCCCTGACCTCGCTGCCCGGCGGCGTGCGGCACGCACTGGGCGCCGTCGGCCGGCGGCTGCCGGAGGGCGTGCGCGGCAAGGACCTGCTGCGCCGCGGCTCGATCCCGCTCGAGGAGCGTTACTACGGTAACGCCCGCATCTTCCGCGACGACGAGCTCGGCTTCCTGCGCACCCGCGACCCGAGCGTGTCGTTCCGGGACGTCACCGACCCGCTGTACGCGCGGATCGCCGGGGCCGACGACGTGACCCGCATGCAGTACATCGACCTGTTCACCTGGCTGCGCGGCGACATCCTGGTCAAGGCCGACAAGATGACGATGGCCAACTCGCTGGAGCTGCGGGTGCCGTTCCTCGACCCCGAGGTGTTCCGGGTCGCCTCGACGCTGCCGATCGACGCGCGGGTCACGCGGGAGCAGACCAAGGTGGCGCTGCGCCGGGCGCTGGCCGAGGTGGTCCCGCCGCACGTGCTGGAGCGGCGCAAGCTGGGCTTCCCGGTGCCGATCCGGCACTGGCTCAAGGACGAGATGTACGACTGGGCCCGGGACGTGATCGAGGCCAGCGGCACCGAGTATCTGCTCGACCGGGCGGCCGTGCTGCGGATGCTGGACGACCACCGGGCCGGTCCGCACGACTACAGCCGCAAGCTGTGGACGCTGCTGGTGTTCATGATCTGGCACGGGATCTTCGTGGAACGCCGGATCACCCCGGACATCCCCGCCACCGTCTACCCGGTCGCCCTCTGACCCCCGCGGGCCCGGCGGTGCCGCGGCACCCGCTCCCGGCGGCGCCGCGGTGGACGGTCAGACGGGAAGGTGGGCGGCGACGTCGGCGGCGGCGTCGGGCCCATATACCTCGCCGAGCCTGGCGATGAACTCGGCCGGCACCACCGCGTACTCCTGCGGCCCGTCGGCCTCCAGCACCAGCGTCGCCAGCGTGGCCCCGACCTGCGCCGACCGCTGCGGGCTGAGCCCCCACGAGGTCGCGCCGAGGAACCCCGAGCGGAACCCGTCGCCGACGCCGGTCGGGTCGACGATCTCCCGCGGCGGCACCACCGGGATCTCCAGCGGCGCCGCGCCCTGGGACTCGATCCGGATCCCGTCCGCCCCGTACGTGGTGACCCTGGTGCGGACCCGCTTGAGCACCTCGGCGTCGCTCCAGCCGGTCTTCTGCTCCAACAGCGCCTTCTCGTAGTCGTTGGTGAACAGGTAGGTGGCGCCGTCGACCAGCGTCTTGATGTCCTCGCCGCCCATCAGCGCCATCTGCTGGGACGGGTCGGCGGCGAACGGGTAGCCGCGGTCCCGGCACTCGTCGGTGTGCCGCAGCATCGCCTGCGGGTCGTCCGGCGCGATGCAGACCACGTCGAACCCGCCGACGCGGGCGGCGACCGGGGCGAGCTCGATCAGCCGGGCCTCGGACATCGCACCCGGGTAGAACGACGCGATCTGGCACTGCTCGTCGTCGGTCGTGCACACGAACCGGGCGGTGTGCGCGGTCTCGCTGATCAGCACCGAGTCGCAGTCGACGTTGTGCCGCTCCAGCCAGGACCGGTAGTCGGCGAAGTCCTGCCCGGCCGCGCCGACCAGCACCGGCCGCAGCCCGAGCTGACCCAACCCGTACGCGATGTTGGCACCGATGCCGCCGCGGCGGATCACGAGGTCGTCCACCAGGAACGACAGCGACACCTTGTGCAGGTGCTCGGGCAGCAGCTGCTCGGAGAACTTGCCGGGGAAGTGCATGAGGTGATCGGCGGCGATCGAGCCGGTGACGGCGATGGGCACGGCGGTCCTCGGGGGTGGGAAGGGGACTCTCGGGCCACACCGAAAGCGGCCGGGGCAAGACTACCGAGCAGGCGGGACGCCGACCCACCCGGGAACGCCGCGAGCCGCGCCCGGACCGGTCCGGGCGCGGCTCGCAGGAGGCCGCCGGCCTAGCTGAACGAGTCGCCGCAGGCGCAGGAGCTCTGCGCGTTGGGGTTGTCGATGGTGAAGCCCTGCCGCTCGATGCTGTCGACGAAGTCGATCGTCGCGCCCATCAGGTAGGGGACGCTCATCCGGTCGACCACGACCCCGACCCCGTTGAAGTCGGTGACCTGGTCGCCGTCGATGGACCGCTCGTCGAAGAACAGCGAGTAGCGCAGGCCGGAGCACCCGCCGGGCTGCACGGCGATGCGAAGCCGCAGGTCGTCACGGCCTTCCTGGTCCAACAGCGCCTTGACCTTGGCCGCCGCGCCGTCGGTGAGGACCACGGACTTCTGGGCCTCGGTCGTCGTCTCCAGGGACACGGTCACTCCCACTCGCTCGGGTCGCCTTCAGCGGGGCCAACAGTCGCCCGCTCTCCGGTCTTCCCCATCGTACGTCCGCAATCCGCCGGCGGACCGACCCGGTCCGGGGTGTCGGCCGGCTCACATCCGGCGGCTCCACTCCCGGGCGACGCGGGCGCCGAGCTCGGCCAGCCGGTCGCCGGGGCGTTCCATCGCGGCCTCGACCGAACCGGCCTGCTCGACGACCGAGTACGCCGCCTCGACCCCGGCGGCCGCCGCCTGCTGCCGGCCCAGCGAGACCTGTCCGGCGAGCACCAGGCACGGCACGCCGTGCTCGGTGGCGAGGGCGGCCACCCCGCCGGCGACCTTCCCCCGTACGGACTGGAAGTCGAACGAGCCCTCGCCGGTGAGCACGAGGTCGGCCTCGGCCAGCGCCCCCGGCAGATCCACCGCGGCGAAGATGATCTCGCCGCCGGACCGCCGGGTGCCGCCGAGCGCGAGCAGCGCCGCACCGAGCCCGCCGGCCGCGCCGGCGCCGGGCAGGTCGATCAGTCCGGCCGGCGCGCCCGGGATCTCCCGCTCGGCCACCTCGGCCCACCGGGCCAGCGCGGCGTCGAGCCGGTCCCGGTCCTCCGGTCGCAGGCCCTTCTTCGGGCCGTACACCGCGGTCGCGCCGTGCGGCCCGCACAGCGGGTTGTCCACGTCCGTGGCCGCGACGATCGCCGCGCCACGCAGTTGGGCCGCGCCGTCGAGCTTGGCGAGGTCGGCCAGCGCGAGCCCGCCGTACGGGAGGGCGACGCCGGCGGCGTCAAGCGGGGTGATGCCGAGCGCGGTCAGCATGCCCATGCCGGCGTCGTTGGTGGCCGACCCGCCCAGGCCGACGACCAGCGTCCGGGCGCCGCACTCCACTGCCGCCGTGAGCAGCGCGCCGAGCCCGAACGTGCTGGTCACCAGCGGGTTCCGCTCCGCCGCGGTGAGCAGCTGCAGACCGCAGGCCTGGGCCGACTCGATGTAGGCCGTGTCACCGACGACCAGCACCGCGCCGACCGCAGGCCGGCCCAGCGGGTCGGTGGTCTGCACCGGCACGGTCTGCCCGTCCAGCACCGTGGACAGCACGTCCACGAACCCGGGGCCGCCGTCGGACATCGGCAGCAGGACGAGCTCGTCGTCCGGCGCCACCTGGTTCCAGCCCGCCCGCATCGCCTCCGCGGCCTCGACGGCGGTCAGCGTCCCGTCGAAGGCGTCCGGCGCCACCACGACTCGCACGCGCGCAGTGTGTCATCCCACGGTGCGCAGGAAACCCCCCAACATCGGCAGGAACCCCGGCGCGAGCTGACTGGTGCGGTCCACGCCGGGCTCGGGGTCGGCGACGAACAGCCCGTGGTCGGCGCCGGGGAACACGGCCAGGCCCGCCAGCCGGGGCGCGCCGGCGACCCAGCCGGCGACCGAGGCCGGCACCGGCACCAGCGGGTCGGCCGCGCCGAACAGGGCCAGCGCCGGGCAGCGCACGTCCGGCAGCACCGTCGCCGGCTCGAAGTCGATCAGCCGGGCGACGTACCCGAGCATGTCGGCGGTGTCGAAGTAGCGGGTGGCCGGCTCGTACCAGGGCTGGTCGGCGTGCCGCCGCTGGAGCTCGACCAGGGCCGCCGGGTCCTCCCCGGCCCGCATCCGCCGGGTGCGCTCGTCGATCCAGGCCATGGCCGCGGCGACCTGCTCGTCGGGCAGGCCGGCGGCGCGGACGTCGACCTCGATGCGGTGCCGTTCCTGCGCGGCCGGGCCGACGCCGGGCCCGGACAGCGAGGCGAGGAAGTCGGCCTCGCCGGCGGCGAGCATGCCGACCCAGGCGCCCTGGCTGAACCCGAGCAGGCCGACCGGGCCGGTGACCGCAGGGTGCTTGCGCAGCACGGCCAGCGCCTCCCGCTCCTCGGCCGCCCGGTCGTCGAGCGTCTGGGTCAGCCAGTTGCCCCGGGAGCCGCCGCAACCGGCCCGGTCGTGGGTGAGCACGACCGCGCCGAGCTCGGCGATCCGCTCGGCCCAGCCGCCCCAGTCGTCGCAGCAGCCTTCGCCGGAGCCGTCGACCAGCACCAGCGCGGCGACCGGCTCGTCCGGCACGTGCACCAGCGCCCGCAGCTCCCCCACGGTCGTCCACTCAGTCTTCAGCATCGGCCTCTCCGATCGGGGTGCCGGCCAGCAACAGCCGGACGAATCGGGCGCCCTCCGGCCGGGGGGCGCCGTCGGTCACTCGGGCCACGTACGGCTCGAGCAGGGACCACAGCTGCTGCCGGATCTCCAGCAGCTCGTCGGCGGTGACCGGCAGGTTCGCGCCGCCCAGGAACGCCGCGTCCTGCCAGTGCGCCGGCTCGGCGGCCCGCCGGGCGGTCCAGCCGAGCACCCGGTCGGCCTCCCGTTGGGCGAAGACCCGGTCGAGCTGGTCGGTCGCCGGGCCGCTGCGCCAGCTCTGCTCGACGTCGGTGAGCTGCCAGACCCGTTCGCGCCGGTCCGGGCCGGCCGCCGCCTCCTCGACGAACCCGTACTTGGCCAGCTGCCGGAGGTGGAACGAGCAGCTCGCCTGGCTCACCCCGAGATGCCGCCCGCACCGAGCCGCCGTCGACGGTCCGAGCGTGATCAGCGCCTCCAGGAGATCGAGCCGCAGCGGGTGGGCCAGCGCCCGGACGGTCATGGGGTCGGTGATCCGCACGATGTCAAAGCTATCTTTGACGTTTGAAAGTGTCAAAGGTCTCTTTGAGGAATCGCGAAACAGCGAGCACGGTGGGGAGGTGACGGAGAGGATGGCCAGATGAGCACGGACCTCGACCTGCCGGCCGGCGTGACGCCGACGCCGCTCGCGCTGCTGCTGCTCGGCCGCGGATCCGACCCCGACTCCGAGCGCGGCGTCGATTGCCCCGGCGCGCTGCCCGACGCCTCCGACCCCGACCTGGTCGAGCGGGCGAGGGCGGCCCGGGCCGCCCTGGGCGAGCGGGCGTTCGTGCTCGGCCACCACTACCAGCGCGAGGAGGTCATCCAGTTCGCCGACGTGACCGGCGACTCGTTCAAGCTCGCGCAGCAGGCGGCCGCCCGGCCGGACGCCGAATACGTCGTGTTCTGCGGCGTGCACTTCATGGCCGAGAGCGCCGACATCCTCACCTCGGACGCGCAGCAGGTCGTGCTGCCCGACCTCGCCGCCGGCTGCTCGATGGCCGACATGGCGAGTTTCGACCAGGTCGAGGACGCCTGGGAGATCCTCGAGGACGCCGGCGTGGCCGACGGGACCGTGCCGGTCACGTACATGAACTCGTCGGCGGCGATCAAGGGCTTCACCGGCCGGCACCGCGGCACGGTCTGCACCTCGTCGAACGCGCGCCGGGCGCTGGACTGGGCCTTCGGCGACCGCGGCGCGGCGAAGGTGCTGTTCCTGCCCGACCAGCACCTCGGCCGCAACACCGCGGTGCTGGAGCTCGGCATGTCGCTGGACGACTGCGTGGTCTTCGACCCGCACAAGCCGGGTGGCGGGGTGTCCGCGGACGCGCTGCGGGCCGCCCGGATGATCCTCTGGCGCGGGCACTGCTCGGTGCACGGCCGGTTCCGCCGGGAGGCCGTCGACGACGTGCGGGCGCGCATCCCCGACGTGCAGGTGATCGTGCACCCGGAGTGCCGGCACGAGGTGGTCACCTCGGCCGACCTGGTCGGCTCGACGGAATACATCATCCGCACCGTCGACGCGGCCCCGCCCGGCTCCGCGTTCGCCGTCGGCACCGAGCTCAACCTGGTGCAGCGGCTGGCGAAGCGGCACCCGGACAAGACCGTGGCGTTCCTGGAGAAGACGGTCTGCTACTGCTCGACGATGAACCGGATCGACCTGCCCCACCTGGTCCGCTCGCTGGAGTCGCTCGCGGCCGGCCAGGTGGTCAACCGCATCACGGTCGACCCGGAGACCGCCGGCCACGCCCGCACCGCCCTCGACCAGATGCTCGCGCTGCCCTGAGCCCGGCACCGCTTCCCCGCCCGGGCCAGGTTGCCGCGCTGCACTAGGCTCGTCGGCGTGAGGCTGCTGCGGCGCCGGAGCGAGACTCCGGCCGAGGTCGACCCGGACCAGCAGGTCGCCGCGGACGCCGCTGCCCCCGGCCGGCCGGGCGGCAAGGGCCGGCCCACCCCGCGCCGGCGGGAGGCGCAGCGGCGCCGCACCGGCCCGGTCGCACCGCCGCCGAAGACCCGGCGCGAGGCCGTCCGGCGGATGCGCGAGCAGGGCACCGACCGGCGGTCCGAGGCGCGCGAAGGGCTGCGCGCCGGCGACGAGCGCTACCTGCCGCCCCGCGACCAGGGCCCGGAACGCCGGATGGTTCGCAACATCGTCGACTCGCGCCGCAACGCGGGCGTGCTGTTCCTGGTCTCCGCGGTCGTCTACTTCGCCGGCCTGCTCATCCCGAACGTGCAGATCAAGGCCGCGATCACCGCGCTGTGGCTGACCGTGCTGATCCTGCTGATCGTCGACTCGGCCTTGATCGGCCTGCGGATCCGCAAGCTCATGCGCGAGCGCTTCCCCGACTCGAAGGAGCCGCTCGGCCGGCTCATCTTCTACGGGGCGACCAGGGCGACGATGATCCGCCGCTGGCGGATACCGAAGCCGGCGGTCGAGGTCGGCGACGCGATCTAGGGTCTGAAGATCCTCGGGACACGCCCTAGGCTCGCGTCTGTGGAATTCCGTCGACTGGGCCGCAGCGGCCTGACCGTCTCCGAGATCGCCTACGGCAACTGGATCACCCACGGCAGCCAGGTCGAGGAGGACGCGGCGAAAGCCTCTGTCCAAGCCGCCCTGGACTCCGGGATCACCACCTTCGACACCGCGGACGTGTACGCCAGGACCAGGGCCGAGTCGGTCCTCGGCCGGGCGCTGTCCGGGGTGCGGCGGGAGAGCTACGAGCTGTTCACCAAGGCCTACTGGCCCACCGGGCCGGGGCAGAACGACCGCGGGCTCGGCCGCAAGCACCTGATCGAGAGCTGCCACGCCTCGCTGCGCCGGCTGGGCACCGACTACGTCGACCTCTACCAGGCCCACCGGTACGACCGCAGCACGCCGCTGGAGGAGACGATGCTGGCGTACGCGGACCTGGTGCGGCAGGGCAAGGTCCTCTACGTCGGCGTCTCCGAGTGGCGGGCCGAGCAGATCGCGGCCGCCGCGGAGCTGGCCCGCGAGCTGCGGGTGCCGCTGATCTCCAACCAGCCGCAGTACTCGATGCTCTGGCGGGTCATCGAGGCCGAGGTGGTGCCGACCTGCGAGCGGGAGGGCATGAGCCAGCTGGTGTTCTCGCCGATCGGGCAGGGCGTGCTGACCGGCAAGTACCAGCCGGGGGCGGCGCCGCCGGCCGGCTCCCGGGCCACCGACGAGAAGGGCGGCGCCAACTTCATCCGGCGGATGCTCACCGACGAGGTGCTCACCCGCGTGCAGGCGCTCAGGCCGATCGCCGATGAGTGCGGGCTGTCGATGGCGCAGCTCGCGCTGGCCTGGGTGCTGCAGAACCCGAACGTCTCGGCCGCGATCATCGGTGCCAGCCGGCCGGACCAGGTGGTGGAGAACGTCAAGGCTTCCGGCGTGCGGCTGGAGCCGGCGGTCATGGCCCGCATCGACCAGGCGCTCGGCGACATCGTCGAGCGGGACCCGGCCCGTACCGGGGACTAGTGCGTTCCTCGCGCCGGCCGGGGTCAGCCCTCGGCCGGGGTGAGGGGCATCGAGTATTCGATGCGGTCGCCCTCGACGAGCACGACCTGGGTGACACCGGAGTCGAGCAGGTCGCGCCAGGTCTCGCCCAGCCAGGACTCGGCATCGCCCTTCGCGCCGAAGGTCTCGTCGCCGTCCGGCGGCGGCAGCGGCCGGCCGTCGGCGTCCTCGTAGCGCCACTTCCACGTCACGTCCGGCAGGCTACCTGCCGATGCCGGCCCACTCCCCACCCGCCCCGGCCGGCGTCGGAGGATGGTCGGGTAGCGTCGCCGGCCGGCATCGACGGAGGGACCCCGTGACCGCAGAGCTCGACCTGGACGCGCTGGCCGCCCTCGTCCAGCCGCTCGACGCCGAGGCCTCGGCCGCGACCAGGCAGCGGCTCGACTCGCTGGCCCGCTCGCCGGACGCGCTCGGCCGGCTCGACGAGCTGACCGTCTGGCTGGCCGGCGCGCAGGGCTCGGCACCGCCACGGGACCCCGACCGCACCCGGGTCGTGGTGTTCGCCGGCGAGCACGGCGTCGCGTACGCGGGCGTCTCGGCGTACCCGCCCGAGGCGACCGCGTGGATGTTCCAACTCGCGAACGCGGGTGGTTCCGCGGTCAGCTCACTGGCCCGCACGGTCGGCGCCAGCAGCCGGCTGCTCGACCTCTCGGTCGACGCGAGCACGCCGGAGGAGCTGCAGACCTACAAGGTCCGGCGCGGCAGCGGGCGGATCGACCAGGAGGACGCGCTCACCCTGGTCGAGGCGGAGACCGCCTTCCGCAACGGCATCGCGATCGCCGACGAGGAGGTCGACGGCGGCGCCGACCTGCTGATCCCGGGCGAGCTCGGGGTCGCCAGCAGCACGGTGGCCGCGGTGCTCGTCGCCGCGCTCACCGACTCCGAGCCGGTCAAGGTCATCGGCCGCGGCTCCGGCATCGACGACCGGGCCTGGATGCGCAAGGTGGTCGCGATCCGGGACGGCCGGCGCCGGGCGCGGCCGTTCGCGGCCGACCCGATGACGCTGCTCGCGGTCGGCGGCGGTGCCGACGTCGCCGCGATGACCGGCTTCCTCATCGAGGCCGCGGTACGGCGCACGCCGGTGCTGCTCGACGGCGTGCTGTCCGCGGCCGCGGCGCTCGTCGCGCACGCGATAGCGCCGAACGCGGCCGCCTGGTGGCGGGCGGCGCACCGCACCGGCGAGCCCGCGCAGACGATCGCGCTGCGGTTCCTCGGCCTGGAGCCGGTGCTCGACCTTGGCATCCGCGCCGGCGAGGGCGCCGGCGCGCTGGCCGTGCTGCCGCTGCTGCGGGCCGGCGTCCGTGCCTGCGCCGAGACAGCGACCGCCGACGACGCCAACCTGCGACGGATCTCCCCGTCCGGCTGACGGCCGGGGCACCCCCGTGCCCAGCCGCGGGTCAGCGGGCCGGCGGCCGGGTCAGCGGACGTGCGGTGGCACGAAGGGCGGCTTGACCACCCGGACCGGCGCGGGCCGCCCGCGCACGTCGACGACGACCTCGTCGCCCTCGCCGACCCCGGACCCGGTGGCGAGCAGCGCGAGGCCGATGCCCTTCTTCAGGGTCGGCGAGAACGTGCCGCTGGTGACCTCGCCGACCACGGCGTCGCCGGCGAGCACCGACTGGTGCGGGCGCGGGATGCCGCGCTCGAGCGCCTCGATCCCCCACAGCAGCCGGGCCGCGCCACGCTCCCGCTCGGCCAGCAACGCCGCCCGGCCCCAGAAGGCCGGCTTCTTCCAACCGACCGCCCAGCCCGAGCGCGCCTGCACCGGGGTGATCTCCAGGGACAGGTCCTGCCCGTGCAGCGGGTAGCCCATCTCGGTCCGGAGCGTGTCCCGGGCGCCGAGCCCGCACGGCTGCACGCCGAGGTCGGCCCCGGCCGCCAGCAGCGCGTCCCAGAGCGCACCCGCTTGCCCCGCCGGCGGCAGCAGCTCGTACCCGTGCTCGCCGGTGTAGCCGGTCCGGCAGACCACGAGCTCGTCGCCGTTCCAGGCGGAGACCGTGTAGCTCATGTAGTCGTGCTCGTACGGGAGTCCGAGCCGGGCCAGCAGCTGGGCCGAGTGCGGGCCCTGCACGGCGAGCACGCCGTAGTCTCGATGCTCGTCGGTGACCGTGACCCCGCCGGGCGCCGCCGCCGACAGCCGGCGCACCACCTCGGCCGTGTTCGCCGCGTTCGGCACCAGGAACACATGGTCGTCGGCGAACAGGTACGCGATGAGGTCGTCGACGACGCCGCCGGAGTCCTCGTCGCAGCACAGCGTGTACTGCGCCTGCCCCGGGCCGATACGGCCGAGGTCGTTGGTCAGCGCCGAGTTGACGAACCCGGCCGCGCCGGCCCCGTGCACCCGTGCCTTGCCGAGGTGCGAGACGTCGAACACGCCCACCGCCGTGCGGACCGCGGTGTGCTCCCGGATCACGCCGCCACCGGAGGCGCCGTACTCGATCGGCATCTCCCAGCCGCCGAAGTCGGCCAGCTTCGCGCCGAGCGCGACGTGCCGGTCGTGCAGGGGCGAGCGGAGCAGGTCGGTCGTCATGGCGGCAGTGTCCCAGCGGCGTACCCGGCGGCCCGGGCGGGGCCGCCCCGGTCCGCTCCGATCGAGGACGCACGGCATAGCATCTGCGCAGGGTGCAGGCCCTGCCGCCGCTCGGCGGTGCCCGCCGCACCCAGACCTCTGACCGGACGGAGCACCGTGGCCGAACTGACCTTCGCCTTGCCGGAACTCGACGGCCTCGAGGCCGACGCGCTGATCGTCGGCACGTTCTCCACGCCGGACGGCGTGCGGCTCGCGGCCGGTGCGGACGCGGCCGACGCCGCTCTGGACGGGCGGTTGCTGGCGGCACTCACCGCCGTCGGCGCGACCGGCAACGAGGACGACGTGGTCAAGCTTGCCGCCACCGGCTCTTCCCCGGTGCCGGTGGTGGTCGCGACCGGCCTCGGCGCGGCGCCGGCCGAGGGTCAGGCACCCGCCCCGCAGGCGGTGGCCCGGGCGGCCGGGGCGGCGGTGCGCGCGCTCGGCGGCAAGGCCAGGGTCGCCTGCACGCTCGGGCTCGCCGGCGGTGACGGCGCGGTCGCCGAGCTCGCCGCCGCGGCGGCCGAGGGCGCCCTGCTCGGCGCGTACACGTT
>Ga0308176_10000980_pt1 | contig 17994 bp, 15 predicted proteins | sample PhyCR2_3_FD_203890 | JGI IMG/M metagenome (GOLD analysis project Ga0308176, IMG submission 203890) | Soil microbial communities from UC Gill Tract Community Farm, Albany, California, United States - DLSLS.C.R2 | ecosystem: Environmental > Terrestrial > Soil > Agricultural land | place: USA...
TGGGCCTGCTCGCGTGGGTGGGTCTCGCGGCGCTGGCCGGGCTCTCGACCATCACGGTCGGGCAGGAGGGGGCCAGCACCTGGGTCTTCCTGGCCGTGTCGGGGCTGTGGACGTTCCGGCTGCGGGTGGGCCTGGTCCTGGGCCTCGCGCTCGTGGTCCTCTACGAGTTCCTCACCTTCCACGTCGACACCTGGACCCACGACGCGAGCATCACCATGTCCATGGTCCTCGCCCTGGCGGCCGTTACCGGCGCCATGGTCGCCGCGCAGCGCCAGCGCGCGCTGGCCGAGGCGCGGCAGGAGAACGCCCGGCTGGCCATCCAGGAGGAGCGCAACCGGATGGCCCGCGACGTCCACGACATCCTCGGTCACAGCCTCACGGTCATCACCGTCAAGGCCGAGCTCGCCGCGCGGCTGCTCGAGGTCGACCCCGAGCGGGCCCGCGCCGAGGTGGCAGACCTCGAGCGGCTCGCGCGCGACGCGCTGGCCGACGTGCGCCAGGCCGTGGTGGGCTTCCGCGAGATGTCGCTGCCGGCCGAGCTGGCCCGCGCGCGCGCTGCCCTCGCCACGGCCGGGATCGAGGCCGACCTCCCGACTGCGGTCGACGCCGTACCCACCCGGCTGCGGGAGGTGTGCGCCTGGACGCTTCGCGAGGGCGTCACCAACGTGATCCGGCACAGCGGGGCATCGACCTGCAGCGTCACCCTCGACGAGACGGGGATCTGCGTGCGCGACGACGGCACCGGGCCCGCTCCCGGCACGCCCGGTACAGGCCTGCTCGGCCTCGCCGAGCGCGCCGCGGCCGCTGGGGCACGCCTGCGGACCCGTGGAATCGCGCCGCACGGTTTCGAGCTCGCGGTCCGCAGCGTCAGCCGACCTGTCGGCAGGGGAGCGGACCCGGGTGAGAAGGTGGACGCGTGACGATCAGGCTGCTCCTCGCGGATGACCAGGCACTGGTGCGTGGCGCCCTCGCGACGCTCCTCGGCCTCGAGCCCGACATGGAGGTGGTCGCCGAGGTGGGCCGCGGTGACGAGGTGGTCGAAGCCGCTCGGCGCACCTCGCCGGACGTGGCCCTCATCGACGTGGAGATGCCGGGGCTCGACGGCATCGCCGCGACGGCGGCGCTGCACGAGGCGCTGCCCGCGGTGCGGGTCCTCATCGTCACGACGTTCGGTCGCCCCGGGTTCCTGCGTCGTGCCCTTCAGGCCGGCGCGAGCGGGTTCGTCGTCAAGGACACCCCCGCTCGTCAGCTCGCCGAGGCGGTACGCCGCGTCAGCGCCGGGCTGCGCGTGGTCGACCCCGCCCTCGCGGCGGACTCGCTGTCCGGAGGCGAGTCGCCGCTGACCGCACGGGAGACCGAGGTCCTGCTCGCGGCGCGCGACGGTGGTTCGGTGGCCGACATCGCCCGCCACGTGAGCCTGTCCGAGGGCACCGTCCGCAACCACCTGTCGTCGGCGATCGGCAAGACCATGGCCCGCAACCGTGCCGACGCCGTGCGCATCGCCGACGAGTTCGGCTGGCTCTGAAGGGTCTTCGGCCGCAGCGTCCTCAGCCTGCAGTGTCCTCAGCCTGCAGTGTCCTCGGCCTGCGGTGTCCTCAGCCTGCAGCGTCCGGCGCCCTGCCCCGGAGCTCGATGCGGAGCCAGGCGAAGGCGCGCAGGTCCTCCGCCGTCGGAGACGCGGGCCCGTTGACCTCTTCACCGGCGAGGAACGTCACGGACGTCCCCGAGGTCGTGGACGGGTCGATCGCGCGGAGCTCGTCGTCCGGGACGCCGTGGCGGTAGGTCTGTGACCATGCACCGTTGCTGCGGTGGTTCTGGTGCACGAGCAGGGAGCTCAGCGCGGCAACGGTCGACATCCCCCGCCTCGGCAGCCCGTCGGGCAGGCGCGGTCCGTCGACGGCGTCGAAGAACCTGACGTCCCTGGTCGCCATGACCGGCTTGCGCACCACCCGGCCCTCGCCGTCCAGGCGGGTGTCGGTGCCGCGCCCGTCGTCGGCCAAGGTGACCGAGCCGTCGTCGTGCATCGTCACCGCGGCCACGCCCACCCGCCCCAGCGCCTCGTCGTCGGCGTACGCGAGCACCTCCAGCACCAGGTGCCGCCGCTCACCTCCGACCTCGCGGGTCTGCGCGTCCCACCGCACGCTTGCGAGGTGCTCCAGGTCGAGGTCGTGGGCCCAGTCATGGGTGGTCACGGTCCACGTCGAACGTTCGCTCACGCCTCGACCCTAGGCGCCCGGGGCCGGCGCCGGGGCTTCCACGACCGCTCGGTCCCCGGGATTCCCGAACCACCTCGTGAGCGCCTCCACCAGCCCCTCGCTGGTCCCGCCACCGACCCACGCCACGTGGCCGTCGGGCCGGACCAGCACCGCGACCGGGGCGTCGACCGCGCCGACCACCGGCAGCTCCCAGGCGTCGGCACAGGAGGCGTCGACGAGCTGCACCCGACCGGCCCACGGCCCCACGTCCAGGCTCCCGGCAGCCCCGAGGTTGACCAGCACCGGACGTGCCGCGTGCAGCAGGGAGTAGAGCCGCACCACCCGGTCGCCCACCTTCAGGTCGAGGTCGGGCACCCGCCGCCCGAGCAGGGGATGCCCTTCGCCGAGGTCGTACCGGACGTCGAGGCCGGAGATGATCCCGACCACGTGCCGGCGGGGTTCGTCCATGGCCACCAGCTCGTCCATCAGGTCGCGCACGGCGGTGATTCGAGCATCCTGGCGCTGCAGGGCACTGACCGACTTGGAGTACTCCAGCGCGCGTGCATCGGCCGGGTGCCGTTCCGCGTGGTAGGTGTCCAGCAGCGTGTCGGGGGAGACGCCCTGCACCACCTGGGCCAGCTTCCAGCCGAGGTTCACGGCGTCCTGGATGCCCAGGCCGATGCCCTGGCCGCCGGCGGGGGAGTGGATGTGCGCGGCGTCCCCGGCGACCAGCACCCGGCCGCTGCGGTAGCTGGCGGCTTGGCGGGTGGCGTCGGTGAAGCGTGAGATCCACGTCGGGCGGTGCACGCCGAAGTCGGTGCCGTAGACCGCGGTCAGGTTCGCGCTGAGGTCGGCCAGGGTCGGTTCGGTGGTGGCGCCGAGCTCCGGCTCACCCGAGACCACGCGTACCGTGCGCCCGTCCTCCATGAAGCTCAGCCCGTGCACGCCGTGGGCGTCGTACTTCACGCCCTGGGGCAGCTCCTCGGTCACCTCGACCTCGGCGATGAGGGCGCTCGTGGTCGCCTCCCACCCGGGGAACTCGATCCCGGCGGCCTTCCGCACCGCACTGCGCCCACCGTCGGCGCCCACGACGTACTGCGCCCGCGCCACCTCACCACCAGCGAACCGGACGTCGACACCGTCGTCGTGCTGGACCACCCCGGTGACCTCGAGCCCGCGACGCGTCGGCACCCCGAGCTCGTCGACCCAGCCGGCGAGGATCCGCTCGATGTGGTTCTGCCACAGCCCCAAGGTGTACGGGTGTCGGGTGGGGAAGTCGCTCATGTCGAGCATCAGCCGTCCCGAGTACGGCACGTCATAGGTCTTGCCCTCGGCCAGGAACCGGTCGGCGATGCCTCGCTGGTCGAGGATCTCGATCGTGCGCGAGTGGAACCCGCCGGCCCGAGAACCCACCAGCTCCGGCGTGGCACGGCGTTCGACCACCACGACGTCGACCCCCGCGAGCGCCAGCTCGCCGGCCAGCATCAGGCCGGTCGGGCCACCACCCACCACCACCACGTCCTGCGCGTCCACCACGTCATTCCCCCTACTCGTCACCGCCCGGAGCCGGGCACGGCCGCCCAGTGTGCGGCAGCCCGGGGGCCTTGCCGCAAGCCCCCTGTCGCGCTATACCTTGGTAGTGGCGGGGGGCAGAGCTCCTCGCCTTCGTCGTCGGTGGGTCGTCCGATGGGTGTCCCGGGCCCGGGGCCGGCTCGGCGCGCAGTCGCTCAGGCGGTGGCGACGGGACGGGAGGGGTCGGTGACCCACTCGCTCCACGACCCGACGTAGAGCGCCGCGTCGATGCCGGCCTCGTGCATGGCCAGCAAGGCGTGGGCGGCGGTGACGCCCGACCCGCAGTAGACGCCCACGTCACCGTCGTCCGCGCGAACGCCCAATGCCCAGAACCTCTTGCGCAGCTCGTCCGGCTGCAGGAAGCGGCCGTCGGGGAGGGCGTTGCCGGTCGTCGGGGCGTTGACCGCGCCGGGGATGTGGCCCGCCACCGGGTCGATGGGTTCCGTCGCGCCGGAGAACCGCTCCGGTGCCCGCGCGTCGACGAGCGTCCCGGCGCGGGCGACCTGCGCCGCGCCCTGGGCGTCGAGGACCGGGAGGGCCCCCGGCCGCGCGGTGAAGCCGCCGGCTCGCGGCTGTGGCACCTGGCTCGTCGTCGGGCCGCCGTCGGCCACCCAGGCGGCCATCCCGCCGTCGAGCACCCGGACCTCCTGCAGCCCGGCCCACCGCAGCACCCACCAGGCCCGGGCCGCCGCGAACGACGGGCCCTGGTCGTAGACCACCACGCGGCTGTCCGGGTCGACCCCGGCACGCCGGAGGGCAGCCTCGACCACCGCCGGGTCGGGCAGCGGGTGGCGCCCCTCTGCGCCCGGAGGGCCCGCGAGCTCGGCGTCGAGGTCGACGTGCGTGGCACCGGGCAGGTGCTCTGCGGCATACCGCTCACGGCCGCCGGGGCCCTGCGCGCCGGTGAGGACCCACTGCACGTCGACCACGACGGGCGGGGAGGGCTGCGCGAGCTCGGCTCGCAGGTCGGCGGCGGTGACGAGGGCACTCATTCGGCCAGTCAAGCAGCAGATGGGACACTGGTGCGGCCATGACCGCCACCACCGCACCCCAGACCCGTGCCCCGCAGACCGGTGCCTCGAAGGCCCGCACCGTCCTGCCGCCCCTGCAGATCGGCCGCCACACCATCGAGTCGCCCGTCGTGCTCGCGCCGATGGCAGGCATCACCAACCGCGCCTTCCGCAAGCTGTGCCGCGAGTACGGCGACGACGGACTCGAGCAGGGCGGCGCGAGCGGGGCGACCTCGCTCTACGTCAGCGAGATGATCACCTCGCGCGCCCTCGTCGAGCGGACGCCGGAGTCGATGCGGCTCATCGAGCACGACCGGCAGGAGTCGCCGCGCTCGATCCAGCTCTACGGCGTGGACCCGGCAACGGTGGCCGCGGCCGTGCGCATGCTCGTCACCGAGGACCGCGCCGACCACATCGACCTCAACTTCGGCTGCCCCGTCCCCAAGGTCACCCGCAAGGGTGGTGGCGCGGCCCTGCCGTGGAAGAAGGACCTGTTCGAGGGCATCGTCACCGCCGCGGTCCGGGAGGCGAGCCCCTATGACGTGCCCGTCACCGTGAAGATGCGCAAGGGCATCGACGACGACCACCTCACCTACCTCGAGGCCGGCCTCACCGCCGAGCGCGCAGGCGTGGCCGCCGTTGCGCTCCATGGGCGTACGGCGTCGCAGGCCTACTCGGGTCAGGCGGACTGGAGTGCCATCGCCCGCCTCAAGGAGACGGTGAGGACCATCCCCGTCCTCGGCAACGGCGACATCTGGTCGGCCGAGGACGCCGTGCGGATGGTGCACGAGACGGGGTGCGACGGCGTCGTCGTGGGACGCGGGTGCCTGGGACGGCCGTGGCTGTTCACCGACCTCGCCGCCGCCTTCGCGGGCACGACCGCACGGGCGCAGCCGACGCTCGGGGAGGTGACCGCCACCATGCGCCGCCACACCGAGTACCTCGTCGACTTCTACGGTGACGAGTACAAGGCCTGCCGCGACATCCGCAAGCACATCGCCTGGTACCTCAAGGGATTCCCCGCAGGCTCGACGGTGCGGCACTCGCTGGCCCTCGTCGACTCGTTGGAGGCGCTCGACGCGCTCATCGCGACGATGGAGGCCGACGCGCCGTGGCCGGGGGAGGCCGCCGAGGGGCAGCGCGGACGTGCGGGTTCACCCCGTCACGTCGCGCTGCCCGACGGCTGGCTGCGGTCCCGGACGCTGGACGATGCTGCCCGTGAGGCCGTCGCCCAGGCCGAGCTGTCAGTGTCCGGGGGGTGAGCCCGGAGACGGAGCCCGGAGACGGAGCCCGGAGACGGAGCCCGGAGACGGACCGGAGAGGCTGACCGGAGAGGCTGACCGATGGGCAGCCTTCCCGGGAGGCTCAGGCCTCCTGGGCCGCCGCGCCGTGGGCGAGCGACTCGAGGAGCTGGCTGTTGAACGCAGGCAGGTCGTCGGGGTTGCGGCTGGTGATGAGGTTGCCGTCGACCACGACCTCCTTGTCGACCCACTCCGCCCCGGCGTTGCGCAGGTCGGTCTGCAGGCTGGGCCAGCTCGTGACGGTGCGTCCCTTGACGACGTCCGCCTCGATGAGGGTCCAGGGGGCGTGGCAGATCGCGGCGACCGGCTTGCCGCTGGCGACGAAGTCTCGGACGAACGAGACGGCGTCGTCGTCGGTGCGCAGCGCGTCGGGGTTGGCCACGCCGCCGGGCAGGACGAGGGCGTCATAGTCGTCGACCGAGGCAGAGGACACGGTCTTGTCGACGGGGCGCGTCTCCGCCTTGTCGAGGTGGTTGAAGGTCTGCACCTCACCGGACTCGGGGGAGAGCAGCACGGGCTGGGCCCCGGCGTCGGTGACGGCCTGCCACGGGTCGGTCAGCTCGACGCGCTCGATGCCCTCGGAGGCGACGAGGAAGGCGATGGTCTTTCCACTCAGATGGCTCATGTCTCCAGCCTGCGACGGGCTCCGGCCGGTCGCAAATGCAGCGGGCGTCCTGTCAATGTGGCGAGCACCACGGTTTGCGCGGGCGAGGGCCGGGTAGCGGTGCAGGCTGGCGGTCAGGGCGGTGGCCGGCTGGCTCGGCTGGGTCAGGGCGCCCTGTCGGCGCGGCGTGGCAGGCTGGGCGCATGATCGGGACACCGGGTGGGACGCCGGAGCGGCCGGCCACCTTCTTCTCGGGGCCCGAGGAGTTCTGGGCCTGGCTGGAGGTGCACCATGACTCCGCCACCGAGCTGTGGATGGGCCTGCACAAGAAGCACGTCACCGAGCGCGGCCTGACGTGGGAGGCCGCGGTCGTGGAGGCCCTGTGTTGGGGGTGGATCGACTCGGTCGCCCAGCGCATCGACGAGGACACGGTCCGCCAGCGGTGGACCCCGCGCAAGCCGTCGAGCAACTGGAGCACGGTCAACATCACCACCGTCGAGCGCCTCGTCGCCGAGGGCCGCATGCAGCCACCGGGTCTGGCTGCCTACGAGCGCCGGCGGCCCGAGCGGTCGGGCATCTACGCCTACGAGACTCGCGAGCGCCAGCTCCCGCAGGAGTATGCCGAGCAGCTCGCCAACGACCCGCGCGCCGCCGCGTTCTGGGAGGTCGCGACGCCGTCCTACCGCAAGATCGCCGTCAACTGGGTGCTCACGGCCAAGCAGGAGGCCACCCGGCACAAGCGGATGGCCCAGCTCGTCGACGACAGCACCCATGGCCGGCTGATCCCGTCCCAGCGCTACGGCGAGCAGCCCCGGTGGGTGGAACGCGCCGCCGCGGCGGCCAGGGAGGCGGCCGGGCAGACCGACAAGGAGGCGGCCCGGGTGGCCTGGGAGGAGCGCAGCGACGCCTAGAGTTCCCCGGGTGGGATACACCGAGGCCGACCGCGAGCGCTGGGTCCGCGAGGACCCGGTGCTCAAGCGGGCCGACCGCGACGACTTCGCCCGCGACCGCGCCCGGCTGGTGCACTCCGCCTCGTTGCGCCGGCTGTCGGCCAAGACGCAGGTGGTCCAGCCCAGTGACGACGACTTCGTCCGCAACCGCCTGACGCACTCGCTCGAGGTGGCCCAGATCGGGCGCGAGTTCGGTGCGGCCCTGGGGTGCAGCGCCGACGTCGTCGACACGGCCTGCCTGGCGCACGACCTCGGTCACCCGCCGTTCGGGCACAACGGCGAACAGGCGCTCGACGCGGTCGCCACCGACATCGGGGGTTTCGAGGGCAACGCACAGACCCTGCGCCTGCTCACCCGCCTCGAGCCCAAGCGCATCCACGCCGACGGCCGGCCGGCCGGGCTCAACCTCACCCGGGCCAGCCTCGACGCGACGACGAAGTACCCGTGGACGCGGGGAGCGGCGCCGGTCCAGGTCGGCGCGACGGCCAAGTTCGGGGTCTACGCCGACGACCTGCCGGTCTTCGAGTGGTACCGAGCGGGGCGCGAGGCTGCCAGCCGCTGCATCGAGGCCGACGTCATGGACTGGTCCGACGACGTGGCCTACTCGGTGCACGACGTCGAGGACGCCATCGCCTCGGGGCGCCTGGACGTGCGGCGGCTGCGCGACGCCACCGACGTCGACAGCGTGGTCGCCGTCGCCACCGGTCTGTATGCCGCCGACCTGGGCTCGGACGCGCTGGGTGCTGCCCTCGAGCGGGTCCTCGCGAGCGGCGCCGTGCCCACCGCGTACGACGGGGGCCGGGGTGACCGGGCGGCGCTCAAGGACATGACCTCCCGGCTCATCGGCCGGTTCGTCCTCGCCGTCGAGGTGGCCACCCGCGAGCGCCACGGCCCGGGGGCCCTCACCCGCTACGACGCGGACCTGGTCGTCCCGGACGACACCCGGGCGGAGTGCGCGGTGCTCAAGGCGGTGGCGGCGCACTTCGTCATGCACGCGCAGGAGCGCGTCACCGTGATGGCCGGGCAGCGGCAGGTGGTGCGCTCGCTCGTGGAGGCCTACCAGGCCGACCCGCCCGGACGGCTCGACCCGGACCTGCTCGCGGACTGGAAGGCGGCCGAGTCCGACGCAGAGGCGCTGCGCGTCGTCGTCGACCAGGTGGCCTCGCTCAGCGACGTGCGGGCCCTCGCCCTGCACGAGCGCTGGTGCTGACCGGCCGCCTTCACCCCGGCCCTCCCGGGCGCGTGGCCGGACAGGGCTGGACGCGCGACGTCAGACGGGGCTGAAGGCGCGCGCCTCGCCGATGACGCTGAGGCCGACGATCGCCCCGGTGGACGGCACGTCGGTGCCGTGGATGCGAGCCGTGACCACGGTGTGGTCGCCCTGCAGCCGCAGCGCCACGAGGGCGTCGTGGCCGAAGTAGGTCGTCGACAGCACCTCGGCGCACGGCCTGCCCGGCGCCACGGTCCCGAGCTGGATCTGCTCGGGGCGCAGCAGCACGTCGACGGTCCCGGCCGGGGCGGGCTGGTGCACCTTGAGCCGGCCCAGCGCCGTGGCGACGGAGGTGCCCTCGGCGCGACCACGGAGGAACACCGCGTCGCCGAGGAACGCGGCGGCGTGCCGGTCGGCGGGGGTCGCGTAGACCTCGGTCGGCGCGCCCACCTGGGCGAACCGGCCCTCGTGCATGATCGCGACCTCGTCGGCGAACGACAGGGCCTCGGACTGGTCGTGGGTGACCAGGACGACGGTGACGCCCTCGTGCGCCAGGGCGTCGGCGACGGCCTGGCGGGTCGAGGCGCGCAGCCCCGCGTCGAGGGAGGAGAACGGCTCGTCGAGCAGCACCACGCTGGGACGGCGTGCGAGGGCGCGGGCCAGCGCGACGCGCTGCTGCTGGCCACCGCTCAGCTGGTCGGGGCGGCGACGGGCGAGCTCGGGGGACAGGCCCACCAGCTCGAGCAGCTCGCCGACGCGGGTGCCGGCGCGGCGCGCGGCGCGGGGCAGCCCGTAGGAGACGTTGGCGCCCACGGACAGGTGGGGGAACAGGTTGCCCTCCTGCGGCACGTAGCCGATGCCGCGGCGCTCCGGGGGCACCCAGGTGTCCGGCCCCACGACCGTGCGGTCGTCGAGCTCAACCGTGCCGGCGTCCGGGGTCTGGAAGCCGGCCACGACCCGCAGCAGCGTCGTCTTGCCACACCCCGACGGGCCGAGGATGGCCGTCGTCGTCCCGGAAGGCACCACGAGGTCGATGCCGTGCAGGACGGGGCGCGGTCCGTAGGACGCGTCGACCCCGGCGACACGCAGGGTGGTCACAGCGCAGGCTCCTCTTCGGGTCGTCGCAGCAGCAGGTAGGTGAGCGGGGCGGACACGAGGACCATCGCGGCGGCGTACGGTGCCGCGCCCGCGTAGTCGATGCTCTCACTCGCGCTCCAGAACGCAGTGGCCAGTGTCTGGGTGCCCGTCGGCGCGAGCAGGAGGGTGGCGGTCAGCTCGGTCGAGACGGCGATGAACACCATGGCGAACCCGGCGAGCGTGCCCGGCAGCGTCAGTGGCAGCAGGACCCGGGTGAAGGCGCGCCACGGGCTGTCGCCGAGGGCGCGCGCCGCGTCGGTCAGCTCCTCGGGCGCGTGGGCCATGGCGGCGCGGATGCTCACCATCGCGCGGGGGATGAACAGGATCGCGTAGGCCGCGACGAGGACGACGCTGGTCTGGTAGACCGCGTTGGCGTACTTCACCGACAGGGTGACCAGGGCCAGGGCGATGACGACGCCGGGCAGCGACGAGGCGACATAGGTCGCGCGCTCGACGAGGACCGACAGCCAGCTGCGGCGGCGGGCGATGAGCCACGCGATGGGGAACGCCGCGACGACGGTGACGACGCCGGCGCCGAGCCCGAGGCCGAGGGTGCTGCCGAGGGTGGTGGCCACTTCGGCAGGGTCGACCTGGGCGGAGCCGGCGAGCAGCCAGTAGACGAGGCTGCCCAGCGGCACACCGAGCGACAGCGCGGTCAGCGCGGCCATGGCCAGCAGGGCCGGGACGGTCCACCGGCCCAGGCGTGCGGGCAGCGCGCGGCGGGCGGCGCCGCGGCCGAACCGGGCCAGCCGGACCGTGCCCCGCAGCAGCGCCTCCACGGTCAGCAGGCCCAGGCAGAGGGCGATGAGCACGAGGGCCAGCACGCTGCCCGCGCTGTTGCTGAACGCCACCTGGAACTGCTCGAGGATCGCCGTCGTGAAGGTGGGGAAGCGCAGCATGGCGAGCACGCCGAACTCCGAGAGCAGGTGCAGCGACACCAGCAACATGCCGCCCAGCATGGCCGGGCGCAGCTGCGGCAGGACGGCCCGGAAGAACGTGCGCCACGGGCCCTGCCCGAGCGAGCGCGAGGAGTCCTCCATGGCCTGGTCGAGCCCGCGCAGCACCGCCGCCACCGGCAGGAACACGAACGGGAAGTAGGACAGCGTGGTGACCAGTACCGCCCCCCGGAGCCCTTCGAGGTCCGGCCGGACGGTGACCCAGGCATAGCTGTTGACGAACGCCGGTACGGCGAGCGGCGCGACCATGAGCACGCGCCAGTACTTCGCGCCCGGCAGCGACGTGCGCTCGACCAGCCACGCGGTGCCGATGCCCAGCACCGTGGTCAGGGCGACCGTGACGACCACGAGCGAGGCGGTGTTGCGCAGCAGCTCTCCGACGCGGGGACGCCACAGCAGCGACCAGGCCTGGGCGAGGCCGGTGTCGAACGCGGTCGAGACCACGACGAGCAGCGGCAGCACGCACAGCGCCGCCACGGCCAGGCTGGCCGTGACGACTGCTGGGGGCGCGGAGCTGCCGCGCGGGCGCCGTGCCACCTAGAGGATGCCCGCGGCGGTCATGAGCTCGATGACCTTGGGGCCGTTGAGGGTGTAGGGGTCGACCTTGGGCGCCTGGAGCGAGGCCAGCGGCTCGAGGGCCTTGTCGGACGCCACCCCGGTGCCCACGACGTACTCCTTGGCGTCGCTGGTGGCGAGCATGGTCTGCCCCTCCTTGCCGGTGACGAAGGCGAGGAACTTCTGCGCGTTGGCAGCGTGCTTGCTCGACTTGAGCACCGCGCCGCCGGAGATGCTGACGAACGCACCGGGGTCCTGGTGGCGGAAGTAGAGGAGCTTGGTGTTCGCGCTGCCCGCCTTGGTCAGGGCCTGGTCGCGGTACCAGTAGTAGTGGTACATGATCCCCACGGGGACCTGACCGGCGTTGACGGCCTTCATCACGGCGATGTTGTTCTGGTAGATCTTCCCGCCGTCCTTGAGGCCCTTGAGCCACGCGGCGGTCTTGGCCTCGCCCTGCGTCGCGAGGATGGCGCTGACGATGGCCTGGAAGTCCGCGCCGCCGGCGGCCGCGCCCCACTTGCCCGCCCACTTCGGGTCCTGCAGGTCCATGATCGACTTCGGCAGCTCGGCCTCGGAGATCTTGCTGGGGTTGTAGACGAGCACGGTCGAGCGCGCGGCGATGCCGACCCAGTCCTTGGACGAGGGGGCGTAGCCGGAGCCGACCTGCGCGATGGTCGAGCCGTCGACGGGGGCGAGCAGCCCGGCGCGCTCCACCGTGGTCATGGCCGGCGAGTTCTCGGTGAGGAAGACGTCGGCCGGGGACCTGGCTCCCTCCTGCACGATCTGCGACCCCATCGAGGAGTCGCTGCCGTAACGGATCTGGACCTTGATCCCGCTCTTCTCCTGGAACTTCTTCGCCCAGGCCTCGGTGAGGTTCTCGTGCTGCGCGCTGTAGATCGTGAGCTTGTCCGGGTCGAGGTTCTTGCCGGCCTCGAGGGTCCCGCCGCCGCAGCCGGCGAGGCCCAGGGCGGCGGTCGTCGCGAGGGCGATGAGGACGGTGCGTCGGGGCATCACGGTCGGGTACTCCTGGGGTCGGGTCAGGGGTGGCTTCAGGGGAGGGGCGGGCGTCTGGCACCGTGGTCGGTGGTCGCTCGCGGGCATCCTCGCCGTTGAGAAGGCAAGGCTTACCTTACTCTCGCGCTCGACCCTGTCGAAATCGGGCCTTCGGACACCGGCGGGCCGGGGGTCGTGTGGCGCCGCGCCATCTGGTGCAGCGTCCACGAGAGGAGCAGGCTTCCGCCGACCGGCACCTCCATGCCGATGACGAAGAACCGGTAGAGGAGCACACCGGCGGCTGCGGCTGCCGGGTCGGCGCCCATCCGCACGAGGTAGGCGGTCATGCCGATCTCCACGAACCCGGTGGCTCCCGGTGTGATCACGGCGAGGGACAGGACCCGCTCGACGGCGAACGCCGCGAACACCACGGACGCGGCCGGTGGGGTGCCGACGGCCGCGAGGCACAGCCACAGGAGGCACGCCTGGGCGGTCGCGTAGAGCAGCTTGCCCGCCGTGAGGCGTGGCCACGCGTGCCGGACGAGCTCGATGATGGCGCCCCGCATCTCCAGGGCACGCGCCTCCTGACCACCCGGCGAACGGTGCAGGCGGACCAGCACGCGGTCGGCGGTCGCACCGAGCCTTCGCGCCCCGACATCGGTGCCCAGCAGGACCACCGTGACCGCGACGACCACGAGGAACGCGGCGACGGACCCCAGGCCGGCGCTCAGGAGCACGTCGCTCTCGCCGCGGCCCTCGAGGGCGAACCAGCCCAGCGCCACCGCCGGCACCACGAGCCGCCCGAGAACGTCCCAGATGTTCGTGACCATGGCCCAGCGCACGAACGCGGTGGTGGTGAAACCCCAGCGACGGCAGGACGACCAGTTGACGACCGTGCCGAGCGCGCCGCCAAGGGGCACCACGTTGGACACGCTGCTGCCCGTGATGTTGAGGAAGAAGGCCCGTCGGTGGCTGAGGCCCGGGAGCGCGGCCACGAGCACGATGGTGTGGAGCCACAGCCCGGCGAGCCACACCGCGGCGAGGAGGACGAACCACGGCAGCGGCACCGAGCCGAGCACGGTACCGATCTGGGTCCACGTCGCGTCGGCGATCCGGGGCAGGCCGACCGCGAGCAGCGCTGCGGCCGTCGTGACGGCTGCCACCGCCTCGACGACCCGGGCGACGCGACGGCCCTCACCGGTCATGACGGCAGTCTCCGTCCCGCCCGGCACCCTTGGTGGGGCACTTGGTCCCGCCGCCCGCAGTCCCGCGGTCGTGGCCACGCGGCTCCGGCCCGCGCCCCCGGAGTGCGACCGCGGCCGTGGTCCGCGGCGCAGGGATCTGTGGGGGAGCCCGCGGCGCCCGTGACCGACCACCTAGACTCGGCCGCGACAAGGAGGGCCAGTGGCGGGTCGGATCAAGGCCGAGGACGTCGCGCTCGTCAAGGAGCGGTCGTCGATCGAGGACGTCGTGCGCGAGCACGTGACGCTGCGACCCGCGGGCCCGGGCTCGATGAAGGGGCTGTGCCCCTTCCACGACGAGAAGACGCCCTCCTTCAACATCCGGCCCAACGTCGGCGCCTGGCACTGCTTCGGCTGCGGTGAGGGCGGCGACGTCATCTCGTTCGTGCAGAAGGTCGAGCACCTGACGTTCAGCGAGTCGGTCGAGCGGCTGGCCCAGAAGCTCGGGATGGAGCTGCACTACGAGGAGGGTGGGCGCCCGCGCGACGGCGAGACCCTCGGCCGGCGCTCGCGGCTCCTCGAGTCCCACCGGGCGGCCCAGGAGTTCTACCACCACGCCCTCCTCAACTCCCCGGAGGCGCGGATCGGGCGCGACTTCCTGCGCGAGCGCGGGTTCGACAGCGAGGCGGCCAAGCGCTTCGGCGTGGGGTTCGCCCCGCGGGGCGGCGAGGAACTCTCACGGCACCTGCGGTCCAAGGGCTTCACCGACGACGAGCTGACCATCGGCGGCCTCTCCGGGCGCGGGAGCCGCGGGCTGTACGACCGGTTCCGCGGACGGCTGGTCTGGCCGATCCACGACATCACCGGTGACACCGTGGGCTTCGGCGCCCGGCGCCTGTTCGAGGACGACCGGATCGCCGCGAAGTACCTCAACACCTCCGAGACGCCCATCTACAAGAAATCCACCGTCCTCTACGGCCTGGACGCCGCCAAGAAGTCGATCGCCACGGAGCGCAAGGCCGTGGTCGTCGAGGGCTACACCGACGTCATGGCCTGCCACCTCGCGGGCATCGAGGGCGCCGTGGCCACCTGTGGGACGGCGTTCGGGGTCGACCACATCAAGGTGCTCCGCCGCATCATGCGCGACGAGGCCGACCTCGCGCCTGCCCGGGTCGTGTTCACCTTCGACGGTGACGCTGCCGGGCAGAAGGCGGCGATGCGGGCGTTCGGCGAGGACCAGCGGTGGGCCTCGCAGTCGTTCGTCGCGGTGGCCGACGGCGGCATGGATCCTTGTGAGCTGCGGATCGCCAAGGGCGACGACGCGGTGCGCCACCTGGTCGACGACGCCGTGCCGATGTTCGAGTTCGCGGTGCGCACCACCATCGCCCGGTTCGACCTCTCGACCGCGGAGGGCCGGGTCCAGGGCATGCGCGCGGCGGCGCCGATCGTCAACAGCATCCGCGACAGCTCGATGCGTCCGGAGTACATCCGCACCGTGGCCGGGTGGATCGGGGTGGAGGTCGAGCAGGTGCAGGCCGAGGTCTCCCGCGCCCAGCGCCTGGCGGCCCGCGACGCCAAGGCCGAGGGCGAGGCCGGCAATGGTGCCGGCCCCGGTGCCGCGGCGGGTCCCCGCGGCCAGCGCCCGGACGCAGGAGGCCAGCGCCCGGACGCCGACATCGTGCCGGAGCCGTCCTTCGAGGAGGCCCGTGCGGCCCTGCCGCCGCCCGACCTGCGCGACCCGGTGGTGTTCGCCGAGCGCCAGCTGCTCCAGACCCTGCTGCAGTACCCCGACAGCTTCGAGCCCGCCGACATCGACAGCCTCGACGCGGAGGCCTTCACCGCCCCGGCGCACCGGGCGGTCTTCGACGGCATCCGCGCGGCTGGCGGTCCCCGCCGCGGGCTGTCCACCCAGGCCTGGGCCGACACCGTGGCCGAGGCCGCGCCGCTCTCGGTCCGCGGGCTCGTCTCCGAGCTGGCGGTGGCGCCCCTGCCCACCCGCTTCGACAAGGCGACCGGGCTCCCCGAGCGCCGCTACGTCGACGCGCTCCTCGTGCGCGTCCAGGAGGTCTCCTTGACCCGGAAGATCGGCGACGCCATGTCGGCCATGCGGCGCATGGCCGCTGACCCCCATACCGACCCTGCACGGGCCCGTGCCCTCAGCGGTGAGCTGCAGGACCTGCAGCGCGAGCTGGCCCGCCTGCGCGACCGGGCGAGCTGATGGCGCTCTCACTGCGCCGCCGCCGCGCCAGGCTGCCCGAGGCGGTCAGGGACGCGCTCGAGCTCGGCCAGCGCGAGCGGGTGCTGACGTTCGCCGCGGAGGAGTCCGGTGGCCAGCCGACCGGCACGACCGTGGTGGCGACCACGCACGGCCTGTATGCCGTCGACGCGGCAGGGACGCGCACCGTCGCTCGCCCGTGGCACGAGGTGGACGCCGGGTCGTGGTCCGCGGAGCTGCACCAGCTCACGGTGACCTGGGTCGACCGGGCCACACCGGCGCAGTGGGCACTGGGCGACACGTCCCTGCTGCCGGAGACCCTCCGCGAGCGGGTGCAGGCAAGCGTCGTGCTGGCGCAGAAGATCGAGCTGGGTCCCCGTCGCTCCGCCCGTGCAGTCATCCGGCAGGACCTCGCGACCGGTGACCTCGTCGAGCAGGTCGTCCTGGGCAGGGGCGTCCGGCCCGACGACCCCGAGGTGTCGCTCGCCGCGGAGGAGGCGCTGGACTACCTGCGTGAGCAGGTCGGCCTGTCCTGACCACCGGGTGGGCCGTGCCCGCCGAGGTGGTGGCAGACGGTCGTCTTCCGCCCTGTCGACCGCGATCTGGCACCCTCTCGGTGCCGCTCGACACCGCGCCCGGCGGACGGCCCGCGACCCGGGGGTCCCGTTTTCGGATCAGCCCGGATCGTTTGCTATGGTTGCGCAGCGCCGACGGCGGGTCACGCCGAGGCACATTCCCCTGTAGCTCAATTGGCAGAGCAGCCGACTGTTAATCGGCAGGTTGTTGGTTCGAGTCCAACCGGGGGAGCGCACCACGAAGGCCCGGGTCGGCTGACCCGGGCCTTCGTCGCGGTGTGGCGCGGTGGGGCCCGGTGAGGCATGGGGAGACGCCCCGTCAGGTGTGGGAGTCAGGTGTGGGAGTCAGGTGTTGGTGGCGTCGGTGGCGACGATGCCGTCGCCCCCGAGGGTGGACTGCTCCGGCGTGGTGCCGGTGACCGGCCCGCCACCGCCGACCACCGCCCGGCCGCGCCTGGACAGGCGGCGCTGGACGCGGGAGGCCAGGACCGTCAGGACGTAGTTGATGACGATGAAGAGCAGGGCCGCCACGAGGTAGGCCGGCACCGTGTTGGCAAAGGCGGACCCGAGCGTCTTGCTCCAGTTGAGCAGCTCGAGGTAGGTCACCTGGTAGCCGAGCGCAGAGTCCTTGAGGATCACCACGAACTGCCCGATCAGGGCCGGCAGCATCGCCGTGAGGGCCTGCGGGAGCTGGATCGAGCGCATCACCTGCGACCGGGTGAGCCCGACCGACAGACCGGCCTCGGACTGCCCCTTGGGCAGGGAGAAGACACCGGAGCGCACGAGCTCGGCGATGACCGAGCCGTTGTAGAGGGTCAGGCCCGTCACGACCGCGGCCAGGGGGGCGGTCTCGGCGGAGAAGAACGTGCCCCGGGCGTAGAGGCCGAAGTAGGCGAAGATCATCATGAGCAGGACGGGTACGGCGCGGAAGAACTCCACGACGACCCCGCAGAACCAGCGCAGCGCGGTGACCGACGACAGGCGCCCCACGCCGAACAGCACGCCGAACACGCCCGCCAGCACGATGGAGATCGCCGCGGCCTTGAACGTCCCGAGCAGGCCGGGCACGAGGTAGTCGCGCCACACCGCCCGGTCGGTGACGAACGGCTTCCACAGGTCGGCCCCGAGCTGGTTGGCGGCCTTCATCTTCAGCACGACGAGCACGAGGATGCCGAGTGCCACGACCAGGCCGACCGCGGCGAGGGCGGCGTGCCGGCGGCGGGCCCGCGGGCCTGGGGCGTCGAAGAGGACGGAGGCGCTCACCGCTTCACCGCCAGGCGTCGCGACAGGCTCGTGAAGAGCAGGCCGAGCGGCAGGGTGAGGATGACGAACCCGATGGCGAAGATGGCGAAGACGGAGAACGACCCCGTCTCGTTCTCGATGACCTCCTGCATGAGGCCGGCCGCGTCGCTCGTGCCGATGACCGCGGCCACGGTCGTGTTCTTGATGAGCGCGATGAGGACCGATCCCAGCGGCGCGATGGAGCCGCGGAACGCCTGGGGGAGGATGACGTTGACCATGCTCTGGCCGAACGTCAGGC
>Ga0308176_10000981_pt1 | contig 17993 bp, 15 predicted proteins | sample PhyCR2_3_FD_203890 | JGI IMG/M metagenome (GOLD analysis project Ga0308176, IMG submission 203890) | Soil microbial communities from UC Gill Tract Community Farm, Albany, California, United States - DLSLS.C.R2 | ecosystem: Environmental > Terrestrial > Soil > Agricultural land | place: USA...
GATGGACGAACGACGCCTTGCGGTCCGCCACGTCGTCGAGGAGCCGGGCGACCCGGATCGGGGGCGCGTCCGCGGCGGGGTGGACGAAGACGTCCCAGATGCCGCCCTCGGCGGCGGTGCCGGCGGCCAGGTCCTCGTGGTCGACGGTGAAGCGGAAACCAAGGTGGTCGCCGTCGGTCACCGGTCGCACGTCACGCTCGGGGGCATCACTCCCCCGCATCCGCAGGCGGACGACGGCGCCGTCCTCGAACGTGGCGCCGTGCAGCCGGGCGGTGACCGTCGTCGACCGGTCGCCGACGTCGATCCGGCCGGCCTCCGCGTGGGCCGTGCGCAGCCAGGCCCGTACCGCGAGATAGCCCTCCTTGGTCACGTACGGGATCCGCACCGCCACCGGGGAGGGCCGGTCCCTGAGATGCCCGTCGACGAGGGCCCGCAGGTCGCGCAGACCGGGCCGCAGCCGCTCGGGTGCGGTGTCGTCGGGTCCGTTCAGCAGGAACGCGTCCCAGCGGCCCTCCTCCAGGGCGGGCAGCGGTTCCAGGACGCCACGCGCCGGCCCGTCCGCCACCGCTTCGAGGGGGACGGTCCGGCTGACGGTGACGGGTTCGCCCTTCTTGGGCCGCAGCCGCAGCAGAAGGTGTGGCCGAGTGGCCGCCACGGGCGCCGGCAGTTCGAGGGCGATGCGGCCCTCGGCGTCCACGACGCAGTTCACGCGCGCTCCGGCGCCGCTTTCCGTGGTCACCGCTGCCCCCTGCGCAGAGTCCTCAGCACCCGCCCGGTGGCGGTGTGCGCGATGTCGCGGGCCGCGAACCCGTGGCTCACCAGGTTCTGCCGCACGTCGCGCGGCGTCTTTGTGGCGCTCCGCCCCGCGGACCGGGCCGCGACGGCCTCCTCCAGCAGGCGCTCCGCGTGTGCCACCACGTTCCGGGGAGCGAAGCGGCGGGCGTTCTCGGCGGCCGCCCGTCCCATGGCCCGGCGGCGTTCGTCGTCGCGGACCAGCTCCAGCAGCGCCGAGCCCAGCCGGTCCCGGTCCCCGACCGGCACCAGCCGGCCGTCCACCCCGTCCTCGATGATCTCGGCGGGACCGTAGGGGCAGTCGGTGCTCACGACCGGCAGGCCGCAGCGCATGGCCTCGACGATGGTCATGCCGAACGGTTCGAAGGAGGAGGTGGACACGCCGATGGACGCCTTCACCCACTCCGCCTCCATGGGCGCGGCGGGGCCCATGAGAAAGGCGTTGTTGCTCAGTCCGAGCCGCTCGATGCGGGCCCGCAGCGCGTCCCGCTGCTCGCCCGCTCCGTAGATGCGCAGGTGCCAGTCGGGGTACTCGCAGGCGACCCGGGCGAACGCCTGGATGAGCAGGTCGTAGCGTTTCACCGGGACGAGCCGGCCGGCCGCCACGATCATCTTCGCGTGGCCGTCGGCGGGCGGCAGCACGGGATCGGGCACGCTGTTCGGCAGGGCCTCGACGCGGACGCCGGGCAGGTGCATTCTGCGCCGGTAGTCGCGGGCGTCCGCCTCCGTGACGGTGGTGAGGACGTCGAGACGCCGGTAGGCCCGGCGCAGCGCGGTGCGCAGCGGTGCCGGGTGGTTGTCCAGCGTGAGGTGCTCCTGGCCGACGCGCAGCACGCGCTCGGGGGCCTGGAGCGCGAGGTGCACATTGAGTCCCGGCCGGGTGCCGATGACCACGTCGGCGTCGGTGGCCGCCAGCCACTCGGCGATCCGCTCGTCCGTCAGCCGGCTGTACTGGCGGTAGCGGTACTCGGCGGAGGGGAACACCTTCGCCGGTGTCCGGTGCGACGCGTGGTCCTTCTCCTCCCGCAGGTCGACCAGCGGCCGCAGGCTCACCCGTGGGTCGGGGGTGATCTGGGGGCGCTTGCGGTGCCGTAACACGGAGACGATCTCCACGTCGTGCCGCTCGGCCAGTGCCTGGGCCAGGTTGAACGTCGTGGTGATCGTCCCTCCGATCCCGTAGGCGTTGTGGAGCAGGAAAGAGATCTTCATGCCGGTGCAGACCTCGTCGACTCCGGTCCAGTTGTGCGCTGTTACCAGTTCGTGTCTCCGGACACGGGCCGGTGCGGCCGCCGGCGGGCGGTCGAACATGCCGCTGGGTGGAGCAATCGCCGGTGCGCCGGGGCCCGGCACACCAGGCTGGGTCTCGTCGGGATCATGTGACGGGAGTGGCGAGTGCGAGGGGTGAAGCACGGACGTACCGGTCAAGGGCCGGTGTACGGCACGGTCTCGCGGATCGGGTTACCGGCGGCACCGGCGTGGATGCGCTGGCTGCCGGTCATGTTCGTCGCGGCCGTGCTGCTGCTAGAACCCGTCACCCCCGTGCAGTGGCCGGTGAGTTTCGTACTGATCGCGCTGCCGCTGGTGACGGCGTTCGCCCACCGGCCCGTCGTCGTGGTCGCCGCCGCCGCGTTCGCCGTGTTCCTCGAAGGCGTGCTGGCCGGCACCCCGTGCTGCGCGGGCCGGCAGGTGGGCTACCTGTGGGAGCGCCATTACGTGGCGGCGTACGTGTGCACCGCCCTGGTCGGCGCCCTCGGCACGATCCTGGCCACGCACCGCATCCGCCGCGAGCGCACCCTGGCGGACGTGCGCTTCGTGGCCGACATCGCGCAGCGGGTCCTGCTCCGGCCGGTGCCGCACCGGATCGGCAACCTCCGCCTGGAGAGCCTGTACCTCTCGGCGGCGGCGGAGGCACGCATCGGCGGCGACCTGTACGAGGCCGTGCCCACCCGGTTCGGCGTCCGGCTGCTCATCGGCGACGTCCGCGGCAAGGGGCTGCTCGCGGTGGAGACCGCGGCCGCCCTGCTCGGCGCCTTTCGCGAGGCCGCGCACGACGAGTCCGATCTGGCCGCCCTGGCCGACCGGGTGGAGACGAGCATGAGCCGCAGGGCGACGCAGCTCGGCGGAAACGAGGCGGGCGAGCGGTTCGTCACGGCCGTGTTCGCCGAGATCCCGGGCGAGGGCCAGGTCGTCCGCGTCGTCAACTGCGGCCATCCGCCGCCGCTTCTCATCCTTCCCGGAGAGGTGCGCGAGCTGGACCGGGGGCGGTCGGCGCCGCCGCTGAACCTCGGCGTGCTGGTCGGGGACGCGTATCACGTGGACGCCTATCCGTTCCGGCCCGGTGCTCAGCTTCTGCTGTACACGGACGGTGTCACGGAGACGCGGGACGCGGACGGCTCCTTCTACCCCCTGACCGAGCGCCTGCGCCAGTGGGGTCCGCTGCCGCTCCGGGAACTGCTGGACTGGCTCCACCACGACCTGCTGGCCTACAGCGACAACCGCCTGGAGGACGACACCGCGGCGCTGGCCGCCTGCCTGCTCTCCGGCGAGCCGAAGGCAGGCGAACCGTAGGAAGCGGCGGCCGGGTCAGAAGGCCGTGTGGGCGAACCAGCGGTCGAGGGTTGCGGCCTCACCCGACACGTCGAAGACGGGCTCCTGGTGGGACCTGCGGCCGTAGAGTAGGAGCAGCAGGTCCGCCGCCTGCCCGTGTACCGCCGCGGTGCACGGCTCGGGCCGGGCGGTGCCGTCTTCCGCGAGCGGCAGCGGGCGGAAGCCGTCCGGGTCCAGCCGCACCCGCCACTCCTCGCCGGTGTCCGCGCAACGGAACGCGATGGTCTCCCCGTTGCCCCGCAGCTCCCGCACGCCGGGGGCGAAGAGGCCCGCGTGGGGCAGGTTGACGAGGAACTCGTCCACCCCGTCCGCCGCCAGTGCGCTGTCGATGTCCGGCTCCCGGCCGGCGGCGCGCTCCGCGTCCACCCGGTGCACGAGTGTCTCGAAGAGCATCCGGCGGACCCAGAACCGCGCGTGCTGGTCCTCACCCCAGGCCCACATCGGCGCCCCGGGATCGGTGTCCCGCAGCACGGCCGCCACGGCGGGCACCCCGGCCGCCACCCAGCCGGGGTACTCGGCCGCGCTGTCCGGCAGCCCCAGCTCCACGTCGCGGGAGCGGGGCGGCTCCTGCACCAGCCGGGTCAGCAGCGTGCAGAACCACCGCTGCAGCGCACCCACGTGCCGGGTGAGGTCGGCGAGGGTCCAGTCGGGGCACGAGGGCACCGCGCTCGTGGGGTCGGCGCCGTCGACCGCCTCGGTGAAGCGGAGGGTCTCGCGTGCGATCGCCTCACGGTAGGTGTCGTACGGCAGCGGGTGCCCTGCCCTGCTCGTCGTGTCCATCGGCTGCGCCCATCCTCGTCCCCGGTACGGATTCCGTCGCGCTCAGTGTGGACGCTGGAGTCCGCTCGAAGGCAAGCCGGGCCGGCCGGCGGTCGGTCAGCCGAGTCCGAGGACGGTCATGGTGCGCTCGGCCATGCGCTGTTCTCCCAGGGCGTTGGGGTGCACGGGGACGATGTTCTGCCCGAACAGCAGCGGTTCGATCCAGCGGGTGCCGGGGGACTGACAGGCGTCGTGGCCGGCGGACGCCTGCTCGAAGTCCACGTACGTGGCCCCCGTCTCCTCGGCGGCGCGCCGGACGACGGCGTTGAGATGGGCCTGCATGGCGTGCAGGTAGGGGACGTCGCCGGAGGCGATCGGCAGTTTGGCGAAGCAGGACGGGTCGGCGGTGGCGGGGGTGATCCACGGGTAGCCGAGCACCGCCACGCGGGCCCCCGGCGCCTTGGCCCGGACGCTGCCCAGGGCCTTCTTCAGGGCGGGGTAGGTGTTCGCGTCGATGGCGTCGTCGAAGGAGGTCCCGTACTTGTCCTTGCAGGGGTGGCCCTGGCCGCCGCTGAGGACGCCGGCGGTGCCGCAGGACAGGATGGCGTTGATGAAGGTGCCGTTGTCGTTGCCGCCGATCGTCAGGGTCACCAGGTCGGTGTCCGCGGTGACCGCGTTGACCTGCGGCGCGACACCGAGGTACTGGGACGCGGTGAAGTCCTTGGTCTGGGCGGCGCCGCAGGTGACGTCCGTCAGGCGGGCGCCGGTACGGGACGCGAGGACGTGCGGGTAGTTGGCCGTGGACCGCAGACAGAGCGGGCTGGAGAGGTCGACGGGGAGGACGCCCGAGGCGGCGCTGTAGCTGTCGCCGAGGGCCGCGTAGTGCAGCGGGGTGGCGGCCTGGGCGGTGGAGCCGGTGAGGCCGAGCGCCAGCGCACCGGCGGCGGCGGCTGTCGCGGTCATGACATGACGCAATGCGGGCATGTGCATCTGCTCTCTCTTCTCGGTGGGGGCGCGTGGGGAGCACGCGGGCACGGCGGTGCACGCGGACCTGGTGCGCGAGAACGGGGCGGCTCGAGCAGGGGGGAGTGCCGGCCGGCGGAGCGTGGGCGGAAAGGCGCACGTCGACGTCCGTGAAGGACCGTCACGGGATTACCGGGCGGTTCTACTGATAGGTAATGTGCGGGCGCCGCAGCGGCGAGTCAACAATGTTGACCGAACTTCTTGAAACGCTCACGTATCCCGATCTTCCAGCCGGTCAGGGGCCGGTTCACGCCCTGTTCGCGGAGCGGTCGAGGAGAGCTCGCGAAGCCGGGCGGGGCGCCGCATAGGCTGTGCCGCATGCTGCAGACCGGTTCCGGTTCCACCACCCGTGACGCCATCCACGAGGCCGCCGCCCGTCTGTTCCGGGACCAGGGGTTCGCCAGGACCACCGTCCGCCGGATCGCCGCGGCCGCCGGGACCGACCCGGCGCTGGTGATCCGTCACTTCAAGAGCAAGGAGCTGCTGTTCTTGGAGACGATGCACCTGGCGATCGACAACGAGCCCCTGTTCGACGTACCGCTGGAGCAGTTGGGCGAGCGGCTGGCCGAACTCCTCCTCGACCTCGACGGCACCGCCCGGGGGATCTTCCTGGCCCTGGTGCACGGCAGCGGCGAACCGCAGATCCTCGACCGGCTGCGCGAGACCCACGAGAAGGTGCTCATCGCGCCCCTGCGCGACCGGCTCCGCGGACCCGACGCCGACCTGCGCGCCCGGCTCGCGGCGTCGATGTCCGGCGGCCTGCTCTACAGCCTGTGGGTGGCCCGGGACGAGGGCCTGCTCCGCACCGACCGCAAGGAACTCATCACGCGCTACGGCGCGCTCCTCCAGGAGGTCCTGACCCCACGCGAGTGACGGACTCCCCCGCACGCGCGGGTGCCCCGCGAGCGGTGCTCAGTCGGCGCCGGGTCGTCTCCCACCGGGCGTGTAGCCGCTTATCTCGTAGCGGACTTCGTCGTCGACGGCGGTGGCCGACCAGTCCACGGTGATACGGCGGGGGTACCCGGCGGACGCGTACTCCGTGTCGGCCCGGTCCGCGCCCTCGCGCCGCGCCTGTTCGACCTCCCGCACCAGCGTGCCGATGGTGGGCACGATCGTGGGCGAGCGCCGGATCACGGCCCGGCTCTCCGCGTCCAGACCGTCCGCGCGCACCACCTTCCCCGCCCGCACACTCACCCGGAACGAGCCGATCAGCGCCCGCTCCCCGCCGGTCGAGCGCAGGATGTACGTGTAAGCGGACGGTTCCTGCCAGGCGGTGCCGGCGGTCTGCGCCGGATGGGTGGACACGCTCGGTCCCTGGCAGGCGGCTGCCCCGCAGACCAGACCCGCGATCGTCGCGAGGCGCGGCAGCGGGGAGCGGGATGTGGAACGTACGCGGGTCATGGGGCGCCTCTCAGCTTCGCCGACGGTCTCTCCTTCGACGCCGGTGGACGGCCGGACGTTCGCCGGAGGTGCGCGGCGCCTGCGTCACCGGTCGGAGGTCCGGGACAGGGTGCGGCTCACCCGTACGCCGACGGCCGCTACGAGCAGGACCGCGCACCCCGCGAACACCAGCCCGGCGCCGCGCAGCCCCAGCGCCGACGTCAGTGCGCCCACCCCGACGACCGGCAGCGAGATCCCCACGTAGGCGACGACGAAGAACGCCGAGATGGTGGCGCCCTGGTGGGCCTCCGGTGCCGCCGAGCTGACCTCGCTCAGACCCGCGCGGAACGCCATTCCCTGGCCGGTGCCGCCGGTCAGCGCGCCCGCGAGCAGCACCGGGAAGGACGTCAGCAGCAGCGACAGCGCGATGAGGAGGAGTCCGGCGACGAGCACCGCGCAGCCCCAGGGCAGGGCCCGGCGCGCACCGATCCGGCCCATGAGCAGTTGCCCGCAGGTGGAGGCGCAGAACACGCAGAAGACGACGGCACCGGCGACCGCCAGGTTGTGCTCCCCCAGGGTCTGGTTGAGGAAGGCCGGCGCGACCGCCGTGAACAGCCCGAGCATGGAGAAGCCCGCGAAGGCGGCGAGGGCACAGGGCGCGAACACCTCGCGCACCTCCGGCGGCACCGTCATTCCCTGGGGCCGCAGCGACCCCCGCGGATGCGAGCGGTGCACGGTCTCGGGCAGCAGGCAGACGACCACCGCCGCCACCGCGAGCAGCGCGAGATGGACGACGAACGGCAGCTTCAGCGGCTGCGGCGCGTACTCGGCGAGGATGCCGGACACCAGGGGGCCGAGCCCCAGCCCGCCCATGTTGGCCGCGGTCGCCGCGAACCCGGCCCGGGCGTGCCTGCCGGGCGGGGCCAGTTCGAGGACGGCCGCGGTGCCCGTGCCGCTCAGCAGCCCGGCCGAGAAGCCCGACAGAACCCGGCCCGTGTACAGCAGTGGCAGTCCGCCCTCGGTCAGGAAGCACACCGCGCTGAGCGCCGCCAGCCCCAGCGCCGCCAGCAGCACCGGCCGCCGCCCCAGCACGTCGGAGAAACCACCGGCGATCAGCAGGGCGGTGATGACGCCGACCGCGTAGGCGGCGAACACCACCGTCACGATGAGCTCGGAGAAGCCGAGCTGCTGCCGGTACAGCCCGTACAGCGGTGTGGGCAGGGTGGTGCCGAGCATCCCGACGGCGAAGACGGCCGCCGCGGCCAGGTAACCCGGCCGCCACCGGTCCGCCCGCCGGTCCTGCCGGTGGTCCTCCGTGGCGCTACTGATCACACTCCACCTTAGGCACCGGGCGCCCGGCCGCCGCGTACCGAGGATCGCCCGTTCGGGGGCCGGCGCGGTTCCGGCCGGGGCGGGCTCGACCGGACCGGCCGAGCCCGCGCTTTCCCTAGGCCGAGTCCCGGACCACCAGCTCCGGGTCGAACACGACCGAGGTGGGGGCGGTGCGGATGCCGTGGATGTGCTCGTCGAGCAGCCGGGCCATGTCGGCCGCCATGTCCTCCACGGGCTGGCGGACGGTGGTGAGCGGGGGCCGGCAGGTGGCGGCGACGGTGGAGTCGTCGAAGCCGACCACCGCGATGTCCTCGGGCACCCGGCGGCCGTGTTCGCGCAGCACCTGGCAGGCGCCCTGGGCCATCAGGTCGTTGGCGGCGAACACCCCGTCCAGATCGGGGTGTTCGGCCAGCAGGTCGGTCATGGCGGCGATGCCGCTGTCCAGTGTGAAGCCGCCCTCGGCGACGGGCACGTAGGGGTGGCCGTTGCGGGCGAGGGTGTCGCGGAAGCCGGCCAGCCGTTCCTGGCTCGCGGCGACCGCCAACGGGCCGCAGATCGTGGCCAGTCTGCGCCGGCCACGGGCGAGCAGGTGTTCGGCGGCGAGCCGGCCGCCGTCCCGGTGCGCCAGGTCGACATAGCTGAGCGGGACCGGGCGGGAGGGGCGGGCGAAGAGCACCGCGGGTAGCCGGGCCTCGGCCAGCAGGGCGGGCAGCGGGTCGTCGGCGTGGCTGGAGACGACCAGCGCGCCGTCGGCCCGGCCCTGCCGCAGATAGGTCAGCACCTCCTGGCGGGCCTCGGCGGACTCGGCGAACATCAGCACGGGGTGCACGGAGCGGGGCCGCAGATGGCCCACGATCCCGGCGACCACCCGCCCGAAGAAGGGGTCGGCGAACACCCGGGCGGCGAAGGCCGCCTGGGCCTCGTCGGAGGTCTCCCCGGCGCCGGACACGACCAGGGCGACGGTCTCGGCCCGCCGGGTGACGAGGGAGCGGGCGGCCCGGTTGGGCGCGTACCCGGTCCGTTCGATGGCTCGGCGGACCACCTCCTGGATCGCCGGGTCCACGTTGCGCACGCCGTTGACGACCCGGGAGACGGTCGCCCGGGAGACACCGGCCTCCCGGGCGACGTCCTCCAGCGTGGGGGCCTGTCTGCTCATGCCCGCACCCTAACGGCCCTGCGGCCTGCGCGGATAGAGCGCTCTCCGTACCGCCGCGCGAGGTGCTCAGCGCCGGTCGAGCACGTCCACCTCCAGTCTCAGGGGCAGGTCTCCCGCCGAGCGTCCCGCGAGTACCCGGCACGGCCCGGCTTCCGTCCGCCAGGCTCCCGCGGGGACGTCCCAGTGGCACAGGGCGCGCGCCGGGATCCGCACCTGTGCGACAGCGGTCTCCCCGGGCCGGGCCCGTACCGCCGCCCAGCCGGCGAGCCATCGTTCCGGGTGGTCCACGGAGGTCGGGCGGGGGCGGGCGAGATAGATCTGCACGACCTCCCGGCCGACGCGCGCGCCGGTGTTGCGCAGCCGCACCCGTACGGTGAGGTCCTCCCCGGCCGGCGTCCGCTCCGGGCCCGACAGTTCCTCGTACTCCCAGGTGGTGTAGCCGAGTCCGTGCCCGAACCAGTACGCGGGGGTGCGTCGGGCACGGAGCCAGCCGCGGTGGCCGACGTGCACGCCCTCGTCGTAGGAGAACCGGCCGGCGTCCGGCCGGGTGCGGGTGACGGGAGCGTCCGTGAGCGCGGCGGGCCAGGTGGTGGGCAAGCGCCCGCCGGGCTCGGTCCGGCCGAGCAGCACGTCGGCCAGGCCGCCGCCGGCCTCCTGGCCGGGAAACCAGGCGAGCAGCAGGGCGCCGACCTCGTCCCGCCAGGGCAGTTCCACCGGGCCGCCGCAGTTGACGACGGCCACCGTGCGCGGGTTCGCCCCGGCGACCGCGCGGACCAGGGCGTCCTGTTCCGGGCCGAGCCCGAGGTGCGTGCGGTCGCGTCCCTCGGACTCGTGCTGCTCCCCGGTGCCGACCACCACCACCGCCACGTCCGCCTCGCGCGCCGCCCGGGACGCGGCCGCGAGGGCCTCGGAGGCGGCTGGGGCGGGGGGTTCGGCGCCGACGACGGTGGCCCGGCCGGTGCCGGGGGCGAGTTCCCGGCGGGCGACCAGCAACGGAGTCGTGCCGGCGGTCAGCCGCGCCGTGACGACCTGAGTGGGCGGGCTCACGTGGATCACGGCCGGGTCGTCGGTCGTGGCGGCGAACTCATCGTCCAGCAGCGGGCGTCCGTCGAGGTGCAGGCCGAGACGGCCGAATCCGGCGATGCCGATCCGCCAGGTGCCGGAGGTGCGGGGGTGCAGTCGTGCGCTGATCTCCACGGTGTGCGCGCCGGTCGGCAGCGGCGGCTCCAACTGCCGCCCTCCGCACCGGTGTCCGGCGTACAGCTCGGCACCGGAGGAGTCCAGGACGCGGAGCAGCACGCCGGGGGTGGCGGTGCGTGGGTCGCCGGCCAGGATCATGTCCAGGGGCGGAGGCGGGCCGTCCGGGGCGGGGCCGGGTACGTGGACGACCCGGGCGCGGCCGCGCAGACCGGCCCGGATGCCGTCCAGCAGCGAGACCTCGTCCTGGGGGAAGACGCCGGCGCTGCCGCCGCCCTGGGTGCGGGTGCGGGTAGCGGGAGCGCCGATGACGGCGACCGTGCCGAGGCGTCCGGGGTCCAGGGGCAGGACGCCCCGGTTGGCCAGCAGTACGGCTCCGGCCGCGACCGCCCGCCGGGCCAGGACCCGCGCCTGCCGGGAGCGCAGCAGCGGCCGGGCCGGGCGGTCCGGGCCGCCGAGGACGCCGCACCAGGCGGCCAGCCGCAGCAGCCGGCGCACCTTGCCGGTCACGGCCCGCTCCTCGACCTCGCCCGCTTCCACGGCCCGCACCAGCGTCTCGCCCCACTCCCCCGCCGGGCCGGGCATCTGGAGGTCGAGACCGGCACGGGCGGTGTCCAGGGTGCCGCGTGCCGCGCCCCAGTCGGAGACGACGACGCCGTCGAACCCCCACTCGGTCTTCAGTGGCGCGGTCAGGAGTTCGTGCGCGGTCATCGTGGTGCCGTTCACGCGGTTGTACCCGGCCATCACCAGCCGGACGCCCGCCACCACCGCCGCCTCGAACGGTGCGAGGTGGACCTCGCGCAGCGTCCGCTCGTCGATCGACGCGTCGGCGGTCAGCCGGTCCGTCTCGGCGTCGTTCGCCACGAAGTGCTTGGCCGTGGCGGCGACTCCGTGCGCCTGCATGCCCCGGATCAGGGCGGCCCCGGTCCGGGCGGTCAGCAGCGGGTCCTCCGAGAAGCACTCGAAGTGCCGCCCGGCCAGGGGGCTGCGGTGCAGATTGAGGTTGGGGGCGAGGACGACGTGCACGCCCTTGCGCCGGGCCTCGGAGGCGAGGAGGCCACCGAGTTCCTCGACCAGCGGTTCGTCCCAGGTGGCGGCGAGCGCGGTGGCCGAGGGCAGCAGGACGGAGGTGTCGCTCTCGTCCCAGCCCTCCCCGCGTACCCCAGCCGGGCCGTCCGACAGCACCAACTGGCCCAGTCCCACCGAGGGTTCGGCCGCCGTGCGCCAGGTGGTGGCGCCGGTCAGCAGGCGGACCGCGGTCCGCAGGGTCAGCTTGTCGAGCAACCGGTCGAGTTCGTCCTCGTCGGCCATCCTCACCCCTTCGTGTCGCCGACCGCCCGGGTCAGCTGTAGACGCCGAACTCGTACAGCGAGTAGCCCCAGTCGGTGCCGCGCGCGGTGCCGTTGACGCGCACGAAGCGGCCGGTTCCGGTGACGTCGAAGTCGTCCACGCCGCCGTTGCCGTCCGTCACGGTACGCACGGTGCGCCAGTTCCGCCCGTCGTCGGAGGTCTGCACGGTGTACGCCTTCGCGTACGAGGCCTCCCAGAGCAACTGGACGTGCCGGAACGCGGTGCGGCTGCCGAGGTCGACCTGGATCCACTGCGGATCGCTCCAGTCGCTTGCCCAGCGGGTGTTCTGGTTCCCGTCGACCGCGTTGGCGGCGGTGCACGGGCAGTCGCCGTAACTCGACTGGTACGAGGAGGCGGTGGCGGGCTTGCCGAGAGCGAGGTTCGTGCCGTTCGGGGTGGGCGGGACGACCCTGACGGACCTGGTCTCGACGCCGACGTTGCCGTGGCCGTCGGTCACCTTGACGTACATCTTCCAGACGCCGGGCCGGTCGGGCGCGGTGACCCTGAGGCGGCCGCCGCCGAGGTCGGTGAGGGGCAGCGGGGTGAGGTCCTTGCTCTTGTCGATGTACATGCTGTTGCCCAGGACCTCGTAGGAGAGCGCGTCCCCGTCCGGGTCGGTGGCCCTGACGGCAAGGGTCAGGTCCCGGCCCGCCGGTACCCGGCCCGCGTCGCCCTCGACGGTCAGGTCGGAGACGACCGGCGGGGTGTTGTCGTGGGAGGTGTCGCCGCCGTAGGCCCTCTTCACCGCGTAGTACGACAGCCGTTTCTGGCCGGCGGGCAGCAGGTTGAACCAGATGCCGCCGAAGTCGTACTCGGTGCCGTAGTGGAACATCGTCGCGCCGAGGGCGACTCCCCGGTGCCCGGTGACGCAGCCCCAGGCCCGGGTGTATCCGTCGGCCTTGGCGCGGTCACCCGGCTCCAGGGGCACCCCGTTGGCGTCGTCGGGCACCTCCCACTCACCGGCCGGACCGGTCTCGGTGATGATGTACGGCTTGGTGTAACCACCTTGCTCCCAGGCGGACTTCACGTCACAGACCGCGTTGTAGGAGTTGACGGCGTACAGGTCGAGGTCGGGTGCGTTCCTCTTGAAGTACGGCCAGGCGCCGACCCAGGCGTCGGTGGAGGTCACCGGGTGGTCGGGGTCGACGGAGTGGATCCGCTTCGCCACGTCGTTCACGAAGGAGGTGTAGGCGTCGCGCTGCCGTTCCAGCTCGGTTCCGCTGTAACAGTTCTGCAGGCCCAGCACCGACTCGTTGCCGACGTCCCACATGAGGACGCCGGGGTTGTCCTTGTAGGTCTGGACCCACTTGGGGAACTCGTCCAGCATCTGCTTCTTGTAGGCGGTGTCGGTCACGTAGTTCACGCAGCCGCCGCTGCCCGGTCCGCCGCCGGGCTGCAGCCAGAACCCGGCGATGACCTTGACGCCGTGCGCGGCGGCGGAGTCGAACAGCGGCTTGCTGGTGGCGTCGGTCCCCCAGGTGCGGATGGTGTTGACGCCCATGGACTTGAGGTCGGGCAGGTACCTGTCGGCGTCCGCCATGGACGGGCCCCAGGTCAGGCCCTTGATCTGGTACGGCTTTCCGTCCACGGTCAGCTGCCAGTTGCCCTGGGTGCCGGTCACCTTGACGATGCTGCCGGCCGCGTGGGCCTGCGCGGCCGGCAGGGCGGTGAGGGCGCCGACGGTCAGCACGCCGGCGGTGAGGGGCGCGGCGAGGCGGCGCGCGCGGGTGCGGTGTGGTGGGGTCATGGTGGTGGGCTCTTCCGCTGTGGGGGCTAGGGGAGGCGGTAGTCGGTGCCGAGGGCCGCGCCCGCTTCCGGGTGCGTCTCGTCGTAGCCGCGGGCGTCGCACTGGAGTCCGCCGACGACGCAGTGGTCGACCAGCGCCTTGAGCGTGCGGTCGTCCCAGGCGTTGAAGAAGTCGTAGTGGAAGCTGTGGCCGGGTCCGCTGGCCAGCCGCACCTTCGACATGTCGCCGTTGACCGGGAACGCCATCTTGAACTCGATCATCGGCAGCGCCACCGGATGGTCGGCGGGGCAGACGTTGTCGTTCGTGCCGGGCTTCACCACCGGGTAGGCCATGTGGCTCTTGTGGTCGGGGGTGTCCAGGTATCTGCCGTCCCAGCAACTGGGCGCCTGGAAACGGATGTTGAGCTGGACGTCGGGCCGGGAGGGGCAGCTCGCCGGGAACTCGGTGTTGAAGAAGCTGTCGCCGCACTCCCAGCCCTCGACGAAGCCGGGGTGGTGGCGGAACTCGTCGGCGCTCTGCATGGGGCTGCCGACGACGAACCTCAGCCCCTTGGGGAAGGGCCGGACGCTGGTGTAGTCCGTGACGCCGGCCTTGTAGTAGATGACCTGCGGGCCGACCGGCAGGACCGGCTTGTCCCCGTTGTAGAGGGTGGGCATCCAGTAGCCGGAGAGGTCACCGGGGGCCTTGCAGGTGGTGCCGCCGGCGCTCAGGGTCGCGGTCGTACTCCCCGCGTTCGTGGTGGTGTTGCCCATGAAGGTGTGGTCGTGGGACTTGCCGGGCTGCTGCGGATAGACGATCGGGTCGTCCGGCCTGGTGTGGCTGACCGAGCAGTTGGCCTGGAACTCGTGGAAGTAGCGGTGCGGCGGGTTCTGCGTCGACGGGGTGACGCCGGTGACCGGGGGGTTGGCGGGGATGTAGCCGTCGCCGTCGGGGTCCTCGGGTGAGGAGGCGGTGGACAGCGCCATGGTGTGGCCGGTGTGCACCACGGCCGCGGACGGCGTGGAGGACGCGGCGACTCCGCTGAGGCCGAGCGGGGTCAGCAGCAGGGCGGAGGTGATGAGCGCGCCCGAGAGGATCTTCGATCTCCGTGACATACGGGCTCCTCGGAGGGAGGTGGGGGCTGGAGGTCGTACGGAGCGGGAGAGCGCTCTCCCACCGCTGGAGTGTTGGGGCGGTGACGAGAGGTGTCAAGGGAATCGACCAAAGGATCAGCGATGGGCTATCGCTCACTTCTCGAAGGCATGGGTGGGAATGTGACGGTCACTCAGGGGGCCTGTGGGGAAATCCGGTCGTAACTCTTGACGCATGGTTCACGCCAATGAAGCATCCATCGTCGAGAGAGCGCTCCCACGCCCCGCATCGTTCACTTCCTGAACCAGGAGAGCCGCGCATGCCCCCCTCCTCCCCGACCTCCCCCTCCTCCTCTTCCTCGCCGTCCGTCGGCCGCCGGACCGTGCTGGGCGCCGCGGCGGCGGCCGTGCCGGTGCTGGCCGGTGCGGCCGCCCCGGCCGGCGCCGCGACCGGGCGCCGCAGATCCCCCCGCGCCCTCCCCGGTGGCGGCGACCTCGGTCCGAACGTGCTCGTCTTCGACCCGGCGACGCCCGGCATCCAGGCCGAACTGGACGAGGTCTTCGCGAAGCAGGAGTCGGCCCAGTTCGGCTCCGGCCGCTACGCGCTGCTGTTCAAGCCCGGCACGTACAACGGCCTGAACGCGCAGATCGGCTTCTACACCTCCATCGCCGGCCTCGGCCTGTCCCCCGACGACACGACCATCAACGGTGACGTGACGGTCGACGCGGGCTGGTTCGACGGCAACGCCACGCAGAACTTCTGGCGTTCGGCGGAGAACCTGGCCGTGGTCCCCGCGAACGGCACCAACCGGTGGGCGGTCGCCCAGGCGGCGCCGTTCCGCCGGATGCACGTACGGGGCGGGCTCAACCTCGCGCCGTCCGGCTACGGTTGGGCGAGCGGCGGCTACATCGCCGACAGCCGTATCGACGGCCAGGTCGGGCCCTACTCGCAGCAGCAGTGGTACACCCGCGACAGCGTCATCGGCAGCTGGCTCAACGGCGTGTGGAACATGGTGTTCTCCGGCGTCCAGGGCGCCCCGGCGCAGGGCTTCCCGAACCCGGTGTACACCACGCTGGACACCACCCCGGTCTCCCGCGAGAAGCCGTTCCTGTACGTCAGCGGCAGCGAGTTCCGGGTCTTCCTGCCGGCGAAGCGGACGAACGCCCGCGGGGTGACCTGGGGCAACGGCACGCCGAGGGGCACGTCCCTGCCGCTGTCGCGGTTCTACGTCGCCAAGCCGGGCGTCAGCGCGGCCACCCTCAACCAGGCACTCGCGCAGGGCCTGCACCTGCTGCTCACGCCCGGCGTCTACCACCTGGACCGGCCGATCCAGGTCGACCGCCCCAACACCGTGGTGCTGGGCCTCGGTTACGCCACTCTCGTGCCCGGCAACGGGACCACGGCCCTGAAGGTCGCCGACGTCGACGGCGTGCGGCTCGCCGGATTCCTCGTCGACGCCGGGCCTGTCAACTCCCGGACCCTGCTGGAGATCGGCCCGGCGGGTGCCGCCAAGGACCACTCGGCCAACCCGACCACGGTGCAGGACGTCTTCGTGCGCATCGGCGGCGCGGGCGCCGGCAAGGCGACCACCAGCATGGTGATCAACAACCGGCACACCATCGTCGACCACACCTGGGTGTGGCGCGCCGATCACGGCACCGGCGTCGGCTGGGACACCAACCGCGCCGACTACGGAGTGGTGGTCAACGGCGACGACGTGCTCTGCACCGGACTGTTCGTGGAGCACTTCAACAAGTACGACGTGCAGTGGAACGGCCAGCGGGGCCGCACGATCTTCTTCCAGAACGAGAAGGCGTACGACGCCCCGAACCAGGCCGCCGTGCAGAACGGCAACGTCAAGGGCTACGCGGCCTACAAGGTCGGTGACCACGTCACCGCCCACGAGGGCTGGGGCCTGGGCAGCTACTGCTACTACAACGTCGACCCGGGCATCGTCCAGCACCACGGCTTCTCGGCGCCGAACCGTCCGGGCGTGAAGTTCCACGACCTGCTGGTGGTCTCGCTCGGCGGCAACGGGCAGTACGAGCACGTGATCAACGAGACGGGGGCCCCGACCTCGGGCACGTCGACGACGCCGTCGACGGTGGTGTCGTACCCCTGAGGCCCCGGCGCGCGGGGGCGGCGGGCGGGGCTACAGGTCGAACTCCACGTGCTCGAGGTCGGTGAACTGCCACCTCGAGGCCGTGGGCGCGGCGGCCGCTGTCGCGGAAGTAGACCTCGCCCAGGGCTCCCGCAGCCGGTCCTCGGTGGCCCCCGCCTCCTGCGCCTCGAAGAGGCGGGTGGCGTGCTGGGAGGACAGGGTCAGGGTGAGGTGGCGCAGCCCGGCGTCGACCGTGGAGCCGGGTGCGGCCGGGTAGCCGAACCGCGCGCGGGTGCCGATGACGATGCCGGCGCTGGTGGCGGCGGTCCGCCTCGCCCCGGCGCGGATCCGCGGCTGCCGGCGCCTGGCGACCTCGCGTTCCAAGCCGGGTCGGTGCTCCTTGCGCCGCCTGCCGTCCGCGTCGGGTTCACGCGCCCGGGAGGGCGGGTTGAGGGCGGTCATCAGCTCCGGCCCGGTCACGGCGGTGGAGCCGCGCGGTGTCATCACCCGCCGGGCGTAGGTGCCGAGGACCCGGGCGGGTTCCGCGGGCGCGAGCTCGGCGGCCGCCCGGTCCCGTCCAGTGCGAGCACCTCGGCCAGCCGCGGCACCCGGGCCGGGGCGTACGGCAGCCGGCCCCGCCCGTAGTGGACCGCGGTGCCGGCGAACAGGGTTGCGTCCCAGGTCCAGCCCTCGGCCACGACGGACTCCTCTCCCCCACCGGCTCCGTCCGGCGCCGATCATGTCACGGCGCGCCTTCCGGTAGGGTTCCGTATGGCGCCGGCAGTCCGAGTCGCCTCGGCCGCCGGTGACGACACCGGGCGTCCGGGCGGACCCTTCCGCGCGCCGGGACGCCGCTCGACGGTAGGTTGATCGCCATGAGTGACAACGTGTACTTCGACATCACGATCAACGACGAGCCGGCCGGCCGGATCGTCTTCAAGCTGTTCGACGACGTGGTTCCCAAGACCGCCAGGAACTTCCGCGAGCTGGCCACCGGCCAGAACGGCTTCGGTTACGCCGGTTCCTCGTTCCACCGCGTCATCCCGCAGTTCATGCTGCAGGGCGGCGACTTCACCCGGGGCAACGGCACCGGTGGCAAGAGCATCTACGGCGAGAAGTTCGCGGACGAGAACTTCAACCTCAAGCACGACCGTCCGTACCTGCTGAGCATGGCGAACGCGGGCCGGAACACCAACGGCTCGCAGTTCTTCGTCACGACGATCGTCACCGACTGGCTCGACGGCAAGCACGTCGTCTTCGGTGAGGTCGTCGAGGGCCAGGACCTGGTGAAGCGCATCGAGACGCTCGGCAGCCGCAGCGGCACGCCGAGCGCGAAGGTCACGATCGCCGAGAGCGGAACGGTCTAGCAGCCGCCGGGGCGGACCCGCCCGATGATGCCGCCCCCGCCCGGCCCGCGCCGATGAGCGGCCGCACCCGGAACCGGGCCCGGCCCGCTCCGCTGCGCTTCGACGGCTGGA
>Ga0308176_10000982_pt1 | contig 17942 bp, 15 predicted proteins | sample PhyCR2_3_FD_203890 | JGI IMG/M metagenome (GOLD analysis project Ga0308176, IMG submission 203890) | Soil microbial communities from UC Gill Tract Community Farm, Albany, California, United States - DLSLS.C.R2 | ecosystem: Environmental > Terrestrial > Soil > Agricultural land | place: USA...
TCAGCGAGGCCTCCGCTTCTCAATATATTAAGAGTTATTTTGCGTTTCTCGCTGCCTCAAGTGCTGCTTCATAGTCTGGATGGTTCGTTGCTTCGCTGACATATTCCACATAAACAACTGTATCGGTAGAATCTACTACAAATACTGCACGGGTTAGAAGTCTTAGCTCCTGGATCGTTACTCCATATGCTTCTCCAAAGGAAAGGTCACGGTGGTCAGATAATGTTTGAACATTTTCGATTCCAGCCGCTGCGCACCAGCGTTTTTGTGCAAATGGTAAATCAACACTCACTGTTAATACTTTAACGTTCCCTAAGCTGCTTGCTTCTTCATTAAAACGGCGTGTTTCTGCATCACAAACACCTGTATCCAACGATGGTACAGAAGTAAGTAAACGAACCTGTCCCTTTGTATCCTGTAATGTTACTTCTGATAAATCATTTGCAAGGACTTTAAAATCAGGTGCCTTATCTCCTACTTTTACTTCATTCCCTAATAAAGTAATTGAATTGCCTTTAAATGTAACATTTGCCATTCTAACATCCTCCTTGTCGTTAAAAGCTATATCGCTTACACATTTGTGAACGTCTAGCTTTATATGTACAGTGTAAATATATCTTTTTGTAAACCTTTTTGCAATTAATTGAACTTTATGAAAAGTTAGCAACCAAGAAAAAAGTTAACCTTCCAATGAGGGAAGATTAACCTGGAATCTTATAATTGAAGATCGATTTTTGGGTGCTGTTCCTGGGACTGTTGTTGCTGCTGTGACTGCGCTTGGGATTGTTGTTGCTTCCCGTCATCCTTCTTTGAGAACATTTGCTGTATTTTATCGACTGCCTGCGGGGCTAGCTCCAATATTCTTTCGTATAAATGGGTACTCTCATCCAGATGAAGCATCTTAACGCCTTGTGAGTTCACAATTAAAAAAGCGATAGGGGTAATAGAAACACCTCCGCCGCTTCCTCCGCCAAATGGAAGCATGGCTTGGCCTTGGCCTTCACCCTTTGATTGTGTACTATCGAGTTTAAACTCACTGCCACCAGCAGCAAATCCAAATCCAACCTTTGATACTGTTAAAATGACACTTCCGTCAGGGGTCTCTACAGGATCACCAATAATGGTGTTTACATCAATCATTTCTTTTAAGCTTTCCATTGCCGTTGTCATCAAACCTTGAATTGGGTGGTCAGACATAGGTTATTTCCTCCTCTGTTAAACGGATTTAGTTTTTTCACCTGGAAAATCTGTTTTGTTTTTTAAGTGCGGTTTCCCGCCCTTCCAGAATTTAATCAGCTTTAATCCTGCCAGAATAGCATGCCCGATTCGAAACTGAAAAATACATAGAAAGCGTGTCTGTAAAACCGCTGCCTGAAAATGTGGTGTGACCGACAAATTTGGCTTCACTTTTAATCTGACATAATGACTGACTAGTCCTAGAATAGAGCCTTTTACTGCCCATAACGCACCTGTCATCATCCCGGTGTGGGCGGCATCGCCAAGCCCCATTAGTGAATGCCACTCAAATTTTGTAATGGTCACCTTTTGTAAAAACTTCTTAACAATCACATGCATATTGAACACTTTTTTTATGATTTCTTTTGAATTTTGTAATTTAGATAAAAAGTCCTCTTGCGTGATTTGGTTAACATCTAGATCTGAATGTTCAGCTTCCCCCCCCATTTGGGATTGGCTTTTAACAACTATGCTAGGGGAATCGTCATCAATTTTAATTGCAGGTACCTTTAGTTTATATTTGATTAAACCGAACCATATTTTAAACTCTACTAGTAAATCATCGTTATCATTATGATGATAATAATTTAAAACAATCGTTAATTTAGTAAAAAGAATAAGGGTAAATAAGAACACTAGTAACAACAAAGAGAGGATCAGCCAAAACAATTTATTCACATCCTTTCAGCCAATTATTATTTGCTCTAAGGCAAAAAAATAAACCTATCAACTTCGAAGTGGATAGGTTATTAAACACCATTTAACGTTCAACATGTATGACGATGTTCCATCAATTTTTTATATGTCTCAAAAAGTGCTAAACTAAATTCAGACTATTATTATTTTGATAAGGTATTTATCTTAATTAAGCCAAAAGATACATACTGTTACTATTTTTGCAGGAGGTTGATAAAAATGGATACAAGAAAAAACATTTATGTTTATCACAAGCGGGATGAAGCTATATTAGCAAAAACTGCCCCTTTAATAGAAATGGCTGAACGATATGGTTTTACGATTGTTGATGATTTTCAAAAGGCGAATATTATTGCCAGTATTGGGGATGATGGGACATTTTTGCAGGCTGTACGAAAAACTGGATTCCGTGATGACTGCCTTTATATGGGGATATCAACCTATAACAGTCTAAATATGTATTGTGACTTCCGCATCCAAGATACATCAAAAATGATTGAAGCGATGACTCTGAACCAACATATTGAAGTCCGCCGCTATCCGACACTAGAAGTTACCGTGGATGGCCAAAGTACATTCCCATGCTTGAATGAATTCAGCATCCGATCTGCTATTATCAAAACGCTTGTAATCGATGTGTTTATTGACCAGCTTCATCTAGAAACCTTTCGAGGCGACGGATTGATTGTTGCCACTCCGACCGGAAGTACCGCCTATAATAAATCGGTTAACGGTTCCATTGTCGATCCGTTATTATCCTGTATGCAGGTAAGCGAGGTAGCCTCAGTCAATACAAATCGTTACCGGACACTTGGTGCTTCCTTTATTGTCGGAAGCGAACGCACGCTTAACCTCAAGGTGATATCAGAAGGCAATGACCATCCAACAATGGGAATGGACAATGAGGCCTTGAGCATCCGTCATGTCGAAAACATCCAAATTAAGATAAGGGATAAAAAAATCAAAACCCTAAAATTAAAAGACAACTCCTTTTGGGATAAAGTCAAACGGACCTTCTTATAATAAACAACCCTTATCCTCTAGGATAAGGGTTAGTAAACTTACAGTTTTTATTTAATTTTGAAGCTTTATTTTATTAGTCGAGAAAAGCTTTGTTTTTGAAAGAGAGTAAATGGTTAAGGCTGACCAAATAAAAATAAAGGAAACAAGTTGAACGGATGAGAAATGCTCATGATAAACAAATACACCAAGAATTAAGGTTAAAGTTGGTGAAATATACTGCAGAAAGCCTAGCAGGGAGAGCGGTATTTTTTGCGCTCCCTTTGCAAAATAAAGCAGTGGGATAGCCGTTGCCGCACCGGCACCCATCAACAGCAAATCTATACCTGCACTCTCTGTTAAAAAAGAATTTTCTCCCTTTATAAAAAGGTAAATCATATAGATTGCAGCGACAGGCGCGACTACAAGTGTTTCTAAGGTCAAACCGACAGTTGATTCCACATTGATCATTTTCTTTGCTAGCCCGTACAAACCAAAGGTTAGGGCTAAAGTAACTGCAATCCAAGGAAATTTACCATGGGAGACGGTGATAATCAATACCCCGACAAACGCCAAACCAAAGGAAGCATACTGGTAACCTGATAATTTCTCTTTAAGGACTATCATCCCCAATAATATGCTTATGAGAGGATTAATATAGTAGCCAAGACTTGCTTCAATCATGTGGCCGCTATTAACGGCCCAAATATAGGTAAACCAATTAACGCTAATCAATAGTGAGGCAATGGTCAGTGCATACATTTGTTTTTTATTATTGGCAAAGCCTTTTAACGTATGGACAAATAACCCCCATTTCTTCGTAAAGAACAGGATAATTAGCATAAAAATAAACGACCAAAAAATTCGGCTTGCGAGAATTTCCTTTGCATTTACACTGCTTAAAAACTTCCAATAAATCGGCAATAATCCCCAAAGAAAATAGGAAAACCCGGCATGGAATGCGCCCAACTTCATTTCTGTCTTATTCATATTGTCCTTCTGATCCCCTATTCTTCTAGTTTCGAAATACTCCTTATTATAACGCGAAACAGTACAAATGGGAGACCCATTTGTACTGCAGGGCACAAATACCATTTTTTCGAACTATTTTCCTAAGGAAATTATTCCGTTTCTCCTTATATTTACCAGAATGTAAATAGGCAGACGAATTTACCGTCTGCCTCCATTAAATTTACATTTGTTTCATTGATTGCATTTCCTTTTGCCGAAGTTCAATCCTCCTGATTTTTCCGGAAGTCGTCTTTGGAAGATCGGTCACAAACTCTATTTTCCGTGGATATTTATAGGGAGCCGTAAATGTTTTTACATGCTCCTGCAGTGTCTTTATTAAATCTGGCTTGGCTTCATCTACACTATCCTGTAGAACAACAAATGCTTTTACAATAAAGCCGCGAATTTCATCCGGACTCGCGACAACTGCACATTCTTTGACATATGGGTGTTTGACAAGGGCATCCTCTACCTCAAAGGGACCAATGGTATAGCCTGAACTGATGATGATATCATCCCCCCGGCCTTCAAACCAGAAGTATCCTTCCTCGTCCTTTTTGGCTTTATCCCCGGTAACATAATAATCGCCTCGAAATTGCATCGCTGTTCTTTCCGTGTCTTTATAATAAGTTTTAAATAAGGCTGGTGTATCAATATGAACAGCGATATCCCCTACTTCGCCAACAGAACAGATTTCACCTTCATCATTAATAATCTCCACCCTATTGCCAGGTGTCGGCTTTCCCATTGATCCTGGCTTTAATTCCATTCCTTTGGTCACCCCTACGAGCAGTGTGTTTTCGGTCTGACCATAGCCATCACGTACGTCAATATCAAAATAGTTTCTAAAGGTATCAATAACCTCGCGATTTAACGGTTCCCCAGCAGATACAGCACTATGGAGGTGTGGCAAATGATATTCAGCCAAATTATCTACTTTAGCCATCAAACGATATTCTGTTGGCGTACAGCAAAGAACGTTAACGTCATATTTCTCGAGAAGGCTCAAATATTTTTTCGGTTCAAATTGACCATGGTAAACAAGGCCCGTTCCTCCGGAGCCAAGAACCGATAAGAAAGGACTCCATATCCACTTTTGCCAGCCAGGGCCCGCTGTAGCCCATACCGTATCTCCCGCTTCAATACACAGCCATTTAGGTGCTGCCGTTTTTAAATGGGCAAAGGCCCAGCCATGTGTATGAACCACACCTTTTGGATTTCCCGTTGTTCCTGATGTATAGGATAAAAAGGCCATTTCATCTCTCAAGGTATCAGAGAGCGCAAACTCATGACTGGCCTTTTTCATTTTAGCATCCAACTGAAGCCAGCCCTCCACCTCTGCTCCTAGAGTAAACTTTATGAGGGGTTGGGTCTCTTTAATTTGCTCAAATTGATCAGCATACGGATAATAACTAATAACTGCCTTTACATCTCCGTGTATGATACGATACTGCAAATCTTTTTCCTTTAACATTTCTGAACTTGGGATGACAATCATTCCGGCTTTTAAGGCGGCCAAATAGACAATATATGCTTCAATTAAACGAGGGACCATCACAAGAACAACATCGCCCTTCTTTAGACCATGCTGTGTAAGTACATTTCCTGCTTGATTTACTTGTTTCATTAACTGCACATATGTAAGCTGTTTTGTTTCGCCATGCTCATTTTCCCACTTTAATGCCACTCTTTGCGGGTCTCTCGCAAAACGCTCCATCTCAGAAACTAAGTTATACTTTTCCGGCGCGATTAAATCTTCTCTTTTCATCATTTCTCCCCCTTATAGTTAAACTAAAGCAACAGAAATTAATTAAAAAATCAGAAATTTTTATTTACTATTAGTACCTGATACCAATTATAAACCTTTTGTACTAAAACGGAAACAAAAAAGAGAGTGGGAGGAAATCCTCCGCACTCTCTGTAGCCATTGTATTCAATTGTAATTAACGAGAAAATCCGCCGCCTAATTGTTGTTCAGCCATAGAAACTAGACGCTTAGTGATTTCACCACCAACAGAACCGTTAGCTCGTGAAGTAGTGTCAGCACCAAGGTTTACTCCAAATTCTTGAGCAATTTCATATTTCATTTGGTCAAGAGCTTGTTCAACACCAGGAACTAATAAATTGTTTGAGTTGTTGCTTGCCATGTGATATCACCTCCTTGTGAGTATAGAATGTGTAGAACCTATTAGGTTCATTCTATAATCCAGTTGGTAAATGTTCACAAAAAGTTCAAATTTTGTTTCCTAAAATAAGGAATGAAATTTAGAAATTTGGTCCAGTGGCTTTACGAGCAAGGTTTCCGCCTCTTGGGCAGCCTCTTGAATCAAGGACTCAAAATCAAAAAAGCTTTCATAATATAGAACCTTTTCTCTTTTCGGCTTTGTTTTGGGAGAAGCAGGAACAAAGATGGTACAACAATCTTCAAAGGGACGATTCGAAATCTCTAATGTATCGATTTCATTGGCAATTTTGATTATATCGGTTTTATCCATCGTAATCAATGGACGTAAGATTGGTGTATTCGTCACTTCATTGATCGCATACATGCTTTCTAACGTCTGACTGGCTACCTGTCCAATACTTTCTCCCGTAATGATGGCAAGTCCTCCTTGCTTTTTACGGATTTCATCTGTTATCCGGAGCATCATCCTTCTTGTGGTAGTCATCGTATAATTCTCGGGGATTTGTTCACGAATCGCCTGCTGGATATCGGTAAAGTGAACGATATGAAGTACTATTGGCCCATAATGCCCGGCTAATTTTCTAGTCAAATCAATTACTTTTTCTTTTGAGCGTTCACTTGTAAAAGGAGGACTAAAAAAATGGACAGCTTCCATTTCTACTCCGCGTTTCATTGCCATGTAGCCTGCAACAGGACTGTCAATCCCCCCTGAAAGCATGAGCATTGCTTTTCCACTTGAATTGACAGGAAGACCTCCAGCCCCCTGGATGGTTTCACAGGATAAGTAAAGGGCCTCTATTCTAACCTCTATTCGTACATTAATATCCGGGTTCTTTACGTCCACTTTGAGTTCAGGTATATGTTCCACTAAGTAACCGCCAACCAAGCGATTGATTCCATCCGTATCTAACTCAAACGACTTATCCGATCGTTTTGGAGTTATTTTGAAGGATTGCCCTTCTTTGAAAGTGGAACGGACTAATTCCAACGAAGCCTTTTTTAATTTCTCCAAATCCCTTTCGACCTTAATCGCGGGACTAAAGGATTGGATTCCAAAAATCAACTTTAGTTTTCCGATAATTTCCTTCCCATTTTCACCATTCAATAATACATACATACGGTCGCGGCTTGCTTCAATTTTAATGTTTGAATAGGAAGCAAGAGCATCTTTAACACTTTTTCTAAGTTTATCAACAAACTTATGACGATTTCTGCCTTTTGTCGAGATTTCGCCATAGCGGATAAGTATACGATCATATTTCATTTAATTCATTACCTTTCGTAGGTGGTTGGCAGCTTTTTTCATTAATGCAATTGCCATTCTTGCCTCTTCTTCTGTATTATCGAACGACAGACTGATTCTGATAGCACTTTCAGCTATATATTCCGGAACCCCCATAGCGAGCAGTGTCTTACTAGGAGACTTCTTTTTAGAAGAACAGGCACTTGTCGTCGAAACGAAGACTCCCTCGGCTTCAAGCGCATGGATAAAAACTTCCGATTTCATCCCAATTAGGGAAAAGTTTAAAATATGCGGTGCAGAACCCTCTATCGGTGTGTGGATTATACAATCCTCAATTTCATTTAATCCCGCTCTTAGGATCTTCTGAATTCTCTTCATTTTTTCTATCCCTGTTTCACTTTTATCCATTGTCATTCTCAATGCCTTTGCCATTGCCACTGCACCCGCTACATTTTCCGTTCCGCTGCGCATCATCCGTTCTTGATTTCCACCAGAAAATAAAGGTGCCAGCCTTGCGCCTTCACGTATAAAAAGGACTCCTGACCCTTTTAATGCATGAAATTTATGACCAGAAAACGAACAGAGATTTACTCTGTTTTCATATAAGGACAGTGGAACTTTCGCGATTCCCTGAACAGTATCCACATGAAATAAAATGCCTGGATATTTTTTTAGCACTTCACTAATTTCCTTAATCGGCTGAATTGTACCTACCTCGTTATTTACCTGCATAATAGAAATTAATAGTGTATCTTTACGGATAGCCTGCTCGACATCTGATGCCCGAACTCTCCCATTTTCATCAACAGGCAGTAAAGTGATTTCAAACCCCTCAAGCTCTAACTGTTCCATTGCCGCTAGGACAGAGGCATGCTCAATAGTAGATGTAATAAGGTGGCCCCCTTTTTTGCGGCTTAGAAGGGCTGCCCCCTTTATCGCGATATTATTACTCTCCGTACCACCAGAGGTGAAATAAATCTCAGTGGGCTTCACCTTCAAAAGTTTAGCTGCCTGTTCCCTTGCCTGAAATAACAGCTTCTCAGCCTCTCCCCCTAGACTATGCAGAGAGGATGGATTCCCAAAATATTCATTTGAGACGGTCACAAAGGAATCAACAACTTCTTTATAAGGTTTAGTGGTTGCACTATTATCAAAATAAATCACTTTCAGCCCTCCCCACGATACTTTTCACCAAAATAAAATCTTAACACATATGCCATGATTTGAAAAATGCTAAAAAGCAAAAAAACGATTCAACCCGTCGGTTGAATCGTTTTTTTATCCTATACTTCAATAGTTGCTTTAATCTTTTTAAGAGCTTCCGGATCGATTCCTTCGAGCGATACTGCCACCTGCTCCAACGCCTCTTGATAATCGTATTGTCTAAAGGCTGCTTCTGCATCTGCCAATCCCTTTGCAATAGCGGGAAATTGACGGCGGTAGCGATTCCCATACTGGATGGCCTTTTCTGCCAATGTGACATTCTCAATCAATTCATAAGTTGTATTCACGAGTTTTTCTACTGTTAAGACAGCTACTTCCAAGTATTGATTAAGCGCACCAATATTTAACGGTTTTTCATCTAATTGATAGCGAACATTTTGAATGCTTTCGTTCGTATCTTCAAAAAGATAATGATAATCTGCCGGTACACCTGGGACATTATTTTTCTTGACTAGGCGTACAGCCTCGCCCACCCTCTTAGTGAGTTCCATAACCTTATCCCTTGCCTCCAGTTCATCTTTCCTAAGCGCCTGAAGTTTAATGGCAAATGCTTGCTGTCCCTCCCGAATGTTATTCAATTGGTCTTTTATCGCTGTTAGTTCATCACTAAGTGCCGTTTGTGCGGTTCCATTCAGCTTCAATTTTTCAACCAAAATTTCATAGTGTTTATAAATGGACGAAAGTTCTTTTTCAAGCTGCCTCTGTGTTTCAAAGTCACTTTCAGATAGTTGATAACTGTGCTGAACCTGCAAAAGCTCATTAGACAGGATTTTATTTTCCTTTTGTGCAGCAGCCAATAGTTCAAATGCCGCCTTTTCATTCTTTATCACAAAGTGCTTGGCATGCACTTCTTTCTCCAATAAGTCAAATAGGATATCGATTCGATCCTTCACTTCTTTTATACCTTCTTCAGCCTTGTCAATTTCAATGGTTTTGATCAAAGCGAGATTTTCAGCGAGTTTTTCTTCCAAGCATGTAATTTCTTTCACTACATTAATATGATCCAAATAATAAGCCTGGTCCGTCATTTCTCGGTGACCTTCTAAACAATCGGAAAGCTGATTAGGGAGAAGTGTTTGACATTCGATTAATAGTTGTGGAATCAAGTCCATATGTCGTTTAATCGTATCAAGCTCTCTATGGGTTAGCAGAACTAGTTCACGGGCTTCGAGGTAATTCCCGAGATTTGTTTTCTCATCAAAAACCTGAAATTTTTGTGCCACAACATTCAGCTGGCCTTCTAGATGTTTTTCCGCATTGCCAAAACTGTGGCGATGGGCCAGAAGCACCTTCTTAGCCTCTCTGTATAAATCCTTTAATTCTTCGATTTCTACCCTGTTTTTTTCCTCGCTGCCTACAAGCTCATGTAACTCTTCTACGATTTTCTTAATCTCGTCTTCAGTTTCGGTTAATTTATGATGTATGGCTTTTTGCACTTCTTTCGCTTTTTTAAATCTGTACCGGTCTATGTACTCTTCAGCATCAAAAAGCATTTCTTCTAAGTCAGGAAGCTTAACTGTGACCACATCATCCCATTGATTGCGCCAGCGTTCAAAAAGTTCTTCTGTTTGGCCAGTCATATTTAACTGTTTTACTTTTGACATTTCATCTAGTATTGGTCGATTCATCAGGTCGATTTTCCATGATTCCAATCGGTCCATTTCCCTAAAGTATTTCTTCTTTATAACATATCCCAATACAAATAAGGCTAGTAATAGGATGAAAAATCCAATGAAATATTTCACATGTAAGCCCCCTATTTCAAAAAGCATTGATTCATAAATGTGCGTCCATCTATATAAAAAATAGCAATATGTCCATTCAATGCTTTTATGATACCATGTAAACGACATTTTTTGACTAGTATTTTCAATTTTTTTGTAAAATAAAAAAAATAGCGAGTGTCCGCTATTTATTTACTGCACCCTTTGTTAGGGGTTCATCTAAACATAAGGTTTTATCAATCCACAAATAAATATCTTTTAAATACTTTTGCTCAAAGAAAGGCTCATTAGTAAAAATATACAAGACTTCTCTTATATATTGCATATTCATAAAGGGCATCATTAACAAGCTTTTAAGCTGGATGATTAAATAGGGGATGGAATGTGGCCGGAATTCATGCCATTCAAAGCCTCTTTCAAAAATCTTCTGGAAATAATATTTTTCTTTTAATGAATAGGTTGACATGATTTCCCTCACCACCTGAGAATCCATGGACATTTCCCGGTAGACAAAACTAGCAAGCCGATTATTCTCACATTGGTAATGAAGCAAATCAGCTACAATACGCCTTAAACACTCTTTTGCACCTCGATCAATGGAGAGATATGCTTCTTCAATCCGGCTCATATACTGTTCAAAAAAATGCATAAAGCAATATTCCAGCAGACCTGGTTTATTGTTAAAATGGTAGGCGATCGTTGCTGTATTCACTTTAGCTAAATTGGCAATATCCCTAATTGACGTTCCTGAGTATCCATTTGAATGAAACAATGATATAGCGGCCTCTGCAATTGCTTCTTTTGCATTTTTTTTCATGCATTCTCCCCCCAAAGATATCCCTAACATTAATATTCTTTGTTGCACGATGGTTTCCTTCATTAAAATATCGACAAAGTATCCTCTTTTTCTCTTAAATTTGATAAAATACTTATAAATCATAAGAGAAAAAGGTGAAATAACTTGTTTAACGTCGAAATGTACACCGGAACTCGTGAAGAAAATTATGAACTCGTAAAAAAACAATTAGAGGCACTTATCCATGACGAGACAAACCAAGTGGCTAATCTAAGCAATGCTTCTGCACTATTAAATCAATTTCTTGATCGTGTAAACTGGGTAGGATTTTATTTAGTAGATACGAACGGAGAACTCGTATTAGGGCCATTTCAAGGCCTGCCTGCCTGTATCCGCATTCCCATTGGCAGAGGCGTATGCGGTACTGCTGCATTGAAAAAGGAGACCATTCTTGTCGAAGATGTCTTTCAATTTCCAGGCCATATTGCCTGCGACGCGGCATCGCAATCAGAAATTGTCATTCCACTTTTACGAGGTGACCAATTAATTGGTGTGTTAGATATCGATTCTCCTGAAAAAAATCGTTTTGACCAATTGGACCAACAAAAGTTGGAAGAATTTACAGCCTTATTAATGGAACATATATAAGGAACACATCCACAAAAGTTTTCTTTCTGTGATGTTATCTCTTTTGTAATGCCTGTTCTAACCCGTCTTAAGATCCACTCATACTGTTTTGTTTCCAAGGGATTTTAAAATTATACTTGACTATTGATGAATAAAAATTATATAATACTCCTTGTGTAAAATATTGCAGCCTATAGAAACAGCTTTAATTGTTTCATTTTGTTCCTCACAAGGATTTATATCTTGTGATGGTGCATCTTGTAACCCTCCGCTGCTAGGGCGAAGGTGCATGAAAATAAAATGACTTTCATTGACGTTTCATAAATGGTTTTTATTTTACCAAAATAAAAACTCGAAGGAGGAGTCATTCATGGCTCGTTATACCGGCCCAAGCTGGAAATTATCCCGCCGTCTTGGAATTTCTCTAAGCGGTACAGGTAAAGAATTAGAAAAGCGTCCTTACGCTCCTGGACAACATGGTCCAAACCAACGTAAAAAGCTATCCGAATACGGATTGCAATTACAAGAAAAGCAAAAGCTTCGCCATATGTATGGAGTAACTGAGCGTCAATTCCGTACTTTATTTGACAAAGCTGGTAAGCTATCTGGTATCCACGGTGAAAACTTCATGGTTCTTCTTGAATCACGTCTTGATAACGTAGTATACCGTTTAGGCTTAGCGCGTACTCGTCGTGCAGCTCGTCAGTTAGTAAACCACGGTCACATTTTAGTAAATGGTTCACGCGTTGATATCCCATCATACCGTGTAACAGCTGGTCAAACAATCAGCGTTCGTGAAAAGTCACGCAACCTTGATGTTGTGAAAGAAGCAGTCGAAGTAACCAACTTCGTACCAGACTTCTTAGCTTTCGATGCAGACAAATTAGAAGGTACTTTCACTCGCTTACCAGAGCGTTCTGAATTACCTGCTGAAATTAACGAAGCACTTATCGTCGAGTTCTACTCACGTTAATGTTCAAAAAAACCACGTCCCTATAGGAACGTGGTTTTTTCTATCTTTTATTAATCCATTTAACGGATAGCCAATAGACCACACTGAGAACAATATATATAAGAACCACTAGTGCCCCGTAGAATAACCTTTCACGTAATACTCCATCTGCTAATAGAACTGGGCCAAGGCCCAAAAAGGTAACAAGTGCAATGAGAAGGATAAAGACTGTGTGCAATATGATTTTCACTCTACTCCACCCCACTTTTTCTACTATATATAATAGACGATGGGTTTACATAAGTTGTTACGATTATTTTCCCATACTAAAAGGACTTTGGAGAGCCAAAGTCCTTTTAGTATTAATAATTGATTAAGGTGTACTTCTTTTTGCCACGTCTAATTATCGTAAACTGTCCTTCGATTCGGTCACTCTTTTGCAGCATATAGTTGTTATCGGTTATTTTCTCACCATTTATGGAGATAGCACCGTTAGAAATGTCCTCTCGAGCCTGACGCTTTGAAGGAGAAATGTTAGCTGCCACAAGTAAGTCGACAAGATTCCCTTCTTCCTCACTAGCTTGAAAAGAAGGTACCTCTTTAAAGCCCTGCTTAATTTCACCAGCTGTAAGATTTTTTACATCTCCGCTAAATAAGGCTTCCGAAATTTTAATGGCCTGTTGTAATGCTTCCTGCCCATGGATCAATCGCGTCATTTCCTCTGCTAAGGCTTTTTGTGCCTTGCGGAGATGCGGTTCCTCTTGAACACTATGTTCCAATTGTTCAATCTCTTCACGTGAAAGGAAAGTAAAATATTTCAAATATTTCACCACATCGGCATCTGCAGCATTAATCCAGAACTGATAGAACTCATATGGAGTTGTCTTTTCTGGGTCTAACCAGACAGCACCGCCCTCCGTCTTACCAAATTTGGTGCCATCTGCTTTGGTCACAAGTGGAATGGTTAAGCCATAGGCCTTAGATTCTTCCGTATGCATTTTACGGATTAATTCAAGACCAGAGGTAATGTTCCCCCACTGATCACTTCCGCCAATCTGTAATTTACAATTATAATGATCGTATAGATTATTAAAATCCATTGCCTGTAAGATGGTGTAAGTAAATTCAGTAAAAGAAATCCCGGTCTCAAGGCGTGAGGCAATGGTATCCTTTGCTAGCAGGTAATTAACGCCAATATGCTTGCCGATATCCCGTAAGAACGTCACAATATCCATTGATCCGGCCCAATCATAGTTATTCACCATAACAGCACCGTTCTTACCTTCAAAATCAAAAAACGCAGCAAGTTGTTTTCTAATACCTGCAACATTTTCCTGAACTGTTTCAAGCGTTAATAATTTACGTTCCTCGCTCTTACCACTTGGATCCCCGATTAATCCTGTAGCACCGCCAACCAAAACAATGGGACGATGACCATGCTGCTGGAATCTTCTAAGTGTTAAAAACGGAACTAAGTGGCCAATATGCATGCTATCAGCAGTAGGGTCTACCCCGCAATATAGCGAAATGCTTTCCTTATTCAATAAATCCTTTAAACCCACTTCATCAGTTTGCTGATATATAATGCCCCTCCATGCTAAATCCTCTAATAATTCCATTCCAATTCCTCCCTATTAAAAAAATGGCCTTTAACACAACAAAAAAATAAAACGCCCCTGCAAAAATGCAGGGACGTAAATTTACGCGGTACCACCCAGCTTGAGGAATACTCCTCCAACTCAAAAAATGTAACGGTTTTGTCCGTTCTCTGCTACTACAATAGGTTCACAGAAAAAGCTCAAGGACGTAATTCATTCTTCTATATGTGCCAGCTTACACCACCGCTGGCTCTCTACAAACAGGGATAGAAGAACTACAGTTGATTCCCTTCACAGCTTATTGATATAAAATTCACTATAGCTTTTTTTATCATATTTCCAGCTGTCTGTCAAACATTCACTGGAAATTTCAGAAAATGTAGAAGGTTGTCAGTTTTTACCCCCTCTATATGCTATAATATATGAGATTTTATAATGAGGTGATGCCCTGAATGAATGAAAAAGTGCATGCTTGGATGGATAAAGTAAAATCCATACTTCACTTGTTTACCCATAAAAAGACGGTAAAAAGTGCACGAATAACCTATCAAGTTGTTTGGAATCTATTTCTCCTTGTTCTGACAGTGGTTATATTGGGTGGAGCATTTGCAACAGGGGTTGGTGCAGGCTACTTTGCCTCACTTGTGAAGGATGAACCCGTCCGCTCTTATAACAGTATGAAAAAGGACATTTATAATTACACCGAAACCTCCGATTTGTATTTTGCAAACGATGTCTATCTTGGCAGGCTTAGGTCCGACCTGGTAAGAGACGAGGTAAAGCTGGATCAGGTTTCAAAATATTTAACGGATGCCGTGATAGCGACTGAAGACGAATACTTTTACCAGCATAAAGGAGTGGTTCCGAAAGCAGTTTTTCGAGCCCTTTTTCAAGAAGTAACAAATTCCGCTGTTCAATCAGGTGGAAGTACCTTAACACAGCAATTAATAAAAAATCAAATCCTTACCAATGAGGTGTCATTCCAGCGAAAAGCGAATGAAATACTCCTTGCACTTCGGATTGAGAAATTTTTCGATAAAAAGGAAATCCTTGAGGCTTATCTGAATGTTGCCACATTGGGGAGGAATTCTTCTGGTCAAAATATTGCCGGGGTTCAAGCAGCGGCAAAGGGCATCTTCGGTAAAAATGCCAGTGAATTATCGCTGCCAGAAGCAGCTTTCATTGCCGGATTGCCACAAAGTCCTTTTGGGTATACGCCATTTACAAGGGATGCTACCGTAAAGAACAACTTAGAACCAGGACTCACAAGGATGAAAACTGTTTTAAAAAGAATGTATGATGGCGGCTACATCAACCAAAAGCAATATGCGGAAGCTTCTTCATACGACATCACAAAAGAGTTTATACCGCCTGTAGCAAACCCGCTAGAAAAATATCCATCACTTACATTCGAAATTGAAGAACGTGCCATTGAAGTCCTTACCACGGTATTAGCAAAGAAAGATGGCTTCACAGAAAAGGATTTACAAAATGATGATAATTTATATTTTAAATATAAAACATTAGCAAACCATGATTTACATCAAAATGGCTATCAAATCCATACCACAATTAACAAAGATATCTACGATGTCATGCAAGTGGTCAAGGATAATTATAAAAATTACGGACCGGATAAAGCCGAGATAAAGGAAGATCCAGAAACTAAGGAAAAAATCAAAGTAATGGAGCCCGTCGAGGTTGGTGCAGAACTAATTGAAAATAAGACGGGGAAAATTATCAGTTTTGTTGCCGGTCGAGATTACGATAAACAAAAGCTTAATCATGCAACAAGTGCTTATCGCTCTAATGCTTCTACGATGAAACCACTTCTAGTTTATGGTCCGGCGATTGAGTTAGGGAAGGTATCCCCAGGAACGCCGCTACCAAACGTAGCGCTGAATTTTATTCCTGGCAGAAGTAAGCCATGGCCGCAAAACTATGACTATCGCTATAGTGGGTTAGTCTCAGCACGTTATGCGCTTGCAAAATCATATAACGTTCCTGCAGTTAAATTATACAAAGATATTGTGAATCAACGGCCAGCCAAGTATTTAGAAAAGATGGGATTTACTTCTCTTTTACCAGATGACTATACAAACCTTTCAACTGCAATTGGATCACTTGGAAAGGGTGTAACCATTGAAGAGAATACCAATGCATTTAGTACCTTTGCAAACAATGGTAAATTCATTGACGCTTATCTGATTGATAAAATAGTTGATAAAAATGGCAAAGTCATTTATCAGCACGAAGTGAAGCCGGTAACGGTGTTTAAACCGCAAACAGCTTACTTAACACTTGATATGATGCGTGACGTTGTTAAAATGGGGACTGCATCTGGGGTAAATAGTAGATTGAACTTCAGAGCGGATTGGGCCGGGAAAACAGGAACAGGTAATGAATTTACGGATTCCTGGTTTGTTGCAACCAATCCCAATGTTACCTTTGGCATTTGGACAGGGTATGACACGCCTAAATCATTGCAGTCCGGCGGGATGTCCTACAGTCAGCGGACCAATAATCTTTGGGCAGAACTAATGAATGCAGCCTATAAAGTGAAGCCTGATTTAGTTGCACCAAAAGAGACGTTCAACATGCCAGACGGAATTGTGAAACGCTCTTACTGTGCTGTTTCCGGTCTACTTCCATCTGCTGCCTGCTATAAAGCAGGATTAGTTGAAAGTGACTACTTCAATGTGAAGAGTGTTCCAACAAAAGTAGATGATAGTTTGGTCGAGGGGAAATTTGTTACCATTGGAGATAAAAAATATCTTGCTTTGGATTCCACTCCTGATGAGTTTGCCCAGTTTGGTTTGATACTCAATCCTGACTTTATTACCCGAATGGTAGGGAATAATTTCAAAAATTATAATCAACTTATTCCACAAAAGGACCGTTGGGGTAAAATTCTTGTTCCTACCGCTAAAATGGTCGATAATGGAAAAAGTCCTGGTGGGGTGAACGTATCCGTATCTGGAAACACATTAACGTGGTCACCTTCCTCGGATAATGATGTTGTCGGTTATCGTGTTTATCAGGGAGGCTTGCTCTCATCGAGGGTGGCAAGCATACGCAGTGGTTCAGCTCTTTCTTTTGCGGCAGACAGTGGTACTTTTTTCGTAACCGCCGTTGACATCGCTGGAATTGAATCTCCTCCATCAAACATGGTCGAAATAGGTGCTGCACCTCCTCCACCACCTGCACCACCTGCACCACCTGGAACACCAGAAACACCCGAAATCATAAATCCATAAGAAAAGCGCAAGCGTCTTGGTCAGCCCCCTAGGGTCTAAACGCTTGCGCTGGACATTTTTCAAAGATGCAACTTATACTTTCTTATTGCGTAAAAAAATCCCGCACTGAAAATTTCAGTGCGGGATTTTTTTAATCCTCCATCGTTGATAAATCACCAGTTGGCAGGTTGAGTTCCCATGCTTTTAAGACACGTCTCATAATTTTACCGCTTCTGGTCTTCGGCAATTTGTCCCGGAAGTCAATTTCCCTTGGGGCCGCGTGGGCTGCAAGACCCTGTTTCACAAATTGTCTAATGTCTTCTTTCAGTTCATCAGAAGCTTCATAGCCATCCCGGAGTGCTACGAAGGCTTTAATAATCTCACCGCGGACTGGATCAGGCTTTCCAATTACTCC
>Ga0308176_10000983_pt1 | contig 17909 bp, 17 predicted proteins | sample PhyCR2_3_FD_203890 | JGI IMG/M metagenome (GOLD analysis project Ga0308176, IMG submission 203890) | Soil microbial communities from UC Gill Tract Community Farm, Albany, California, United States - DLSLS.C.R2 | ecosystem: Environmental > Terrestrial > Soil > Agricultural land | place: USA...
GAGGCGATCGACGAGCTCTCGCAGTCGCAGCTGATGCGCAAGGCGCTCGGCCCGCACATCTTCGACCGCTACGTCGAGCTGAAGCGGAAGGAGTGGGACGAGTACCGCGTCCAGCTGACCGACTGGGAGATGAAGAAGTACCTCGCAGTCCTGTAGAACGGCTCGCACGCTTGTATCGCGCCCTCTCCGGGTGTTGAATCGAAGGCGGTCAACAAAGGGGAGGGCGCGATGCGCGTTGAAGGCTCTGTCACAGCGATCTCGTGGATTCCGTCGGAAGCGATCGATGGACTGCCGAAACTGCCGTTCGAGCTCGGCGTCGGCCATTACGACGAGCCGCCGCCCGATCGGCTCGAACAGGGCGACCTGGGGCGGCTACGCGACGCCGACCGCTTCCGCGAGGCGAACCTGCTCGAGGCGTGGATCGAGGTCGAAGACGGGGTAATCGTCGCCGCCTCCTACCGCGGCGGGGGGCTCGTCGGGTCGACGACGTTCCGGCTGGGTCCGAAGGCGATCGTCGTCCCGGGCGTCGCGTTCGAGGTGCTGCGCACCGAACCGGAGATCTCCGGCGATCGCGTCAGATTCGTCCAGACGGTGGGCGGGCGGGCAGGCTTCCCGGCACCGCGCCTGGTCAAGGGCGGCCCGATGTTCCGCATCCAGTCGGCGACGGCATGGACGACGCTCGCGCTGACCCTGTACACCGACGGTCGCGTCGAGCACGAGGTCGTCGGCGCGAGTCCGTTCCCCCGCCACTGGATCTACGACAACGACGGCGTCCTCGCTCAGAAGAGCGGCACCGTCGACTTCAAGACGTGGTATCGCGAGTCGCACGGCGACAACACGCCGTGGGGCGACGCAGATTCGCCGACCGTCGTCGCGGCGGCGGAAACCGCGCTCGAACGGGACTTGTCGCGCAATGTTCTCGCCGGCTACGACAAGCTCAAGCGGCGCAAGCTCGCCGAGGGCGAGACGCTCGTGGAGCAGGGGACCGAGGGAACCGACCTGTATCTCCTGCTGGACGGCGTGCTCGGAGTCGAGGTCGACGGCCAGTCCGTGGCCGAGATGGGCCCCGGCACGATGCTGGGCGAGCGCGCGGGACTCGAGAGCGGGACCCGCACCGCGACCCTGCGGGCGGTCACGTCCTGCCGCGTCGCGGTGATCCCGGCGGAGCTCATCGGCGAACGCGAGCTGGCGACGCTCGCAGCCGACCGGCACCGCGAGGACTGAACCGGCTCCGGCGGACCTAGGAAGCGCGGCGGGCGGGCTCGATCCGCCCGCCGCGGCGGACTCGCTGCTTGCCCTTGCCCTCTTCGCCCTCGGCATCACGGGCCTCTTCTTCGTCCCGCCGTAGAGAAGCCGACGGCACCTCGCTCCTACGATAGGCGTGTGGAGACGACCGATCGCCACCTGCGGCTGCTGACGGAGACGATCGCCGCCGTCAACTCCACGCTCGACCTCGAGGAGCTGCTGCATCTCGTGGCCAACGAGGTCGCCGCAGCGCTGGAGGCCGACGCCTGCTTCGTCTACCTCTACGACGACGCAGCGGGCGAGCTCATCCTGCGCGCGACGCGCGGGACACCGCTCGACGAGATGACGAGCCGCCCGCGCATGCGGCCGGGAGAGGGGATCACGGGCACCGCGGCTGCGGAGCTCCGTCCCGTCGCGATCGCCGCGAACGCCGACCTCGACCCGCGCTGGAAGGAGTTCCCGAACCTGCCGGAGTCGGAGTACGAGTCGATCCTCGCCGTCCCGATCCTCGCGCGCGACCAGCTGGCGGGTGCGCTCAACGTCCGCACCCGCGAGCCGCGCGAGTTCCGGCCGGACGAGATCGAGCTGCTGCAGGCGATCGCGAGCCAGGTCGCCCAGTCGATCGTGCACGCGCAGCTCTATGCCGAGGCGCAGCGGCGGGTGGCCGAGCTCGAGGCGCTCTCTCGCATCTCCGAGGCCGTCTCGGAGTCCCTCTACCTCGAGGAGTCGCTCGAGGCCATCGTCAAGACGACGATGGGCGCGGTGCAGGCGACCGGCGCCGCGCTCGTGCTGGAGGACGGCCGGATCGCGTGGCCCGAAGGCCAGCCGGGCGCCTACGCCGTCCGGACACCGCTGCGCTGGAAGCGGCGCGAGATCGGCGAGCTCGTCGCCGACCGCGACAGACCGTTCACCGACGAGGAGCGGGCGCTGCTCGAGGCAATCGCCCACCACGCTGCCGTCGCGCTCGAGCACGGCCGCGCCGTCATGCGTGGCGTCCTCGCCCAGGAGATCCACCACCGGGTCAAGAACAACCTGCAGACCGTCGCCTCGCTCCTGCGCCTGCAGGCGCACGCGGAGGGCGTCGATCCGCGCGAGGCGCTCGAGCATTCGGTCAACCGGATCCTCGCCATCGCCGCTGTGCACGAGTCGCTCACCGAGCACCGCGAGGAGGACGTCGACCTCGCCGAGCTGATCGACCGCCTCCGCGCGATGCTCGTGCAGGGTCTCGGCGCCGGCCGCGACGTGCAGGCACGGCTCGAGCCGGTGTCGCTCGCAGGCACCCGCGCGACCGCGCTCGCGCTCGTCTTCTCCGAGCTCCTGCAGAACGCGCTCGAGCACGGCGCCGGCACGGTGCGGATCGAGCTCGCGCGCCGTGACGGTGACGTCGTCCTTGCGATCGACGACGAGGGAGCCGGCGCCGACGGCGCGCCGAGTGGCACGGGGCTGTCGATCGTGCGCGCGCTCGTCGCCGACGAGCTGCAGGGCAGCTTCGCCTCGACAGGCGCGCGCACCGAGGTGGTGTTCCCGGCGTGAGGACGCAGGAGGTCCTCATCGTCGTGCGGCGCGGAGAAGACTTCCTCGTCGTCCACCGCTCGCCGAAGAACGACGCGTACTGGCATCAGATCGCGGGCGGCGTCGAGGACGGCGAGACGTTCGCCGAGGCCGCGGTGCGCGAGCTGTGGGAGGAGACCGGTCTCGAGGCCGCCGTCCAGCCGCTCGACGCCCCGTTCCACTACGAGAGCGTCCACGTCGAGGCTTTCATCGTGGACGCGCCACCCGATTGGGAGCCCACGCTCGACTGGGAGCATGACGAGTACCGCTGGCTGCCGCGCGAGGAAGCGGCCGAGCTCCTCTTCTGGCCCGAGCCGGCTGCACTCTTGCGGAGCCTGCCGTGACCGAGCTCTGGCACGTGAGCGAGGACCCGGCTATCGAGGTCTTTCATCCGCATCACAACGAGCTGCACGCGCTCGACGAGCCGCTCGTCTGGGCCGTCGACACGCGGTACTGGTGGCTCTACTGGTTCCCGCGCGAGTGCCCGCGTGCCTGCTTCAACGCGAAGGAGGACACGACCGACACGGACGTCGACCGCTGGCTCGACGGCGACCGGGCCCGGCGCGTCAGCGTGATCGAGTGCGACTGGCTGGAGCGCTTTCGCTCCGCCCGCGTCTTCGCATACCAGCTCCCGCCCGACACCTTCGAGCCGTGGGACAAGTTCTTCGTCTCGCGTGAGACCGTCGTCCCGCTCGAGGTCGTCGAGCTCGGCGACCTGCTCGCACGCCACGCCGAGGCCGGCAATGAGCTACGCATCGCGCCTTCGCTCTATCCGCTCTGGGACCAGGTGATCGAGACGACGCTCGACTTCAGCGGTATCCGGCTGAGAAATGCGGTGCGGCGGTGAAGATCCTCATCGCCGAGGACGAGACGATCATCCGGCTCGACCTGCGCGACCTGCTCGAGCGCGCCGGCTTCGAGGTCTGCGCCGAGGCGAAGGACGGCGAGGAGGCGATCGAGCTGGCCCGCTCCGAGGAGCCGGATCTCGCCGTGCTCGACGTGAAGATGCCGAGGCTCGACGGGATCGAAGCGGCGCGGCGGATCCTCGAGGAGCGGCCGATCCCGATCGTGATGCTCACCGCCTACGGCCAGGACGAGCTCGTCTCGCGCGCGGTCGAGGCCGGCGTCTTCGGCTACCTCGTGAAGCCGTTCCGTGAGCAGGATCTGCTCCCCGCGATCGCCGCCGCGCGCGCTCGACACGACGAGCTGCAGGCCGTGCGTGCGGAGGCGGAGTCGCTCTCCGACGCGCTCGCCTCCCGAAAGGTGATCGAGCGCGCGAAGGGGCTCCTGATGGAGAAGGAGCAGCTCAGCGAGCAGGAGGCGTTCGCGCGGCTGCGCAAGGCGAGCCAGGCGTCGGGCCGCCCGCTCAAGGTGATCGCGGAAGCCGTGGTCGGGACGCTCGCCGGGGAAGAGTGAGCGCGACCGAGCATCCGAACGCCGCCCGCGTGCGGCGCGTCTTCGCCGCCTTCGGCAAGGACGCGATGTCGGTCTCCGCCGCCTTCGCGCGCGAGATCGTCTGGCGCGTTCCCGGCCAGACCGCGATGAGCGGCGAGTACCGCGGCCGCCGCGACGTCGTCGAGTTCCTCCGCCGCACCGGGCTCGAGACCGGCGGCACCTACAAGAGCCACCTCCACACCGTCTTCGCGGACGACGAGTGGGCCGTCGCGATCTACCGCGCGACCGGCAGCCGCAACGGGATGGACCTAAACGTCGAGCAGGCGCTCCTGATCCGGATCGCCGACGGGCTCTGGCAGGAGGTGACGGCCGTCCCCCTCGACTCCGCCTTCGAGCGGTTCTGGGCCTAGACGCTCTCAGGCCTGGGCCTGATCGAACAGCTGCTCCCAGCGCTCGAGGAGCGCCGTGAGCGCGTCGCGGCTGCGCTTGTGTGCGGCAAGCACGTCGACGTCCGTCCAATCCTCGGCGAGCTTCTTCTCGAGCTCCGCGACCTCCGCCTCGCGCACGGCGATCTCGGCTTCGATCCGCTCGAGGGCGGACGAGCGCCGCGGCTTGGCCTTCGGAGCCCGCGGTTTCGGAGCCGGCTTCGCGCGCTCGACCGGCGGCTCCGGCTTCACACGGGCCTGGCGCTCCTCGCGGGCGCGGAGCAACTCGGCCCAGCCGCCGTCGTAGGCGCGCAGCTTGCGGTCCTCGATCGCGAGCGTCCGCTCGGCGATCGCGTCGAGCAGGGCACGGTCGTGGGAGACGAGCAGCACCGTCCCGGGGAACGCGTCGAGCGCCGCCTCGAGCGCCTCGCGACTCTCGAGGTCGAGGTGGTTCGTCGGCTCGTCGAGAACGAGGAAGTTCGCGCCGGAGGCGACCGTCACGGCGAGCGCGAGCCGCCGTCTCTCGCCGCCCGAGAGCACCGACACAGACTTCTCGTGAGCGTCCCAGCCGGAGAAGAGGAAGCGGCCGAGCAGGTTCTGCGCGTCCGGACGAGAGAGCCCCGTCATCGACTGGACGCACTGCAGGACCGTCCCCCGCGTGTCGAGCTCCATCTCCTGCTGCGAGAAGTAGCCGACCTGCACGCCGTGCCCGATCCGGATGCCGTCGCCACGGACGAGCTTCTCCAGCAGCGTCGTCTTGCCGGACCCGTTCGGCCCCACGAGCGCAACGTGCTCGCCCCGCTCGACGGCGAACGAGGCCTGACTTAGCAACAGTCTGTTACCTGCGACGGACACGTCCAGCGCGTCGGCCTCGACGACGGTGCGGCCGCTGCGAGCAGGCTTGAGGAACTCGAAGCCGAGGCCGCGCGTCTTCCGCGAGAGCAGCGCCACCTCGGCGGCCGAAGCGGCGCGCTCTTGCTCGAGCCGGTCGATCTGGGTCAGCTTCGCCTGCGCCTGCTTCGCCTTGCTCTTCTTGTAGCGAAACCGCTCGACGAATCGCTCGAGCCGCACGATGTCGCCCTGAGCACGCTCGACCTCCTTCTGCGCGTGCAGCATCCGCGCTGCCTTCTCGCGCCGCCACGCGTGCCACGGGCCGGGGAAGAACGTGCCGCGCCCGGCTTCGAGCTCGAGCGTCGCCGTCGTCACCGCCTCGAGGAACCAGCGGTCGTGGGCGACGAGAATCACGGCCGCGTCGAGCGAGGCGAGCTCGCGCTCGAGCCACTCGAGGTTCGCGACGTCGAGATGGTTGGTGGGCTCGTCGAGGAGGAGCAGGTCGGGGTCGCCGCCGAGCGCGCGAGCGAGCGATGCGCGCGTCAGCTCGCCGCCCGAGAAGGTACGCAGCGGGCGGTCGAGGTCCTCCTCCACGAAGCCGAGCCCGCGCAGGACCGAGGTCGCGCGGTCACGCCACGCGTACCCGCCGGCGTGCTCGAGCCGCGCCTGCGCCTCCGCGTAGCGATTCAGCGTCGCCTGGGCGTGGTCGCCCGCCGTCATCGCCTGCTCGAGCCGCCGAAGCTCGTCTTCGAGGGCGACGAGGTCGCGCGCGCCGGCGAGCACGTACTCACGCAAGCTCAGCTCCTGCTCGAGCGGCGGCCGCTGGTCGTGCAGCGCGACCCGCGTCCCCTTGGCGAACGCGAGCTCGCCGCCGTGCTTCTCGGTTTCGCCGGCAAGGATCCGCAGCAGCGTCGTCTTGCCCGCGCCGTTCGGCCCGGAGAGCGCAACGCGGTCGCGGCGCTCGACGGAGAACGAGACGCCGTCGAACAGGACCGAGCCCGCGAGCTCCTTACGGAGGTTGGAGGCGATGACGACTGCCATGGCGGGGCCACTGTAGATTCGGCCGCGTGGCAACGGCTACGGCGTGGTCAATCCGGGGGAGCTATTTCGAGTCGTGCAACTGCGAAGCGATCTGCCCCTGCCGCCGCATCGACGACGTGTCGGGCGGCCGCTCGACCCACGGCATCTGCCTCGGTGTCCTGACCTGGTTGATCGAGGAAGGAGAGGCCGCCGGCACCGACCTGGCCGGACTCCCGGTCGCGCTCGCCACTCGCTACGACGACGACGAGCCGGGCTCTCCCTGGACGTGGATCCTCTACGTCGACGAGCGCGCGAGCGAGGAGCAGCAGGAGGCGCTCGAGGCGATCTTCACCGGCCGCCTCGGCGGCGATGCGCTGACGCACTTCCCGTGGGCCTGGAAAACGAGCGAGCTGGCAGGCGTGCGGCGGGTCGCGATCGAGCTCGACCACACCAGGCGGCGGCAACTGCTCCGCATCCGCGACCGCGTCACGGTGCGGATCCGCGACCGCTATCAGGGCCGGGAAGCCGTGACCTGCGTGATCCCCGGCCACGACCGCGACGGCGAGGAGCTCGTCGCCGACGAGCTGCGGGTGGACGACGGACCGCTCGCCTTCGAGTACAGCGGCACCTGCGGGTACGCCGCGACCTTCGCCTACTCCGGCTGATGAGCAGAAGCGAAGAGCTGAGAGCACTGGCACAGCGTGTCGCCGACGGCCTCCCGCCCGACGTGATCGAAGTCGTCCTCACGGGCAGCGTCTCCCGCGGCGTGGCCGACGACGTCTCCGACATCGAGATGCTCTGCGTCACCGAGCAGCCGCTCTCCCTGGACGAAGCGCTCGAGCTCGCGCGGCGTGCCGGACTGGAAGAGCGCGACAGCTGGGGCGATCCGTCGACGCCGACGCGGCGCGTCTTCGGCTACCTCGAGGGCACGCCGGTCGAGACCATCTGGTGGTCGCGAGAGCTCGCGGAGGAGCTGTTCGCGACCGGTGGCTCGGCGGAGGCCATCGCCAACGGGGTCGGGCTGCGGACGAGCGGCCTGCTTGCCCGCTGGCAGGAGCAGCTCACGGACTATCCCGACGCGCTTGTCGCGGAGCGGGTGGAGAAGGCGGCCGAGCGCTGGGGCGGCTTCGCACCCGAAGGGCTGCTGACGATCCTCCGGCCCGACTGCGGGCTGGCGCGCATGGAGTGGCTGATCGATGGCGCCCAGCGAGTGCTCGCGATCGTCTTCGCCCTCAACCGCCTCCACCAGCCGACCACGAAACGCCTGGCCGCACGGGTCGAGACGCTCGCGATCAAGCCCGAGCGGCTCGTGGAGCGAATCGAGGAGGCAATCGCCGAGCGCGATCCGCGGCGCGCCCTCCTGGCGATGACCGAGCTGCAGCTCGACGCGGTCCGGTTCGCGCCGAGCGGCCCGAACGTCGACCGCGCACGAACATGGCTGGCCGAGGGACTCGAGATCCTGCGGTGACCGAGCCGAGCGAGAAGCTGCGCTCACGGGCGCGGCGCTTCGCGGCACTGCTCCCGGCCCACGTCGAGGACATAGTGCTGACCGGCTCGGCCGCGCGCGGCATGGCGGACGAGCTCTCGGACATAGAGCTGCTGGTGATCTCCGATGCGCTCCCGGAGGAGCTGCCCCTCGACGAGCGGCAATCCTGGACTCCCCCGGCCGCCGGCGCCATGTGGTACGGAGGCCTGTACGAGGGCGAGAAGCTCGAGCTGGTCTGGTGGACGCCCGCATACATCGATGAGCGTGTGCGGGCGATCGAGGCCGGGGAGATAGTCGATCACACCCGTCTGGGCACCGCCGAGGCGATCGTGAACGGGATCTCGCTTCGCGGTGAGCGGCACGCAAGGATCTGTGCGAGGCTCGCGCGCTATCCGGACGGCCTCGCAGCCAGGATCCTCGACGACGTCACCGACGAGTGGGTCGATTGGGTCGACTCGCAGCGTACGAATCTCCGCCCGGGTGACGCGCTCGTGCTCGCACAGGCTCTCATCGACACCGCCGAAGGGATCCTCCGCATCATCTTCGCGCTGAACGAGGAGTGGGAGCCCGGCTGGAAGCGCCTCGCCGCTCGGATCGAGCCGCTCGCGGTCAAGCCCGACCGCCTCGCCGAACGCATCGACGCCGCAATCCGTGGCCTCGACCTGCGGGCGATGCGGGCGCTCGCCGCCGAGACGCTTGCGCTCGCACCGCAGACCGCCAAGAGCCGCCGGGCGCGGGAACGACTTCTGGAGCCCCTGTGACCGTGCTCGCACTCGACATCGGATCGTCCTCGGTGCGCGCGCAGCGGTTCGACGAGCGCGCCGAGCCGGACGGCGAGCTGCGGAAAGAGGAGTACGACACCGACGACCCCGCCAATGTCGCGGCGGCCGTCCACCGCGTGCTGGCGAACGAGACGCAGGACGCGACCTCGTGTTTCGCGCACAGCCTCGTCGCGGTGGACTCCGACTGGAACGCCCTGACGCCGATCCTGGGCTGGCGCGACACGCGCAGTGCCGCAGCTGCCGAGTGGCTCGCGCGTCGGCTCGACCCCGGGGCCGTGCATGCGCGAACAGGCGCGTTCCTCCACCCCTCCTTCTGGCCGGCGAAGCTCGCCTGGCTCGCAGAGACCGAGCCCGAGACCTTCCGCCGTGCGGCCTGGTTCGTCTCCTTCGCCGACTACCTGCACGGGAAGCAGGAGACGAGCCTGTCGATGGCCTCGACGACTGGCCTGCTCGATCTCACGACGCGCGGATGGGACGAAGAGCTGCTCGCCACTCTGGGGATCGACGTCGAGCGGCTGCCGCGACTCGCCCCTGTCCCGCTCTGGAACGACGCCGCCTGCTCGAACGCAGGAGCGGGTTGCACCGGACACGAGCGCGCCGCGCTGATGGTCGGCACCTCGGGCGCACTCCGCGTCCTCTACGAGAGCGAGCGGCCGCAGCCGAAGCCGGGACTCTTCCTCTACCTCGCCGACGAGCGGCACGTCGTCGAGGGCGGTGCGCTCTCCGACGGCGGCAACCTCTACGAGTGGCTGGAGCGGACGCTTTCCGACGCGTCGGGATCACTCGCGGAGCGCGACCCGCGCGATCACGGGCTCGTCTTCCTGCCCTTCCTCGGCGGCGAACGCTCGACCGGCTGGAACCCACATGCCCGCGGCGCCGTCCACGGCCTCACATTCGAGACGACGCCGCTCGACCTGCGCCAGGCCGCCTACGAAGGCGTCGCGTTCAGGTTCGCGGCCATCGCCGACCTGCTGCCCGACGTGCGCGAGGTCGTCGCGACGGGCGGCGGGCTCCTTCACGATCCGGAGTGGATCCAGATCATGGCCGACGCACTCGCGCGGCCGGTCTCCGTCTCGGACGTGCCGGAGGCGTCACTTCGCGGCGCGGCAGTTCTCGCGTCGGAGCGCCTCGGACACGAGGCCGCGGACGCTCCGATCGCGAAGGTGGTCGAACCGCGGCCCGAACGCGCCGAGGCCTATCGCGCGGCACGCGAGGAGCAGCAGCGGCTGTACGACACGTTCTACGACGCGCCGGCGTGAGCCCTCGCCAGGCTGCGCGCCGCGGCCGCGATCCCGTCGGCGTCGATGCCCGCCTCGGCGAGCAGCTCTGCCGGCTTGCCCGAGTGCGGCATTTCGCGCACCGCGAGGCGGACGACCGGCGGCCGGTCGTCGGCGTCGCCGAGCTCCGAGAGCACGGCCTCGCCGAGCCCGCCCTCCGCCCAGTGGTCCTCGACCGTGACGATCGGGCACGTGAGCGAGCGCAGCGTCTCGGCGTCGAGAGGCTTGATCGAGTAGAGGTCGATCACGCGCGCCTCGATCCCCTCCTGCGCTAGCGTGTCTGCCGCCTTCAGCGCCTCGTGGACGGTGATTCCCGCGCCGACGATCGCGACGTCGTCGCCCTGGCGCACCGTCCGAGAGCCGCCGATCTCGAAGTCCTCGTCAGGCCCGTAGATCACCGGTGTGTTGGGACGCAGCGTGCGGAGGTAGACGATCCCCTCGGTGTCGGCCATCGTCTCGACGAGCTTCGCCGTCTGGTTGGCGTCGCACGGATGCAGCACCGTCGAGCCGTGCACGGCGCGCAGCGATGCGATGTCCTCGAGCGCCATCTGGGACGGCCCGTCCTCGCCGATCGAGATGCCCGCGTGCGAGCCGCAGAGGCAGTAGCTCGCGCGGCTGATCGCGGACATGCGGATGAAGTCGTAGGCGCGTGACAGGAACGCGGCGAAGGTCGACGCGAAGGGTCGCCACCCGAGCACCTGCATCCCGACCGCGGTCGCGACCATCTGCTGCTCGGCGATGTACATCTCGAAGTAGCGCTCTGGAATAGCGTCGCGGAACTCCTCCGCAAAGGTGGAGTTCGAGACCTCGCCGTCGAGCGCGACGACGTCGCCGCGAGCCTTGCCGAGCGCTGCGAGCGCGTCGCCGTACGCCTTCCGCGTCGCGACCTCCGCCCCGAGCTCGTACTGCGGCAGCTCGAGCGGCTCGGTCGGGAACTCGTGCTTCGAGGCGCCCGTCTCGGGCTTCGCCACCTCGATCTCGAGATTGCGGACGCCGCCGAGCGTGGCGATCACCTCGTCGGAGTGGTCGAGCGCCTTGCCGTGGAAGCCGTTCTTGTCCTCGACGTCGGGATCGCCCTTGCCCTTGATCGTCTTCGCCACGATCACGACGGGCTGGCCAATTGTGTCGAGCGCCTCTGCATACGCGCGGTCGATCGCCTCGACGTCGTGGCCGTCGATCTCGATCGTGTGGCAGCCGAAGGCCTTCGCGCGGTTGGCGTACGAGTCGAGATCCCAGCCGTGCATCGTCTCGCCCCGCTGGCCGAGGCGGTTCACGTCGAGGATCGCGACGAGGTTGTCGAGCTCGTAGTAGGCGGCGTGCTCGAGCGCCTCCCACTGCGACCCCTCGGCGATCTCGCTGTCGCCGCAGAGCGTCCAGACGCGGAACGGGAGCCGGTCGAGCCGCTTGCCCGCGAGCGCCATGCCCACCGCGTAGGGGAGGCCCTGGCCGAGCGAACCCGTCGCGACGTCGACCCACGGGATCCGCGGTGTCGGGTGCCCTTCGAAGATCGAGTCGAACTGCCGGTAGGTCAGGAGCTCCTCCTCCGAGATCGCGCCGGCCGCGCGGAACATCGCGTAGAGCAGCGTGGAGGCGTGGCCCTTGGAGAAGACGAGCCGGTCGTTGTGCGGGTCGTGCGGGTTGGCGAAGTCGTAGCGCAGGTACTTCGCGAGGAGCACCGCCATCAGGTCGGCCGCGGACATGCCCGAGGTGGGATGACCCGACCCGGCCTTCCCGGCCGGCCGGATCGCATCGACCCGCAACTGCTGTCCCAGCTCGCGCCAGAGCTCGACGTCGTTCATCGCTACGACCTCTCCCTTCGCCAGAGACGGAAACCGGAGCCGATTCTATGTACGGTCCTGCGCGTGAAAGTCGCCGTGGCGTTCGACCACCGGGGAGTGCTCCTGCGGGAGGCGGTTCTCGAGACGCTGCGCGCCGGGGACCACGAGCTCGTCGACCTCGGCACCGATACCGACGCGGTCAGGATCGACTACCCCGACAAGGCGGCCGAGCTCGGCGCCGCGATCAAGGACGGAGAGGCCGAGCGCGGCGTTCTCGTCTGCGGCTCGGGCGTCGGCGCCGCGGTCGCCGCGTGCAAGATCGGCGGAATCCGGGCAGCCATCTGTCACGACATGTACTCCGCTCACCAGGGAGTCGAGCACGACGACATGAACGTCCTCTGCCTCGGCTCCGAGGTGGTGGGGCCGAGCCTCGCCGCCGACCTCGTGCGCACGTTCCTCGCCGCACGATTCGACGGAGAGGCGCGTCACGCCGCCAGACTGGAGAAGGTGCGACGAATGGAAGAAGGGATGACGAATGGCTGAATCGAGACTTCACCAGCTGAGCGCGCGCGGGCAGTCGGTCTGGATCGACTACCTCTCGCGCGACCTGCTCGAGACGGGCGAGTTGAAACGGATGATGGAAGAGGACGCCGTGGTCGGCGTGACCTCGAACCCCACCATCTTCCAGAAGGCGATCTCGCAGGGCGACGCGTACGACGAGCAGCTGAGGATGCTCGCCGAGCGCGAGCAGGACGCAAAGGAGATCTTCCTCCACCTCGCGGTGCGCGACGTCGAGAACGCACTCGACCTGCTCGCGCCGGTGCACCAGCGGAACGCACAGGACGGCTACGTCTCGATCGAGGTCGACCCGACCCTCGCCTACGACACGAAGGCGACCTACGAGGAGGCAATCCGCCTGCACGAGTGGATCTCACGGCCGAACCTCTACGTGAAGATCCCCGGCACCGAGCCGGGCCTGAAGGCGATCGACGACTGCATCGCGGACGGCCGCAGCATCAACGTCACCCTCCTTTTCTCGCTGCAGATGCACGAGAAGGCGATGGAGGCCTACGTCCGCGGGCTCGAGCGCTACGTCGAAGCCGGCGGCGACGCGACGAAGGTGCGCTCGGTCGCGAGCTTCTTCGTCTCGCGCGTCGACACCGAGACCGACAAGCGCCTCGAGGCGATCGGCTCGGAGGAGGCACTGGCGCTGCGCGGCAAGCTCGCCATCGCGAACGCGCGCATCGCGTACCAGAACTACAAGCAGGTGTTCAGCGGCGGGCGCTGGGAGGCGCTCGAGGCAAAGGGCGCGCTGCCGCAGCGCTGTCTGTGGGCTTCCACGTCGACCAAGAACCCCGAGTACCGGGACGTCCTCTACGTCGAGGAGCTGATCGGCCCGCACACGGTGAACACGATGCCGGAGGAGACGATCCAGGCCTTCCAGGATCACGGCGAGGTGCGCGGCGATACCGTCGAGAACGACCTCGACGAGGCCCAGGCGCTGCTGAACGAGAAGCTGCCCGCGGTGGGGGTCGACTACGACGACGTCGTGGCGACGCTCGAGAAGGAGGGCGTGCAGAAGTTCTCCGACTCGTTCCAGGAGCTGCTCGACGGGGTGCGCGCGAAGCGCGAGACCGTCGCCGCCTGAGCACGTGAAGCGCGAAGCGCTCATCGAGGGCATCTGGGAGCGCGACGCGACGACGTGGACCGGCAACGACGAGGCGCACTGGCTCGGCTGGCTCGACGAGCCCTTACACGTCCAGGAGGGGCTCGGCAATATCGCCCGCTTCGCAGAAGACCTCCAAGACGAGGTCGACGACGTCGTCCTCTGCGGGATGGGCGGCTCGTCGCTCGCCCCGGAGGTGCTGCGGCGCAGCTTCGAGGTCGACCGGTTCCACGTCCTCGACACGACGCACCCCAAGGCGATCCGCGCGCTCCAGGAGAAGCTCGACCTCGAGCGGACGCTTTTCGTCTCGTCCTCGAAGTCCGGCTCGACGCTCGAGACACGCTCCCACACCGACTACTTCTGGGAGAAGACCCGCAAGAACGCGCAGCTGTTCTGCGCCGTCACCGATCCGGGCTCGGCGCTCGAGCACCTCGCCCGCGAGCGCGGTTTCCGGGCCGTCTTCGCCGGCGAGCCGTCGATTGGCGGTCGCTACTCGGCGCTCTCCCCGTTCGGGATCGTCCCGGCGGTGCTGATGGGAGTCGACGCCTCGCGCCTGCTCGAGCGGGCGCAGGAGATGCGCGAGGCGTGCCGTTCGGGCGAAGGCAATCCCGGCTTCGAGCTCGGGAGCGCGTTCGGCACGGGGTGGCAGGAGGGCCGCGACAAGATCTGCATCGCCCCTGCGTCTGGCGATTTCGGGCTCTGGGCGGAGCAGCTCATCGCGGAGTCGACCGGCAAGCACGGCAAGGGGCTCGTCCCCGCGCCCGGCGAGTCGCCGGACGGAGCCGACCGGCAGGCCGCCCAGCCCGAGCTGCCCGATCCGTACGCGCTCGGGGCGGAGTTCTTCCGCTGGGAATTCGCGATCGCCGTCGCCGGTGCCTACCTCGAGATCAACCCGTTCGACCAGCCGGACGTCCAGGCGGCGAAGGACAAGACCAACGAGGTTCTCTCGACCGGTAAGGAGCCGGAGCTCGAGCCGGAGGGCTCGATCGAGGAGCTGCTCGCGCAGGCGCGCGAGGGCGACTACGTGTGCGTCCAGGCGTTCGTCGACCCGTCGACCGATCTCGATCCTCTCGTCGCCCGGCTGCGCAGCGAGAGCGGCCTCGTCGTCACGCACGGCTACGGGCCCCGCTACCAGCACTCCACGGGCCAACTGCACAAGGGCGGCCCGAACACCGGGCTCTTCCTGCAGGTGATCGACGACCCGGGCGACGAGCTGCCGATCCCCGGCAAGCCGTTCGGCTTCCGGCGGCTGCTCCGGGCGCAGGCGGCAGGAGACCTCGAGACGCTGAAGGAGCGCGGTCGCCGCGTCGCCAGAATCCGACTGGAGGACATCTAGTGCAACTCGGCATGGTCGGCCTCGGCCGGATGGGCGCCAACATGACGGAGCGCCTGCGCGCGGCCGGACACGACATCAAGACCTTCGACCCGAACGTCGACTCGCGCACCGCAGGCTCGCTCGAGGAGCTCGTGCAGCAGCTCGAGGCGCCGCGTTCCGTCTGGCTGATGGTGCCGGCGGGGATCGTGGATTCCGTCGCGGGCGAGCTCGCTCCGCACCTCGCGGAGGGCGACACGATCATCGACGGGGGCAACTCGTACTACGTCGACGATCTGCGCCGCTCCGGCGAGCTCAGCGGCAAGGGCATCCATTACGTCGACGTCGGCGTCAGCGGCGGCGTCTGGGGCCGCGAGCGCGGCTACTGCCTGATGGTCGGCGGCGACGACGAGGCCGTCGGTCGGCTCACGCCCGTGCTGGAGGCGCTCGCGCCCGGCGTCGACGCGGCTGTCCGCACCCCCGGCCGCAAGGGCGACCCGTCTCCCGACGAGCAGGGCTGGCTGCACTGCGGGCCTTCGGGCGCCGGCCACTTCGTGAAGATGGTCCACAACGGCATCGAGTACGGGCTGATGCAGGCGTACGCCGAAGGCCTGAACGTCCTCAAGCACGCGAACATCGGCAAGCACGCGCAGGAGACCGACGCCGAGACGACGCCGCTGCGCGACCCGGGCCTCTACCAGTACGACCTCGACATCCCCGCGATCACCGAGCTCTGGCGCCGCGGCTCCGTGATCGCCTCGTGGCTGCTCGACCTGACCGCCGAGGCGCTGCACGAGACGCCCACTCTCGACGAGTACGCGGGCCACGTCAGCGACTCGGGCGAGGGCCGCTGGACCGTGCAGGCCGCGGTGGAGGAGGGCGTGCCCACGCCGGTGCTCGTCGCCTCGCTGTTCAACCGGTTCGCCTCCCGCGGCGAGGCCGACTTCGGTGACCGCGTCCTCTCCGCGATGCGCAAGGGCTTCGGCGGCCACCTCGAGAAGAGCCCAGAGCAGTGACCACCACCGCGCCCGAGCGGCAGGAGAACCCGCTCGCCGAGGGCCTCGCTCTGCGGAAGACGCCCGATCCCTGCGCGCTCGTCATCTTCGGCGCCTCCGGCGACCTCACCCACAAGAAGCTGATGCCGGCGCTCTACGCGCTTGCCGTCCGCCGCCTGCTGCCGCCGCGCTTCGCAATCGTCGGCGTCGCGCGCACCGACGGCGACGACGACGCCTTCCGGCAGGACATGAAGACGGCGGTGCAGCAGCACGCGCGCGACCCGTTCCGGCAGGAGACCTGGGACGAGCTCGCGCCCCAGCTCCACTACGTCGCGACCGACTTCGCGGACTCCGGCGGCGAGGACAAGGTGCACGACTTGCTCGGCAAGCTCGACGAGGACGAGCAGCTCGGCGGCAACCGCGTCTTCTACCTCGCCGTGCCGCCGCCAGCGTTTCCCACCATCGTCGAGGCGCTCGGCAAGCGGCGCGACGACCGCGGCTGGACGCGCCTCGTGGTCGAGAAGCCGTTCGGTCACGACCTCGAGTCGGCGAGGCAGCTGACGGCGACGCTGTTCGAGTACTTCAACGAGGACGAGATCTTCCGGATCGACCACTACCTGGGCAAGGAGACGGTCCAGAACATGCTCGCGCTCCGGTTCGCGAACGGGATCTTCGAGCCGATCTGGAACCGCCAGTTCGTCGACCACGTCCAGATCACGGTGGCCGAGTCGATCGGGATCGAGGCCCGCGCCGGCTACTACGAGCACGCGGGCGCGATCCGGGACATCTTCCAGAACCACCTGCTCCAGCTGCTTGCGCTCACGGCGATGGAGCCGCCGATCGATTTCACCTCTGACTCGGTGCACAACGAGAAGGTCAAGGTGCTGCGCGCCCTGCATACGCCGGCCCCGAGGTCCGTCGTGCGCGGGCAGTACGGGCGCGGCTTTATCGAGGGGGAGGAGGTCCCCGCGTACCGCGAGGAGGCGGGCGTGGCCTCCGACTCGATGACCGAGACGTTCGTCGCGGCGAAGCTCTTCGTCGACAACTGGCGCTGGGCGGACACGCCGTTCTACGTCCGGATGGGCAAGCGGCTCGCGCGCCACGAGACGACGATCGCGATCCAGTTCAAGGCGGCTCCGCATCCGCCGTTCGAGGAGACCGCGTCGGAGGGTCTGCGCCCGAACGTGCTCGTCGTCAACGTTCAGCCGGACGAGGGCGTCTCGCTCGCGATCGGCGCGAAGGTGCCCGGCCAGGGGATGACGATCCGCACCGTCCACATGGACTTCCTCTACGGCGGTGCGTTCCGCACCGGGATGCCGGAGGCATATGAGCGTCTGATCCTCGACGCAATGCTCGGCGACTCGACGCTGTTCACGCGCACCGATGAGGTCGAGGAGCAGTGGCTGCTCGTCGACTCGATCGTCGCCGCGTGGCAACGCGACCAGCCGGCGTTCCCGAATTATCCGGCGGGCTCCTGGGGGCCGCCGAGCGCCGACGAGCTTCTCCACCGGGACGGCCGGTCGTGGCGACGGCCCTGAAAGAGCTCAGCTGGTTCGGCGAGGACGTCTGCCTCGGCGACGTCGACTCGGCGCTCGCGCGGTTGCGAGGCGAGGCGGCCGCCGAGGCCGCGAGCATGCGCACCTCCGTGATGACACACATCGCGTGGGTGCCGGCGAAGTGGGTGAAGCCGGCGCGCGCGGCCCTCGAGGGGATGGCCGAGCGACATCCGTCGCGGACGATCCTGCTCCTTCCCGAGCCGCGGGCCGACGACAACCGGATCGACGCGCGGGCGGAGGTCGAGCGGTGGAAGGTGCCCGACACCGACCGCGGCCTCGTGACCGAGGTGGTCGAGCTTACGCTGCGCGGCTCGCGGGCGAAGGCACCTGCGAGCATCGTCGAGCCGCTTCTCATCTCCGACCTGCCCGTGTTCCTCCGCTGGCGCGGCGAGCCGTCGTGGGGGGCGCCCGAGCTCGAGCAGCTCATCGACCTCACCGACCGGTTCGTCGTCGACTCGACCGAGTGGGACGACGTGCCCGGCTCGTACCAGCGGCTCGCCGAGCTCTTCCCGCGCTGCGCCACCTCGGACATCGCGTGGGCCCGGACGTCGCGGTGGCGCTCTCACCTCGCGACGCTCTGGCCCGGGATC
>Ga0308176_10000984_pt1 | contig 17899 bp, 14 predicted proteins | sample PhyCR2_3_FD_203890 | JGI IMG/M metagenome (GOLD analysis project Ga0308176, IMG submission 203890) | Soil microbial communities from UC Gill Tract Community Farm, Albany, California, United States - DLSLS.C.R2 | ecosystem: Environmental > Terrestrial > Soil > Agricultural land | place: USA...
TACCCGGCGAGCGAGGCGACACCTTCCTGAATGCGCGCACCTCCCGAATCGTTGAGGCCGATGATGGGAGCGCCTGTCTTCATCGCCAGATCCATCAGCTTCACAATCTTCTGTGCGTTCGCTTCCGAAAGCGATCCGCCAAACACCGTGAAATCTTGTGCGAAAACAAAGACCTGACGCCCGTGTATCAACCCGTGGCCGGTGACGAACCCATCTCCGTCAATCAGTGTGTTCTGGAGACCGAAGTTATAAGATCTGTGGCGAACCAGCTTGTCGATCTCTTCAAACGAGCCTTCATCGAGCAGAAGATCCACCCGCTCGCGCGCGGAAAGTTTCCCTTCGGCGTGCTGCTTTGCTTTCCGTTCAGGCGCCCCACCCTCTTCGGCTCTGGCGTGGCGACGCCGTACTTCTTCTAAACGATCTGTCATTCTCACTTGGGCACTCGCGAAGGATTAGATTACCTCGAAGACGAGACACTTAAGATAGTGCGTCTCGGGAACCGTTAGCAAAATGGGATGGTCGACGGCTTGCGTACGCCGCTCCAGTACTCGCAATTGCTTGCGCGCGTCGAGTGCTGCTTCCGCAATCACCTCGAACAGGTGCGCTTCACTCATATGATGGGAACAGGAGCAACTGACCAGAATCCCACCTGTCTGAAGCAATCGCAAGGCACGCAAGTTGATTTCTTTATACCCTCGTACTGCGCCTTCGAGAGCCGACCTGGACTTGGTAAACGCTGGCGGATCGACAATGACGACGTCGAAACTTCGCTTGGCGGAAACCAGCGATGGCAAAGAATCCAGAACGTTACTTTCCCGGAACTCCACGTTGGTGATTCCGTTCAAGGCCGCGTTTCGCTTCGCGATACTGACCGCCAATTCCGAGCTGTCGACGGCCTCCACCGAATCGCAGACCGAAGCGAGATGAAGGGCAAAACCGCCCGATCCTGTGAAACAATCGAGTGCCCGCCCTCGGGCCCAGCGGCGCATGGCGGCGTAGTTTTCTCTCTGGTCGAGAAAGAATCCTGTCTTTTGGCCACCCAGCAGGTCCACTTGGAATCCAAGGCCGTTCATCTCAATGTTGACGTGCTCTGGAACCGTGCCGGACAGAATCTTCACTTCTGCCTCCAGATTTTCTTTTGCACGCGTTGCAACGTCGTTGCGAGCCACGATACCCTTGGGCTCGAGCAGATCTTCCAGCACGTTTACGATCTCTGGAGCAAGCCGATCCATGCCTTGGTCCAGCAGTTGCAGGGAGACGTAATCGCCATATCGATCCACTATGAGCCCGGGAAGCAAGTCCCCTTCGGCGTGCACCAACCGGTAAGCATTCGAGTCTTGGACCACTCGTCGACGGAACTGGTAAGCCGCGACTATCCAACGTTTCAGAAATGCCTCGTCCACCGGCTCGACACGCCGCGTGAGAAGCCGAAGCGTAATCTGCGAAGCCGAACTGTAATGCGCCGTTCCAAGCGCCTTGCCTTTCGGGTCTGTCACAGTTACGGCGTCGCCGGGCTGAGCGGATCCGCGGTCTACAACGTCACTTGCGAAAATCCAGGGGTGGCCCGAATACACGCGGTCCGCGGCCTTTCGATTGACGCGGATCACCGGCACATTGGACATCGACTCATTACACCAGAGCACCCGCTTGAGTAAAGCCCTTGCCTTCGCAGTGGGTCTGGCTGTGCTTTACCTGTGCTTCTTGACCGCATCTCACTATTGGGATGGTGTGCTGTTTTCGTTGTACATCGAAAAGGTTGCCGAACGTGTTTTGCCGCCCCCTACGCTTCTCCATCCCAACCATCTGCTGTATTCGCCGCTGGGCTACGGCGTTTATAAACTACTGCATTTCTCAGGCGCGCCGGTGCGCTCCATCTCCGCCCTGCAGTTCACCAACGTGCTGGCGAGCGTCTGCTGCTCCCTGCTCGTTTTCCGGATGTGCAGGCGTTCTTTCGCCTCACCGGATTTGGCTTGGTCCTGCACGCTGTTGTTTGCGTTGGGCGCGACGTGGTGGAAGTTTTCAACGGACGCGGATGCCTATATCATTTCCGTGCTGCTTTGCGTAGCCGCCGTCGAATGCGTCCTGGCAACGCACGTGCGATTGGCGATTGCCGGCGTTTGCCTGAGCTTTGCCATGTTATTTCACCAGCTCGGGGTGTTCGCATATATCCCCATCCTCGCTGGCATCTGGTGTGAGCGGAGGGGCACAAAGGAACGCGTACGGCGTGTTTTGGCCTTCGTATTCCTCACATCCGCGGCCACGGCAGCCACGTACTACGTTGCGTACATCTGGACTCATTCAGGCCAGTCCACGCCTTCGTTCGTCCAATGGGTCACGAGTGTTTCGAACGACACCCAAACCACTCACTCGTTCGGCCAATTGGTCGCGTCGAACGTAGCCAGTTACCTCAAGCTGTTCGGCGGCGGAAAGCTGGCGCTGATACGGGATTTCTTCTCAGCCCCGGTGATCATTGCCCTGCTGAGCTGCCTTGCGTGCGCGACGGCTACGGCCATAAGCGCCGTTCGGACGAGCGGCAGTAGACCATCACTGCCCGGTGAAATCGACCGGCGCACGCGTACAGTGCTTTGGTCGTGGGTTGCGGCTTATTTTGTATTTTTGTCCTGGTTCGAACCCGGGAACGCGTTTTACAAGCTGTTTGTCTGGCCGCCGATCGTGGTGCTCATCGGGTGTTATCTTCAGTCCCACAGACGTGCGTCAAAAGCTTTTCGCTGGTTCACCTTGGGGCTGGCGAGCTGGAATTTCGCGGCTTTCATTTATCCGCATTCACGTGTGGACGCAGATCCGGTGCTGAGTCTGGCGAAGCGTATTGATCGGGAGCTCCCGAGAACGGCGACCGTGTATTACAAGGCGCTCAGCCCAGACGATTGGTATCTGGAGTATTTCGCGCCCGGGAGAAGATGGGAGTCGCTCGGGAGCCCCAATGAGATTCGCAAAGCCTCGGCTGCGGCTCCGGTCTGCTTTGAAAGCACGGCTTTGCCGTATGTGGAGACTGAGGCTGACCCGTCCTTAAGTTGGAGCCTGGTCAACAGTCAGCACAATATCCGGCTTGAATGCGTGAAATGGAAGCCGGATTAGACGTCCAGGTTGCGCACATCGAGTGCGTTCTCTTCGATGAATTTACGGCGGCTTTCCACATCCTCACCCATCAGAGTAGAGAAAATTGGCTCGCTTTCCGCGAAGTCTTTGAGATCGACCTGAAGCATAGTGCGCGTCTCAGCATTCATGGTGGTTGCCCAGAGCTGCTCCGCGTTCATCTCACCCAGCCCCTTGTATCGCTGGACGTTAACTTCTCGAGTACCTTCCGCCTTAACAGTAGACAGTAGATCGCGCCAGTTCGCAAGCACGTCGCGCTGGGTGTCTTTCACCATGGTGAACGGAGGCTTGTTGTAGCGGGCCGCCTGTTTGACGATTGCGCGCAACCGCCGGAACTCAGGCATCGAAAGAAATTCGGTGTTGATGTAGCGCGTGGCGTTCGTCGGATCCTTGTAACCGATCATCCACGCGGAATGCTCTTCCTCGGGCTCGACAACTGCTTCGAGCTTGACCTGTCGCAGGCGTTCCGCAAGAGCTTGAACGTTCGCTTCGTTCTGCAGATCTGTTTTGGCGTCAATGGGGATCGCAACGTCCGAAAGGACTTCCACAACGCGCGGATCTCGAACCCGGCGCTCCAGGCGTGAGCTCATCTCGGACAGCTCGTCCAGAGTCATCAGGAATGACCGGAGCGCACTGCCTTCCACCTTCACCGGCTGGCCATCCTCCTGGCTGTTGATCTCAATACTCAGGTTTTCGGTGGCGCGGCGAAGGATCTCCCTTGTAAACTCCTTGTCGTCCTTGATGTACTTCTCGCTCTTGCCCTTTTTGATTCGATAGAGCGGCGGCTGCGCAACGAACACTTTGCCCCGGGTAATCAACTGCTGCATGTGCCGGAAGAAGAACGTCAACAGCAGCGTACGAATGTGAGAACCGTCCACGTCGGCGTCGGTCATGATGATGATCTTGCCGTACCGGAGCTTTGCCATATCAAAGTCCTCGCCCTTACCGATACCAGTGCCGATTGCGGTAATCATGGCACGGATCTCTTCGTGGCCCAGCATCTTGTCATAGCGGGCTTTCTCCACGTTGAGGATCTTGCCTTTCAGGGGCAGAATGGCTTGGTACCGGCGGTCCCGTCCCGATTTAGCTGTTCCGCCGGCCGACTCACCTTCGACCAGAAACAGTTCGCAGCGGTCCGGATCCCGCTCCTGACAATCTGCCAGTTTGCCGGGCAGTCCTCCCGAATCGAGAGCACCTTTCCGACGAGTAAGATCACGAGCCTTTCGGGCCGCTTCGCGGGCGCGCGCAGCTTCGAGAGCCTTCGACACGATCTTCTTCATCACATTCGGGTTCTTATCGAAGAACTCGCCGAGCTTTTCGTTCACCAACTGAACGACGTAACCCTGAATATCCGAATTCAGCTTGCCCTTGGTTTGCCCTTCGAATTGCGGTTGGGGCAGCTTCACGCTGATTACTGCTGTAAGCCCTTCCCGAACGTCGTCGCCCGTCAGATTTTCTTTCTGATCCTTGATCAACCCGCCTTGTTGCCCGGCCGCATTGATGGTACGAGTCAAGGCACTACGGAACCCGCTGAGATGTGTGCCGCCGTCAACCGTATTGATGTTATTGGCGAAGCTGAAGATCGTCTCCGAATACGAGTCGTTGTATTGCAGCGCGACTTCAATCGTAATCTTGCCGCCGTTCGGCAGTTCACGATCACCTTCAAAGTGAATCGGTTTATCGTGCAACGAGGACTTGCCGCGGTTCAGGTGCTTGATGAATTCCGCGATGCCACCGCTATAAAAGAATTCCTCGGTTCGGATGTTTTCGCCGCGTTCATCACTGAGGACAATCTTCAAGCCTTTATTAAGGAACGCGAGCTGGCGCAGACGTTGGGCCAAGGTGTCGAAGTTGAACGCCGTGGCGTCCATGATCGTGGGATCGGCCTTGAACGTGATCTTGGTTCCCGTTTTCGTGGACTTACCAGTTTTCGCCAGAGGAGCCTTCGGGACACCGCGCTCGTAGTCCTGTTCCCAGGTGCCGCCCTTGCGCCAGACCTCCAGGTGAAGAGTTTCGGAGAGTGCATTGACGCAGCTCACACCAACGCCGTGAAGGCCACCGGACACTTTGTATGTATTCGAATCGAACTTGCCGCCGGCATGCAGCTTTGTCAGGACAACCTGCGCGGCGGAAACGCCTTCCCCTTCGTGGATGTCAACCGGAATGCCGCGGCCATTATCGACGATTGTGATCGAGTTATCGATGTGGATGGTAACGCCGACTTCAGTACAGTACCCGGCGAGAGCTTCGTCGACAGAATTGTCGACGACTTCATACACCAGGTGATGCAGCCCCATTTCTCCCGTTGAGCCGATATACATGGCGGGCCGGAGGCGAACAGCTTCCAAGCCTTCGAGGATTTTTATGCTGGAGGAATCGTAATTTTCGTTTTGAGGCACTGTACTCATAAATCTCTGGACAGCAGACACTGGCATGCGACGGCGCTGTCCTCGCCATCACACTCGAACTTTCTTATTCCCGAGGAACGTCAGATCCGCATGGGCATCACGACATAGCGGTACACCGTATCGGGTGAACTACCCCGAGGCCGCATCTCTCCCGCGCTTCCCGAATCTTTGAAGTGGAATTCGATTTCGGTTCCATCGACGGCGCGAAGGAAATCGAGGAGATACTGTGCGTTGAATCCAATCTCCGCTTCCGCTCCGTCGTGTTCGATCGGAATGGACTCTTCGCTTTCTCCTGTTTCGGAGATCGAGGAATGGACCTTCAACTCGCCCTTCAGAATCTTGAGACGGATGGTCTTCGACCGCTCATCTGCGAATTGCGCGACGCGCTCAATAGCGGACTTCAGTTCGTCCTTCTGCAAGACGAGGGTGTACGGATGTTCTTTAGGAAGCACACGTTCGTAATCCGGGAAATTGCCCGTCAGCTTCCGGCTCAGCAGCAGTCGCTTGTCGATTCGAAAGAACAGATGGTTGTCGTTGCCCGAAAACTGGATGGTCTTGCTCGCATCATCATTCGCGAGCTTTTGGATCTCGCTCATCGCCTTCTTCGGGAGAAGGGCACGGTAGGAGGCGCCGAGACCGCTAAGATCGATCTTCTTCTCGACCAGCGAGAGCCGGTGTCCATCGGTCGAAACCATCACCAAGCCGGTATCGTTCAGGATCAGGAGCGCTCCGTTCAACGTGAACCGGGACTCTTCCGCCGAAATCGCGAAGATTGTGCTCGCGATCATCTGGGATAAAACGCCCAGCGGGATCTCTGCAAGCACTTCCGGCATCTGCGGCAATTCCGGGAAGCTTTCCCGTGACATGCCGGCAATACGGGTCCGGGAACGGCCACACACAAAGGTGGCCCATTGGTTCTCCGCCACTTTCACCTGCACGTCCGCATCAGGAAGCAGCCGGACGTAATCGAGGAGGCGCCGCGCCGGGATGGTACCTGCACCCTCCTTCTTCACGCGCGCAGGACAAGCGCACCGGATCCCCAGCTCCAGATCTGTCGCCGTGAGCCAGATCTTGTCCCCATCCGTCTCGAGCAGAATGTTCGAAAGGATCGGAATCGTGGTCTTGCGCTCAACGACGCCCTGAGTGAGCCCCAGTTCCCTGACCAAATCAGACTTGCTAACTGCAAATTCCATAAAGAAAGTTTGAGAGCTCCTTGGACTTGCTCTTACTATTCCTAGATACGCCTTAAAAGACTATCTATAGAGAACCGTACTAATAGGGGCTGTGGATATGTTGATTTCTCTCTAAAGTATAGCAAAAAATAAACTTCTCCGCATTCCATGCTGTGGATATCTCGCTCCCTAGCGTTTGGAAACTGCCCCGGTGAAAAGTTTTCTACAGACACTCACAAGGCGCACCGGGGGGTTCTGTGGAAATCTACCCAAACCTACTGGAGTGAGTCGATTACCCCTTGGATAAGGCTGTTCAAACTGTCGTCCTCGTGCCGCAACTCCTCGATTTTCTGGATGGAATGGAGAACCGTTGTATGGTGTTTTCCGCCGAAATAACGGCCGATTTCCGGCAGCGACGCTTGCGTCAGTTCTTTCACTAAATACATCGCTACCTGCCTGGGATACGCAATCTGGCGCGTGTTGCTCTTCAGCTTTAATTGGGATGGCTGCAGGTTGAAGCGATCGGCGACGCATCGCATCACCGAATCCACAGAGATCTTCCGCTCCGGCGCAGCCGTCAAGTGCTTCAGGCTCTGATGAGCCATGGTGAGAGAAATCGGCTGGTTTGTAAGCGAGGACACAGCGATCAGCCTGGTCAAGGCACCTTCGAGTTCCCGCACGTTGCTCTTGGTTTTCGTAGCAATGAAGATTCGCACATCCTGGGGCAGGAAAACGCCTTCGGATTCGGCCTTCTTGTCGAGAATGGCCATCTTGGTCTCGAGATCGGGGGCCTGAACATCTACCATCAATCCCCATTCGAAGCGCGACCGCAGCCGCTCCACTAGGCCGGGAAGCTGGCTGGGAGCAGAGTCGCTTGAAAGCACTAGTTGCTTCTGATGATCGTAGAGCTCGTTGAAGGTATGGAAGAACTCTTCCTGCGTGCGTTCTTTTCCCGCGATGATGTGGATGTCGTCGATCAGCAGTACGTCCGCCGTACGGTAATGCCGGTGAAACAGAGACATTCGGTCGAGCTTGATCGACGTAATCATCTCGTTCATGAATCGCTCGCTGGACGTATAAACGACGTTCAGGCCAGAGTAGTTATCAAGCAGACTTCGGCCGATTGCGTGCATCAGATGCGTCTTTCCGATACCCACTCCGCCGTAGATGAAAAGAGGATTGTAGCTGCGCGACGGCGCCTTTGCCACCGCCTGCGCAGCGGCGTGCGCGAGCTGATTCGACGAACCAACCACGTAGCTGTCGAAAGTAAGTCTGGGATTTAGCCACGACGCCGTATTCTCGAATCGGAGCTCGGGCGCGGATATTGAAGTAGCCGGATGGCCACCCGCCGCGGCCACCCTGGCGGTCGCAGCAACGGGCGCGTGATTCACTTCGTAGAGAATGTCCTTGACGGGCAAATTGAGGTCCTGGATGGCTGACCAGATCTGGACCGCATATTCCTGTTGGATCCACTGCTCTGTCGTTTCATCCGGGACGGAAATTGTAAGCTGACCTTCAGAGAACGAGGCGAGCCTGCTCCGGGAGATCCAGTTTGCGTAAGCACCAACGGTGAGCTTTTGCGCAAGCTGTTCCTTGATTGTCTCCCAAACGTCTACCACGCTACACTCCCGCACCCAATGAAAATTGACGAAGAATTCCCACATCTTTTCCACAGTTGTGGAAAAGGTCGAACCGGCCGTATAGCTGGTGGTTGTGGATGCCGCGGAACGCGGCTGCGATGAACCGGAAAAGCCGTTCCCGTGTCTTCGGAAACCTCAGTCTAGCATAGGGGTCTAGATTTGAAAGAAAAAATTTATATCAAAATAAGCTACACGAAATCAGCGACTTACAAACCATCCCTGGTAAATAAACGGACGCGTTCACGGCGGTCGTGAAAGGGCCGATGAGGAGTAAACCTTCTTATTACAACGGGATGAATTGACTTCATAACAAGATCATCGGAGAATGTCATTTAGTCCTCTGCGGGAGTAACTCAGCTGGTAGAGTGCAACCTTGCCAAGGTTGATGTCGCGGGTTCGAATCCCGTCTCCCGCTCCATATTTCCAACCGCTTAGCAAGTTCATTCACTTCCCGCGTTACCACGACTACTACTTTAAGCGGCCCACCCCAAACTTCCCCTCCCTAGTTCTAGGTTGCAGCGAGCGTGTACTTAGGCTGCCTGGCCACAGTTTTGTTCGACTGCGAACTCCAATTTGCGAACGGCTGCCAATCGAGCTTCAAAGCTGCTGATGGCGTACTCGTTTTCCTTCACATCTACGGTGTTGCCCATATGCGCTGACCGCGTGTGAGCATCGACGCCGGCCTGCTTTGCCAAGCTGGCGAACGATCGTCGCATGACTTGGAAATTCGCCCATTCCAGATGTACTGGCTTGAGCTTGGGCTCGAAGTTTCGTCGCCATAGGTTGTTGCGTCTCAGAGGTGCTTCGAGAGTCTCTGAGGGAAACAGCCAATCATCCTCGCTGGTCGCGGCCAAGCTTTGCACCAGTCAGTGAGCAATCGAGCTGTTCGATTGGACAGAGCCACCCGACGCGCTGATCTCTCGTTCTTGGGCGTATCCACGTTGCTTTTGAACACTCGGCGACGGACCCAGACGCTATCGACATCGAGGTCTTGGCGCTGCAGCCCAAGAATTTCGCTGGGGCGCATGCCTTCCAAAATTGCTAATCGAGCAATGAGCCGCTCCCGCAGGTCAAGTGCTTGCAGCATCTTTATGATTTGGGGCGGGGTTAGCACGAGCTTCTGCCTACCTTTTTTATGGTTACGAGGCGTAAACAGGGATATGGCCGGATTGCGTTCGACAAGGCCCTCGCTGATTGCCAAATCGAAAACCGATCGCAATAGGAATCGAAGGTGGTCCAGGACGTCGCGAGCGACGGATCGTGCCGACCCGTTTAGAAGGGCTTGCAATCTGTAGTTTTCCATTTCGTTTGCGAGGTTTCAAACAGCCTCGCTGAAATCGTCTGCGACGCATCTCGGGTCCTCTTTCCTGCGTCAGCGACGATGAGTTGCGGCATGCGTCAAATGCTAGCACCTGTTTTGTTCGATCCCATCCAATCCGTTCAGCCAAGAGGACCGGATCATAATGCGGCGTCCCATGCGAACGTGGGTCAGCGTAGGCACGCCCTCAACGTTTCCGTTTACCACGTTTGAGACATGTGTTTTGGAACAGCGGAGTATAGTTGCGACTTCGCGCAACGTGAGGAACGTCGCGCGGGCGCATTGCCTGATTTTCAGAGTTCATCGCATTCGCTGGAACCGAAGTCCAGTTCTTGCTCCCTTCGAAAGGAGGGAGTTGGGCTCGGCAAGTTCGGTCACTGAAGCCGTGAAGTTTTTTGCGTTTTCTGTCGCAGCGGGGCTTTCCTTGGATTAGAGCTGTGCATTCAGGAAAGCCGGGCGGACCTAATTCCGGCTCAGGATATTTTGTAACGCACGGGCTGAACGTTGCTGATCGCGTCAGCTTTCTCGGCCAATGTTTTTGCGTCCCTATCGTCGCGGAATGCGATTAACCGAGAGTGGAGCAGGTGATTATCCGGTCTCCACTCCACGAATTCAAACTGCGCGACTAGCTCGGGCTTCAGCCATGGGCAATCCTGCATTCTGGCGGTGGTGAGCCCCTGGCCCCAGCGGCCGCCGCGCGGTTCGGGCAGGTTGGCGAACGGGCACGTGGCGCGCTCGAGTGGCTTCAACCGCTTTTAGAACCTGCGCCTTTGTGGCAGGCGTGAAGCCGTTCCGCGTGCGCGACATACATCAGCCGGTCGCCTTCGTAACAATAGCTGCTGGCCGACTTTCCGTTCCGCGTCTCGCTTACAGTTCTAGCCTCGAGTAGACCTATCCTCGAGCATTAAGAGATACGGGGACGGAACACTTTAGCCATTGGCAATCCTTTCCTGTTGTGGCAGTCAGTCCCACTCCCCACGTCCGGTTCGCGTTTTTGGCAGATTCGCAAGCGGGCATTTATCCCTGCGAAGCTTCCCGAAACGCTTCATCAGCTCCACTCGGCTTTCCGGAGCGAACGCGTTCCTAGGTCGAGCTACATACAACCAGTTAATTAGGTTGATAGTAGGCAATATCAGCGCATCGAAGGTCGCCGATCCGAGCATGTGACCGCCCATCACAAATCCCGGCCTGATCGCGGACATTCATGATAGGTCCACGTTCGATCAGCACCCCACGTGTCCCCATCACAAATAGCAGTAATCCACCAGAGAATACGACACCGAAAAGTTTCAGGGTCGTTGGTTCCGGAACTGGGGTGAGGAGATATGCATGACTGTCCGAGGTGCCAGGTAGAAGCCATTGGCTGCAATCTGACCGCGATCATTGATCCCTGGGGCGTCTGCAAGCATCACTCCTAGGGCGGGATCGATCAGAGTGTTGAGATGTAGCATGTCGCCGTTCACGGAAAGGAAAGCGTGAGAAGCACCGGAGCAAATGAACGATTGACCCGTTACTTGTTCTACGTTATTGATGCTTTCGCCAGAACTGGACGTCCCGCTCAGTGTTCGTAAGTCTTGCATTTGGCCGTTACTGTAAAGAAAAGCATGTACTATGCCACCCAGAGTACTGGCACCTCCGGTTGATGTGAAGCCCGTAACCTGCCCCGAGTCATTAACGCTATTGGCCGCGCTATGGGCACCTCTACCACCGCCCAGCGCGCCTAAGCTGATGACCTGACCGCTGTAGTAGGAGAAGGCAAAGGGATTGATGAGGAGAAACCGATCAACGCCTACCACATGCCCTGGATTGATCACACTGTTGCCCACAACCAACGCTCTACCGAATGAGTCGTTCAAATCCATCATCTGGCCGTTGCGATAAAGAAAGGCATGAGTAAGTAACCCGTCTAACGTGCTAGATGAACCCGTCACTTGCCCAACGTTGTTGATCCCATGCGCTTCGGTGCAGCAGCCTCCCAACGTCCCCAGATCCGTCACGCTATAAAGACTTTCTGCTGATATTCTGTGAGTCCATCCAAGCGAAAGGGCCAGAAGGATACAGGATCGGATTCGCATCGCTTCACTCCTTCCGGAATGACTTACCGCAGTGGGCGGCGTGAGTGGACGAAGAGGGCGATCACCGCCACTCCTGATAGCAATAACGTACTTTGTTCGGGAACGGGAGTGAGCAGAAATGCACGATTTCCCCCGTTCGCCACAATCTGACCGCTATCGTTGATAGCACGAGCGTCACTTAGTGTCAGTCCCAATGACGGATCGATCATATTGTTAAGGTCTTGCATTTGGCCGTTGCTGTATAGAAAGGCACGGCTAATAGAAGAATTCACGTTGGAAGCGGTACCCACTACTTGCCCCGCATCGTTGATCGCAAGGCCAGTGTTGTTGGAGTATCCCGGCAACCCGCCCAAGTCTCTCATCTGTCCATTGCTGTAGAGAATTGCATGGTCTGGACCCACCGGCGACGTGCCGGAAGCGCCGGTCACCTCTCCCTCGTTGTTAATCGCATAGCCATAACTGGAGTAGTATTCCGGCAGCGTACCCAGATTTGTCATCTGCCCGTTGCTGTAAAGAAAGGCGCGCTCATAAGCCATAGACGGAACGGAGATGCCCGTCACCTGTCCCCGGTTGTTAAGGCCAAACCCGAGACTAAGGTCCTGGCCTAAGGTGCCGAGGTCGATCATCTGTCCATTGCTGTAGAGAAAAGCGTGAGTACTGCCATTGGCAAGACTGGATTGGCCGACGACCTGCCCACCATTGTTAATGCCACTCCCAGAACTATAATTCCCGCCCAAGGTGCCGAGATCTGCCATTTGGCCGTTGTTGTAGAGAAAGGCATGGGTTGCACCAGAGGCGCTCTGGGCAAAACCCACAACTTGTCCCACATTGTTGATTGCAAGGCCACTGCTGCCATAGCTATAAGACGCACCTAAGGTGCCGAGATCCATCATCTGTCCGTTGCTGTACAGAAAAGCATGGCTACCGGAAGAACCCGTTACTTGTCCAGCGCTGTTGATACCAGCACCGTGTGTGGTGCCTCCCAACGTGCCTAGGTCAGTCACGCCATAAATAACGTCTGCTGATGATTTGTGTGCCCACCCAACCAGGATGGCGAAAAGTAAGCAGGATCGGATTCGCATCTGCTTCACTCCTTATGTGTGAGAGCTAATCTATCACCGACACGCAGAACAGAGCGAATGTGTTCGGTTCGGGGACGCAGTGCGGAGTGGAGCACGGCCTTGTTACTCGCTCACGGTGTGTCACCCGCACCCACGATCTGTCCCTGGTCCCTGATGTCAGCAGCAAAACTGAAGCTCATTCCCAACGCCGCTCGAGCATTGGCGAAACCTTGCGGTTTGGATTACCCAATCGCTCCACTCGTCCCGCTAACCGCGTTTTCGAAACTTCGCAACAATATGAACCGGCTATCACCGCGAACTTAGTCGGGTGTCTACGTTGTCTCCGGATGCCGTGTCGAGGACCTGCTGCGTAACTGCCTTCGCCCATCTTGGGCGGAACGACGCGTCGCCGGTGTAGAAGGCCCAGATCTTATGAACGCCGGCTGCTAGAGACGATGTCGTGAAGGCAGCAGTGCCACCGGAAACCGCTTGCGCGCCTAGGCTCGTCTGCCCATCGAAGAATTGGACGGTACCGCTGGCGTCAGCGGGTGCGAGAGTGGCTGTGAAGGTAACCGGACTGTTCAGTGTGGATACGTATACGGTCCGGCCGTAGGATTCTTTGGTCGCCGCGTCCGAAGTCAGCGTGAATGCGCTCAGGATTCCGGAGGACACTACCTGCAACAGCGCCCTCGACGTGCTCATGCCATGAATCGTGTCGCCGCTGTAGACGGCGGTGAGGGAGTGGGTTCCACCGTCAGCGACAGGTCGGAAAGAGTGGCCGTTCCGGCTGACAGCGCAACATTGCCTAGAACGGTGAAGTCATCATAGAACTGGACGGAGCCGGTCGCCTCGCCCGAACTGATCGCAGCCGTGAGGACGAGATTCTGCGTTCCGGACGGACTCGCATTGGAGGTCAGGAGCGTCGTCGTCCAAATGCGATGGTCGACTTCACGAACGCGCCGGTTGCCTCGATCCACAAGATAGAAATTTCCACTGCCGTCCACTGCCAGGCTGTTTGGAAAGGCGAGGCTGGCGTTCGTGGCTGGCCCGTTGTCGCCACTAAAACCGTAGGTACCGTTGCCCGCGACTGTGGTAATCACGCCTGTGTCGGCCGAGACCTTGCGAATCCGATTGTTGTCTGTATCCACAATGTAGAGGTTTCCACTGCAGTCCACTGCCAGGCTGTTTGGAGAGGCGAGACTGGCGTTCGTGGCTGACCCGTTGTCGCCACTAGAACCGTTGGTGCCGTTGCCCGCCACCGTGGTGATTACGCCTGACTCGGCCGAGACCTTGCGAATCCGATTATTGCCTGTATCGGCAATATATAGATTGCCGAGGCTGTCCGCCGCCACGCCGCTCGGGTAGTTCAGGCCAGCGCTCGTGGCCGGTCCGCCGTCGCCGCTCAAGCCGTAGGTGCCGTCGCCCGCGACCGTGGTAATCAGGCCTGTGTCGGCCGAGACCTTCCGGATGCCATTCGGCCCGGGACATCCTCCTCTGGGACTGCAAATGCCGCTATCCGCGATGTAGAGATTCCCACTGCCGTCCACCGCGAGACCATTCACAGCGGAAAAACTAGCGCTGGTGGCCGGTCCGCCGTCGCCGCTGACGCCGAAGCTTCCGTTCCCAGCCACCGTGATGATCATGCCTGTGTCGGCCGAGACCTTGCGGACACGATAGTTGCCGGTATCCGCGATATTGAGATTCCCACTGGCGTCCACGGCGACACCATTTACATCGGAGAAACTGGCGCTGGTGGCTGGTCCGCGATCGCCGCTCAAGCCGTACCTGCCGTTGCCCGCCACCGTAGTGATCACCCCTGTGTCGGCCGAGACCTTGCGGATACGATGGTTACCTCTATCCGCGATATAGAGACTGCAAGTGATGGAGGATGCGACCTCCTTCGCACATGCCGGAAGCCGAGATCACAACGAAGGGAGTGCGCAGGTCATTCAGCGTCTTGCTGGCCGATGCTTCAACAAGGAAGCGCAAGCGCCGGAAGCCCAACGGATCGAGACCACGCTCAATAAACTGTGCGGCATCTTCTCCGAGTTCATCCCTGTGCCGCCGAAAAACGTCCGTGATGTTGATAGCCAATGGGCTGTCCACAAATATCGGAATGTCTGGGATGTCGTTTTGTTCCACAAGCCGGTGCAAGAGTACAATCAGTTGCTGAGTTCGCCCCACCGCAAAAGCGGGAACGATGACATGACCTCCGCGCGCAGCCACTTTATTGATTAGGCGAGCCAATTTCGCCTCGACGGAACTCATCGGTTGATGTAGGCGATTTCCATACGTGCTCTCGAGAATCAGGTAATCTGCTTCAGGTGGCGGATCGGGATTCTTCAAGATGCGCGGTTCCGTGCGACCGCCGGAGAAGACAACCCTGGTCTTTCGGGAGTTTTCGCTGTGCTCTAGCAAAATAAATGCCGAGCCCAGGATGTGACCGGCATTCCCAAGTGCCAAGGTTAGGTTGCTTCCGATCTCTTTCTTCTTCTGAAGAGTGCAACAGGACATATGCCCGGCGACATTCTCAGCGTCCGCCATTGTGTACAGAGGAGATACAGGCGGATCGAAGGTGGGAATCCCAAGGGCGTTGCGACGGGCATTTCGCTTGTCGACGAATTCTGCACCCTTCTGTTGCAGATAGGCCGAATCAGCCAGCATGTATTGGCACAATTCAATGGTTGCGCCGGTCGCATGAATGGGACCCTGAAACCCGTTACGTACGAGGGTCGGTAGGTTTCCGCTATGGTCAAGGTGAGCGTGCGAAAGAACGACAGACGAGATCGATTGACCGGAGAAGAGCAACTGGCTGTTGATGGCAAATGCCTCGCGCCGGTGCCCCTGTACCAAACCGCAATCAAGAAGATGCATTTTCGGAACCGACAGAGATGGCGTGCATGGAACCCGTTACAGTCCGTGCGGCCCCCCAGAAAGTCACGTTCATGACAGCGGGATCACTGCGATCCCATCGATGCGGTAGGGAACGCTCCTGTGTGTCGAGAGAAGTCTCATGAAGACAATTGGATGCTGGGATGTTCTAGGTCAGAGTGCGAACGTCACCGTGTACACCCAGCTCCTCCAGTACGGCTTCAAATCTGGCGAGGCGTTCGGCCTTATCCCGGCTAACTTTGCGAAAGACTGAGGCGGCTTCGAGATCACCGTCTGCTGTGGCTTGTTCGGCAAAGTCTCTAAGCATTGCTGCTTCCGTGCGCTCGGTGCCGGCGGCGGAGCGCAGGTTGTCAGGGCTAGTCGATATCACGCCCGCAACTTCTGCCTCGCTCGGAAAGTGGTCCGCTCGATCAATATCCGCAGAGTCCTGAAAGACCCTTGCAAGGTGCCAGTTTTCGTCTATGCGTGCGCGCACCGCAAACCTGCTGTATTTGGCCGCGTCCAGGGCATCACAGTTCATTGCGGTGATGAGGTTTTGTCTTGTTCGTGGATTCATACCATGCTTCTACGCTGGTGAGATGCACGTTGCGGGCCGAAGCCTGGAACGCCGAACACTCGCGCCCAAACACTTGACCGCCCTAGAAGCTGACCAGCCAGCTGCGCTATTTGACACGGCCCTGAGCGAGACCGCGCAGATCAGTGTTTCGCAATAGGCAGGACCGAATGATGCCGGCCGCTGAGACGTGCGGGTTGCTCTGAAACAGCGGAAAATAACGGAAACTGCGGGGCGTATCACGGATCACCAAGCACATTCAGTGGGCCCATTCGTGCACTCGGTCGAATGGACACGTTCTCAATTAGTCGCGGAGATACAGGTGAAACAAAGCGGACAGATCGTCAAGTTGATCGTTGGGCTGCTCCTTGCGTTCAGTATTCTTTGGCTCTACACAATCACCTCGTCTCCGCATCTGAACGTAAACGAGTTTACTTACGATCAGCTTCTTACGGCAGTTCGAACCGGAAGGGCACTTCGAGTGGAGATCCGCAGCAAGACGATTGCGGCGACTCTGAAGAACCACGATGCTACCGGCAACCATGCCGGTAAGGACAGGCCGACGCTTACCGAAATCTCTGTCGGACGGTTGCCCGGAATCCCGGAAACCGACCTGGTCCGCGAGCTGGACAGCGCTCACATCAAATTCTCCGGTTATCCAGATTCCGGGAATGGCTGGTCAGAAGCCCTGCTCCTATTTGGTCTTCCGTCGCTTCTGATGAGCTTGATCTGTTTCTCAAACATCAAAGGCCTGGGCCAGTCAGGGGCGCTCAGCTTCGGCAAGAATCGAGCCAAGATTCATGATCAATCTGCTCACATCGATGTGAGTTTCGAGGACGTTGCTGGCGTGGATGAAGCCAAAGCTGAGCTCATCGAAATCGTAGACGTTCTCAAAACCCCTGAGAAGTGTCGGCGCCTTGGCGGGCGTATTCCCAGAGGAGTGCTGCTCGTCGGCCCTCCGGGAACCGGAAAGACGCTACTCGCAAAGGCGGTTGCCGGGGAAGCTGGTGTAGCTTTCTTTTCAATTTCTGGATCGGAGTTTGTCGAGATGTTTGTCGGAGTGGGGGCCGCGAGAGTGCGGGACCTGTTCGACCAGGCCAAAACGAAAGCTCCCTGCATCATCTTTAGCGACGAATTGGATGCTGTGGGGAAATCTCGGACAACAGGTAAGGTCCTGCAAGGCATGAACGATGAAAGAGAGCAAACTCTGAACCAACTTCTTGTCGAAATGGACGGCTTTGACACATCGAAAGGTGTCATCATCATGGCGGCAACAAATGCGCCGGAGCTGCTGGACGCGGCCCTCGTCCGACCTGGACGTTTCGATCGTCAGATCGTAATTGATCGCCCGGACCTCGTCGGCCGGGAAGTCATTTTGAAGGTACACGCGCAATCAGTAAAGATGGCAGACAAAGCGGATCTCTCTACGGTCGCAGCTCGGACGCCCGGCATGGTCGGTTCGGATTTGGCGAATGTGGTCAACGAAGCCGCATTGCTCGCAGCTCAACGAAATGCGGACGCTGTTGAAGTTCGTGACTTGGAGGAAGCGATTGACCGCGTAATGTTGGGGCTGGAAAAGCACACGCGTGTAATGAACAAGGAGGAGAAGAGACGCGTCGCCTATCACGAAGCTGGCCATGCGCTCATGGCTCTTTCTGTTGAGAAC
>Ga0308176_10000985_pt1 | contig 17877 bp, 19 predicted proteins | sample PhyCR2_3_FD_203890 | JGI IMG/M metagenome (GOLD analysis project Ga0308176, IMG submission 203890) | Soil microbial communities from UC Gill Tract Community Farm, Albany, California, United States - DLSLS.C.R2 | ecosystem: Environmental > Terrestrial > Soil > Agricultural land | place: USA...
CTCATGGCCGAGCTCGGCATGCACTACCGGAACTGACGGCCCTCCCCTTCGTCCGTCACAGGCGTTCCTAGCGGATCATGCGCGAGATCGCCGCGTGCGCTGACCGATCCCAGTCGCGGCGCTCGGGACGGATCCGAACGAGCCGCGCCTCGACGGCTCGTCGGCGATGGAACGCTCAAGACACCCGCGGAGCTGCGCATCGGTCAGTGTTCATCGACGACCAGCGAGACCCCGGTGAGGCCGAGGTGGAAGTCGGTCGACCAGCACGCGTCGATCCCGAGCACCTTCATGACGTGGAGCCCCACCGCATCGGCCAGGGTCAGGTCCTGATCCGAGAACCTACGCAAGAAGCGGACGCCGCCGGCATGTTCCGCGACACCGACCGGAACGATCTGCAACGGGTGCAGATCCTCGATGAATGCCGTGAACTGCAGCGCGCGGTTCCGATCGAACCGACGGAGGAACCAGCACGTGACCTTCAGCAAGTACGAGCGCCGTCGTTACCAGCGTGGGAGGATCGGCAAACAGCCTGCGGAACACCGGGTGGTAGGTGTCGGACTTATCAAGGAACGCGATCAGCGCCGACGTGTCGACGTACGCGCGCGGCCTCGGCCTAGTCTTTCTGGCCATAGATCACGTCGTCGATGCGCTGGCTCGAGGTCGAATCTCCGGACTCGATCATCCCGGCGTAGCGCATCCACGGCTTCCCCGGTTCCGCCGGCAGGAGCGTTCGTAGCGATCGACGTAGCAGCTCGGCCAGCGAGATGCCGAGCCGTTTCGCCTCGGCGCGTGCGGCGCGCATCTCGTCGGAGGTCAAGCTGATCTGGGTCCGCAGCATGATAACAGCGTAGATGATTTTGATATCATCGACAAGATCGCCGTTTCGACAGCTACCCCGGGGCGAGCTGCAGCTGCCCGCCGATCGATGAATCTGCCGAAGGGCAGCTGCTTCTTGTTCGGGCCGCGCGGCACCGGCAAGTCGACATGGATCGAGGCCGAGCGCCCCGATGCACTCCGCGTCGACCTGCTGGACCAGGCGGCCATGACGGTCAGCCTGTCGTGGTGCCCGATCTGGAGGTATCGCCACGCACGCACACGACGTAGCCGTCGGTATAGATTGGTGCACGCACCGTTCGCGTTCCTGGCCGCTTGTTCAGCGCTGTCCGCAGCATCGTAGCCGCACGCTGTACGTGGCTGTCTGCTCGGCTTCGATTTGATTGTCGACATGTGAGGGTCACCCTCGATTGCACTCGACGCCTCGGCGAGAGCGAGGTACGACGATGCGCATGTGGAAAGCCACGCCACGAGAGCAGGTCACGTTGCTCGACGTCTTGGACGTCTTGTCTTGGACGTCTTGATCGATGGGTTCGAGAAGAACGAGAGCTTCACTGGATTCCACGGCCGAGAGCTACCAATACGATCGCATCGGCCGAGGAGATGAGCTGTGAAACTTGACATGTATGACGCCAGAGCGGGCGCTACCCTCAGAGCCGGGAGTCGCTGACTCCCGAATTACGACGAGGTCTCCACGGCCTCTCGTCGATGCCGCTTGGGTCGGTGAATGTCCGCAGGCTGCTTCACGTCGAGTTCCAGGACAGGCTATCCCCGATAGCGCTCCAGCTCGGCGGTCATCTCGGCGAGCTTGCGATCTGCCTCCTCGCGCAGCCGGCGCTCCTCCTCGCGCAGCCGACGCTCCTCGACCTCCGCCTCCTCGGCCAGGAGCACCGGCTCGCCGCTCGGATGGAACCAGCGCAGCCATGGACCGGAAAAACCGCGGTAGGTGCCGTCCCAGGGGCCGAGCTCGAGGCCGAGGGCGAGGCTCGGGAGCCGGCCGTGGGCCGTCGGGGTGGCGGGACGGTAGTCGCCCCTGGCGATGTCGAGCCGGTACCCCTCGAGGGCGCCGGTCAGGGGGTCGTAGATGAAGTACTCGGGGACGTGGAGGCGTGCATAGACATGCCTCTTCGGGCCGTGGTCCTCCTCCGCAGTGCTCTCGGAGGTGAGCTCGATGATGACGTCGGGTGCCTTGCCGTCCTCCTCCCACATCACCCACGACTTGCGGTCGCGGTGCTCCACGCCGAGGGCGACGAAGACGTCAGGGCCGCGGAAGTCGTTCTTCCGGGTCTGGAGGAGGCTGAAGTAGAAGAACATGTTGCCGCCGACGAAGTAATCCGGGCGCCGGGAGGCGAGGTGGCGATCGAGCGCGTCGCAGAGGAGGTTCATCTCGAGGCGGTGGCGGTTGGTCTCCAAGGGGACTCCGTCTTCCGACGGCAGCTCGTCGGCGCCGGGCGGGATGGTCAGGCCGGAAGGGTTGACGGGCTTGGACATCGCGGGCCTCGACGATCATTCTAGGGTGGCGACGACGCGGCTGCAATCATAAGCCGAGCGGTGGCGGGACGAGGCCCCGGCGAGCGACGAGGGTCCATAGGGACCGTAGAGAACCACTTAGATCGACGAGCTGATGGCGAGCCTCCCCATCACGACGATAGCAGCGGCGCCGGATCCGGCAGCGAGACGACCTCGGCCGGATCGCGCAGGTGGGGCCGCAGGTGGCGGCGTAACCGCCCGGCGAGCGCGTCGATCACGGCGTCGCCGAGGAGCTCGGCCACCTGCGCGCGGTGGACCCGCCAGCGCGTCGCGAGCGCCGGGACCGCCGTGAGGCCGGGCGGCGTCGCGATCCGAGGATCGACCGCGGCGAGCGCGCCGGGCAGCGCGAACAGGGTCACCAGCCCGCGCGGCCGCTGGCCCGCGGCTTCAGCCGACAGCACGGTGGAGATCACCGGGCTCTTCGCGCCGGCCTCGCGCAAGCCGAGCTCGCCGAAGCAGAACAGCGCGGCGAGGTGGACGAGGAACGCCGCGACCGCGCGGACGTCGGCTTCGTCGGGCGCTCGCTCGAGCATCTGCTCGAACGCCGCGGCCAGCCGCGCCGGCCCGGTGATCTGGTCGCGCGGCGTTGCGTCGGGCACGACCCGGTACGCGATCGCGCGCGCGAGCTCGGCGTCGCGGAGCAGGAACACGGCGTCTTCCCAGTGCAGCGGAGGTGCCCCCGGGTGCGCGTCGAGCAGCTGGGTCAGCGGCGTGCGGCGCAAGAGCGTCGCGATCACCGGCGCCGTGTCGGGCACCGCGAGGAGCTCCTCGAAGTCGACCACGGTGACGTCCTCGCGCACGCGGCGCATCCCGCGCCACGCCGTGAGCCGGGCCGGTGGCTTCTGACCCTGAAACCGGGCGCGGCCGGTCCACCACGACACGGTCACGTCGCTGCGGGTCAGGTGAAACAGGTTGTGCAGGAGGGCGTGGCGCGCCATCACGCGCGTACGGTTCTGCGTCAGCGGCTGGCTGACCTGCGAGAGCGCGGTGTCGATGATCTTGCGGCGGGTGCGATCGCTGACCGACCACTCCTCGGCGCGCGGATGGACCAGGAACAGGGCGTTGTGCAGGCCCGCGGCGAGGGCGAGCTCGTCGGCCTCGAGCACGAACGCCGGCGACCGGCAGACCAGCGTCGAGATCACGGCCTGGCGCGCGTCGTCGACCGCCACCAGCTCCTCGCTCGCATGGTCGAGCTCGTGCTCCCAGCGGTCGACGTCGGCCGTGGGGATCGGCGAACCGATGTGGATCTCGCCTCCGCCGACGAGCGGCCTGACGAACCTTCCCAGGAAGTCGCGGACGTGCGGGCGCGCCATCGCTTGACCTTACTTCCCGGGGGGCAGGAGCTTGCGATCCGCCGCATCGGGGAAGCCCCACAGCGCGAACCGGCCGACCGCGTCGTTGACGACCTGGGCCTCGGGCGTGGCCTGGGTGCCATAATCCTCGACGACGGCCGGGTCGACCTCGAGCCTGGCGAGCGCGCGCCGCTCGAGCAGGGCCAGCGACGCCTCACTGACCTGGAACGGCCGGCCCGTGGTCGTGAACACGGTGACGACGCCCGCCTGATGGCCGAGCGCCCGCGCGAGCACATCGGGCGAGACCCGCGGGACGACGTCCATGCCGAGCGGGACCAGCAGGCCGGGCGTGAGCTCGCACAGGAGCTGGCCGAGCGGGATGACATCGAGGTTCTCCGAGCCGATCACCAGGATGCCGCGCTCGGTCGCCGCGACGCGGTGGCCGCGCAGCGAGACCGGCGGCAACGCGAACAGGATCCGCTTGAGCCGCGAGGCGTGGTCGAGCGGGATGAGCGTCGCCACCACCCGGCGCGGCGGCCCCATCGCGGCCGCGAGCTTGAGCGGAACGCCGATCGACTCGACCGGCCCGCCGCCATGCGGCCTGGGCTCCTTCGGCCGATCGAGCTCGAGGCTGACCCGCGTCAGATCGGCGATGTCGCTGAGCACGATCGGGCCGGGCAAGACGTCGACCCGATCGCCGGGCCAGAACACGTGGAAGGTGTCGGCGGGAAACACCGACGAGCACGACGCCAGATCGATCGGGTGCTGGTAGCCGACCGCGACGGCCGCCGTCGTGCCCGCGGGGCGAAACACGTCGATGCCGGGCGTGCCGAGGAACAGCGCGAGGATGCGCTCCGGCAGCGCGCGGACCCGGATCAGCATGTAGCCGCGATCGCGCGCGTGATCGTCGAACGCGCTCGACGAGCTCGGCGTGAACAGGCCGGCCTGCGCCTCGACGCGGTTGCGCCACAGGTAGCGGATGATGCCCTCCGAGAGCCCGCGCGCGACCGCGAGGAACAGATCGCCGCGATCCTCGGCGTCGAGCTTCTCGCCGCCCGGCAGCTTGCGGATCGACAGCCGGAACAGGAGGCGCGAGAACGGCAGGTCGCCTTCACGGAGGTAGCCCTGCGCGAACTCGTCGCCGTGCACCATGAAGTCGGTCGTCGCGGGCATCGTGCCGATGTCGACCGCGTCGTAGCCGTAGGGCGAGCGATCGTCGCGAAACTTCACGAAGTGCTTCGCCGTGCCGGTGTAGATCGCCCCGCCGACCAGCCGGCACAGCCGCGCCGCGCGGTCCGCCGCGTACGACGACACCGCGGGGATCTGCACGACGATCTCGCGGCTGCCGAGCGCGGTCTTGCACTTGGTGATCGCGAGGTTGGGGAGCAGCTCGTCGAGCGCGGCCTCCGACGAGTACAGCCGGAACCACGACACCGCGCCCTCGAGCGTCGGGAACGTCATCAGGCAGTACCGGCCGAGCAAGATCCCGCGCGGATCGGGCGCGACTCCCGGCGTGAAGAACCGGGTCTGCCCCTGCGCGACGTGCTCGAGCGCCATCGCGCGCAGCCTAGCATGGAGCACGGCGTCAAAGCCTGCCTCCGCGAGATCGAGATCCCAAGCATTGTAACTGGTTATCACTGACGCGGGTTTGGGTCTTGATGCCATCTTTACGCGGATCGGCCCGACGTTTTCGCCATCGATACGCGCGCGCCGATACGCCTAGAGCGTCATGCAAAATCTCGCGTCGCGGCTGTTCGGGAGGGCGCGAGATCTCCGCGATCCGAAGGTGTTCCACCAGATGTCCCTGGTGGCGTTCCTCGCCTGGGTCGGCCTGGGCGCCGACGGCCTGTCGTCGTCTTCGTATGGCCCCGAAGAGGCGTTCAAGGCGCTCGGGCACTTCCAACCCGCGGGGTGTTACGAGGCCGCCGGGGACCTTCCGTGTCAGTTCGTTCCCGACTTCGGCTACCTCGCGGTGTTCCTCGCGATCGTGATCGCCGCGACCGTGTTCATCATTTCCTGGAGCTACCGGCGGATCATCGAGGAGTTCCCGCACGGGGGCGGCGGCTACATCGTCGCGAGCAAGCACCTGGGGCCCTACGTCGGCGCGGTCTCCGGCTCGGCGCTCCTGGTCGACTACGTCCTGACGATCGCGATCTCGCTCGCCGCCGGCGGTGACGCCGTGTTCAGCTTTCTGCCCGAAGCGTGGCTGCCGGCCAAGCACATCACCGTGCTCGTCGTGCTCGGCATCCTGACGATCATGAACCTGCGCGGCGTCAAGGAATCGGTGAAGGTCCTGACGCCGATCTTCTTGATCTTCCTGTGCACCCACGCGTTCCTGATCTTCGGCGCGGTCGGCAGCAACGTGCGCCACGTCGGCGAGATCAGCGGGATGATCTCGACCGAGGGCAGGAGCCACATCGGGGCGGCGGGGCTGGTCGGCGTGATGCTGGTGTTCCTGCGCGCGTTCTCGCTCGGCGGCGGCACGTTCACCGGCATCGAGGCGGTGTCGAACGGCATGGCGATCATGCGCGAGCCCCGCATCCGGACCGCCAAGCGCACGATGCTGCTCATGGCCACCTCGCTCGCGATCACCGCGAGCGGCATCCTGCTCGCCTACCTGCTGTTGCACGTGCTGCCCCACAAGGGCAAGACGATGAACGCCGTGCTCGCCGAGAACTTCGTCGGCGGGGGCGCGGTCGCCGGCGTGTTCGTCGCCGTGACCATGGTGTCCGAAGGCGCGCTCCTGTTCGTCGCGGCGCAGGCCGGCTTCGTCGATGGGCCGCGCGTGATGGCCAACATGGCGCTCGATCAGTGGATGCCGCACCGGATGGCGGCCTTGTCCGAGCAGCTCACGATGAAGAACGGCGTCTACCTGATGGCGATCGCCGCGGCGATCCTCTTGGTCTACACCAACGGCTCGGTCGACGCGCTCGTCGTCATGTACAGCATCAACGTGTTCATCACGTTCACGCTGTCGAACGTCGCGATGATCCGTCACGCATTCCACGCCAGGCAAGGCAACTGGCGGCGCGCCGCGTTCGTGCACGGCCTCGCCGCGACCGTGTGCGGCATGATCCTGACCGTCACGATCGTCGAGAAGTTCACCGAGGGCGGCTGGGTCACCACCGTGATCACGGCCGCGCTCGTCACCCTGTGCTTCCTGATCCGGACCCACTATCGCGCCGTCGGCGCCAAGGTCGCCAAGCTCTCGAAGGAGCTCGAGCTCGACACGCCGCCACCCGCGGACCTCATCGCGCCCGAGGAGCTCGATCCCGACCAGCCGACCGCGGTCGTGCTCGCCGGCGGCTACGGCGGCCTCGGCCTGCACACCCTGCTGCAGATCCCGCGGACGTTCGCGGGGCAGTTCAAGCAGGTCGTGTTCATCGCCGCGGGCGTGATCGATGCCGGCGCGTTCAAGGGCAAGGACGAGATCGACGTCCTGCGCGACAACCTCGAGCGCGATCTCGCGAGGTACGTCGTGTTCGCCAAGGCCCACATGGGCTGGGCCGCCGAGAGCGACTTCGCGATCGGCACCGAGGCGGTCACCGAGCTCGACCGGCTGTGCCGCGAGGTCGCCCTCCGCTTCCCCCGCTCGGTGTTCTTCGCCGGCAAGCTGATCTTCCAGCGCGACAGCTGGTACCAGCGCCTGCTCCACAACGAGACCGCCGCCGCCGTCGAGCGCCGCCTCCAGTTCGCCGGGCTACCGATGATCGTGCTGCCGGTGCGGATGTTCCACTGAAGGGTCAGCGGAACACATAGGCCGCGCCGCTGAATTGCGCGGCGTTGCTCGCTTGATTGCCATCAACGCCCGTCGCCGCGCTCGACTCGCCGTTCGCGGACACCGCCAGGATGCCGGCATCCGCGGACAGCGCCAGATCCGTGCCAAAGCCATCCCCGGCGTCGGTGTTGGACGCCTTGACGTAGGCCAGCTGGGACCAGCGGGGCCCCGCTCGCCCGAACACGTAGGCCGCCCCGCTCGACGACTTGCTGTCGTCTGCCTGGTTGCCGCCGATCCCGGTCGCCGCGCTGGATTCGGCGATGGCGCTCGCGGCGAGCACGCTGCCATCCGCGGACAGCGCGACCCGGCTCCCGAACTCATCTCCCAGGCCGGCGTTGGACGCAATACACCGAAGGCGCGTCGGTGATGCACCGGCCAGCGGGTTCGTGTCGGGTTCGTCACGCTCGTTGCGGCGTGCGTGCGTGCCCCTCATCGTCACGTGACCGCGCCGCTCACCGAAAGGCGCGACGTGCACGTCAGTGAAAGACATAGACCGCGCCGCTATAGGTCGCGGCGTTGCTCGCTTGATCACCGTCGACGCCGGTCGCCGCGCTCGACTCGAAGATCGCCGATACCGCGAGCGTGCCGGCATCCGGCGAGAGTGTGAGGCTCCCGCCGAACGCGTCGCCAGCATCGGTGTTCGACGCCTTGATATATGCCAGCTGGGACCATCGTGTCCCCGACCTCCCGAAGAGGTACACCGCCCCACTCTCGCCCTTGCTCTTGTCGGCCTGGTTGCCGCCGATCCCCGTGGCCCCGCTGGATTCTCTGGTTGCGCCCGCGGCGAGCACGCTCCCGTCTCCGGACAGCACCAGGCTCCCGCCGAACTCATCTCCTGTACTGGTGTTGGCCCCCTTCACGTAGGCCTCTTGCGACCACGTCGTCCCGGTCCGCACGAACACGTAGACCGCCCCGCTGTCGTACGCGCTGTTGTCTGCCTGGTTGCCATTCACCCCCACGGCGGCGCTCGACTCGCCCGCCGCGAACGTCGCGAGCGTATCGCCCGTACCCGACAGCGCGACACTCCCGCCGAAGAAATCGTCGGCTTCCGCGTTCGACGCCTTGAGGTACGCCTGCTGGATCCAGGTCGTCCCGGTGCGAACGAACACGTAGACCGCGCCCGCGTTCGCGGCACTGTTATCGTTCTGGTTGCCGCCCACTCCGGTCGCGGCGCTGGACTCGCTGTAGGCACCGACCGCGAGCGTAGCGCCGTCGGTCGACAGGGCGATCGAGCTCCCGAAGCCATCCCTGGCATCGGTGTTCGACGCCTTGACGTACGCTTGCTGCGTCCACGTCGTGCCCGACCGCGAGAACACGTAGACCGCGCCGCTAGCGGTCGCGCTGTTGTCGGCCTGGTTCCCCCCGATGCCGGTCGCCGCGCTGCCCTCTTCCGGCGCGCTCACGGCGAGCGTGTTGCCATCGCCCGACAGTTGGATCGAGCTCCCGAACCGGTCATTGGTCCCGGTGTTGGAGGCCTTGACGTACGCCTGCTGCGTCCACGTCGTCCCCGTCCGCGAGAACATGTACACCGCACCAGCGTTCGTGGCCGCGTTGTTGGCCTGGTTGCCGTTGATCCCGGTCGCCGAGCTTGCCTCTTCGGGTGCCCCCACCGCGAGGGTATTGCCATCGGCCGAGATCGCGACGCTCGAGCCAAACGCATCGCCCGCGTTGGTGTTCGACGCCTTGAGGTACGCCTGCTGGACCCAGGTCGTCCCGGCGCTGGTGAAGATGTACACCGCCCCCGCGAGAAACGCGCTGTTGTCGGCCTGGTTGCCGTCGATCCCGGTGGCCGCGCTGCTCTCGAGGTCGGCCCCGACCGCGAGCGTCGTTCCGTCGGCCGAGACCGCGACGCTGTAGCCAAACCGATCCTGGGCCTCGGCGTTCGATGCCTTGAGATACGCGCTCTGGGCCGAGATCGTGTGCCCGGTGAACGTGCTGCCGTCGCCGCCGCCGCCGGCTGCGCTCGCGTTGAACCCCACGCGCCCGCAGCCTCCGAGCAGCGCAAGTAACATCAGCGCGTTCCGCACCCACTCACGATACCATCCACATCCTGTTCCCCGAGAGATCACCGCGCTGGATTCGAAGATCGCGCCCGAGGCGAGCACGTCACCGTCCGCGATAACGCGAGGTCCCACCGCCCGGTGTGGACCCACATGCCGTGAAGGTACGGGCGCCGAGACAGCGCCGGCAAACCCCGCCACGACCGGTCCTGAAACGACCGTATACTGGGGGCATGTCCGACGCTCCCGCTATTTCCCGCTTTCCCATACCTGCCATCGCGGATCTGCCCGAGGACATCCGCGGCCGCATCCTCGAGGTGCAGGACAAGGCCGGCTTCGTGCCCAACGTGTTCCTGGTCCTCGCACACCGCCCGGACGAGTTTCGCGCGTTCTTTGCCTATCACGACGCGCTCATGCTCAAGGAGGGCGGCCTGTCCAAGGCGGAGCGCGAGATGATCGTGGTCGCGACGAGCGGCGCCAACAGCTGCCTGTACTGCGTGGTCGCCCACGGCGCGCTCTTGCGCATCTACGAGAAGCACCCGTTCATCGCCGACCAGGTCGCGATCAATCACCGCAAGGCCGACCTGACGCCGCGGCGGCGCGCGATGCTCGACTTCGCCGTCAAGGTCGCGCTGCGCTCCTCCGAGATCGGCGAGGCCGACTACGCGGGCCTGCGCGAGCACGGCTTCACCGACGAGGACGCGTGGGACATTGCGGCCATCGCCGCGTTCTTTGCCATGAGCAACCGGCTCGCCAATACGGCCGGGATGCGCCCCAACGACGAGTTCTACCTGATGGGCCGCGTGCCCAGGCGCTGATCGCGGCGCGCGGGCTCGCCGTGGCCTCCCTGCCGATCATCACACGGCGGTCGCGTCGGCTCGCGGAACGCCCGGCACGAGCCACGAGAACACCAGCCCACCCGCGGTTGCGCCGGTCGCCTGCGCCACCAGGAAGCCGGCGACGTCGGCCGGCCGGATCCCGGCAAACGTGTTGCTGAGGGCGCGCGCGATCGTGACGGCCGGGTTGGCGAACGACGTGGACGCGGTGAACCAGTACGCGGCGACGATGTACGCCGCGACCGCGAACGGCGTGATCGAGGCGCGCGTCCGTCCCACGGCGATGACGACCCCGACCAGGCCGAACGTCGCCACCGCCTCGCTGAGCAGCTGCGCGAAGCCCGTGCGCGGCGTCATCGACCAGGTGATGAGCGGCACCGCGAACATCGCGTTCGCGAGCACGGCCCCCGCGACAGCGCCCGCGACCTGCGCGCCGACGTATCCCGCGGCGCTCCGTGGCGTCTGCAACCGCAGCGCGACCATGCAGAGGGTCACGGCCGGGTTGAGGTGCGCCCCCGAGATCGGCCCGAAAACCAGGAGGATCGCGACGAGCGCGCCGCCCGTGGCGATCGTGTTGGCGAGCAGCGCGACTGCGCGATCGCCCGTGAGCCGCTCGGCCATGATCCCCGAGCCGATCACCGCGGCGACCAGGAGCGCCGTTCCGAGCGCCTCGGCGGCGAGGTGGCGTCGTGTAGTCACGATGCGCACGCGTTCGGACCGCAGGACTTGCGTAGCCTGGCGTGATCTGCGCGGAGCGCACGTTCGGCGCCGAACGCCCTGGTGAGCACCTCGAGCGCCTTGGCCACGGTCGCGTGCTGCTGCCTGGTGATCGCGTAGTAGACCCAGGTTCCGTCACGCCGGCTGTCGACGATGCCGGCCGACTTGAGGATCCCGAGCTGTCGCGACGCGTTGGGCTGGCCCAGGTCGAGCGCCGCCTCGAGGTGACAGACGCACAGCTCACCGTGCGAGAGCAGGGCCACGATACGCAGCCGGGTCTCGTCGCCCAGGGCGCGGAATAACCGCGATAACGGACGGACGTCGAGGTCGATAACGCGGGACAGCATGATAATCATATATCACGATATCCGCATGTAGCCTGCGGCAGCGAACCTCAGTGCATGGGAGCTACGGACTCGCTCGCAGCGGAGTTAAATAATTTCAGGCACATACGCACGGGAGCCCGTGCGCATGCGCTCACCTGTGTAGAGGAACACTGCCGTGTGCAAGATCTTCGGAGAACCAGTTGCAATGAACAACCGCATACTGATATCCGGGAATCGGGGATGGATCTGACGTTCTACGATTTGCGCGGTAGGTCGGTGGCCTACTGCGACGATGGACACCACATCTACGCATTCAGTGGCGTCCCACTCGCCTATCTCGATGGAGACTCGGTGTTCGGGTTCGACGGGCAGCACCTCGGATGGTGGGATCGCGGCTGGGTGCGCGATCACCAGGGTGCATGGGTCTTCTTCACCGATGGCTCCACCGGTAACGGTCCGGCCTTGCCGGCCAAGCAGGCAAGACCGGCGAAGGGGTTCAAGAACATGCCCCCCACGCCGGCCTTCAAGCACGTGAAGCCGGTGCGCGTCGCGGACGGCCTGGGATGGTCGTCGCGGTCCGGCGCGCAGTTCTTCGAGTCGACCCGCTGAACGCCGGCGTCGCGCCCGCAGCTGCCGGCGGCGCTGGACAGCACGATAGTCGTATATCACGATATCGGCATGTATACGAGCGTGGTGTTCCTGTGCGTCGCGAACTCGGCGAGGTCGCAGATGGCCGAGGGCCTCGCGCGATCGCTGTTCGGCAGCCTCGTGCGTGTGCAGAGCGCCGGCAGCCGGCCGAGCCAGGTCAACCGCCACGCGATCGCGGCGATGCACGAGGCCGGCATCGACATCACGAACCAGCGCAGCAAGTCCGTGGACGAGATCGACCCGGCGAGCGTCGCCGCGGTGATCACGCTGTGCGCCGAGGAGGTCTGCCCGCTGTGGCCCGGCAAGCTCGCGCGCCTGCACTGGCCGCTCGTCGATCCGGCAAGCCCGGATCCGGACCTGCCGGCGGAGACCCTGCTGGCGCGGTTTCGCGCGGCGCGCGACGAGCTGCGTTGTCGCCTGTGGGCGTTTGCGCGCGACAACCCGCCCGATGGGATCTCGCTTGGATCACCCGGCAGCAGCGACCTCCTCGCCATCGAGGCGATGATCCGCGAGAGCCGGCTACCGGCCGAGGTGGTGCGCGACCGGTTCCCCGAGGCCTACGTGGTCGCGCGACGTGGCGGTCAGGTCGTCGGGGTCGCCGCGATGGAATCGCACGACCGCGCCGGCTTCCTGCGCTCGGTGGCCGTCGCGCCCGCGGAGCGGGGACGAGGTACCGGCATCGCGCTGGTGGCCGACCGGCTCGCCGCGGCGTTGGCCCAAGGGCTCGAAGCGGTCTACCTCTTGACCACCACCGCCGCGCCGCTGTTCCGCCGGTTCGGATTTGCGGCCACCGATCGCGCCCGCGTGCCGGAGGCGTTGCAGACATCCCCGGAATTTGCGGCGTTGTGCCCGTCGTCCGCCGCGTGCATGCGCGTCGACCTCAGAACGCCTGCGTCCTTGTCCGCGGATGCCCGTCTTGACAACAGGAGGCCAGCATGACCAACGCAAGCGCTGATGAAACCCGTTCGATCGTTCGAGACCACTACGCCAAGGTGTCCCAGGGTGCCACCGGCTGCGCGCCGGGGTGCTGCGCGACCATGCCCGCGGCGCAGTCCCGCATGCTGGGCTACAGCGCCGACGACCTGGGCGCCGTGCCGGAGGGCGCCGACCTGGGGCTTGGCTGCGGCAACCCGAGCGCGATCGCGTCGCTGCGCCCCGGGGAGACCGTGCTCGACCTCGGCGCCGGCGGCGGCTTCGATTGCTTCCTCGCGGCGCGGGCCGTCGGGCCGACCGGGCGCGTGATCGGCGTCGACATGACGCCGGAGATGGTCGCGCGCGCCCGGGACAACGCGCGCAAGGTCAACGCGACCAACGTCGAGTTCCGGCTCGGCGAGATCGAGCACCTGCCGGTCGCCGATCGTTCGGTCGACGTGATCCTGTCGAACTGCGTGATCAACCTGTCCCCCGAGAAAGCAGCGGTGTTTCGCGAGGCGTTCCGGGTGCTACGGGACGGCGGCCGGATCGCGATCAGCGACGTCGTGGCGATCGCGCCGATTCCAGACGAGCTGAAGACCCAGGCCGCGGCGCTGTCGGGCTGCATCAGCGGCGCCGCGCATATCGACGAGGTGCGCCGCATGCTCGCCGAGGCAGGGTTCAGCGCGGTCGACGTGATGATCGCACCGCGCAGCGCGGAGATCGTGACCTCGTGGATGCCCGGCGCGGACCGCTTCATCGCGTCGGCGACGATCGAAGCCCGCCGCGACGTCATGGCGTCCGAATCGTGCTGCGCCCCTGGTTGCTGCCGATGACCGCGCCCGTGATCTGGCGAGACGTCGCGGCGCGCCTCCAGCCGTACATCGCGCGGCGAGTCGCGCCAGCCGATGTCGACGACGTGCTCCAGGACGTCCTGCTGCGAATGCACCGCGGCCTCGGCGCGCTGCGCGACGACGATCGGCTCGCGGGTTGGATGTTTCGCATCGCCGGCAACGCGATCGCCGAGCGCGGCCGTGACCATCGCCGGCATCCCGTGGCCGATCCGGCCGAGCTCGCCGAGGCGCCGACCGAACCGCCGCCGGATCGGAGCGCCGCGGATGCGCTCGCCGGGTGCCTGACGATCTTCGTCGCGCGGCTGCCCTCGCCGTATCGCGAGGCGATCACGTTCGTCGAGCTGGAGGGCCTGACCATCAAGGCGGCGGCCGAGGTGATGGGCCTGTCGCTCTCCGGCGCAAAGTCACGGGTCCAGCGCGGCCGCGCACGCCTGCGCGAGCTGCTCGAGGCGTGTTGCGACATCGCGCTCGACGCTCGCGGCGGCGTCACCGAGGTCGTGCCGCGCGCAACATCGATCTGCTGCTCGCCCGGCCAGCCGGCCGGCTGAACAACAGAGGGCCGCCGAGACAAAACACATTATCCTCATCACAGGTCGATCTGCGTGCCGAGCTCGACGACCAGCTCGGGGGGAATCGCGAAGTACGAGGTCGCGCTGACCGCGTTGCGCGACAGGAAGGCGAACAGGCCCTCGCGGATCGGGCCGAGCCGGCCCTTGCTGGTCGCCAGGAAGGTCTCGCGCCCGATATAGTAGGTCGCGTCGGCGAGGTCGATCGCATGCTCGCAGCGGGGCCCGGCGGCGGCGAGCACGGCCGGGAGGTTGGGCTCGTCCATGAAGCCGTAGCGGGCGATCACCCGCACGAAGCCCTTGCCGAGCTCGGCGATCTCGACGTGCTGGCCCGCTGCGACGTAGGGCACGTGCTCGAACACGATCGTGAGCAGCACGACGCGCTCGTGCAGGACGTGGATCCGCCGGATGTGGTGCTCGAGGATCAGCGGGATCTCGCTCGCCGACGAGCTCAGGAAGATCGCGGTGCCCGGCACGCGGGCGGACACCCGCTGATCGACGGTCGCGAGGAACTGCTCCTGCGGCGTCGAGCGCGCGCTGGCATAGGCCACCAGCGCGGTGCGCCCGACCCGCCACATCACCATGATCGTGAAGAACAGGGCGCCGACGAGGATCGGCACGTAGCCGCCGTCGACGAACTTCATCAGGTTTGCGCCGAAGAACGGCAGGTCGAACGACAGGAACAGGACGAGCAGCGGCAGCGCCTTCCACACCGGCCACCCCCAGGTGCGCCGCGTGACCAGGTAGTAGGTGATGCTCGTGATCGCCATCGTGCCGCTGACCGCGATGCCGTAGGCCGCCGCGAGCCGGCTCGACTCCTGGAAGAACAGGACCAGCACGCAGCACGCGATCGCCAGGCCCCAGTTCACGCCGGGCACGTAGATCTGGCCTTCCGCCTGGGCCGAGGTGTGCCTGATCACGACGCGCGGGAACAGGCCGAGCTGGATCGCTTGATGGGTCAGCGAATAGACGCCCGTGATGAGCGCCTGCGACGCGATGATCGTCGCGAGCGTCGAGAGCACCACCAGCGCGTAGGTCCAGATCCCGACCGGCACGAGCGCGAAGAACGGATTGGCCAGCGCGCTCGGATCGTCGAGCATCAGCGCGCCCTGGCCGAAGTAGCACAGCACCAGCGCCGGCATCGCGAGCGAGAGCCAGGCCACCCGGATCGGGCGCGCGCCGAAGTGCCCCATGTCGGCGTAGAGCGCCTCGCCGCCGGTCACGCACAGGACGACGACGCCGAGGATCGGGAACCCGTGCCAGCCGTTGTGCACGAAGTACCGCACGCCGTGCACCGGCGACAGCGCGCGCAGTACGCCGGGATGCTGGAGGATCTGCGCGAGGCCGAGCACGCCGATCGTCACGAACCAGACGATCATCACCGGGCCGAACAGGCGGCCCACCGCGCCCGTGCCGCGGCGCTGGATCGCGAACAGGCCCAAGAGGATCGCGATCGTGATCGCGACGACGAGCCCGAGCGAGAACGCGTCGGGCGCCGCGAGCCGGAGGCCCTCGATCGCGCTCAGGACCGAGATCGCGGGCGTGATGATGCCGTCGCCGAACAGGAGCGCCGCGCCGGCGACCACCATCAGCGTGATCCAGGTCAGCTGCTTGGTGCGCTCCGGGATCAGCGCGAGCAGCGCGAGGATGCCGCCTTCACCGCGGTTGTCCGCACGCATGACGAACGTCAGGTACTTGATCGCGACGACGAGCGTGAGCCCCCAGAAGATCAGCGAGAGCACGCCGAGGATGTCGCCGGGTCCGTGCGCCGCCGTGCCCGCCATCTGCATCGTGTAGAGCGGGCTGGTCCCGATGTCGCCGAACACGACCCCCAGCGCGCCCACCGCCAGGGGCAACAAGCTCCCATGTGAACCGTGCGAACCGTGCGAACTCGCCTCGCCTGCGTGTTGCCCATCCATCCTGGGCCGACGGTACCCGATCTACCCTAACCCTGCGAATCATCGGAGCACGTACGCCGGGCCGGGCTCGATCTCGGCGCCCGGGTTGCGCCGCTCGCCGCCTGATCTTGACGCGTTCTTGATGGGCGCTCGCCAGGTCTTGATCCCGGCACGCCCGGAACGGCGGTACGTGGAAAGAAGAGGTCTTCGACATGGGGTCGAATCTCCATCCCTACCGCAAGCTCTCCCCGCCCGACCACCGCTCGACCGGCGCGCTGGGCGAGGAGCTGATCTTCTATGTCGCGCTGTGCGTGGTGGGCGCGATCCCGCTCGCCAGGCCGATCGCACGGGGCGGCGCCTTTGGCGTCGAGCCGACCATCGGCCTCCTGATGGTGATCGCCGGGCTCGCCGGGCTCTGGGCCGCCTGGCGCATGACCCGCCGCCCGATCTCCGGATAGCCATGCACCCGTACCGGTCTTGGCCCGTCGAGTCGCCGCCCCTCTACCCCGAGGGCAAGAGCCTTGGCTTGGCGCTCGGCGTGCTCGCCGCCGTCAGCTTCATCCAGCTCGTGACCGCTTACCGCTACGCCGGCGCCTTCGCGGTGCAGACCGCCGTGGGGCGCCGTGTTCTTCCCGGCCAGCATGCTGGGCCTGGCGAAACACGTTCGTCGCGCTTGATCGCCTCCTCACGCCAGCATGGACTCGAGCATCTTCCCGAGCTGCGCCAGGCACCAGATGCGCTCGACGACGTTCCAACTACGGAATCTCGTGCACTTAGGTTAGTTGACGGCGCACCGAGCGGACTGGAGCGCGGCGGAACGCAGCGAGATGCGGCGGAACGCAGCGAGATGCAGCGGAACCGCTGCAGACCGTAGCGGATTGGGGTGGTGGGCGACCTCGACCCGGCCCTCAGATCACCCGGGCGCGGGCGCGCATCCCTGGGCGCGGGTGACACGAGGTTCGCTCAGTGAGTGAAACCCAATCGCCTGAGCTGGCGATGTCTTATTCTCGTCGCACTGGTCGCCATCTGGTGACGGCGGTGGTCGCCGAGCTCGCGCCGCTCGGCTCGCCGCGCTGGTCGCCATCGCGCTGGTGGCCGCGGTAGTCGCCGAGCACGCGCCGCTCGACCTCGACGTGATGATCGCGTCGTGCAGGGCGGCCCCAGCATATCCGGGCGTGTATGATGAGCGCATGACAAGGGTCGTGGTCGTCAGTGTGGTTCTTGCCGAGCTGATTTGCTGTCGCAACAATGAGACGCTCACCGCACCGAAGGCCGGATCTGGTGATGAGCATCTAACGACATCGGCGGTTGCAGGGCATGCGACACCTCTGCGTATCCGCCGATTCTGCACGGTGCGACCTCCCGACGCGGCGAGCCAGTCCGATTCAGGGTCGGTGTGGATCAAGACGGTTCTCACCGGGGCGATGGGCGGAAACGAGACTTCCCAGTTGCTGTTGTCGTTGCGTTGCAAGTGGCACGAGAAAGATGACTCGGTGGCACGTGGTATTGCTAGACCATCCTCGTGGGGCTGCGAGCTGAAGTCACTCGATCTTGACATCGTTGCTGGCGGCTTCGAGGTCGTTCGAGCCAAAAGTAAGGATCTCGGACATATGCTCTTAGAATCATGGTCTGGTCAGCACCGAATCGAGCTACACGACCGTGAGTTTTCGATAGACGAAGTTGATA
>Ga0308176_10000987_pt1 | contig 17865 bp, 22 predicted proteins | sample PhyCR2_3_FD_203890 | JGI IMG/M metagenome (GOLD analysis project Ga0308176, IMG submission 203890) | Soil microbial communities from UC Gill Tract Community Farm, Albany, California, United States - DLSLS.C.R2 | ecosystem: Environmental > Terrestrial > Soil > Agricultural land | place: USA...
CATTGAGTTCCCAAAGGCGCTGGCCGGACACCAGATCTAATCCCACCATTCGCCCGCCCGCGCCGATGGCGAAGACCTGGCCATTGTCGATGACGGGGTCGGCGTCGATGTCGGTCAGCGACGAAACGCTGGTGCGGATGCTGGTCCGCTGGAGCGTGTCCTGCCACACTTGGCGCCCGTTTTCGTAGCGATAAGCATTGAGCTCGCCCGAGGAGAATCCGGCGACGACCGTTCCGCGCCCGACGGCAGGCGACGCCGCGCCGAAGATCCCGGCGATCTCGAGCGAAGCCGGCTGCGACCAGTTGGTCGTGCCGTCATCCTCCTTCAGCGAGTAAATCTGGTTGTCCTCGCTGATCATGTAAACCGCGCCGTTCGCGACGGTCGGTGCGCCGCGCAGCGGTCCGCCCGGCCGGACCTGCCACAGGATGCCGCCATTCTGCTCGGCCATCGCCGAGACATAGCCGAGGCCGTTGGTCGAAAAGATGCGCCCATTGTCGTAAGCGATTCCGCCGCCGTAGAGCGACGATTCATTGCCTTTGACGTTCGGAGTCTGGCTCGCCCAGATTGCTGCGCCAGTCTTCGCATTGAAGGCGCGAACGGCGCCGAGCGTGTCGATCGTGTAGATTCGTCCGTTGGCGACGATAGGCGGCGAGGCAAGCCGCATCGTGAGGCTGCTTCCGCGGCCCGCCTGGACGGTGAACGCCGGCTGCAGCGCATTGCCGAGCGCGAGCTGGCCCATCGAGTTGCTCGCGTCGCCGCCGGATTCGGTCCAGCCGGGATTCTCGGTGGCGGCCGGAAGGCTGAACGGAAGCACCTGCGTGGCCGGATCGATTTCGACATCGCCTTCGGTGGTGAGCACGGGGATGCGCTGACCGAGCACCGGCGTCGACGGCTTCGAATGTCCCTTGAGCAGGCTGCAGCCGCCCGACGCGAAGGCGGCGCCAATCAGAAGCGCAATTCCGAATTTGGTTGATTTGCTCATTCTTGTCCTACTGGGCCAAAGGAAGCGCAGCGCTTGAATCAACGCCTAGCGTTCCGGAAATCTGGATTGCTCGGTTTCGGATCGAGGCGGGCACGGTCTTGTCCTTGGCAATCGCCGCGAACAGCTGCCCCGCTTCTGCGTTCTTGCCCTGCTTGACCAGCGCCAGCGCGGTCATTTCACCCGCCGAGCCGAACCACGGGTCGCCTGCTTTCGTCAGCGGCTGGAGGCGGGTGATGATATCCTGCGGCTGAAGCTGGTCGAATTCCAGCGCCGTCTGCCGGATCAGCGCCGCGTTACGGTAGGCGTCGGGAAACGAGCTGTCGTCGGCGATCGACTTGTATGTCGATATCGCCGTCTTCTGATCGTTCTGCTGGATCGCGAGCGCGGCACGGGTAAACATGGCCGAGGCGCGCACCGACTTGCTGCTGGATTTGGAGAGGTCGTCCAACTGCTTCGGGACCGCGGACGTATTTCCGGTGCTAATGTCCTTGTAGATCTGCGCCAGCTGCTCGACATGGCCCTCAGCGCGCTCGACGCGGTGCTGCTGGTACCAGATAATGCCGCCGCACGCTGCGAGGAACAGGATCACGCCGACAACAAGCCAGGTTCCGTTTTCCTTGAAGAAATCGCGGACGCGGTCGCGGCGCAGGTTCTCGTCGACCTCACGGACGAAGGTGTCGCTAATGTCCGGGGGCTGCGCCAAAGACGTTCCTTTAAATCCGCTTACCTGGGAATCCTTTTGCCGGCGCTTTCCTTCCCCGACCCTGGATGAATGAAAGCTGGCGGGCGCTCGTCTAGCGGCTGTGCGGCGAAAGGCAAATCCGTCAAGTCTTCGGCCTGTAGGTCTGATCGACGGTCGGGAATGTCCGCGACCGGACTTCCTCGGCATAGCTTCGCGCCGCCTCGCCGATCCGCGCGGCGAGGTCGTCATAGCGCTTCACGAAGCGCGGCGTCCTCTCGAACATGCCGAGCATATCGTCGATGACGAGCACCTGGCCATCGCAATCGGCCGACGCGCCTATACCGATGATCGGCGGAGCGACCTTGCGGGCGACTTCGGTGGCGATGGACTCCATCACCCCTTCCACCACGATGCAGAAGGCACCGGCGTCGGCGACCGCTTTCGCATCGGCGATAATCTTCTCGGCTTCGCGTTCCTCGCGTCCCCGTGCACCGTATCCCCCGAGCACGTTCACCGCCTGCGGGGTCAATCCGACGTGGCCGATGACCGGCACTCCGCGATGCGTGAGCAGGTCAATGGTCGCGGCCATCGCCTCCCCGCCCTCCAGCTTCACCGCCGCACAGCCCGTTTCCTTCATGACCCGAGCGGCCGATTCGAACGCCTTTTCCGGAGAGGCTTCGTAGCTACCGAACGGCATGTCGACGCCGACCAGCGCGTGCCAGCTGCCCCTAACGACCGCAGCGCCGTGCGCGCACATCATTTCGAGGGTCACCGGAATGGTGGACGGCAGTCCGTAGATCACTTGCCCCAGGCTATCGCCGACCAGAAGCATGTCGCAATGCGGATCGAGCAGCTGCGCCATCCGCATCGTATAGGCCGTCAGCATGACGATCGGCTGCTCGGTCACGCCGTCAACCTTGCGGGCGCGGATCGAGGGCGCGGTCATGCGCTTGCCGGGCACAGGCGATGGCGTGGCCCGGCTCGTGCTCGTGTCGATGGTGAAGGTCGACATTCGCGCGCCTTTAGCCGCGCGGCGCTAGCGCAGCCAGCCCCGCTGTCTCGAGTGGCGCGCAAACCAGTAGATCGTCCAGGTGATCGCGAGGACGACGAGCACAGCAGCAATCTGACTTTCGCTCAGCAGGTCGCGAAAGTCCGGCGTCGCGAACATGCCGACAATCCACACCAGCATCGCCGCGAGCGAGAGCAGGAGCAGTCGCTCGGCCGCGCGGCGGCGAAGGACCAGGAGGAGCGCGCCCGCCGCGCCAACGACGAACCCGATCGCCGAGGCTGCAAGCACCCAACGGGGCTCGGCCTCAAACAACGCTCGTTCATCTAGCGGGAGCTGAGCGGGGTCCGTTCCCAAATGAACGGCAAGTCCGACGCATCCGAGCGCCATGATCAGTAGTGAGGCGATTGCGCCCGGCAGATACCAGCGGGCAAACGGCTGCGGCACGAAGCGGCTGTCCATCAATCAACCCCCCTCCGCCCGACGATGGCGGCTATTTCGCGACCCCGAGCCGCTCCTCCCATTGAGCGCCTTCGGCGAGAGAAATCGAATCCAGCACCGACGTGCTCTGGTCGCGGAGGACCGTGAACGCGCGACGGATCGCGCACGTCGCCTCGTCGTGGCAGTCGCCGCACGGCGCATAGAAATTGACGCTGGCGCAGGAGACGAGCGCAATCGGCCCTTCCATCGTGCGAACGATTTCGCCGAACGAAATCTGCTCCGGCGAACGAGTCAGCCTGTACCCGCCCTTGGGCCCGCGCGCGCTCTTGACCAGGCCGGCTTTCTTCAGGTCGAGCATGATGAGCTCGAGATATTTGGGAGGCACCCGCTGGGTCTCGGCGATTCGGGCCAGCTGCACGGGGGCGCCGCCCTGCTCCTCGGCCAGGAAGAGCAAGGAGCGAAGGGCGTAGCGGGTCTTCTGTGCAATCATCCCTGCCGACGACCCTAGCGAGGTTCGACGAAGAGGCAAAGCGACCCACGAAATCCGCGATGAACAAGCTTTAATCCACCTGAAACGCCGGTGAGACTTGGTTGCTCATAGTCCGCCGCTTCACCGGTGCATCAATGCCGGAGAGGAGGAATAAACCGATGAAAACGTTGATTAGCTCGGTCGCGGCGCTGGCGATCCTCGCGAGCCCGGCGGTCGCAGCCCAGAAGTCGACCACTGCGTCGACCAAAACGGTCACGACGAAATCTGGCAACACCAAAGCCACGACGACGGTCTCGACCAAGGGCAGCACCACCACGGCCAAGACCACGATGACCAAGTCGAAGGCGAAGCATCACGCCAAGGCCAAGCATCACGCGAAGGCCAAGCATCATGCCAAGAAGTCGATGCACAAGGCGGCCGCGAAGAAGGCTCCGGACAAGACGTCGGACGCCACCAGCAACTCGACAGGGAAGTAAACGGCACTGGATTTCCGCGCGGCGCTGCGGGATTGACTCCCTCCCGGCGCCGTGCGGAGCCTGCGTCTGGCGCAAGAGCCTAGGGAGCTGACACGCGATGGGGCGCAAGATCCTGCTGGTAGAGGACGACCGGGAGACCTCGTCCTATCTCGCCAAGGGCCTCAGCCAGGAGGGCCATAGCGTCGAGCAGGCGACGAACGGTCAGGACGGGCTATTCCGCGCCACCGATGGCAGCTTCGACCTGATCATTCTCGACCGGATGCTCCCGGTCCTCGATGGCTTGTCGGTGCTCCGGGCGCTTCGCGCCGCGCATATCGAGACCCCCGTTCTGATCCTGTCCGCACTTGCCTCGGTCGGTGACCGGATCGAGGGTTTGGAGTGCGGCTCCGACGATTATCTCGTAAAGCCTTTTTCCTTCGCGGAGCTGCTGGCGCGCGTGAATGCGCTGCTTCGCCGCCGCGAAGCGCGAGTCGACCCCGCCGATCATCGGCTGACCGTCGGTGACCTCGAAATCGACCCGCTGTCGCGCAGCGTGAAGCGCGCGGGCAAGAAGCTCGACCTGAAGCCCCGCGAATATCTGCTTCTGGAATACTTCGCCCGCAACGAGGGGCGCGTCGTCACCCGGACCATGCTTCTCGAGCAGGTTTGGGACTACCACTTCGACCCCGGCACCAACGTCATCGACGTGCACGTGAGCCGGCTTCGCCGAAAGCTCGACGAAGGGTTCGAAAAGCCGCTGCTGCATACCGTGAGGGGCGCGGGCTACATGCTCGCCGCCTAAGGCGGTAATAGCAGTTCGATGCCGACGACGCTCAGGATCGCGCTGCTCGCGGGTTTGCTCGCGCTGCTCTCGAATCTTGCCGTCATCGGATTCATCTACGAACGCACGCACGACGACGCCGTCGCCAGCCTGCATCGCCAGGTCACCGAGCAATCGAAGGTCCTGACCGACGTCTATCGAAGCGGCGGCAAGGCGGCGCTTGACGGAGCGATTCAGGACACGCTCGCCTATGCCGATCCGCAGACGGCTGTGGCCCTGATCGATTCCAACGGCCGCCAGATCGAGGGCAATCTTGCTCAGGGCCCGTCCGTTCAGTCGATGCAGGAAGGCTTCCACAGCGCGATCATCCGGCTGCGCGGCCAGCCAAGTCCCCACCAGGCGGAGATCGTGCTTAGCCGCTTGCCCAAGGACCAATGGCTGGTCAGCGGTCGTCTCGTGGGCGAGGGCCTGGCTTTCCGCCTCACGCTCGAGCGGTCGCTTCTTCTCGCGCTCGTTGTCGCCGGGCTTCTCGGCCTCCTCTGCGGCGTGATCCTCGCCCATTACGTCTCCCTTCGGATTGGGAAGATCGCGGCGGTTGCGAACCGGATCAGCGCGCGCGACCTCAGCCAGCGCGTGCCGCTCTCAGGCGCGGGCGATTCCTTCGACCGGTTGGGCGTCCAGATCAACGCAATGCTCGATCGAATCAGCAAGCTGATGGAGGAGCTTCGGCTGCTCACCGATTCTCTTGCCCATGATCTTCGTTCCCCGGTGACCCGGCTCCGCGCTTCCGCCCACGCGGCGGCGGAAACAACCGACCCGGCCGAGCAGGAGGAGCTGCTGACCAGCGTGGTCCGCAACGCCGATGCGCTGATTCGAATCCTGACCACGGTGCTCGAAATCAGCAGGTCCGAAGCCCTGACCGGGCGAAACCAGTTCGCCTGGTTCGACGTAGGCGAGCTCGCCGCGGAGCTTGCGGAAATGTACGATCCGCTCGCCGACGAGCGTGGCGCCTCGCTCAATTACGACGCGCCGAAGCGGCCGGTACCGCTGTACGGTCACCGCCAGCTGCTCGCGCAGGCAGTTAGCAATCTCGTCGAGAATGCAATCCGCTATGCCTCCGGCGGAGGCGAGATCGACGTCCGCGTCCGGCCGGGAGAGAAGCAGATCCGGATCGAGGTGGGAGATCGCGGCCCCGGCATCCCGCTCGACCGCCGCCAGGAGGCGCGGAAGCGCTTCGGCCGCCTCGACTCGAGCCGCTCCGACGAGGGCGCGGGACTCGGCCTCGCGCTCGTCGAATCCATCGCTCACCTGCACAATGGCGAGCTTTCGCTCGACGACAATCGGCCGGGCTTGCTGACCACGCTGGAGCTTCCCGTCCACCCGCCGCAATCCGCGCGCTGAACGCCCCTTCAGCTGCGCCGGATATCGCGGCGAACGCATCCGACTGCCCGGCCATTCGTTTAGCCGCCGACGAGGAGGAATGGACATGGCGCACGGCTATATCGGCGACGGCTACGGCATTGATGGCGGACCGGACCGCGAGGAGGATCGCGAGCGCCGCGACTGGCGCGAGCGAAGCGATTGGCGAGATCGTGACCGTGGGATGATGTTCGGCGACCGCGACCGCGACCGCTTTGACGAAGACCGCTGGGATCGGGAGCGCTTTGGCCGCGAACGCTCTTTCAGCGCCAATCCCGACGATCATTATCGAAGCTGGCGCGACCGCCACATGAGCGAGCTCGACCGGGATTATGCGGACTATTGCCGCGAGCGCGAGCATCGCTTCCATCGCGATTTCGATGCCTGGCTAACCGAGCGCCACGGCAATCCCGGGCCGCTCCGTACGGGCATGACCCAGACCGGCTTCTCGCATGAGCCCGAGGGCGAACTGGAGCTGACCGATCCGGCGAAGGAAGGTCAGGATGAAGAGGACCCGATCGACACCGCCACGCTGGGCACGACCTCGGGCCACGCCAAGCGGCGCTGATCAGCCTTCGATGATGACCTTGGTGCCGATCTTGGTCAGGCCGTAGAGCTTCTCGGCGAACTTCATCGGCAGGTGGATGCAGCCGTGGCTTTCGGGATAGCCGGGAGTCCCGCCGCCGTGGAGCGCGATTCCATATTCGTCGATCCGCTCCATCCAGGGCATCGGGGCGTTGTCGTATTTCTTTGAACGGTAGAACGGCCGCTTCTCGAGGATCGACCATTCGCCGAGCGGGGTGATGTGCCCCTGCTTGGCAGTCGAAACGCTTGCGACCCCGGCGAGCTTGTCACCGCGGTAAACGTAAGCGGTCTGTGTCAGGCGATCGATGATCACCTTCGTGTCACCGGCCGGAATGGACGCCGCCCAGAAATATTGGCCCGGCTTGAGGCCAACCTTCCCAAATTGGGCGACCATGTCCTTGTGGCCCTGCGGAGCGTTGCCGAGAGTCCACTGATAAGGGACCTCGTTCGACACAGGGGGTGGCGGAGCCGTCTGCACAAGCTTCGGAGCATGCGCTGTTTCGCACCCCGCGAGCGCCGCCGCTCCCGTCACTGCAATCGCGAATTTGATGAGATTACGCACTGAACCGAACTCACCCGTTGCCGACTGCTGCTGATGAGCAAGAGCTGGGGCGCCAAGTCAATCCAGCGGTAAACGCTGGGTTACCCGTTAACCGCTCAGTCCCAGCTGTTGGCGTCCTTGTCGAAGCCGTCCCGCTGCACCCGAACGATGCAGAAACGCTGCCCGCTCGGCGCCCGCATGACGACCCAGCGCTCCATTCGGGTATCGACAGTCGCCCCCAGTTCTTCGAGGCGCGCAACCTCCGCGGGAATGTCATCGGTCTCTATGTCGATGTGAACCCGGCTTTCGTGATCCACTTGCTGGATCTGCACGCTGATCTCGCCCGGCGGGGTTTCGAGCATCACGTAGGGCCCGCGCGTTCCTGGATGATCGGGGTCGACAGGGCGGCCGAGCGCCTCCGCCCAGAATTGCGCGGCCTCGTTGATGTCCTCGACCTTGCAGTCGATCAAGATGCCATTGATTCGGGAGCGATGCATTCACTCGGCCCGGAGCATCACGGCCGACGAGGCCGAGGCGACACCGGGAAGCGCCGAAAAGCGGTCGACTAGTTCGGCGAGCGCCTGCGCATGTTTCACCCGGACCTGAACGTAGGCGTCGACCGGCCCCGTCACGGAATAATAGCGGACGATCTCCGGCCAGTGGCGGAACTTGGCGACGACAGGATGGCATGGGCGCTGGCTGAAGACGATCGACAGCATCGCGCCGAGCCCTTCCCCATCGAGGCCCTCGCCGATCTCCGCCCGATAGCCGAGGATCACCTTGTCACGTTCGAGCCTCGCCATGCGCGCCTGGACCGCGGTTCGCGATAGAGAGACAGACTGGGCCAACGCGGTAAGCGTCATGCGCGCATTCTTTCGAAGAAGCGCAATCAGGCGCTCGTCGATCGCATCGCGGCGGCTTTCGGTTTGTCCGTGATTCAAGCGCAATTCGTTCGTTTCGAATGCCGAACCGCCGCCTTGTTCATAGCGCGCCGGCTCTTCCGTCAAATATGATCAGCGCCAAGGAAGATCCTGTCAAGGAGACGGCAATGACCGGCGCCGGCGAGGCATTGCTCGTCATCGACATGCAGGTCGGGTTCGACGATCCGCGCTGGGGCAGGCGGAACAATCCGAACGCCGAAGCGCAGGCGCGGCGCCTGCTCGATCACTGGCGAAATTCGCGGCGGCAGGTGGTGATCGTCCGGCACGATTCCACCGATTCCGCTTCGCCGCTCTCCGTTGCGCGCCCGGGCAATGCCCTCAAGCCCGGTTTCGAGCCGCGCAACGGAGACTGGCTCATCCGGAAGCGAGTGAACAGCGCCTTCATTGGCACCGACCTCGAAGCGCGCCTGCGCTCGGCGGGAATTCGCGCATTGACCCTGGTCGGACTCACCACCGATCAATGCGTGTCCACGACCGCCCGAATGGCCAGCAATCTCGGCTTCGGGACCACGGTCGCTGAGGATGCCTGCGCTTGCTTCGCGCAGAATGCGACGGACGGGCGCAAGATAACCCCCGAGACGATCCACCTCGCTCACATCACGACGCTGCACACGGAATTCGCACGCGTCGTCCGGGTGAACCAGCTTCTCTACTGAACCGACAGGAATTCTCCATGCGCAACCTTCGCATGCCGCTGACCCTCGGCATCCTGGCTCTCGCGGCAGCAACGGCATCAGCGACCGCGCCGGTTCGCGCGGGCGACGATTTCGACGCTTTTGCCAACAGTGCGTGGGCGCGCTCGACCACGCTCCCCGCCGGTCAGTCGAGCTACGGTCCCACCGCGATGCTGATCGCGAAGAACGCGGAGCGAGTCCGCAATCTGCTAGAGTCGGCGGCCAGCACTCCCAACGGCGCGCTCGAGCGGAAGGTCGGCGACTTCTACGCCAGCGCCGCCGATGGCCAGTCGATCGAAGCGAAGGGCATCGCTTCCCTCGCTTCCGAACTCGCAGCCATCGACGCAATCAACGACCGACGAAGCCTGTCGGCGGCGTTGGGCCGGACGCTGCGTCTCGATGACGGCACCAACACCACCACCGACGGCATCTTCGGCGTTTGGGTCCATCAGGGCTTCACCGAGTCTGACCGCTATTTGCCGCATATCGTGCAAGGCGGCCTCGGTCTCGACGCCGACGCTTATGCTGATTCTTCGAAGGCCGACGTCCGCGCGGACTATCGGGCGCATGTCGCGCAAATCCTGAAGCTTGCGGGCCATGCGAACGCCGACGCTGAAGCAGGCGACGTCCTGACGCTCGAAACGGCGATCGCCGCGAGCCACGCGTCCCGCGCGGACACGGACGATCCGGTCAAGACCAACAACCTCTGGCATCGCGCGGACTTCCTTACCCAAGCGCCGGGAATGGACTGGGCGGCCTATTTCGCCGCTGCCGACCTGCCGCGTCAGGGCGATTTTCTCGTCTGGCAACCGTCCGCCGTGAAAGGCACCTCCGCCCTAGTCGCGAGCCAGCCGATCGCGGCCTGGAAGGCCTATCTGACGTTTCACCTGATCGATCACTATGCGCCTCTCCTACCTGCAGCTTTCGCCCGCTTTGACCAACCACCTCCAGCCGACCAGCAGAAGCAGGCAATCGCGATCACCAACGCGGCGCTTGGCGAAGCGGTCGGCAGACTGTACGTCGAGCGATATTTCCCGCCGAGTGCAAAGGCCGCCGCCGAGGCGATGGCGGCGAACCTCTGCAGCGCATTCCGTGCCCGGATCGCGAAGCTCACGTGGATGTCTCCGCAAACCCGGACCAGGGCCCTCGCCAAGCTCGCGGCGCTCAACATCGGCCTCGGCTATCCCGATCATTGGACCGATTACTCAACGCTGCGGATCGTCCGCGGAGACGCGCTGGGAAACCAGCAGCGCTCAGAGCAATTCGCCTACGCGCAGGCGCTCGCCAAGCTGCAGCGGCCGGTCGATCCGGGCGAATGGTCAATTGTCCAGCCGCATCAGGTCGGCGCACTCATTAACTTCAGTCCAAACGCTATCCAGTTCTCGGCGGGGATCCTCCAGCCGCCTTATTTCGATCCGAAGGGAGACACCGCGTCCAACTATGGCTCGGCGGGCGCGGGAATGGCGCACGAAATCAGCCACAGCTTCGACCTGCTCGGCAATCTCTACGACGCTCATGGACGCCTCGGAAAATGGTGGAGCGCGCAAGATCTTGCCCACTACGAAGCCGCTACGGCGCCCTTGGCCGCCCAATATACGGCTTACTGCCCGCGCTCAGGGCTATGCCTCGACGGCAAGCGCCTGCTGGGAGAAGATGTCGCCGACCTCGCCGGCCTCCGCGTGGCGTTGGACGCCTACCATTTGTCGCTCCACGGCCGATCAGACCGCAAGGTCAACGGCGTCACCGGGGACCAGCGCTTCTTCATCGCCTTCGCCCACCGCTGGCAGATGCTTCAGTCCGAAGACGCGCTTCGAAAGCAGGTCGCGAACGACATCCACGCTCCGGGACCGTTCCGAAGCGCAACGGTCCGCAACGTCGATTCCTGGTATAAAGCTTTCGGCGTCAGCCGGGGAGAACAGCTCTATCTCGAGCCCGAAAATCGCATTGGCATATGGTAGGCGGGGATCACTCCCACTCGATCGTTCCGGGCGGCTTAGACGTATAGTCATAGACGACGCGGTTGATGCCGTTGACTTCATTGACGATGCGGGTCGCGACGCGGCTCAGGAAATCGGCGTCGAACGGGAAGATGTCTGCTGTCATTCCATCCACGCTGGTCACCGCCCGAAGCGCGCAGACATAATCGTAGGTCCGATAGTCCCCCATCACGCCCACCGTGCGTACAGGGAGAAGCACGGCGAAAGCCTGCCAGATGGCGTCGTAAAGGCCTGCGTTGCGGATTTCCTCGAGGTAGATGGCGTCCGCCTTGCGCAGGATGTCGCATTTCTCGCGCGTGACTTCGCCGGGGATTCGGATGGCAAGTCCGGGTCCCGGGAAGGGGTGCCGGCCAACGAAGGCTTCCGGCAACCCAAGCTCGCGGCCAAGCTCGCGCACCTCGTCCTTGAACAGCTCGCGCAGCGGCTCGACGAGCTTCATGTTCATCCGCTCGGGCAAGCCGCCGACATTGTGGTGGCTCTTGATCGTCACCGAAGGTCCGCCGGTGAAGCTGACGCTCTCGATCACGTCCGGATAGAGCGTCCCCTGGGCGAGGAAGTCTGCGCCCCCGATCTTCTTCGCCTCGGCCTCGAACACGTTGATGAACTCCGCGCCGATGAACTTCCGCTTCTTCTCGGGGTCCGTGAGGCCGTCGAGGCCGCCGAGAAAATCCGCGCTCGCATCAACGTGCACGAGCGGGATGTTGTACGAATTGCGGAACAGGGAGACGACCTGCTCGGCCTCTCCCAACCGCATGAGCCCGTGGTCGACGAACACGCAAGTCAGCTGGTCGCCAATCGCTTCGTGGATCAGCACTGCCGCAACCGCGCTGTCGACGCCGCCGGACAGGCCACAGATCACCCGACCGTTACCAACCTGCTCGCGAATGTCGGCGATCTTCGCTTGTCTGTAGCTCGACATCGTCCAGTCGCCGTCGCAGGCGCACACGTGGCGAACGAAATTGGCTAGCAGCTTCCCGCCATCGGGCGTGTGCACGACCTCGGGATGGAACATGGTCGAATAGAAGCGGCGATCTTCGTCAGTTGCGATCGCGTAAGGAGCTCCTTCTGAGCGGGCAACGATCTTGAAACCGTCCGGCAGCTGCTCGACGCGATCGCCGTGGCTCATCCAGACCTGGTGGCTCTCGCCCACGTGCCAAAGGCCATCGAACAAAGCGCTCTGGTCGATGATCTCGATGAACGCGCGGCCGAACTCACGATTGTCTCCCGGCGCGACATGCCCGCCAAGCTGGTGCGCCATGGTTTGCTGGCCGTAGCAAATGCCGAGAACCGGAATCCCTCGGTCGAAGAAATGCTGTGGCGCCCGGGGACTGTCCTCCCACATCACCGACGAGGGACCGCCCGAAAGGATAATTCCCTTCGGCTGCAGCCGCTCGAAGGCTTCGTCGGCGATATTGAACGGAGCGATTTCGCAATAGACGCCCGCCTCGCGCACGCGCCGCGCAATGAGCTGGGTGACCTGGCTTCCGAAGTCGACGACGAGGATCGATTGAATTGGCTGGACCGTCATGGCGGGCCGATAGAGAGGCGCGCGCCGGGAGTAAAGTTAAGCACTTCCTTAAGTAACTTGACGCGCAAACTCCCGCTCGATACTTAAGGACATGCTTAACGATTCGCAGCAGCTCGATCGCGCATTCCAGGCGCTGTCCGATCCGGTCCGCCGCGGAATGCTCGCGCGGCTGTCGCGCGGCCAGGCTTCCGTGTCGCAACTTGCCGAGCCGTTCAGCATCAGCCTTCCCGCCGTCCTTCAGCATTTGAAAGCGTTAGAGGGAAGCGGGTTGGTTCGGTCCGAGAAGAAGGGCCGAGTGCGTACCGTGCGGCTGGATGCGAAGGCGCTCGGCGCCGCGGAATCATGGATCGCCGAGCGGCGCGCCGAATGGGAAGCGCAGCTCGACCGGTTCGAGAACTATCTTCAAACCCTAAAGAGCGGAGAAGAATGATGGCGAATGACACGGACCTCGTGCTGGAGCGCACGCTCGACGCGCCGATAGATCTGGTCTGGGAGGCCTATACCAAGCCAGAGCATTTGAAGCGCTGGTTTGCGCCCAAGCCCTACGAGATCACCGAGATGGAGCTGGATTTGCGGCCGGGCGGAATATTCAGGCTCCGAATGGTCGGCCCGGACGGCTTCGACACCGGGCATGGCGTTCCTGGCTGCGTCCTCGAGGTCGCGGAGCGCGAGAAGCTCGTCTGGACCAGTGCGCTCGGGCCCGGTTACCGCCCGAACAACACCGGCGAGGGGTGCGAGTCCTTTCCCTTCACAGCGGTCGTGACCTTCGCCGATGCGGGGAACGGCAAGACTCAATATCGCGCCGTCGCCCTCCACAAGGACATGGCCGACCGCGAAACCCATGAGAAGATGGGCTTCCAGGAAGGCTGGGGAACGGTTGCCGGCCAGCTCGCCGAATATGCGCGATCGCTGAAGATCGACGCATAAGAAAAGCGCCGGAGCTCGCCTGAGCCCCGGCGCTTCCTTTTGACTGAAGCTGGCGCCTAGTAGCGCTGGTAGCCGTAGACGCCGTAGGGGTTGTTGTAGCCCTGACCGTAATAGCCCTGCCCGTAATAGCCCTGCCCGTAATAGCCGTTGCCGTAACCCTGCCCGTAAAAGCCGTTGTCCACGTGGACGCTGGTCACGAACCCGCGCGGGTCGGTGTTGCAGCTGAACTGGACGGCCGCGCCGCCGTAGGCATAACCGCCCGCGCTGGCGACGCCACGGACCTTGTAGCCGCCGTTGTTTCGGATCTCGACGCTGTTGATGCCGAGGACGCGCCCACCACCGTTGCCGTAGGCATAGCCGTAGCCGCCATAGCCGCCGAAGCGCTGCTGGACAGCGGCCGTGCACTGGCTCACCGCGATGCGGCTGCCGCCCGGGACGTTATAACCGTAACCGCCGTAACCGGGATTGCCATAGCCGATGCCCGGGACTCCAAAGCCCGGAAAACCCATCCCGGGGAAGAACTGCGCCGACGCCGGCGCTGCGATGGCCAGCGCGCCGATCGCGACGCCGCCCGCCAGAAACTTCGTGATCGCTTTCATGGCCTTACTCCTAATGCGACTCACCCGTGCAACAACGCAGGGCGGGCCGGTTCGGCTAGTCTCATTACAGCGCTGCACCGATTCTGAACCGGCGGTTGGCGGCGGTTCATCATTGCCGTTCAAGGGTTTAGCTCAATCTGCCGCTCGCTCGCTCGCCCATTTCTTCAGACGCCGGTCGCGGTTCCAAAGCTCCATCGGGCGGCCATCGATCCAGCCGTCGGCGAGGCCGATGGCAGCATCGTCGCTCTCCGCCTCGAACTCGCGGAAATGGTCGATGTGGCCGCTGAAGCGGTCAAAGAAATAGAGGCGATAGTACAGCATCCCTCCGCCCCCCGACGTGGCGGACGCTGTCTATCACTTATCCACAGCTAAGCCGAATCACCGAAGTTAGTATTCGGGATTAAGCGGCTTCGAATTCTTCTTCCGCCATGACGGGGCCCGAATCCTGGCCCTTCGCGGAAACGTCGCGGTCGACGAACTCGATGATCGCGATCGGCGCCGCATCGGACTGGCGGATCCCGGCTTTGATGACGCGGGTGTAGCCGCCGTCGCGCTTCGCATAGCGCGGCGCGAGCACGTCGAAGAGCTTGGCAAGCTGAGCGTCGTCCATCAGCCGCGCCTGCGCGAGACGGCGGTTCGACAGACCGCCGCGCTTGGCCAGAGTGATCAGCTTCTCGACATAGGGGCGAAGCTCCTTCGCCTTGGCCGTCGTCGTCGTGATCTGCTCATGCTTGATGAGCGCTGCCGCCATGTTGCGAAACAGGGCCGCTCGGTGGCTGGAGGTGCGCTGAAGCTTACGGCCGCCAACACGATGGCGCATAGGTCTTGTCCTTTCGTTCGTCAGGGGACCGTGCGAGGTATCCCCGGCCACGCAGTTCTTTGGGGCGACTGCACAAAGCCCAAATGACAACGGCGAGCCTCAGCCCGCCGGACGCGCTGCCCTCAACATGATAAGGGGGGCGAAGTCAAGCTTGGGGGGAAGTCGACATGCTGAACTCACTGGTCGCAATAATCATATCCGTGGCTGTTGGTCAGGCTCAGCCTGCCATTCCCGTTCGAAATCCGATCGGCAGCTTTCAGCTCGCTCAGCTGAAGCCGGTATCCCATGTCGAGATGACCCGCGTCGACTTCCTGCCGGGACAGGTAATGCCAGAACATATGCACCCGGTGCCCGTGGTCTGCGTAGTCAGCAAGGGCGCATTCGAGGCGAGCATCGGGCGCCAGCCGCCGCAACGTGTCGTCGTCGGGCAAACGACCATCGAACCTGCGGGAACGGTAGTGCATTATTTCCGCAACCTGTCGCGCCACCAGTCCGCCGAACTCTATTGCGCCAGCCTCGCAGGACCGGACGACAGGCAGCTCAGCGTAATGCTGAGCGAGTAGGTCAGGTAGCGCGTCGTCCGATCGTGCTCATCGCCAGCCGCACGACCAGCGCGCTCAAATGCCGGTGCGTCGACGCATGATAGACAGACGTGACCTCCAGCTCCTTGCACAGCCTCCGGTGCGCCTCGCCGAGCGCGTGATACGGCAGCCCCGGCAACAGATGGTGGAGCGCGTGATAGCGTAGCCCCACTGGCGCCCACAGCGCGGGCAGCGCCGCCGGCGGCGGGACGTTGACGCTGTCGAGGAATTGCGCGGTGACGCTCATCGGGCCGCCGTCATTCTCCCAGAGGTGCGCGACCAAGGTGCGGATCTGGTTGAGGAACATCACCCCCGCGGAAACTGCCAGAAAGATTAAGAATGCTCGCAGCGGAATCACGCCGCTCGCTACCATTGCCAGCAACGCGATCGCCCAAACGCTCGCCGCAGTCTCCTGCCATGCCCAATCGCGCGCGAAGTCGCCCTCGGGCTTCGGTCGAACGAACCTCGGGTTGATCTGCAGGCCTGAATAGCGGCCGACGACGACTGCGCGGAGCTTCGGCGACAGCAGCGACAGCGGCCCAAGGATCCCGAAGCGGATCAGCATCCCGATCGGCGCCAGCGCGGCCACGATTAGGAAGACCGGCAGCGTCCACGGATGCATTAGCGCCAGCGGCAGATATTCGGGATCGTCGACGGTCCCGTAATAGCGCTTGGCATGGTGCTGGTTGTGGACGCCCTCATACATGAAGCTCGGCACGAGCAGCGGAACGCCGACGATAAGGTTCCAGGTGAAGCGGAAACCCTTCACCGCGCCCTTCTTGATATGCGTAAGCTCGTGAATGAACGAGCCCGCGCGGTAGAGCGCAAGCACCGCGACCAGCCCAACGCCGACCGCGAGCCACGCCGGATGCACAAGCATCGCCGCAAACAGCGCTGCATATCCCACCAGCGCCGAACCGAGCATGTCCGCCCAGTAAATTGCAGACTTCCGCACATTGAGGTCGCGGGTCAGGTTCGCCGCCGCCTTGAGCATCGCCGCGTCGTCCTTGGCGCGCGCGGATACGCGCTGCGCTAAGGCAGCGGCGGTCGTTCGCTCGAGGGTCGCGCTATTGCTCATCGTCTTTCCGGAAGAACGCCTTGTGGCAGAAGATAGTGGCGGGACTTGGGCGTCTCAACCTTAACTGGCGCTTGGCGGAGAGAGCCGCTAGCCCTCGCGCATGAGCAGCGCCCCCGTCACCATCCGCCCCGTTGAGACCAAGAAGGATAAAAAGGCCTTCGTCGACTTCGCGTGGGAGGTTTACAAGGACGACCCCCATTGGGTGCCACCGCTGAAGGATGAGGTCCACGGCCTCATCACCCCCGGCAAGAACCCGTGGTTCGAGCATGCGCGAGCCCAGCTGTGGCTGGCCGATCGTGGGGGCAAGGTGGTGGGACGGATCAGCGCCCAGGTCGACGACCTCGTCCAGGAACATATGGGCAAGGGCATCGGCAATTGGGGGTTCCTCGACGCGCTTGATGAGGAAGCCGCGCACGCTTTGATCGCCACCGCCGAGGACTGGCTGCGCGCGCAGGGAATGACCCAGGCGCTGGGGCCGATCAGCCTTTCCATCTGGGATGAGCCCGGGCTGGAGATCGAGGGCTTCAACGAAGACCCGACGGCAATGATGGGCCACCATCGCCCCGAATATCAGGCATGGATCGAATCCGCCGGCTATTCAAAGGCGAAGGACCTTCTAACCTACGAGGTCAACATCGCCCACTGGGAAGACCCCAAGATCAACCGGCTGATCGCTGCCGGGGAGCGCAACCCGCACATCAAGATTCGGATGGTCGACAAGTCGAAGTTCAACGAGGAAGCGCGGATCATCCTCAGCATCCTCAATGAGGCATGGTCGAACAATTGGGGCTATGTGCCCCTGACCGAGGCGGAGATCGCCTACGCGGGCAAGAAGCTGAAGCCGATCATTTACAACGAACTGGTCCGGATCGCCGAACTCGATGGCGAGCCCGTCGCCTTCATGCTCACCATTCCCGACATCAACGAGCTGACCAAAGATCTCAACGGCGAACTCTTCCCGTTCAATTTCATCAAATTGCTCTGGCGCCTCCGCAAGCCGCGCGTGAGGCGCTCACGCGTTCCGCTGATGGGCGTCGCAAGGAAGCTCCACCACAGCCGCATGGCGAGCATGCTCGCCTTCATGCTGATCGAATACACCCGCCGCGACTGCGTCGGAAAGTTCGGGATCGAGGTCGGCGAGTTCGGCTGGATTCTCGAGGACAACAAGGGAATGCTGTCGATCGCGGAGCTGCCCAGCGCGAAGGTCAACCACCGATATAGGATTTACGAAAAGGCGCTGTGATCGCTGTCGTTCGCTGGATCGAGCGGACGTTTCCGCCGGGTCTGTTCTCGCGTTAATCGACTGGGGGGCCCGATATGCATTTCAGCCTGCCGAAA
>Ga0308176_10000988_pt1 | contig 17856 bp, 21 predicted proteins | sample PhyCR2_3_FD_203890 | JGI IMG/M metagenome (GOLD analysis project Ga0308176, IMG submission 203890) | Soil microbial communities from UC Gill Tract Community Farm, Albany, California, United States - DLSLS.C.R2 | ecosystem: Environmental > Terrestrial > Soil > Agricultural land | place: USA...
TGGACGTACGTCAGCCCGCGCGCACCGTTCGTCGTCGGCGCCGCGGCAGCTGTCGTCGCACTCGTGTTTCTCGTCGGATTCGAGCTCGGTTGGCAGGCACGGGCGCGCACGATCAAGCTCGCGCTCATCGGCGCCGGTGTAGTCGTGCTCGCCGTGGCCGCACTGGCGATCGCGTTCGAGCATCACCGGCTCGCAGAGGCGTTCGCCAAGGGTGAGTCGGGAGCGGCGAGCGCCGCGTACTTCCGTCCCTGCGGGCCGGCGCCGACCGCGCGCGTGCACATCGCGTTTCCCGCTGCAGGGTCGACGTACACGCGGCGAGCCCTCGAGGGCCCGACGACGGTCGTGAGTGGGTTCCGCCCCGGCGTGGTGAAGGATGCGAGCGCCGAGTACCACTCGGCGCTCGCTGCAGCCGGCTACACGATCCTCCGCTCGGAAGTGGATCCCGCCGACTCGGAGGTCGTCTTCCGCAATGCGAAGACGTCGGGCCAAGTGGCGATCACGCAGGAGTGCAGGAGCCGGGTCAGGCTCCGGATCACGATCAGGCCGGCCTAGCTAGTGACTAGCCGCGCTCGCGGATGAACGATGCGACGTGCGCGATGACGAGCGCGACTGCGATCGTCATCGGGAGCCACTCGACGATCTGCCAGACCGAGGCCGCACCGAACATCCAGGCGGCGATGAGCAAGAGCGTGCAAATGCCGGCTACGCGCCACAGCAGCAGCCGCGTGAAGCGATGGAATGCAGTCATCGCCATGCGGACCGCAGGCTATGCCCGACGTTGGCGGCGTTCAGAGAACCGAACGCGACGTCGGTGACGGGTATCCGCCGCTAGGCCGAAACGAACCGAAGCAGCTCGAGCGGCAAGACGAGCAACCAGACTCCGGACGCCGTCAGCGAGAGCACGGTGCACACCGTGAACTCGGCCGCGACCGGCTTCGCGAGCCGGAAGCTCTTGATGTCCCTGTGCACGGGACCGACTGCCACAGCATTCATGGCCTCACTATCGGCGGCGCGCCATCGCTGCTGGAGATGCGTTGCGCAAGCAGCCGGCAAAGTCGGCCGAAACCACCCTTCCGGGTTACGTAGTTCAGAGTGGGCTCCTGCTTTGAAACCGTCTCATCAGGCCGTCATCCCCGGACCTCTGTCCAGGCGACAGCCGGTGATCTGCGATGCAACCTGCGACCGGGGTGTGGGTCTTTCATTCAGCCGACCGGAACCGTTCGACCGCGCGATCGCGGCACGAGGAGACCGAGTCCCAGCTCAAGCTCCTCGGGCACCGCGAGCTCGATCTCGTCTCCCGTCTGGCTGTGCTGTACGAGCGGGCAGAGCTGTATCCGCAGGAAGTCACGAAGCGCCAGGTCGCGGAGCTCAACCGGAAGCTGGACGAGATCCGTTCGGAGATCGACGTTCTGCGCGCCGAGCCCCGCGACCACGACTGGTAGCCCTTCGACGGAACGGCCTCGCTCATCCTGAGGCGCTGATTGATTCGGCAGTCAAGCGCCCGTGGTTGATGACCGGTTCCGCGGGATATGACGGCCGAACATGGACTACGCGACGGCCGACAAGATCGCCCGGAACAACTCGACCTTCCGGGACGCTAACAATGGGATTGAGCTCAGCGCGATCGAGCATCGTTTCGATCGCGACCAGCTTGTTCCATTCATCTGCGAATGCTCCGACACTCGGTGCGCCAAGATCGTACGCATGACACTCGAGGAGTACGAGCACGTCCGGAGCAACGCGCGCTGGTTTGCACACGCGGTCGGCCACGAAGAGACGGTCGAGGGAGCCGTGGCGACGGTTGAGCGCCGCTCGCGTTTCGTAATAGTGGAGAAGATCGACTACGCGGGCGAGGTTGCCGAGAACCTTGCGACCGAAGGGTCGGAGGAATAGCTTCGTGGAGATGAGCGGAAAACAGCGGCGCAAGGCCGCGAACGAGGCCGTCTTCCGGGAAGTCAACGAACGGATCGAAAGCCTCCAGCAGGTGTTTGCCGCCGTCAATCACGAACCGCTGCACATCGTGTGTGAGTGCGACCGAATTGATTGCGCCGAGCAACTATCCGTAGACCTTGAGGTCTACGAGGAGACACGGAACGACTCGTCCCTTTTCTTCGTACTTCCCGGCCACGAGGACGGGTCTGTGGAAGACGTCGTCGACACCGGTGGCGACTACGTAATCGTTCGGAAGCGTCCAGGCGAGCCGCAAGAGATCGCGGAAGCGACCGACCCTCGCACCTGAATTCGCGAGTTAGAGCTTCACCGTCGTCTTTGTCTTCTCAAGCGCCGGCTCGGCTTTGCAAGCGCAGGGATCGGGAGACGCCTCTAAGCATCTCGACCGACCCCCGAGGAAGAGGAAGCGAACCCCCCAAGGCGCGCATCCTCATACCTCAAGACGAAAAAGGCGACGAGGTTCTTCCCGGCCGGGCGTATCGACAAAGAAACCCCCTGTGCAGGGAAAAGGCCGCTTTCGCGGCCCTCCTAATCCGTTGCCTCTTTGGTATCCAGAGGCCCATACGGGATTCGAACCCGTGCCGCCGCCGTGAGAGGGCGGTGTCCTAGGCCACTAGACGAATGGGCCGAGCAGCGCGGCGCAGTGTAGCGAAGGCTACGCGCCGATCTCGTGCAGCAGCGGCTTCGTGTCGAGCGGGTCGAAGCCGAGCCGCGCGGCGATCTCCTCGCTCGTCGGTTTCGTCCCTTCGCGAAACAGGTCGCGGAGCAGCTCACCCGTCTTCGCGTTCCGCCACCAGTCGGCGCCGATCTCGTGGATGAGGTGATCACGGAGCTGCGCAGAACGGATCCACGCGCGCAGATAGTCAGCTGAGTAGAAGCCGGCGTCCATGTCGGCGAGGTAGTTGTCGCGCTGGTAGCGGATCCCCGTCGCCTCCGTCAGCAGTTGCTCGTACACGTCGGAGTCACCGCCGTCGATAGTGAATCTCGACCAGAAGTCGAGCTCATAGCGCAACTTCGCCTCATACCGGCGATAGAGCAGCGCCTCGAGGAACGTCGTCGCCTCCGCGTTCTCCTGCGCCTGCTCGGCCGTCAGGCCGAAATGCAACTCGTGCCACTCCGGCTCGCGCGAGATCGCCTCGACGATGTACGAGTAGATCTCCGTCAACGCATGGTCGCGCGAGATGCGCCGGAACACGTACGGCAGCTGCGGGTCGCAGCCGGCGTAGTGCAAGGCGTGGCCCGCCTCGTGCAGGAACGCCTGGTAGTCGTGCAGCCCACCCTGCGCACGGGTGATCAGATGGACGACCTTCGGGGGATCGCTCGCAATCACGCACGCGCGCGGCGACTTCTGGGGCCGGTCGTCGAGATCGAGCTTGATGTTCGGTTGTGCAGCGAGGTCGAACCCGAGCCCCTCCAGCGTGAGAAGGCACACCTCGGTCGCCCGCTCGCGGGTGTATGTCGCCTCGAGCGTCGAGAGCCGGCGCATCCAGGCGGTGTGGAAGCTGGAAGGAATGTTCTCGCGCTTGTCGCCGAGCAGACGCGCGAACCACCGCTCGCGCAGCGCCGCGTAGCTGTCCGTCGCGGTCACGCTCGCCGCGTGCAACGCCTGCGAGAGCTCGTGCAGCGAGATCGCCTTCTCCTCTTCATTGCGCTCGATGGCGTCGGTGATGCCTGACAGGTCGGCGGCGAGCTCCTCGCTCGCCTGCATCAACTGCAGCCGGTCCGGATTGAAGCTCGCACTCGCCTCGGCCTGGATCCGTCCGAGCTCCTCGCGGTCGGTGTAGCTCGGCAGGACCGCCAGCTTCGCCTGCGCGTTCCGCAGCGGCATCTCCTCGCCCTGGAACGTGACGCGCTTCGCCAGGAAGCGATTCTCGAGCTCGTCCTCACGCTCGGCGAGCTCTGCTGCGGCAAGGCCGCCCTCGCACGTCTTGCGCAGGCGGTAGATGCGCTCCTCCTCGTCGCCCGCCGTCGCCTCGGCATCACGCAGCGACTCGAGCTGCTCACGCGTGAAGAGGTCGGCGTACCGGCGGACGATCTCCGCCTGCTCCGACACCTCCTTCTCACCCACGCGCACCGCGCGCCACTCCTCGGAGCGCTCGTACAGGTACTTCTCGAGCTGCTCCTCGAAGTCGGTCGGCGAGAGAACCTGCGTGCTGCTCACACTTCAACCCTAGCGAGGCGTCTTGCGATCGCGACGAGGGCTTGGGGCTGAAACGGCTTCGAGAGCACAGCGTCCGCCGCGTCACGGTAGTCGTCGACGTCGACCGAGCCGGTGACGAGCGCGACCGGCACGCCCTCGGCCCGGAGGCGCGCCAGCAAGCCGAGTGTCTCGCGGCCGTCGAGATGGACATCGAGGAGAACGACGTCGGGTTTCGACCGCCCGAGCGCCGCCTCGGCCTCGTCCAGGGTGCCTGCTTCCTCGACGGAAAAGCCCTCGAGCTCGAGGTTCACCCGCACGAGCATCCGGAGCGCTGCGTCATCCTCGACGACGAGCGCAGTGGGCGTCTGCGCCTGCATTTCCGGGCCGCGATGCTACCAACGATCCAATGTTCTAACCTCCAGCTGTGGCGCCGGACACGAGGTCGCCGGAGCGGTATGCCGAAGAGATGGGCGAGCTCTGGACGGAGCTCTCGCACACGCTCGCGCGCCTCGACCGCTACGCCGCCACGCCCGACCGGCTCGACGACGTCCGCGCCGAGGTCTCACTTAATCGGCTTCGCTACGCCCTCCATCTCGCGAGCGAGCACGCCTACGGCGTCGCACCGCCCCCCGGGGCAGAGACTGCGCACGCCGAGCTTCGCTCATCGCTCGCTGCTGCTCGCGACGCCACGGCGGAGGTGGCGGAGGCGTTGACCGACCAAGGAGCCGAAGCCGTCCAGCCGCTCCTGCCGGAGTGGCGCGGAGCGTTGTTCCGCGTCCGCCTCGCGCGCCTTCGCCTCGCGACGCCGGTCGCAAGGAAGGAAACGCTCGGCGAGCTCCGTGACGAAGGGCTCGCGCGTCCGCTCGTCGCGTTTCTGCTCGCACTTTTCGGTGCGCTCGCGTTCGTGTTGGGCGCCACACTCGGCGTTTGGCCGGTGTGGTCGGCCGGCGTCGTAGCGGTGTGCGCCTCGGTTCTTGCGTACCGTCCGTAACCGCAGCCGCGCCGTCATCGTTTGTAATTGAGAAATGGCATCGCGCGCCTCGCATCCCAAGGCGCCACGCCCGGGGCTCCCGCTGCCCTCACCGCAGTACCGGCTCAAAGCGTGGCACGCGTTCCAGCGGGCACTCGACCCGTTTGCGCAGCCGAGGCCGCTCAGGCCGCCGCGGCCCTGAGGCGGCGGAGCGATTCATCGCGGCCGAGCAGCTCAAGGCTCTCGAACAGGCCCGGAGATACCTTCGAGCCCGTGACGGCCAGACGGATCGGCGCGAACGCCGTCCGCGGCTTCTCACCCAGTTCGTCGACCAGCCCGCGAAGGTCCTCTTCGATCGCGCCCGCCTCCCACGTCGGCAGCCGCTCCAGTCGATCTGCGGCAGCAGCGACGACCTTGCCGTCGACCCCGTCGGGTGGAGCGACGTCCTCGAACAGGAAGCGGACGAAGTCGGGGTACTGGGAGAACTTCTCGATCTTCTCCTGCACCAGCGGCGCCGTTGCGTACACCCGCTGCTGCGGCCAGTCGATGTCGTGCTCGCGCAGCCAGCGCTCGAGGAAGTGCGCGTACTCGTCCGGCTGCAGCGCGCGCAGGTACATGCCGTTCATCCAGTCGAGCTTCTTGTAGTCGAACGTCGCGGGGCTCGGAACGACGCGCTCGAGTGAGAACCGCTCGATCAACTCGTGCCGCGACATGACCGTCGTCTTGTCGTCGTAGCTCCAGCCGAGCAGCGCAAGGAAGTTCATCAGCGCGGCCGGGAGGTAGCCGTCGTCTCGGAACACGTCGACCGAGATCGCGCCGTGACGCTTCGAGAGCTTCTTCCCGTCGTCTCCATTGATGTTCGGCACGTGCGCGTACACCGGTAGCTCCGCGCCGAGCGCACGAAGGATGTTGATCTGGCTCGGTGTATTCGACACGTGATCCTCGGCGCGGATCACGTGTGTGATGCCGTCGAGGATGTCGTCCACCGGGCTGACGAAGTTGTAGGTCGGACGCCCGTCGGAGCGGACGATCACCAGGTCCGGCAGCAGCTCGTTCCTGAACTCGATCTCGCCGCGAACGACATCGACCCACGAGACCGTTCCTTCCTTCGGCTGGCGGAAGCGGATCGCTCCCTCGTCCTCGTATGCGTCGCCCTTCTCGAGCAGCTCATGCGCGAGCTCACGCGCACGGTCGGCGGTGTCGAGCTGGTAGGTGACCGGCCCGTCCCACTCGATACCGACCCAGCGCAACGACTCCTGGATCTGGTCAACCGCTTCCGCGACCTCGCGGCTCGTGTCGGTGTTCTCGATCCGTAGCAGGCACTCACCGCCCTGCTGGCGCGCGAAGAGCCAGTTGAACAGGAACGTGCGGACGCCGCCGATGTGGAGGAAGCCGGTCGGGCTCGGCGCCATGCGGACTTTCACGGACATACCGCTCTCTATCGTAGGCAGCCATGGAATTCGGGGCGCACGTCTCGGCGGCGGGCGGCATCGATACGGCGATCGACCGTATCGCTGCGATCGGCGGCGACTGCGTTCAGGTGTTCACCCAGAGCCCCCGGATGTGGCGGCCGACGAATCACTCGCGGGAGGCGATCGAGGCGTTTCGAGCCAAGCGCGCCGAGCACGGCATCGGCGGGGTCGTGTGCCACGCGCTCTACCTCTGCAACCTCGCCGCTCCCGACCGGACGATCCACAAGAAGTCGATCGCCGCACTGCAGGCGACCGTCGAGGCGGGCAACGCCATCGCCGCCGACGGCGTCATCTTCCACGTCGGGTCGCATCTCGGCGCCGGGCTCCGGCCCGCCCTCACGCGCACGTGTAAGGCGCTTGCGCAGATCCTCGAGCGCTGCGACGGCGACACGTGGCTGCTGATCGAGAACTCCGCCGGCACGGGCGGCACGATCGGCCGCTCGCTCGAGGAGCTGCAGACGCTTCTTGATCGGCTCGACGGGCATCCGCGCCTCGGCGTGTGCCTCGACTCGTGCCACCTCTACGCGTCCGGCTACGAGGTCACGGATCCCGCGAAGGTCGACGAGCTCGTGCGCGAAGTCGACTCGCGCATCGGCCTCGACCGCCTGCGCGCGCTGCACATCAACGACTCGGCGACGCCGCTGGGCTCGAACCGCGACCGCCACGCCGACTTGCTGAAGGGCGAGATGGGCGAAAGCCTCGGCGCCTTCCTCGCGCACCCGAGGCTGCAGCACCTCTCCGCCTATCTGGAGACGCCCGGTCCGGATCGGCAAGGGGTGACCGCGGGCGACATCCAGACGCTCCGCGACCTTCACGCGCGCTGGGTCTGACGGGCGTCTGACGCTGCGTCAGACGCCCGTCAGTCGAACGTCAGAGTTGCGGGAATGTGACAAGCCGTCCACAGGCGGCGTACAACACGAGAGATGACGTTTCAGCAGGCCGCGGAGGCTCACCTCGACGACGTGTACGGCTACCTGGCGTGGTTCACGTCGGACCGCTTCGCGGCGGAGGACCTCACCGCCGTCACGTTCGAACGTGCGCTGCGACTGTGGCACCGCTTCGACCCGATCCGCGGCTCGGCCCGCACCTGGCTCTGCCAGGTGGCTCGCACGGTGGCGCTGGACCACTTCCGTTCCGAACGGCGGCGCACGCGGCGCGAGGAGCTCGCCGCCCCACCAGAAGCAATCGACTTCCGCTTCGCCGAGGGACTGTCGCCCGACCTCGAAGCGGCGCTCGCTCGCCTGACCGCGGGCGAGCGCGAAGTGGTCGCCCTGCGCGTCCTGCTCGACCTCGACGCAGGTGCGGCCGCACGGATTCTCGGCATCTCCCCCACCAACTGCACGACGCGTCTGAACCGGGCGCTGAAGAAACTCGAGGAGGCACTCCATGTCGCAGCGTGATCTGGTCGCGGAGCTGCGCGCCGCGCATGTCGAAGCCCCACCCGAAGTCCGTGAGCGCGTCCGGCTCGTCGCGGCCGGCGCGCCGGCACCGCCGCGCCGCATCACCTGGCGCCGCTCGCTCGGGGTTCTCGTTCCCGTCGCGGCGGCGATCGCGGCGACGATCGTCTTCGCCCGGCCGCCCAAGCACCAGCAGACGGCGCTCGAGTTCGGAAACCGGCCGGCGACGATCGCACCCAACGTCGGCGCAGCGACGGACCGAGCGGCGAAGGCCTTTGCGGTCCCGTCACCGAAGAACCGCGTGCAGACCTACGATGCCACGCTCTCGCTCCGTGTCGAACACGCCCACGACGTCTCCGACGGCGTCAAGCGCGCGCTGCGGATCACGACGTCGCTCGGCGGCTACTCGCAGTCGGTGCACGCCGAGACGCACGGCAGCAGCGCGGTCGCCGACCTCAAGCTCCGCATCCCGCGCTCGCGCATTCAGAAGGCGATGGCCGAGCTGGCGCAGATCGGGACGATCACCGACGAGAACGTGTCGACCGTCGACCAGACGGCGCTCCTCAACAACACCGATCGCGAGATCGCCCGTCTGCAGAAGCAAGTCGCGGCGCTACGGACGCAGCCGAAGAGCGAAGAAAACGACCGTCGCATCGCCGCACTCGTGACGCGGATCGAGCGTCTGCAGCGCGGCGAGGCGACAACCAGGCGGAACGCGCACTACGCCACCGTTTCCCTGCACCTCGAAACACCGCTCGTCACCGTCCCCCAGCACAAGCACGGTCCTTTGCACGGCGTTGTGGTCGCGTTGAAGTGGCTCGGGATCGGCGCCGTCTACGGGCTCGCGATCGGCGCGCCGGTTGCGATGCTCCTCGTGCTGCTCTGGCTCGGCATCCGCGTCGTCCGCAGGCGCCGGGAGAACGCGCTCCTACAGATTTAGAGGCGGGCGAACACACGGAAGGTCGGTACACCAACGGGGAGCTCGTCGAACTCGGGATTGATGCAGCCGAGCTCCTCGTCGAGCCGCGACTCGTACGTCCGCTCGACCTCCGCCTTGCACATCGGCAACGGACGGCGCACCGCCCGTATCGCGCCGAAGCCGGGCTTCTGCGCCTCGGCCGCGCGCAGCATGTCGAGGTCGATCTCGACCTCGTACACCTTCTGCATGCAGCCGACGTACGTGTGCCCCCACGCCTCGTACGAGTAGACGAACGGGCAACCCCGCGCGAGACACGCGCCCGGATGGACGACCTTGTCGCAGTGGACGCCGCAGCGGCGACACTCCATCTCGTCCTGAGGGTGGAGGGGCAGCGCCGGTGCGGCGATCTGCTCAGGCGTCATACGAGCATTGTCCGAGCGGTCACGGACACCCGCAAGACTTGACTTTCGCTCCTCAGCGAGCTAGGCGGACCACCGCATTCAGCACATCCATCGGCGTGAACGCCATGAAGTCCGCCTCGATCCCGGGAGTGTCGTCTGCTCTGAACCACAGCGCTTGGACCGTGGTCATGCCCACATCCCCGGCACCTTGCACATCGGTGACGAGATTGTCGCCCACGTACATCGTGGCAGGTGCCTCGACCTCCAACTGCCGGCACGCATGCAGGAAGATCTCCGGGTCCGGTTTACGACGTCCGACCTCCTCCGAGTACACGAGCACGTCGAGCAACTCGGCCAGCCCGAACACCTCGGCGTCTCGTCGCAACACGCGGCCCGGGTCGGGCCATGAGTTCGCAACGAGACCTGTCTTGATGCCTCGTGCGCGAAGCGCCTCGAGCAGCGCCTGTGCGGAGGCGAGCACCGACTGAGCAGGTCGCCACACCTCGTGCTCTGCGTCGATGAACGCGTCAGGGTCGGCGACACCTAGGTCGCGCAGGATGTCCGCGTAGCGGCGGTCGCCGTTGTGACCTCCGAGCATCGTCTCCCGCCAGCGCGCGGTGAAGGCGGAGTCGTCACGACCGAGCCCTGCGCGGTGGCCGACTTCGACGAGGTCGTCATCCCACTCGAAGCTGACGAGCGTGTTGTTCCAGTCGAAGAGGACCGCGTCGATCATCCGCCGCTAAGGTAGCCGGGTGGCGCGCAGGATCCTGTGGGGAAGCCTCGTGCTCACACCCGTGGCGATCTTCGCCCGGTTCGTCTTCCACCTCGACGAGACGACGCTGTTCGTGCTGGCGGCGGTTGCGCTGATCCCGCTCGCGTGGCTGATCGGCGAGGCGACCGAGCACGCGGCCGAGCACACCGGCCCCGGCGTCGGCGGTTTCCTGAACGCGAGCTTCGGCAATGCCCCTGAGTTGATCATCGCGCTGTTCGCCGTCGCCGGCGCGTTGCCCGGCGTCGTGCGCGGCTCGCTGACCGGATCGGTGGTCTCGAACATCCTGCTCGTGCTCGGCGCCGCGATGATTGCGGGCGGTGATGGTGACGTGGACGCGCGTTCGCTCCGCTGGCAGCTCTTCGCGGTGTTCGGCGCCGTCGCGGTGCTCACGATCCCGTCCGCGTTCGCGTGGGACGGCGGCTCGCACGAGCGGCATTCGCTCTTCATCCTCTCCATCCCGATCTCCGCCGTGCTGCTGTTCGCGTATCTCGCGATCACCTGGCAGAACCTGCGCATCCACCGCGCCGCCGAACGTGTGGAGCCCGCACCGCACGCGTGGTCGTTGAGGCGTTCGCTCACCGTGCTCGCGATCGCCACGGCGGCCACTGCAATGGTCTCCGAGATCCTCGTGCACTCGCTCGACCACTTCGGCAAGGCGGTCGGCCTGAACGAGTTCTTCATCGCGGTCGTGATCGTCGCGATCGTCGGCAACGCCGCCGAGCACGGCGGCGCGATCGTGATCGCGCGCCGTGGCAACACGACCCTCGCCACGGAGATCGCCATCACGTCGTCGATGCAGGTCGCGGTCTTCGTCGCACCGGCTGTCTGCCTGCTCTCCTGGATCGTCGGCCGGGGCCTCCCGCTTTCGTTCCGCGTGATCGAGATCGTGACCATGGCTGCAGCCGCGCTCTTCGCCGCATTCGTCGTGGCCGACGGCAAGTCGCGTCGCTGGGAGGGCTTCCTGCTCGTCGGCGTCTACGGCGCCGTCGTCATCTGGTACCTGCTCGCCTGACCCGTAGGTTCCCGCAAACCGCTCGAGCGCGTTCCGCAGTATCCCCGGCGTCCTCGAGAGAAAGGGAGCCGAGATGAGGTACGTGGGTCTGACGTTTCTGGCGGCGCTCGTCGTCGCGGGCGGGGCGACTGCTGCAGCACAGAAAAGCAACTCGCTGCACGCAACACTCACCGGCAAGGCGGAGACGCCGAAGGGCGATCCGGACGGTCGCGGCACGGCCGAGGTGAAGATCACCGGCCGGCGCGTCTGCTGGGAGATCAAGGTTGCGCGCGTGCAGACAATCGTGGCCGCGCACGTCCACAAGGGCGGACCCGGTGTGGCAGGACCGGTGGTCGTGCCGTTCGGGAAGGTGTTCAAGGCGAAGGGCTGCACCACGACCACGGCGGCGATCGCAGCCGCGATCGAGCGGCGTCCGTCGGCGTACTACGTCAACGTGCACAACGCGAAGTACCCCGGCGGCGCACTGCGCGGACAGTTGCGCAGCGACGGCTGAAGGCTCTAGCCGGCCGCGAACGGCTGCTGTGCCCGCGTGAACGGGTAGCCCGCCCACACGAGCTGCTCCCCCTCGACACGCAGGCGCTCACCGCGTTCGCGGCCGGCTGATGCGACCCAACCGTCGCCGTCGGGCTCGAAGGTCGTCTCGCCGCGTCCGGGCGGTGATCCGGTCACCTTGGCGCGCAGCGAGGCTTGCTCCCACGTGAACACGAACTGCGTGCCTTCGGACCACCACACGCCGAGGAGGCTGCGCACGTCCGCCGGGGGCTCTTCCTCGGGCCGCCACGCCTCGATCGGCTCGGGCCAGAGCTCCATGCCCTTCTGCGCGAGCTGGATCGCGAACGCGTCCATGTCTGCGCGCGAGCCGGAGTTCGTCAACGCGGCGGCGCCGATCTGCGTCTTGCGGTTGATGTACACGCCGGCGAGGTGGCCGGGCATCGCGCCGCCGTGCCCGCCGAAGATCGTCCCGCCCTGGTTGTAGAGCATCAGTCCGAGCCCCCAGCCGAGCACCCATTCGTCGGGGAAGTACATGACCTGCGGGAACCACATCTCCTCAACCGTCGCGGGATCGAGGATGCCGTCCGCGCCTCGCGCGAGGAACGTCGCCCAGGCGGCGAGGTCTTCGACCGTCGACCAGAGTTGCCCCATCGCGGCGACTCCGCCCAGATCGAGCTCCGGCTCGGCCCAGACCGTGCGTGCGTAGTCGTCGACGAGGTAGCCCTGCGCGCGCGGGGCGGCGGCCTGCCAGGTCGTGCGCTCGAGCCCGAGCGGCTGGATCACGTGCTCGTCGACGTACTGCATGTACGGCATGCCGCTCTTCGCGGCGACCACGCGGCCGAGGAGACCGAAGGCGAGGTTCGAGTAATGGTGGGCGCGGGCCGGCTCGAGCGCGAACCCGACCTTGAGGTCCGCCTCGGTCGGTGTCGACAGGTTGACGAACATCTCGCCCACCTCGCGCTGCAGGCCCGAGATGTGCGCGAGCATGCGCCGGATCGTCGGCGAGCCGTCGCCGACGTCGTCGAGGTGCTCCCCGAGACGGTCGTCGAGGTCGAGCTTGCCGGCGTCGCGCAGCTGCATGATCGACGTCGCCGTGAACGTCTTCGTGATCGAGCCGATGCGGTACTGCGTCCCGGCTGTCGCCTCGTCACCCGCCGCATAGTCGGAACCGCCGGTCGCGTTCGCCCAGACGATCTCGCCCTTGCGCACGACCGCGGCGGCGACGGACGGAAACCGCTCGGCCTGTTGCTGCTGCAACAGCCGGTCGAGTTGCTTGGCCTTCCTAGACACGAACCGCCTCCAGTGCTCGGGGAACCGCGATGAGGGCCTGCTCGATCGCGTCGTCGTCGATCTCCAGCGACGTGACCGCACGCAGCACGCCGGGTCTCGTCTGCGAGAGCAGCACGCCATGCTCGCGGATGCGAGCGAGCGCTTCCTCTTCCGTGAGCCCGATCGACGCGACGTCCAGCTGCACGAAGTTCGTCTGCACGAGCTCGAGGTCGACCGGCAGGCCCGCTTCGGCCCACGCCTCACCGAGGCGCCGCGCACGCGCGTGGTCGTCTGCGAGACGGTCGACGTTGTGGTCGAGCGCGTACAACCCCGCCGCCGCGACGATCCCCGCCTGGCGCATCGCGCCGCCGAAGCGGTGCTTTTCCACCCGCGCTCGGTGCATCAGCTCCCGGGAGCCTGCGATCAGCGCGCCGAGCGGGCAGCCGAGCCCCTTCGAGAGGCACAACGTTGCCGTGTCGAAAGCCGATGCGATCTCTGCGGCCGATACACCCGACGCCACGACCGCGTTCATCAGCCGAGCGCCGTCGAGGTGCGTGCGAAGGCCGAGCTCGCGCGCGGCCGCAACCGTCTCGCGCAGCTCCGCAGCCGGCCAGACCGTGCCGCCCGAGGTGTTGTGCGTGTTCTCGAGCGCGAGCACGGACATCCGCGGCGTCCAGAACTCGCCGTCGTTCCAGAAGGTCGTCCGTACCTGCTCCGCGCTGATCCGTCCGCGGTAACCGGGCAGGCCACGCGTCTGGAGCCCCGAGTGGTAAGCCGCGCCCCCGAGCTCCGAGACCATGATGTGCGCGCGCTCCTCGACGATCAACTCGCCGCCGCGCTCCCCGAGGATCGCGAGCGCGATCTGGTTCCCCATCGTCGCCGTCGGCAGGTACACCGCCTCCTCGTGCCCGAGCAGCTCGGCGGTCCGCCGCTCGAGCTCGAGGACCGTCGGGTCCTCGCGCTCCTGCTCGTCCCCCACCTCTGCGTTCGCCATTGCCTCGCGCATCGCAGTCGTCGGCTTCGTTGCGGTGTCTGAGCGGAGATCGATCACGGCCGAGTGAGACTAGCCTTCCGCGCATGGCGAACAACGATCCGTACTCGCTGCCACCGGACCTGCCCGCGCCCGAGGACGACGGCGGCGCGGATCACCTGACCGGCGCCGAGCTCCCGCACGTGACGCTCGAGTCGACACAGGGACCGGTCGAGGTGGCGGAGCTCGACGTGCTCTACGTCTACCCCAAGACCGGCCTGCCCGGACGGCTGCCGTTCCCCGGCTGGGACGACGTCCCGGGCGCGCGCGGATGCACGCCGCAGTCGTGCAGCTTCCGCGACCACGCGGCGGAGCTCGCCGAGCTCGGGGCGGCGCGCATCGCCGGCGTGTCGACGCAGACCCTCGACGAGCAGCTCGAGTTCGCGGAACGGAACCACATGCCATTCCCGGTGATTGCCGACCCGGAGCTTCGGCTCCGCGACGCGCTGCAGCTGCCGACCTTCGAGATCGAGGGACATACGCTCTACAAGAGGCTCGCGCTCGTCGCCGTCGGCGGCTGGATCGCGAAGGTCTTCTACCCCGTGTTCCCACCCGACCGGAGCGCGCAGGACGTCGTCGACTGGCTGCGCGCGACCGAGGCCGAATGAACCTCGACGCCGTCTCGACCCTACTCGCCGACGAGCCCGCGTACCGCACACGCCAGGTCTGGGAATGGACGGCACGCGGCGCGAAGTCGTTCGACGAGATGACGAACCTGCCGTCGGGGATGCGTCGCCGGCTTGCCGACGAGGTGCCGTTCTCGACGCTCGAGCTCGTGCACGAGGCGCGTTCGTCCGACGGCACGGTCAAGGCGCTCTTCCACACGGCCGACGGCCACCCGGTCGAAGCGGTGCTCATGCGCTACCGCGACGGGCGCCGTTCGGTCTGCCTCTCCTCGCAGTCCGGCTGTCCGCTCACGTGCACCTTCTGCGCCACGGGCCAGATGCGCTTCCGCCGGAACCTGAACGAGTGGGAGATCGTCGACCAGGCGCTGCACTTCCGGCGTCTCGAGTCGATCGACCATGCGGTGTTCATGGGGATGGGCGAGCCGATGTTGAACGTCGATGCCGTCGTCGCGGCTGGGCGCCGCCTTCCGGACATCGGCGTGACGTATCGACGCACGACGATCTCTACCGTCGGCTGGCTTCCCGGCCTCAAGCGGTTCGTCGACGAGGTTGACGAGCCGATCAGGCTCGCGCTCTCTCTGCACGCGCCGACGGACGCGCTGCGCAGCGAGCTGATGCCGGTGAACGACCGCTACCCGCTCGAGGACGTGCTCACCGAGTGCACCCGCTACTTCGGGCTTCGCAGGCGGAAGGTGTTCGTCGAGTACGTGATGCTCGACCACGTCAACGACTCCGCGGCGCACGCCCACGAGCTGGCGGAGCTCCTCGACGCGAAGGTCTTCAAGGTGAACTTGATCCCGTACAACCCGACCGGGATGTACGACGGCGCGTCGCGCGAGCGGATCGCGGCGTTCAAGCACGTACTCGACGCGGCGCGCCTCCCTGCAACCGTGCGCCTCACGCGCGGCCGCGACATCGCTGCCGCCTGCGGTCAACTCGCAGCCGAGGCCGTGTAGCCCGATGACGGTCGGGCTCGCCATGCTCGCCGTCGGAGCGGTGCTCGCGGCGAGCGTGGGGCTCGCCCTCGGCGCCGCGAAGACGACCCTGCCGGCGCTGGTCGCGTTTCTCGGCCTCGGGATGCTGCTGGGCTCGGACGGTCCGGGCGGCATCGCGTTCGACGACGCGGCCGTCGCGCGAGAGGTCGGCGTCGTCTCGCTGGTCGCAATCCTCTACGAGGGCGGGCTGTCGACGTCGTGGCGGCGCCTGCGCAGCGTCGCGTTGCCTGCAACGCTCCTCTCGACCGTTGGTGTGGCCGTGACTGCAGGCGTCACCGGCTGTTTCGCGCACCTTCTCTTCGACCTCTCGTGGGCGGAGGCGTTCCTGCTCGGATCGGTGGTCGCGTCGACCGACGCGGCGGCGGTGTTCGCGACACTCCGGCGCACCAGGCTGCGCCGCGGTCTTGCGCGCACCCTCGAAGCGGAGTCGGGCGGCAACGATCCGGTCGCGATCGCGTTGACGCTCGGCCTGATCGCGTGGGTCGAGCGGCCGACGTACGGCGTCGGCGACCTCGTTCTCCTGCTCGTCAAGCAGATCGGCATCGGGCTTGCCGTCGGGATCGCGATCGGCGCGCTCGCGATGTGGGTCTTCGCCCGCATCCCCCAGACGATCGCATCGTTCGTGCCCGTCGCGTCGGCGGCGACTGCAGCGCTCGCGTTCGGCGTGGCCGACGCGGCCCACGGCAGCGGCTTCCTCAGCGTGTACCTCGTCGGCCTGGCCGTTGGCTCGACGCCGTCGCGCTACCGCGGACAGCTCGTCACGTTCCACGAGGGGATCGCGTACGTCGCGCAGGTTGCGCTGTTCATCGTTCTCGGGCTGCTCGTGTTCCCGTCCGAGCTCCCGCATGTGGCGTGGTCGGGGATCGGTCTCGCCGCCGCCCTCATGTTCGTCGCGCGGCCCGTGGCCGTCTGGGCCTCCACACCGTTCGTCGGATTCTCCGCCCGCGAGCGTGCGTTGCTCGGTTGGGCGGGCCTGCGCGGGGGCGTGCCGATCGTGCTCGGGACGTTCGTGCTCTCATCACATCTCGGGTCTGCCGACACGATCTTCAACGCCGTCTTCTTCGTCGTCCTCGTCTCGGTCGTGTTGCAGGGCACGACGCTCGAATGGCTGGCGAACCGGCTCGGGCTCGTGGGCGCGGCCGCACCGTCGCAGCCGCCGCTCACCGTGTCGAGGGCCGGAGTGCTCGACCTGGAGGAGTTCCGGGTCTCTTCCGAGCACGCCATCGCAGGCGCGGCGGTGCGCGAGCTCGGCCTGCCGCGCGAAGCGCTCGTCGCCGTCGTCGTCCGGGACGACGACGCGATCCCGCCGCGTGGCAGCACGCGCATCGAGGCGGGAGACGTCCTCTTCGTGCTCGTCCCGCACGGCAAGCGCGCCGAGGTCGAGGATGTGTTCGAGCGTTGGCGGCGGCGCGTCTAGGTTGTCGCCTCGACGAGCGACGGGAGGGCCGCTGACGCGCGTGCCGGCTCGCGTCCAACCACCCGTGCGAGCGCTTCGACGCAGCGCTCGTCGAATGCGGTGCCGGCTTCCGCTCGCAGGTAGTCGATCGCGTTGTGCTCCGACCACGCGTCGCGATAGACACGCTTCGAGATGAGCGCGTCGTAGACGTCGCAAACGGCGAGGATGCGCGCGTCGAGTGTGAGCTGTCCGGCGGTGAGGCCGCGCGGATATCCCTTGCCGTCGAGACGCTCGTGGTGGTCGCGCACGAGGTCACGCACGCCGTCGCTGAAACCGCCGAGCTCGGTCAGCAGCCGGTAGCCGCGCTCAGCGTGCTCCTTGACCGTCGCGTACTCGCCGTCGTCGAGTGGGCCCGGCTTCCTCAGGATCTCGTCGGGGATCGCCAGCTTCCCGATGTCGTGCACGAGCCCGCCGATCGCCAGCGTCCGCAGGCGGCCGCGCGACAAACCGAGCTCGTCGCCGACCTGCACCGCGCGCAGTGCAACACGGCGGGTGTGGCGCTCGGTGTACTCGTCCTTCTCGGCAAGCGTGACCGTCAGCGCACGCACCTGCGAACCGAGGAACAGATCCTCGGAGGCAACGAGCTCCGCGGCCGTGAGGTCACCGGCGAGCGGCCGTGACTGCGCAGCGCGTGCGAGGTCGATCGCGACCGCGATCCCGATCACGAGGATTCCGTCGAGCTCAACCTCGTGTCCGATCCACCAGCCGAGCTGCGAGTAGTCCATCGTCAGCGCGGGGACGAGCGCGCTCGCGAGCCACACGAGGCCGACGGCGACCGCAAGGTCGAGCACGCGGCGCGTGAGGAGAAACGTTCGCACCGCACGCAGCGTCACCAAGCCGAACGCGAGCATGCCGACCGCGAGCAGCGCGAGTGCATCGCGCCCGCCGGGAGCCGGCACCGCAGGCAGCAGGCTCGGCCAGACGAGCGCCGACAGCCCGAGCCCGACCACGAATG
>Ga0308176_10000991_pt1 | contig 17843 bp, 18 predicted proteins | sample PhyCR2_3_FD_203890 | JGI IMG/M metagenome (GOLD analysis project Ga0308176, IMG submission 203890) | Soil microbial communities from UC Gill Tract Community Farm, Albany, California, United States - DLSLS.C.R2 | ecosystem: Environmental > Terrestrial > Soil > Agricultural land | place: USA...
GAGGATGTAGGCCGCGGCGAGCTTCATCTCGCGGGCGCCGATCTTCTTGCCCAGGTACTCGGGGGTGCGGCCGACCATCAGACCGGCGATGAACACCGCGATGACCGCCATGATCAGGATGCCGTAGAGGCCCGAGCCGGTGCCGCCGGGCGCGATCTCGCCCAGCATCATGCCGAGCATCGCGACGCCGCCGCCGAGCCCGGTGAAGGAGGAGTGGAAGGAGTCCACCGCACCGGTCGAGGTCAGGGTCGTGGCCACCGCGAAGATGGACGAACCGCCGACGCCGAAGCGGACCTCCTTGCCCTCCATCGCACCGCCGGCCGCCTGCAACGCCGGGCCGTGGTGGGCGAACTCGGTCCACATCATCAGCGCGGTGAAGCCGAGCCAGATGGTGGTCATCGTCGCGAGGAGCGCGTAGCCCTGCCTGACGCTTCCGGCCAGCACGCCGAAGGTGCGGGTCAGCGAGAACGGGATGACCAGGATCAGGAAGATCTCGAAGAGGTTGGTGAACGGGGTCGGATTCTCGTAGGGGTGGGCGGAGTTGGCGTTGAAGTAGCCGCCGCCGTTTGTACCCAGTTCCTTGATGGCCTCCTGGGAGGCGACCGCGCCGCCGTTCCACTGCTGCGAACCGCCCACGAACCGGCCGACCTCGTGGATGCCGGAGAAGTTCTGGATCGCGCCGCAGGCGACCAGGATCACCGCGGCGACGACGGCGACCGGCACCAGGATCCGCAGGGTGCCGCGCACCAGGTCGGACCAGAAGTTGCCCAGCTCACCGGTGCGGGACCGGGTGAACCCGCGGACGAGGGCCACGGCGACGGCCATGCCGACGGCCGCGGAGACGAAGTTCTGCACGGCGAGGCCGGCCGTCTGCACGACGTGGCCCATGGTCTGCTCACCGTAGTACGACTGCCAGTTGGTGTTCGTCACGAAGGACACGGCCGTGTTGAACGACTGCGCGGGGTCGACCGAGGAGAAGCCGAGCGAGCCGGGCAGGACGCCCTGCAGGCGCTGCAGCAGGTAGAGGAACAGGACGCCGACGGCCGAGAAGGCGAGGACCGCGCGCAGATACGCGGGCCAGGTCATCTCGGTGTCGGGGTCGGCACCGATGCCCTTGTAGACCCACTTCTCCACCCTGAGGTGCTTGCCGGAGGAGTAGACCCGGGCCATGTGGTTGCCGAACGGGACGTGGACGAGCGCCAGCGCGCCTGTGAGGGCGAGCAGTTGGAGCACGCCGGCGAGTACGGGACCCATGTGTGTGCTCAGAACCTCTCCGGGAAGAGCAGGGCGAGGACGAGATAGCCCAGCAGGGCGACGGCCACGACGAGGCCGACGACGTTCTCGGCGGTCACAGCTTGGTCACCCCCTTTGCGACAAGGGCCACCAGCGCGAAGGCCGCGAGCACGGTGACGACGAAGGCCAGATCGGCCATCGTGAACTCCAGGAGTGAGGTGCGGTTGCATCGGACGATTCGAGGAAACCGCCTCCGCGACCGGTCGCGACCGCCGTTGACGGCTCTCTTACGGCCGTGCGTCCTGCTTTGACGGGACCCTGACGGCCCTCTGCTCCGGAGTCCTCGTCCGTGGCTCACGGTGGCGCCGTGGGAGGCGGGGGCGCTGATGCCTGTGGGGAGGAGCGAGGGCGCTGATGCCTGTGGGGAGGAGCGAGGGCGCTGATGCCCGTGGAGGCGAGGCTGTCGGTGTCCGTGGAGGCGAGGGTGTCGACGTACGTGCGGGAGCGGCCCGGAGCCGCCCGGGCTCAGGCGAGCGCCACCATGAAGTCCGTGCACGCCACGGCGCAGGCGCGGCACACGGCCGCGGCGGACTCGGCGCCGGGGTGCTCGTCGAAGGCGTGGGCGCACTCGAGGCAGACCGAGCGGCACCACTCGAGCTGCACTCTGATCCCTTCCTCGTCCTGACCGTTCTGCTCGGAGAGCGTGCGGCACGTCGCGTCGCACACCTCGGCGCACATGATCCCCAGCCGGCGTACGCGCTCCTGCTGCTCGGTGCCGTCCGGGTCCAGGAGGCTCGCGCGCACCGCACAGGCCCTGGCGCACTCCGCGCACGCCTGGGCGCACGTGAACCGGTCCTCGAGGAACCGGTAGAGCTGCTGCTGCGTAGGCGAGGTCACACCCGGCGGGTAGCCGGGCCCGGGCAGGGCAAACGCATAGGCCGCGAAGGGAGATACCGCAACCGGAGACAGGTCGCCGACCGTGACGGACGGCCACGCAAGGTGTCCGGTTCGTCCCATTCTGGGCGGGGTATTCCTGAGCTATGAGTACCGCACAGATGCAGCTGGCCGCGGCAAGCGGCCTGATGGGCCTCGTGTTCTTCGTCATAGCCGTGGCCGTGCTGGCGCTGCTCGCCGGCGGCTTCTGGATGAACTCCCGGGAGAAGTACCGCGAGCCTCCCCGACCGCGTCCCGAGGAGCAACCGCACCTGCCACCGGAGGGCGCGGTGCACGAGATCCGGGAGAACAGGGAATCCCAGGATGTTCCCGTCACTCCCAAGGGCGGTCGCCCGCTCACACCGTACGAGCTGACCAACCTCGATTCCAGGCCCAGCGACTCGAAGGAGCGCCCGCGCTGGAGCAAGGGGTCGAGCGGCTCGTTCGGCGGCGGCGGGCTGGGCGCCCACTGACCCCGAACCCCGACACAAGAGCCGACACCCGACCCGACCCGACACCCGATTCCCGACGAGAGCTGCTCGCACGTGGCCCGCGCCGGGCCGCCGCACGTCGCTAGCAGTCCCTCCCGGCGGCGTCCAGGCGGCCGACGCGGGCCACGTTGCGCAGGTCCTCAGGGTCCTGGCTGGGCTCGGCCGCGAACCACGCGTCGAGGATCTCCCGCAGCACCGGCGCGGAGGTGAGCCGCAGTCCGAGCGCCAGGACGTTGGCGTCGTTCCAGCGCCGCGCCCCCTCCGCCGTACCGGCGTCCGTGCACAGGGCCGCGCGGACGCCCGGTACCTTGTTCGCCGCGATGGAGGCGCCGGTGCCGGTCCAGCAGCACACCACCGCCTGATCGGCCGCGCCGTCGGCGACGTCCCGGGCGGCGGCCTCGGAACAGACCGCCCACTCCGGGTCGGCGCCGGGGCGCAGCGCGCCGTGCTCGCGCACCTCGTGGCCGCGCCGGCGCAGCTCCTCTACGAGGTACCGGGCCACGGGTTCGTCCATGTCGGATGAGACGGAGATCCGCATGCTCCGGAGCCTAACGGTTGCCGGCCGACGGCTCCCGGCCCAAGCGCGGCCGGCCCGGCGGTGAGCGGCCCCGGAGGGCGTCCGATGACGCCTCCGGGGCCGGCCGATCGGGTCTGCGGACCCTTCGACGGTCAGGGGTGGTCGGGCTGCTGCGCCGGGGGCACTCCGCCGCCCTCTCCCCCGCCCTTATCGCCCTTGTCCGAGCCGTGCGGGCGGGCACCCGCATCGCGTCCGGCCGTCTGGCGGGCCTTGAGTTCGCCACTGTCCTGCGGGGTACCGCCCCCCTTGTCACTGCGCCGCTGTTCGGGCTGCTGCGGATTGGACATGCGCCGGGCTCCCTCCGGGTGTACGTGCTGCTTGCGGAGTCCGGGTTCCCAGGGGGCCACGGGTGACGCACACCGCGGCGCACCCGGCCGGCGCACACCGCGGCCCACGCCTGCGATCCGCGGTACCGGACCGCCTCAGGGCGCGCGGCGGGTCAGGAGCCTGTGCAGGTGCTCCAGCGCGTCCAGGAGCACCGAGCGGTGGTACCAGCTCAGCCAGGCGGCCGTGTCGGCGGCGAGTACGTCGAGGGTCTCGCTCCGGGCGCCGGCCGGCAGGTGGCCGGCCTCGGGCCAGTGCAGGGTGATCACGCCGGTGCAGGATCCGGCGGCGGTGACGACGGGGACGCTGTGCAGGGCGCGGGTGTCCGTGGCCAGCAGGGCGCGCCTGGCCTCGTCGGACAGCAGCGGCTCCGCCGCCACGTCGGGCACGCTCACCCGGCGGCCACGGATCCGGGCCACCGCTTCGGCCATGCCCTCGTCCTGGCCCCGGACGAGGTGGTCCAGAAACCTTTCGTCACAGCCGTAGTGGGTCTCCAGCGTCAGGGCGTTCACCGCCGGGTCCACGAACTGCACGTAACCGGCGGTGGCCCGGCCGACGGCCAGTGCCTCGTGCAGCACCGCGTCGATCATCTGGCGCCGGCAGCGCGGGTCCCGGCCCTCCCGGGCCAGGATCCGCAGCTGCGGCACGGGCAGGGAGCGGCGGCCGGGGAACCACACCTCGCCGTCCGGGGGCCGGGCGACCACGACGGCGGACACCAGGACGCGTAGCGGCACGTTGAACCGCTGGGAGGCCTCGCGCAGCACCCGGAAGGCGCTGCCGGAGTCGGGCAGGCCGTAGCGGGCCATCAGCGTGCCCTGCGCCATACCGATCACCGGGGCGGTGCGCACCCGGGCCCGCAGGGCCCGGACCTCCTTGTGCAGGTCCTCGTACGACGGACGCCACAGGTCGGCCATCTGCGAGCGCCAGGCCGGCAGGTCCTCCACCGGGGCCGTGGCCCGCGCCAGCTCCCGCAGCGCCTCGTCGAGGGTGGCGTACAGGCGCACGCCGTCGAGACGGGCGAGGTGCACGGCCTCGCGTACGCCGGGGCGGGCCCGGATGATGATGAGGTCGGGGCGCCCGGCGCGGACCCGGGTGGTCTCGCTCAGCGCGTGCAGGACGGCGGCGCCGCCGAGTTGCACATGGGCCATGTCGAGAACCGGCCGCAGTCCGGCGCGGTCGGCCTCTTCCAGATGGCCGCGCAGCTCGTCCGACCAGACCTCGGCCCCGTCCGGGCTCAGGCTGCCGGACATGCGCAGGAGCAGGGCGCCCTCGGCGGGCAGGCCCTCCACCAGGGACGACTCGATGACGAGAGGGGCCGGTGCGCCCGGGCGGGCGGAGGAGGATTTCACGGCATCACCACACCAGGACGTCACAAAGCCTCGAATATCCGCAAAGGCCTCTTTCTGACCTTGGACCACCACCTTGCACGCTCGATGCCCGGCCCTCAACCGCACCGCGCGGGGCCCCGGCCGTCGATTCGATTCAGTGGCGGCCGCCGGGCCGCGCCGGTTCGCCTGCCGGCAGGGAGTCCAGGGCGGACGCCGTGGTGGCGTGCACCCGGACGCCCGGCAGACCGGCCAGCCGCAGCGCCTCGCGCACATGGGGCCTGGGCTGGACGATCGGCAGGCAGCGGCCCGACAGGGCGAGCCCGCCGGTGGCCCGGTCCAGCGAGCGCACCGCGACGGCGCTGGCCAGATACACCTCGGTCATGTCCAGTACGAGGTGTTCGCCGGCCCGGTCGGACTGGCGCAGATGCTCCGCCAGGGCCTCGGAGAACTCCGTGGCGTTGGACGCGTCGACCGTTCCGCGCGCCTTGAGAAGGGTGATACGGCCGGACTCTGGGCGGCTCGCCCGTACGGCGTGGAGCAGCAGCGGGGCAGCGGGAAGCTGGCCTTTTTCCATGGGCGGGGCACTTCCTGGGAGGGAGGGCTCGGCCAGCCGCTTCTTGACCGGGGAGGGGACCACTGTGCCGCCCCCGGGTGCCCGAAGCAACGACGTGTCTCCGGGCGTGTCGCCGCCCGGCCGGACTCGCGGGCTCCGTGCTCCTCGGCGCCCCTGCCCGCCTCCGGGCCTCTACCCTACGTACCGCCGCGCGGTTGACGTCCGGCGCGCCCGCTCCAGCGTGGCCAGCCGGTGCTCCAGCTCCGGCGGCACCGGGTCGCGCTGGCGCAGCACCCAGGGCAGCCCGGCGGTGGCGCGGGCGAACGCGCGCGCGGAGGCGGCGTCGCGGGGCACCGTGCGCATCAGGTGCACGGTGTGGCGCAGGGCGGGCAGCAGGGGGCGGCGCAGCCAGGTGAACCACAGTGTGTTGCGGATCCCGAGGACGCGGCGCGCGGTGCTGTCGCGCAGCCGCGACGCCTGGTGGTGGACGGTGAGTTCCTCGGCGTAGGCGAGCCACCAGCCCTGCCGGAGCAGGTCGCAGGCGAGCAGTTCCTCCTCGCCGCCGAGCCACAGCCCGGGGTGGAAACCACCGCCGGCCCGGAAGGCGTCGGTGCGCAGCACGGTGGCGGCGGCGAGGAACGATCCGAGCGCCGGCCCTGGCAGCCAGCCGGGACCGGGCAGCGGCGATTCGCGCAGTTCGCGCACGACGGGGTCCTCGGTGCCCTCCGGCTGGACGACGATCCGCGCGGAGACGGCCGCCAGGCCGGGCCGGGTGTCGAGCAGGTCGGCGGCCCGGCACAGGCTGCCCGGCTCCCACCAGGAGTCGTCGTCGCAGAAGGCGACGTAGGGCGTGCGGACGTGGCGTACCGCCAGGTTGCGGCCGACGGCCCCGAGGTTGCGGCCGGGGCGCAGCAGGGTCATCTCCGGAAAGTGCTGGGCGACGGCTTCGGCGGTGCCGTCGGCCGAGGCGTTGTCGGTGACGATCACCCGGGGCCGCTCGGGGAGCCGCCTGAGGCGGGTGAGGGTGCGCAGGAGTTCGTCGCGGCGGTCGTGGGTGATCAGGACCACCGTCGTACGGCCGTCCGGGTGTCCCTGGGGGCGTGTCCGGCTCATCGGGTGCCTCCGGCGGGCTGCCGGTCGAGCAGGCGCGCGGCGTGTTCGACGTGCGGGGGCAGCGGCCGGCGCCGGGCGACGGCGGCGGGCAGCCGTGCGAGGGTCTCGCGCAGGGCGCGGCGGGCGCCGGGCCGGGCGGCGACGGCGGCCAGTGCGAGGTCGGCGCCGGCGCGCAGGGCGACGGGCCAGGGACGGCGCAGGCAGGTGGTGAGCACGTGGTTGCGCCTGACCAGGCTGGAGCGGCCGGTGCGGCCGTCGGCCTGGGGGTGGTGGCGGGCGCACAGGGAGGGTTCGTAAGCGAGGCCCCAGCCGCCGGCCGCGAGGTCGTAGGCGAGGAGGGTCTCCTCCCCGCCGAAGAAGAGCAGCGGGTGGTAGCCGCCGGCGCCCAGGAAGGCCTCCCGGCGCACGACGCACGCGCAGCCGAGGAAGCCGAGCACCGGGCAGCCGGGCAGATCCGGTTCGCGGGGCAGGGGCGAGGCGGCGAGGACAGCGTTCAGCGGGTCCTCCGTCCCCCGCTCACCGACCAGGGTGCGGGCGGCGAGCAGCCCGAGCCGTGGGTGACCGTCGAGCAGGTCGGCCGCGTGGCGCAGGGAGCCCGGGGCCCACCAGGAGTCGTCGTCGCTGAAGGCGACGTAAGGGGTGCGGGCGTGCCGGACGGCCAGGTTGCGGCCGAGGGCGCCGGTGTTGGTGGCGGGCCGCAGCAGACGGGTGACCGCCGGGTGGCCGTGCACCGCCATCCGGGTGGTGTCGTGGCGGGAGTTGTCGACGACGATCACGGGCGGCCGTTCGGGCAGCGCGGCCAGGGCGTCGAGGGTGCGCAGCAGGCTGCCGGACCGGTCGCGGGTGATGACGGCCACCGTGATCCTGGGGTCAGGTCCGGCGGCGGGCCGGCGGGTGGGTACTGGGGCCCGGTCAGTGGACACGCGCCGCCACCCCCCAGCCGGAGGCTCCGGACGCTCCGGTGCGGGCCTGCCGGCCCCGGAGCTGCAGCAGGCAGGCGGCGGCGACCTCGCCGGTGTGGACGCGCAGCAGCCGGGCGTCCGGGTTGCGGCCGTGCGGGTCCCCGGGCGGGCCGGGTTTCCACAGGGCCAGGTGCCGGTGGCCGGGCGGCGGTCCCCACAGTCGCGGGGAGACGGGGCCGAACAGGGTGACCGACCGGGTTCCGTGGGCCACCGCGAGGTGGGCGATGCCGGTGTCGCCGCTGAGCACCAGCGACGCCCCGGCCACCAGCGCCGACAGCTCGTCCAGGGGCAGGCCCCCGCTGAACACGTCCGACGCGGGCCGGCCGCCGCGCTCGGCGACGGACCGCACGAGGGCGTCCTCCCCCGGGCCGCCGGTCAGCACCACGCGATGTCCGGCCGCGCACAGGCACCGCACGACGGCGGCGAACCGCTCCCCCGGCCAGCGGCGCGAGCCGGACGCGGCCCCGGGGTGCACCACGACCGCGCCGGGTGCCGGGGACGGCGTGGACGGAGCCGGCAGGCGCAGGTCGAGGGGGTCGGCCGGGATGCCGTGGGCGCGCAGGAAGGCGCACCAGCGGTCCCGTTCGTGGACGTGCGGCTGCCAGGGCGGACCGTCCGGCAGGGCAGGGGCGAGCAGCCGGCGCGGGTGCAGGGCGGCCAGCGCGTCGCGGCTCTCGGGGCCGTTGCCGTGCAGGTCGACCGCCACGTCCGGCGGCGGTCCCGGCCAGTGCGCGAGGGAAGGCACGGCCCGGCCCGGCGCCTCGGCCGGGAGCACTTCGTCGACCGCCCCGGTGGACAGGGCGACGCCGGTCAGTCCGGGCGGCAGGGCGAGGACCACCCGGTGCCCCGGGAAGCCCCGTCGGACGGCGCGCAGCGCGGGCACCCCGGCGAGCAGGTCGCCGAGTCCCAGGGCGCGCAGCACCAGCACGGTCGGGGGACGCGAGTCGGGTGTCACCGGAGCGGCCCCCCGGACGGCGGCCGTGGCAAGCGGGTCACTGGACGGGTCCTCCGGTGCGGGCGGGTGCCAGGGCCGCGCGGCGGGTGAGGCCGGTGGTGGAGCGGCCGTCGAGGTAGGGCAGCAGCAGGACCTGGCCGCCCCAGCTCTCCACGAGCGGCTGCTCGGGCAGTCGGGTGCGGGCGTAGTCGCCGCCCTTGGCCCAGATGTGCGGGCGCAGTTCGCCGAGGACGCGTTCCGGTGTGTCCTCGTCGAAGACGGCGACCGCGTCGACGCACTCCAGCGCGCTCAGCACGCGTACCCGGTCGGCCGCCGGGACCAGGGGCCGGCCGCCGCCCTTGCGCCTGCGCACCGAGTCGTCGGAGTTGACACAGACGATCAGGCAGTCGCCGGCCCGGCGCGCGGCCTGCAGCAGGGCGACATGGCCGGCGTGCAGCAGGTCGAAGCAGCCGCCCGCGGCGACCACGGTGCCGCCCGCGGCCCGTACCCGGGCGGCGGTCCGCCGGGCGGCGGCCGTGGAGTCCTCGCCGGCCGGCCGCTCCGGTTGCGTGTCCGGCGCCCCGGGCACGGCGACCGCGCGGGCGCCGCCCTCGGCGACGTACCGGGTGGCGGCGTGTACGGCGGCCTGGACGGCCGCCTCGGTGAAGGCGCCGTCGGCGAGCAGCCCGGCGGCGGTCGCGGCGAACCGGTCCCCGGCCCCGCAGGGGTCGCCCGCCGCGGTGGCCGGGGCCGGCACCAGCAGGGGGGTCTCGCCGTACGAGAGCAGCGCGCCGCGTTCGCCCAGGGTGACCGCGACAGCGTGCGCGCGCCAGGCCCGGGCGAGCGCGCCGGCGTCCTGGGCGGCCGTGCGCAGTGCGCCCCCGTCGCCGGGCGCGGTGCCGGTGTCCTCGGCCGACCGCCGGGCGAGGCGGCGGGCCTCCCGCGCGGAGGGGGTGGCCAGCCGTACTCCGGGGACCGGCGGGCCGCCCCGCACATGCGGGTCCCAGACCACGGGCGCCCGCGCGGCGGAGCCGGCCAGTGCCTCCCGGAGCACGTCGGCGGTGCCCCGGCCGTAGTCGGCGACCAGGACGGCGTCCGCCGCGCGGACCGCGGCCAGGGCGGCCCGGCTCGCCTCGCGGGCGCGTCCCTCGCCGTCGTCGAGGCGGAGCAGCGGCCGGTCTCCGGCGAGTACGCGGGTCTTGCTGCCGAGTTCGCCGTCCAGCGGCACCTCGACCAGATCGACGCGGCCGGCCAGCAGGTCCCGCAGGATGCCGCTGGTCCCGTCGTCGCCGAGGGCCGTGACGAGGGTGACCGGGCGGCCGTCGGAGGCGGCCAGGCAGGCGGCGAGGGCCGCGCCGCCCGGGCGGGAGCTGCGCCGGGTGCCGTGCACCACCGGCACGGGCGCGTCGGGGGCCAGCCGCTCGGCCCGGCCGCACAGGTCGTGGTCGAGCAGCGCGTCCCCGACGACGACCAGGGGGGTACGGGGGATGTTCATGCGTCTCCTTCCCCGCGCCGTGCCCGGGTGCCCGCGGTGCGCGGGCCCACCGGCCGGTCGTCGGGTCGGCCCGCGGCGCCGCCATGGCCGTCCGGCCGGGCGCCGTCCACCCGGCCGTCCACCCGGCCGTCCGATCGGCCCTTCACACCGGGCCGGCCGTCACCCCGGCCGTCCGCCGTGCCTCCGTCCGCCTCGCCCCGTTCGACGGCCCGGTCGAACGACTCGCAGAGCATGTGCACGGCGACCAGATGCAGTTCCTGCACGGTGGCGGCCGCCGGCGCGTCCGCGCACAGCGCGTCGTCGGCGGCCAGGTGAAGGGGGTTCGGGGCCCGGCCGGTCAGCGCCCAGACGGTCATGCCGAGCCGGTGCGCGCGGTCCGCCGCGGCCAGCAGGTTGGCGCTGGCACCGCTGGTGGACAGCAGCATCAGCACGTCGTCGGGGCGGCCGTGCGCCGCGGTCTGGCGGGCGAACACCTCCTGGACGCCGTAGTCGTTGGCGATCGCGGTGGTGGAGGAGGTGTCGGCGTGCAGGGCGAGTGCGGAGAACGGGCCCCGGTCGTCCCGGTAGCGGCCCACGAGTTCGGCGGTGAGGTGCTGCGCCTGAGCGGCGCTGCCGCCGTTTCCCGCGACGAGCAGCCGGCCTCCGGAGCCCAGCCGCCGGGCGAGTTCGGCGCCCCAGCCGGCGATGAGGGAGCCCTGGTCGCGGAACGTCTCCAGGGCCTTCATCAGGTCGTCGCAGTGCGCGGTGTCGGTGACGGTCTTCATCGGGCGGCTCCCTTCATCGGACGGCTTCCGAGCGCGAGGGCATCGAGGACACGGCGCCGTACACCCCGGCCACGCCGTCGGCCACGCGGTCCCAGGTGTAGTGGGCCAGCACCCGTTCGCGGCCGGCGGCGCCGTGGCGGGCGAGCCGGTCCGGGTCGTCGAGGAGTTCGCGGACGAGGTCGCCGAGGTGGTGGTGGTCGTCGTCCGCCGGGACGTGGACGCCGGTGGTGCCGTCCAGGACCGTGTCGAGCTGGCCGCCCACGGCGGTGGCGACGACCGGGGTGGCGCAGGCCATGGCCTCGAGCGGGACGATGCCGAAGGGCTCGTAGCGGGGCAGGGACAGCACGAGGTCGGCGCCGGCCATCAGGCGCGGCATCCGGGCCCGGCCGACCCCGCCGAGCAGGGTCACCCGGTCGGTGACGCCGTACTCGCCGGCGATGGCGTGCAGCCGCCGGGCCTCCGGTTCGGTGCCCAGCAGATCCGCCTCGGGCCCGCCGGCGACGAGGAGTTCGGCGTCGGGTATCCCGGCGAGGGCGCGGATGGCCCGGTCGAAGCCCTTGCGGGGCACGAGCCGGCCGACGGCGAGCAGCCGTCTGCGGCCGCCGGGCAGGGTCCGGGGGCGGTCGGACGGCGCGAACTGGTCGGGGTCCACCCCGCAGGGCACGACCGTGACGCGGTCCTCCGGCAGGCCCATCGCCCGCAGTTCGGCCACCTCGTCGGAGCAGGTGGCGATGATCCGCGCGCACTCGTGGCCGACGGCCTCCTCGATCGCGACGCGTTCGGGCGGGCTGGTGTCGTCGGCGCCCTGGTAGCGCTTCTTGACGGTACCGAGGGCGTGGTAGGTCTGGACGACGGGGATGCCCAGGCCCCGGGTTCCGGTCAGGGCGGCGAGGCCCGACATCCAGAAGTGGGCGTGCACCACGTCGGGCGGGTCCGCGGCCCACTGCCGGGCCAGGAAGGCGCCGAAAGCGGCCATGTGGGGCAGCAGTTCGTCCTTGGGTACGGGTGCGGGCGGCCCGGCGGGCACATGCACCACCTGGACCCCGTCGATGAGGGTCATCCGGTCCGGCAGGCCGGTGGAGTCCCGCCGGGTGTAGACCGTGACCCGGTACCCCTTGCGGGCCAGTTGCCGGGCCACCTGTGCCACGTACACGTTCTGGCCGCCCGCGTCCGGCCCGCCGAGCGCGGCCAACGGGCTTGCGTGCTCGGAGACCATGGCGACGCGCCCGGCCGGGGGCAGAATGCGGCTCATCGGGTGACCTCCTTGATCAGGCGCTCCCAGTCCTCGAGGAAGCGTCGTTCTCCGTAGCGGGCCAGGGCCGCAACGCGGGCCGCCTGCCCCGTCAGGCGGGCGTGGTCCGGTTCGGCGAGGAATGTCCGTACGGCGTCCTCGAGGACGTCGAGCCGGTTGGAGACCACCCCGGCGCCCGCGGGGACCGCCTCGCGGACCTCGGTGGTGTCCAGGGCGACCACCGGCATGCCCAGGAACATGGCCTCCAGCAGGGACAGGCCGAGCGAGGTCCAGCGCACGGGGTGCAGGTACAGCCGGCAGCGGGCCATCTCGCGGTGCAGTTCGTGCTGGGGCAGGTCCCGGGCGCGGCAGCGCCCGGCGGGCAGGCCGAGGTGTTCGGCGAGTCCCTCGGTGCGCATCCCGAAGACGTCCAGGGGCGCCGAGCGGGCGAAGCGGGGCAGCAGGTCGGTTCCGGTGGTACGGCCCCTGCGCACCGGCTCGTTGACGACGACAGCGGCGCGGCGCTCGGTGCCGGTCCAGCGGTGGCCGGGGTCGACGATGCCGTGCTCCACGACCTCGGCCGGGGCCCTGCCGCTGTCCCACATCAGCCGGTTGAAGTGGGTGACATGGACGACGGGGATGTCCGTCTGCCCGGCGAGGGGGTGGAGTTGCCGCCCCGGGGACGCGTCGGGGCTGTTGTGCTCGACGTACACGGCGGGCACGTCCACACCGGGCCGGCGGCCGGTCCAGCGCCGGGCGAGGTCGATCTCGTGCGGACGCTGCAGCACCATCAGGTCGATGCCGGCGTCGCGCAGTTGCCCAGGGGTCCGTTCGAGCACCGTCGGGGGCCAGTCCCAGGTCACCGCGCGGCCCAGGCCGTCGGGTCCGCGGTCCTCGGTGACCGGGAGCAGGTAGGTGTGCGGGCCCCGCACGAAGGTGGTGAGCCAGGATCCGTGCACATGCCAGACGAGGATGTTCATGACTGTCGCTCCTGGATGAGCTTGTGCACCGCGCGCACCACGTCCTGCCCGGTGACCTCGTCCAGGCAGGGGTGGCCGGGCACCGGGCAGACCAGGGCCCTGGTGTCCGCGCACGGCGCCGACTGGTCGCCGAGAAGGATGACGGGGACGCCGTAGGGCGCCCAGCGGCCGGCCGGGACCACGGGCGCGAACAGCGACACGACGGGGGTGCCGACCGCTGCCGCCAGATGGGCCGGTCCGGTGTTGGCGCTCACCACGACGTCGGCCGTGCGCAGCACGCCGGCGAGGGTACGCGGGGTGGTGCGGCCGCCGAGGTCCACAGCCAGGTCGGCGCTCACCCGGCGGGTGAGGGCAGTCTCGTCCGGCCCGCCGGTGACGACCACACGGTGCCCGGCGTCGGCCAGCAGCGCGACCGCCTCCTCGCACCGGTGGGGGCTCCAGGCGCGGGCGGGGGCGGTGGCGCCGGGGTGCAGCACCACGTAGGGGCCGTGGCCGGTCAGGGCGTCGGTGTCCGGCGGCGGCAGGACCCGCGGGCGGCCGTCGTCGCCGGGCGGGAGCGGGAAGCCCATCGCGGCGGCGGTGTCCAGGGCCGCCTCGATCTCGTGCCGGCCCGGCTGCCGCCGGTGGCGGACGTCCAGCAGCCGGCCGGGGTGGTCGACGCTGTCGGCGCCGATGTGCGCGATCCCCGCGAGGCGCAGCACGAGCGCGGCCGGCAGGGGGCTCTGGTGGAAGGAGGTGAGGATCAGGGCGGAGTCGAAGGCGGCGGCGCGCAGCCGCCCGGCCAGGGCGTGGACGTCGGCTGCGTCGACCGGGGGCGGGTCGAAGCCCTCCCAGGGCGCCTCCCACACCAGCACCTCGTCGACGCCGGGCAGCAGCCGGGCGGCCTCGGCGCCGCGCGGCCCGCACAGCATGGCGACGCCCGAGCGGTGCGCGGCGACGGCACGGACGGCGGGTCCGGCGAGCAGCACGTCACCGAAGCTGTCGAGCCGGACGACGAGCGCTCTCACGAGGACCGCCTCCCGCCACAAGCACGGTGTTCGCGCACCGGGGTGCCCAGTGCCGTGCGCACCGCGGTGAGGACGTCGGGCGCGCTCTGGGCGGCGAAGCGCCGTACCTCGGCGGGCGCGGTGGCCGCGTTGGGGACGAGGACGCCCCGCGCGCCCGCCGCCCGGGCGGCCAGCAGGTCCGCTGCGATGTCGCCGATCACCAGGCACCGGTCCGGGCGGACGCCCAGGCGGTCGGCGGCCGTGAGGACGAGGCCCGGGCGGGGCTTGCGGCAGGCGCAGCCGGCGTCCGGGGTGTGCGGGCAGAAGACCCAGGTGCCGAGGCCGCCGAGGAGTTCGTCCGCCCGCTCGTTGACGGCGTGGACCTGGTCGGCGGTGAGCAGTCCGCGGCCGATGCCCGACTGGTTGCTGACCACGGCGGTGGCGAGCCCCGCGCGGCGGGCGAGCGTCACGGCCTCGGCGGCACCGGGCAGCGGGCGGACGCGGTCGGGGTCGCCGTTGTAGGGGACGTCCGCGAGCAGGGTTCCGTCGCGGTCGAACAGGACGGCGCAGACGGGCGGCCGGGCCGTGCTCACGCGGCGCCTCCGAGGGGTACGGCGCCCCGGTGGCGGACGGCTCCGCGCAGCCAGTGCCGTACCGCGAGCGGGGGTATGAGCACGCTGGTGCCCAGCATCCCGGCGATCTCCCGGGCGGTGCGGGGGCCGGGCCGGATCCGGGCGAGGGCGAACTCGGCCGTGCCCAGCGTCCACAGCGCCGCGCAGACCGCGGCGGTGCGGCGGCGGCCCGTGAGCGCGCAGACGGCGGAGGCGAGCGCGGCGCCGGTCACCGCGACATGCCCCGGCAGCCGTCCCCGGGGGGCCTTGGCGCGGGCCCACCAGTCGCGTCCGTGCAGCCGGCTCATCAGGGCGTCGTCGGCGTTGCCGCGCTGCGCGGGCAGCGAGGCCCACCACTGGGACGGGCGGACCGGGTGCCGGGTGAGGCGGGTGCCGCGGTGCAGGGTCCACCCGGCCCGCTCCATGCGCAGGGCGAGGTCGGCGTCCTCCCGGAAGGCCCGCGGGAAGCGCTCGTCGAAGCCGCCGACCTGGATGAGCGCTGCGGTCCGGTACGCCATGTCGGCGGTGGCCCAGGCCGCGTTCTCCAGGCCCTTGGTGGTGCGCTCCCAGTCGGTGGGCCGGCGGTCCAGGGGCAAGGGGACACGCAGCCGCCCCTGGATGCCGCCGGCGTACTCGCCGGCCGCCCGGAGGTCGTCGGCTAGTCTGCGGGACCAGTCCGGCAGCACCTGGACGTCGTCGTCGAGGAAGACGGTCCAGGGCGTACGGACGGTCCGCCACCCGGCGTTGCGGGCCGCGGCCGGGCCCTTGCCGCCGGTGTGCAGGGCCCTTACCCGGTCGAGCAGTTGGCCGGCGGCCTCCAGTGGCAGGCCGGTATCGGGGTCGGTGGCGGGCCGGTCGTCGACGACGATCACCTCGTGCGGCGGGTGGCCCTGGGCCGCGGCCAGCGCGCGCAGGCACTCGGCGAGACAGGGGCGGCCGATCGTCGGGACGACGACGGTGTAGGCGGGAGCGGCGCTCATGCGAAGGCCTTTCCGCGGTGGACGGCGAACGGGCCGAGGACCAGCAGGTCGACGGGGGCGGAGCCGAAGCACTCCAGGGCGTCCCGGGGGTCGTCCACCATGGGCCGTCCGGCGGTGTTGAGGCTGGTGTTGACCACCACGGGCAGGCCGGTGCGCCGCTCGAACCCGTCGATCACGCGGGCCATCAGCGGCTCCTGCGAACGGTCCACGGTCTGGACGCGGGCGGTGCCGTCGACGTGCACCACAGCCGGGACGCGGTCCTTCCAGCCGGCCGCCACGTCGTGCACGAAGAGCATGTGCGGGCTGGGCAGCGGCCCGTCGAACAGTTCCGCCGCGCGTTCGGCGAGGACCATGGGCGCGACCGGCCGGAACTCCTCGCGTCCCTTGACCGCGTTGAGCCGTTCCAGGTTGGCGGCGTGTCCGGGGTGGGCGAGCAGTGAGCGGTGGCCGAGGGCGCGCGGCCCGTACTCGCTGCGGCCCTGGAACCAGGCGACGATGCCGTCGGCGGCCAGTGTCCCGGCGGCCGTCTCGGCGATGTCTGCGGGCTCCTCGTAGGGCACCGCCGCCCGCTCGAGCCAGTCGCGCAGTTCGGTGTCGCTCCAGCCGCGGCCGAGGGCGGCGGTCGGCATCGGCTCCAGGGTGTCCTTCTGGCCGCCCACGTGGGCGGCCGCGCCCAGGGCGGTGCCGGCGTCACCGGCGGCGGGCTGCACCCACACGTGCCGGAAGCCGCTCTCCCGCCAGATCCGAGTGTTGGCGACGCAGTTGAGGGCGACGCCGCCTGCCATGGTGAGGGCGTCCTCGCCGGTGCGCTCGCGCAGCCACCGGGCCAGGGCGAGCACGGTCTCCTCCAGGCACCGCTGGGCGCTGGCCGCGAGGTCGGCGTGGTCCTGGCTCCAGGCTCCGCCCGCCTCGCGCGGCGGGACGATGGAGGCCCACGGCACCGGGCGCGCCCGGAAGCCGCCCCGGTCGTCGGCCCCGACGTACTCGCGCAGTCGGCCGGCGAAGCGCGGGGTGCCGTAGGAGGCCAGCGCCATCACCTTGAACTCGTCGCTGCTGCGCAGGAATCCGAGGTGCTGGGTGAGGTCCTCGTAGAACAGACCGAGGGAGTCGGGCAGTTCCTGGGTGCCGAGGACGGTCAGCTCGCGGTTGGTGTACCGGCCGGCCAGGTGGGAGCCGCACTCGCCACGGCCGTCCAGGACGAGGACGGCGCAGTCCGGGTAGGGCGAGACGGGTCCTGCGGAGGCCGCGTGCGCGACGTGGTGCGGGACGAAGCGGACCTTGGCCGGGTCCAGGCCGGGCAGTGCCTCGGCGAGGAAGCCGGGGGCCCCGCGGGCGTACTCCTGGCGCAGGTGGTCCCAGGGGTCGTGCAGGCCCATCCGCTCGGCGGGGCGGGCCAGCGAGGGGTCGTACGAGTAGGCGACGGCGTCCAGGTCGGACGGGGTCAGGCCGGCCTGCTCAAGGCACCAGCGGGCGGAGAGCTCGGGCAGTTCCCAGGCGGAGAAGGGGACGGGCCGCTTGCCGTGCTTGCGACGGGAGAACCGTTCCTCCTCCGCCGCCGCCACGACCTTGCCGTCCGTCACGAGGGCGGCGGCGGGGTCGTGGAAGAGTGCGTTGATACCGAGGACGTGCATGCGCTGTCTCCTGGGCGGCGGGCGGAGCGGTCGAGTGGTCAGGTCTGTACGGGCGGCTCCTCGTCCGGGCGCGGGGCCTGCCCGTCCGGGGGCTCGGCGGGCTCCCGCGGAAGCAGGGTTCGCTCCTTCGGGGACAGGGCGGTGAAGTAGGCGATCGTCTGCTTCAGGCCCTCCTCCCAGGGCACCTGCGGGGACCAGCCGAGCAGTTCGCGCGCGAGCGCGGTGTCGGGGCGGCGCCGGCCGGGGTCGTCGACGGGCCGGTCGACGAAAGCGATCGGCGAGCGGGAGCCGGTCAGGGCGATGACGCGGCGGGCGAGTTCGGCCATGGTGATCTCGTCGGCGCCACCGATGTTGACGGGTCGCACCGACCGGCTGGCCGCCACCCGCAGCACCCCGTCGACGGTGTCCTCGACGTAGCACAGCGAGCGGGTCTGGCTGCCGTCACCGGTCACGGTGAGCGGTTCGCCGGCCAGGGCCTGGCTGATGAAGGTGGGCACGGCGCGTCCGTCGTGGGCGCGCATGCGCGGTCCGTAGGTGTTGAACAGCCGGACGATCCCGGCGTCGGTGCCGCGGGCGCCGGCGTGCGCGGTGACGAGCGCCTCGGCGAACCGCTTGGACTCGTCGTACACGCTGCGCGGGCCGACCGGATTGACGTTGCCCCAGTACCCCTCGTGCTGGGGGTGCACCAGCGGGTCGCCGTACACCTCGGACGTGGAG
>Ga0308176_10000992_pt1 | contig 17832 bp, 17 predicted proteins | sample PhyCR2_3_FD_203890 | JGI IMG/M metagenome (GOLD analysis project Ga0308176, IMG submission 203890) | Soil microbial communities from UC Gill Tract Community Farm, Albany, California, United States - DLSLS.C.R2 | ecosystem: Environmental > Terrestrial > Soil > Agricultural land | place: USA...
ACGATCGCGGTCGGCTCCGCTCGCGCCTCGACCGGCGGAGCGGACCAATGCCAGTCGAGGTGTCGAACCTCAGGGCGCCGGCCCCGAAACCACCGCCAGCGGACGCGCCGTGGTCGCGCCGCGCTGGGCCGCCGGCGGGTTTCGAGGCTCGCTCCTCTGATGCTGACTAGTGTGCGGACGAGGCGTTTGCCCCCCGGCCGATCGGGGCACCCGGCGCGCGTGAACGCACGAAGTGAGACAGAGGCGAGGCACCGCAACGTCGACAGCGTCGAGGAGATCGAGGAGCGGGCACCCGACTCGCCCACGGACCTGACCAAGCGCTCGTGGCTGTACGTCCTGCGCAAGACCGCGCGCGAGTTCTCGGGCGACGAGTGCACGGACCTCGCCGCGGCGCTGACGTACTACGCGGTGCTGGCGATGTTCCCCGCCGCCATCGCTCTCATCTCCCTGGTGGGACTGGTCGGGCAGGGACCGCAGACCGTGCAGACGCTGCTCGACGTGCTCAAGCAGGCGGGCGCCGGCTCGGCCGTCGCCTCGGTGCAGAAGCCGCTGGTGGAGCTGGCCAACGCCCAGCGGGCGGCGGGCTTCGCGTTCGTGATCGGGCTCGCGTCCGCGCTGTGGTCGGCCTCGGGGTACGTCGGCGCGTTCGGTCGCGCGATGAACCGGATGTACGGCATCCGGGAGGGTCGTCCGATCTGGAAGCTCCGTCCCGTGCAGCTGCTCGTCACCTTGGTGGCGCTGATCCTTGCGGCCGCGGTCGCGCTGTCGCTGGTGCTGACCGGCCCGGCGGCGCAGGCCGTGGGGAACGCGATCGGGCTCGGCTCGACGGCGGTACTCGTGTGGAACATCGCCAAGTGGCCCGTGATGCTGGCGGTCGTCGTGCTGGTCGTCGCGATCCTCTACTCCGCCACCCCGAACATCCAGCAGCCGAAGTTCCGCTGGATCAGCATCGGCGCGCTGCTGGCCATCGTCGTGTGGATCGCCGCCTCGGCGCTGTTCGGCTTCTACGTCGCCAGCTTCTCGTCGTACAACAAGACCTACGGTGCGCTCGCGGGCGTCGTGGTCTTCCTGCTGTGGCTGTGGATCACCAACCTGGCGCTGCTCTTCGGCGCCGAGCTCGACTCCGAGCTCGAGCGCGGCCGGGAGCTGCAGTCCGGGCTGCCCGCCGAGCGCGACATCCAGCTGCCGCCGCGCGACACGCGCAAGATCGAGAAGGCGGAGGAGAAGCAGCGCGAGGACATCGCGCGCGGCCGCGAGCTGCGCGAGGCGCACGCCGGCGAGGAGACGCGCTCCGAGGGCGCATGACGCGCCGCCAGCCGGGTACGCCGCACGCTTCATCCGACAAGCCTCGAAGGAGACTCATGTCCGAGAAGAACACGCTGGTCCGCAGCCTGCACGACACCGGTCTCGCCGCGTGGTTCGGCGGCTCGCTCATGGGTGCGGTGGGCCTCAACGGCGCAACCGGCCAGGCGCGGGACCCGCGCGAGCGCACCGCCCTGTCCGCCAAGGGCTGGGGTCGCTGGGCACCGGTCAACGCCGCGGCCATCGGGGCCCACGTCGTGGGCGGGCTCGGTCTGATCGCCGCGAACAAGGCGCGGGTCGCCGGCCAGCCGGGCGCCCGCCTGAACACCGCCGTGAAGTCGGCCCTGACCGGAGCCGCCGTCGGGCTCACCGCGTACAGCGGCGCGCTCGGCCGCAAGGTCGCGGAGCACTCCGACGAGGGCGCCGAGGGCGCCACGGAGCCGCACCTGGGTGCGAGCGAGGAGCTCGCAAAGGCGCAGCGACAGCTGCGGGTCACGCAGTGGGCCATCCCCGTGGTCACCGGAGCGCTGGTGGTGCTCGGGGCCCAGCAGGGCGAGCAGCAGCGTCCCCAGTCGCTGGTCCGCAACCAGCTGGCCCGCTTCGGCAGCTGAGCCGGCTCGGGCATCCCGGGACCCGTACCCACGGGCCCCGGGACGCGCCGGTTAAGGTGACCTCAGCGGGACGCACCACGCACGAGCACGAGCAGAGGACGCCATGCAGCTGGTCATCGAAACGACCGAGGACGCACAGACCCTGACCCTGGCCGGTCACGGCGAGATCGACTTCGCCACCTTGGACACGCTCACGAGCGAGCTGGTCAAGGCGGCCAGCAGCGACGTCGAGACGGTCGTGGTCGACCTCCAGCAGGTCACCTACATCGACTCCTCGGGGCTCGGGGTCCTGGTCGGCGCGCACAAGCGGCTCAAGGCCCAGGGTCGGGCCCTGGTCCTGCGGGTCGCCGACGCCGAGATGATCAAGCTGCTCAAGCTCACCGGTCTCGACCAGCTCTTCGCGATCGAGATGCCGTACGACGGCACCGGCAGCCCCGCTCCCGCCGAGGACTGACCAGGACCGACCCGGACGGCCTGGTCGTCCGGATGCACGGGATGCGCCCACCTGGGTACAGCTGGTCGTGCGGTTGAGGAGCAGCCGCGCCCATCCCCCTACCCGGAGGCTGCCCTCGTGACCGTCCATGCGCCGGTGGCGGTGCCCGTCACCCCGCCGTCCGTCCACCTCGCCGCCTGGCAGGAACGCCTGTCCCGCACCCCCGCCGTCCCGGTGGAGGAGCTGTCCCTGGCCCACGCGTCCGCCGTGCTCGCGGTCGTCGCCCACCCGGACGACGAGACGCTGGCGATGGGCGGGCTGCTGGCCGGACTGGCCCGGCGCGGCGCCACCGTCGACGTGCTCTGCCTGACCTCCGGCGAGGCCGCGGTCCGGCACACGGACACCGACGTGCCCGGTCTCGGGGACCGGCGCGAACGCGAGCTGTGGACAGCCACGCGCCGGCTCGGGGTGCGGGCCGCCGTCACCGCCCGCCTTCCCGACAGTGCGCTCGTGGAGTCCCCCGGCACCGCGCTGGACGCGGTCATGCGGCACGTCGAGCACCACGGCATCGGACACCTGGTCACCCTGTGGCGCGACGACCCGCACCCCGACCACCGCGCCGCGGCCCACGCCGCCCTGCGGGCCGGGGTCACGCTCGGGGTGCCGGTGCACGAGACGCTGCTCTGGACCCCGCACTGGACGCCCCCGGAGGAGGTGACCGACGACGTGACCCGCCTCGCGATCGAGGAGCCGGACCGGGCCGCGCGCGCACGCGCCCTGGCGGCGTACATCTCGCAGACGACGCCGCTGGCCCCCGGGCTCGCACCCGTCCTCCCCCAGGACGTCGTCACCTGGCCGCACGAGGTGCTGGTCGGATGAGCCCGGACTTCGAGGCGATGTACGCCGCCGACCCGGACCCGTGGTCGGTGGCCAGCAGCTGGTACGAGCGCCGCAAGCTGGCCGTCCTGCTGGCCTGCCTGCCCCGGGAGCGCTACGCGCGGGGGTGGGAGCCCGGCTGCGGGATCGGCGTCGGCACCGCGGCACTGGCCGAGCGGGTCGACGACCTGGTGGCCAGCGACGGCTCGGCGCGTGCCGTGGCCGCCACCCGTGAGCGGACGGCGACGTTGCCCCACGTGCGGTTGGTGGAGTCCCGGCTGCCGCAGAGCCCGCTCGCGGGGCCCGTGGACCTGGTGGTCGCCGCCGAGTTCCTCTACTACCTCGACGACCTGGCCGCCGCCCTGGGGACGCTGTGGTCCGCCTGCGCGCCGGGCGGCCACCTCCTCTGCGTGCACTGGGCCCACCACCCGCACGACGGGCACCGCAGCGGCGCGGAGCTGCACGGGCTGCTGCGTCTGGCCGCGGCCGAGCAGCGCGCCCGGCACCTCGTCGAGCACCACGACGACGACTTCGTGCTCGACGTGTTCGAGCGCCCGGCATGACCGACCACCCGGACCTGCGCACGTCGGTGCCGGCGATGCGCGACGCGGTCGCGGAGACGGTGCTCAGCCATGCTTGGGACGTCCCGCTCGGCCGGCTCGTCTCCCAGCTCTTCGACGTCGGGGCGCGCGACCTCACCCTGGCGAGACTGGTCGAGGGTCACGCCGACGCCGTCCGCATCCTCGGCGAGGCCGGCTGCGCCGTCCGGCCGGGCCTGTACGGCGTGTGGGCCTCCCGCTCGGCGGGCACCGGTCTCGAGGCGACCCGCGCCGGGGACGGCTGGCAGCTGCGGGGTGAGCTGCGGTTCGCCTCCGGCGTCGACGTCGTCGACCGGGCCCTGGTGACCGCTTCGACCCGTGACGGTGAGTACCTCCTGTTCGACGTCGCCGCCGACCTGTTCCGGCCGGACCGGTCCACCTGGCACACCCCCGCGATGGACGCCTCCCGCAGCTTCACGGTGCACGCCGAGCTCGTCGCCGCCGAGGCGCCCGTGGGCTTTCCGGGCTTCTACCTCGGCCGGCGGGGCTTCGCGCTGGGCGGCCTGGGCGTGGCCGCGGTCTGGGCGGGCGGTGCCCGGTCCGTGGTCGACCAGGTCACAACCGGGCTCGGCCGGTTCTCCCCCACGACCCACCAGCTGCGGCGCCTGGGCCTGATGGACCAGCAGGCCTGGCAGGCCCGCGCCGTGCTCGACCACGTCGCCGCCCGGCTCGACGGGGACCCGGACCTCCCCGCCACCGCGCCGGTCGCGGCCGCCCGGACCACCGTCGTGGATGCCTGCGAGCAGGTGGTCGCCGACGCGGGCCGGGTCGTCGGCCCCGGTGGGCTCAGCACCGACGAGCGGCTGGCGCGGACGCTGGCCGACCTGAGCATCTACGTCCGGCAGCACCACGTCGACGCCGCGCTGGAGGGCCGGGGGCGCGCCCTGCTGGAGGGACGGGAGAGCGGCGCATGACCGACGTCGTGGTGACCGTGCCCGCACGCGACGAGGCGGCCACCGTCGGACGCGCCGTGGTCGACCTGCGCCGTGCGCTGCACGCGGCCCGCGCCCTGGGCCGGGTGAGGCACGCGACCGTCGAGGTGGTCGCGCACCGCTGCCACGACGCCACGGCCACCGTGGCCGCCGACGCCCTCGGTCCGGACGGCCGGGTCACCCTGGACGACGCGTCCTGGTCCGTGGGCCAGGTCCGCGACCTCGGTGTGCGGCGCGGGCTGGACCGGCTCGGCTCCCCGCCAACGGACACGTGGGTGCTCAGCACCGACGCCGACACCCGGGTCGGAGTCCGCTGGGTCGTGGACGTGCTCGCGCACGCCCGTCGCTCCCACGCGGTCGGCGTCGTCGGGCTCGCCCCCCTTGACCGGTGGCGGGGCAGCCCGGCCGGCCGTGCGGCGTACGACCGTCTGCTGGCATCCGGTCTCCGTGCCGGCGACACCCTGCACCAGCACGACCACGTCTACGGCGCCAACCTCGCGGTGCGCGCCGACGCGTACCTCGCGGTGGGCGGGTTCCCCGCGGTCCTGCACGGCGAGGACCAGGCACTGGTCGACCGGCTCGCGCAGGCCGGCCACCGGCTGCTGCGCACCTGCGAGATCACCGTCCGCACGAGCGGCCGCTTGGTCGCGCGGGCCCCCGGCGGGCTGGCCGACCGGCTGACCTCGGTCGACTCGCCGTACCGAACGCCCGCGCCGCGCGTGGGAAAGCCCCGGGCTGGGTAGAACCGTGGTCGACACCCGCGAGCCCGAGAAGGGGGCCCCCCGCATATGTGTGACGTCACGTCACCCGCCGAGATCGTCCTGCCGCTGGACGTCGAGGCCGCAGCGCGGTCGCGGGAGTTCCTGCGCGACGCGATCTGCGCACCCCACCACGCGACCGCGCTGGAGGACGCCGAGCTGCTGGTCTCCGAGCTGGTGACGAACGGCATCCGGTACGCCGCTCCCCCGATCGTGCTCCGGATCGAGTGCGAGAACCAGGACTCCCTGCGGATCCTCGTGCGGGACGGCTCACCGCTGATGCCGAGGCTGAACCACGCGGAGCCGGAGGACGAGCGCGGCCGGGGGATGTACCTCGTCGACTACATCAGCGACGAGTGGGGTGCCGAGCGCACGCCCGACGGCAAGGAGACCTGGTTCCGGCTGCACGGCTGAGACCTGCGCGGCTGGGTTCCGGGCGGGTGAGCTCCGGGCGGGTGGCCTCGCCGGCTCCACGGCACGCCTCGTGCATCTGGCGTAGCCAGCCTGCGTCCATCGCGGATGGTGCGTAACCGCTATGTCCGATGTGGTGGTCGATGACCACGGAAGTCGCCATAGGGGCGCTTCTCGGCATCGCCCACGAGGGGGCTACTCACGTGTCCGGACGTCTCTTCCGCCGCGGCCCGCTCCGGGCCGCCGCCATCACCGCCCTGGCCGCCTGCACGGCCGTCCTGGTGCCGACCGGCAGCCTCGGGGCCGTGGCGCAGGCCGCCACGACCGACCCGACCATCCACGCGACGCACGACGTCTGGCACATGGACGAGACGAGCGGCGGGACGATGACCGACTCCGCCGGCAGCCACCCCGGCACGCTCCACTCCGTCACGCTCGGGGAGCCCGGGGTGTCCGGCAAGGCGTACGGCTTCAAGAAGTCGTACGTCGCGATCCCGAACGCCCGAGACCTGAACGCCTACAACCGCGACGTGCACATCGCGTTCAGCATGAAGACCACGACCGTGCCGGCCGTTCCCGACTACGACCTGTTCCGCAAGGGCGAGGCCAAGGCGACTCCCAACTACGAGTACAAGGTCGAGATGCAGCCGGACGGCTCGGTGACCTGCTACTTCAAGGGCACGCTCGGCTCGGTGACGGCGACCAGCCGGCCCGGTCTCCAGGACGGGCAGTGGCACGACATCCGCTGCGAGAAGACTTCCAGCTCGGTGATGCTGACCGTCGACGGCGTGAAGACGACCAAGACGAGGACCATCGGCTCCATCTACAACGACCTCGACATGATCGTCGGCGCCTACCCGAACGGCGACTACTACGAGGGCCTGATGGACGAGGTGTCGTTCACCATCGACGGCGACACCGTCGAGCCGCCCACCGCGGCGTTCACCGCATCCCCGACGTCCGGCTCGGCCCCGCTGACCGTCGCCTTCACCGACACCTCCACCGGCGGCGCGCCCTCGAGCTGGAGCTGGGACTTCGGCGACGGCACCTCGTCCAGCCTCGCCAACCCGTCGCACACCTACCAGCAGCCCGGCAGCTACCCGGTGAAGCTGACCGTCAAGAACTCCGGCGGGACGAGCACGACGGCGCCGCAGACGATCACGGTCAAGGACACCAACGCGCCCGTGGGCTCGTTCTCGGTGTCGTCCACCAGCGCGGTGGCCGGCTCCACCACCGTGACGCTCCAGCAGCAGTCGCTGAGCGACGACTTCACCGCGACGGCGGACATCAAGCGCCGGGTGGACTGGGGTGACGGGTCGGGCACCGCCGCCTGGACGAGCGGGACCTCCACGACGCACGTGTTCGGGGCGGTCGGCAGCTTCACCCCGAAGGTGACCCTCACCGACTCGGCGGGCAACTCCCGCACGGTGTCCGCGGCCACTGTCGGGGTCCGCTCGTCGACCTCGACGGTGACGCCGCCGGGCGGTCCGACCGTCCGTGACACCGCAGCGCCCAACGTCTGGCTGGTGCCTCCGGCCACGCACCGGTCCGCGGTCTCCGCCTGGCGGACGCTGCGGGGCGCGGCCTCCGACGGCTCTGGCTCCGGGGTCCGCTACGTGACGGTCAAGGTCATCGAGAAGCGCGGCAGCACGTGGTTCGCCTACCGCTCGGGCACGCACAGCTGGGTGCGCGCGGCGAGCAAGGCTGCGGCCCTGCGACGGGCCAGCGCGACGCGCCTCGGCCTCTCGTCCACCCGGTCCTTCCACGAGCGGCTCTACGCCCTGCGCAAAGGCCTGCTCGAGGTGCGCTTCACCGCGACCGACCGGGCCGGGAACACCTCGGGCACGCACCTGGTCTCGCGCCGGCTCGTCCGCCCCTGAGCGACCGGCCTACGCCGGAACTACGTCCGACGGGCGAGCGCCCGCGACCTCCGGGGTCCTGGCGCACACCTACACCATGCTGACGACTGATGAGGCGCGCCACGCCGCAATCGACGAGCCGCCACTATCGCTTTTGATACCGACGCGACGGATGGTCGTCACAAAGACGTAGACGCCTTACTCCATCTGGCTCGGCCAGGGGGGTCGGGGGGTCCTGATCCTTAGTCACATCGGACCGAATTCGGGTTAGGGCGTGTCGCATCGGGCGAACGCGGGGTTACCGTCCCATGGACAGCAAGCGCGATGAGCGGTCGACGGAGCGGGCCCAGCCCGAGTCGGAGCACCGCTCGTCCCGGGGGGGACGAAGCGCTTCAAACGTAATACCGAGCATCTCGGGCATGGGGGGCACGACATGCAGTTGAAGCAGTTGAGGGTTCGAGAAGGGTCCGCTCGGGGGGCCGTCGAACCGCACGGCGACCTGGACGCGCGGTTGCGCCACGACATCCGCCAGTCACTGGCGGCGCTGCGGGCGCTCGCGGCCGTCGTCGAGGCAGAGGTGGCCGAGGACGCCGGCGTCGCCGAGCGGCTCCGGCTCATCTGCCACGAGGTCGACTGGATCGCCGAGCTGGTCTCGTCGTCCGCGACCAAGGACGGCGACCAGGACTTCTCGGTCGTCGACGTCGGCGCGGTCGTCGCGAGCACCTGCTCGACGGTGAGCCTGAGCGCCGGGTGCGACGTACGCATCGTCCAGGAGCCGGCCGTGATGGCGCTGACCGACGAGACGGCGTTGCGCCGCTCGGCCCGCAACCTGGTCGACAACGCGGTGCGCGCCGCCGGCCCGGACGGCACCGTCGAGGTCGCCGTACGACGCGAGGGCAGCCGGGCCGTGCTGGAGGTCTCCGACGACGGTCCGGGCTTCGGCCGGATGCCGGCCCAGCAGGGTCTGGGGCTGGTCACGGTCCGCCGGTTCGCCAGCCGGGTGCGCGGCACGCTCGACATCGGGCGCAGCCGCCTCGGCGGCGCCCGGCTCACCCTCTCGATGCCCACCCACGTCGGTGGTCTCGTCGCGCAGAGGCACTCCGCATGAGGATCGTGCTCTGCGAGGACCACCGCCTGCTGCTGGAGGCCCTCGCCACCGCGCTCGCCCAGCACGGCCACGTCGTCGAGGCCGCCGTCACCAACCCGGTGGACGCCGTCCGCGCCGTCGAGCGGCACGACCCCGACGTCCTGCTCACCGACCTGTCCTTCCCCGTCGGGTCGGGGCTCGACGCGGCCCGCGAGGTCAAGGCCCGGCACCCCCGGACCAAGGTCGTCGTGATCACCGGCGCGGACGAGCCCACCTACCTCGCCGAGGCGCTCGAGGCCGGGGTCTCCGGCTACGTGCTGAAGGGACAGCGGATCGAGGCGATCAGCGCCGCGATCGACGTCGCCGCCGGCGGCGGGTTCACGGTGCACCCGGCGCTCCTGCGCCAGCTGCGGCGCAGCGAGCCCATCCCGCAGCAACGCCGTCGCGGGCACGACCTGACCGACCGCGAGCGGACCGTGCTGGACATGCTCGCCCGTGGCTTCGAGACCCGCCAGATCGTGCGTCGTCTCGGCGTCAGCGAGAGCACGGTCCGGACCCACGTCCAGAACATCCTCGCCAAGCTCGGCGTGCACTCGCGGCTGCAGGCCGTCGTGGTGTACGAGGAGACGTTGCACGCCCACCACGGGGCCAGCGATGTCGACCTCGAGTGAGGGCGGCCCCGTCACGCCTGGTCCCGTCCGGCTGGCCCTGGTGCACCCGCTGCGCGCCTGGGTCGACGCCCTCGAGGTGCTGCTGCGACCTCGCGAGGACGTCGAGCTGGTCGCCGCGCACACGGACCTGGCCTGGGGCCGGCACGCCGTAGCCCTGGGCGAGGTGCAAGTGCTGCTGCTGCACCTCGGTGCCGTGGAGCGCGGCCTCGACCAGGCGCTGCACGAGCTGTTCGACGCGCGTCCCGACCTGAGCGTGGTGGCCCTGAGTGACTCGCGGGACCCGGCGCTGATCACGACGGTCGTGCGCGCCGGCGTGCGCGGGTGGATCGACCAGTCCGCGTCCGTCGAGCACCTGGTCAAGGTGCTGACGGGGGTCGCCCGGGGCGAGGGCTGGATCCCACCCGACCTGCTCGGCCCGGTGCTCGACCACCTCGTCGACGTGGGGCGGACCCGTCAGCACACGAGCGATGCGTTCGCGTCCCTGACCACCCGTGAGCTCGACATCCTCCGCGCGCTCACGCAGGGTCTCTCGCGCCAGGAGATCGCCGACAAGTACACGCTCTCCCCGCACACCGTGCGCACCCACATCAACCACGTGCTGCACAAGCTGGACGTGCACAGCACCCTCGCCGCGGTGTCCCTCGCACGCCGGGTCGGCATCGACGAGGACGGTCCGTCACAGCGTCGATCCCGGGGCTGACGAGGGCTCTCGACGGCTCGCCATTTCGGCGTACCCAACATCGCTCTCCTGTCTGATACCGCCGGGTCCCGGGCTCCGTAGGTTTCCAGACGAACCGGCCGCCTCGGCCGTCCTCGGACACGATCCAGGTGGAAGCAATGCGCATCCTCATTCCTGCCCCGGCACCTCCCGCCGGGCCTCAGCGCGCGGTCCGGCACGTGGTCAACCCGGGATCAGCCCCCCATCCCTCGTCCTGCGTGCCGGGCCGCGCCCCTCGTCGTGTCCTGTCCTTGGAGCTGCCGTGCTCACCGCGCAACCCGACCGTCATCAAGACCGAGCTGGCGTGATGACGCAGCCGCCGGGGCGGGCGGCCGCCCGGTCGGACGGCCCGGCCCGCCCGACCCACGACCTCGAGCCGCTGCCGGCCTTCCTGGCACGTCGGCAGCTCGAGGTCGTCGACGTGGTGCCGGCCGCCGTACCCGCGGGCCGGCGGCTGCTGGTCGGCCGTCCCGAACGGCAGCGCCACGTCCTCTCGATCGCGGTGGCCGACGCCGGGGCCGCGAGCGTCGTCCTCGACCACGAGGAGGCCGTCCTGGGTGGGCTGCGCAGCCGCCTGGACGCGGACATGGCGCGCACCGTGCCGCACGTGGTGCAGCGCGTCCAGGCCAGCCCCACCTCGATCGGGCTGGTGGTGACCGCGCCGCAGGACAAGGAGCCGGCGGTGCCGGAGCCGCGGCGGCCGATGCGCAGCCGCCCGCGCAAGGAGGCGCCCCCGGTGGTGCTCGACGCGGTCGGCACCTGGCTCGACCAGCTGTGGCAGCAGACCGCCGAGGGAGAGCCCGTGCAGGCCGCTGTCGGCGCCGCGGGAGCCCGGTGGCTGGTCGACCTGTACCCCCCGATCAGCCGTACGGCGGTGGGCCTGGACGACCTGCTGCGCGCGCAGCGGACGATGGGCTCCCAGGTGGTCCCCCGGACCGTGGTGCACGGCTGCCTGTGCCCTCGGCACGTGCGGATCTCCCACGGACGCGTGGTGGCCGTGGAGGACTGGGGCCTGGGGTCGCTGGGCTCGGACCCGCTGATCGACCTCGGCGCGTTCGCGGTGCGCTATGCCGGCAACCGGCTCGGGGACGCGCTGGCCGGCCGGTCCGCCTTCGGCAAGGCGGTGCGCGGCTTCGTCTCGACGGGCCTCGACCGGGTCGGGGTCCCCCCTCGCATGTGGCGCGACCTGCTCATGCTCGCCCAGCTCGACCGCGCCTACCGCGCGGCCACCCGCGGCGACGCGGACCCGTCGCTCCTGATCTCGATGCTGGTCCGGGTGCTCCCGGAGCAGCAGCACGGCCACGGGCACGGACACCAGACCGGACACGGAGAGGAAACGAGGACACCATGAGAGCGATCGTCACGGGGGCGGCAGGATTCATCGGCTCCCATCTGTCCGCCCACCTGCTGGACCACGGGGACGAGGTGGTCGGCCTGGACAGCTTCACCGACTACTACGACCCACGCCTGAAGGAGGCCAACGTGGCCGGGCTGGTGGGTCGCGACGGCTTCACGCTGCACCGCCTGGACCTGACCTGCGCACCGCTCGCACGGCTGTTCGAGCAGGCCGACGTGGTCTACCACCTGGCCGGCCAGCCGGGGGTGCGCGGCTCGTGGGGCAACGACTTCCAGCCCTACCTCTCCCGCAACGTGCTGGCCACACAGCAGGTCCTCGAGGCCGCGCGCAACGCGTCGCTGTGGAAGGTGGTCTACGCCTCCAGCTCGTCGGTGTACGGCGATGCCGAGGCGTTCCCGACGCACGAGGACCTGACGCCGCGCCCCGTCTCGCCGTACGGCGTGACCAAGCTGGCGGCCGAGCACCTCTGCGAGCTCTACCGCACCACGTCCGGGGTGCCCACGGCGTCGCTGCGCCTGTTCACGGTCTACGGGCCGCGGCAGCGTCCGGACATGGCGTTCTCCCGGCTGGTGTCGTCGTCGCTGGACGGCAGCCCCTTCCTGCTCTACGGCAACGGCGAGCAGAGCCGGGACTTCACCTACGTCGCCGACGTGGTGGCGGCCATGCGGCAGGCGGCGCTCTCGCCGTGGACCGGTGTGGCCAACATCGGCGGCGGCGCGCGGACCACGCTGAACTCGGTGATCGAGACGATCGGCGAGCTGCTGCGGCCCATCGAGCTGGTGCGGCTGCCGGTGCAGCGCGGCGACGTGCGGCACACCGCCGCGGACACGAGCGTCGCCGAGAGCGGCTTCGGCTACCACCCGCAGGTCTCGCTGCGCGACGGTCTGTCCCGGATGGTGGAGGCGGCGCTCAAGGTGCTGCCGACCGAGCGCTCCGCCTCGGCGAGCCGGCCGTGAGGACGGTGTGGCCGCTGGCGCCGAAGCGGGTGGTGCCTGACGACGCGATGCCGGCGCAGCCGGCGCAGCCGCGGGTCAAGGTGCTGCACGTGATCACCCGGTTCGCGGGCGGCTCCGGCGGCAACACCCTCCTGTCCGCCGCAGGCATGGACCCGCAGCGCTACGAGTCGTGGGTCGCCTCCATGCCCGGAGGCCCGCTGTGGGACGCCGCGGAGGCGGGTGGTGTCCGGACGACGTACGTCCGGCACATGCGCGAGCAGATCTCCCCGCTGCACGACCTGCTCGCCTGCCGCGAGCTGGTCCGGCTGATGCGCCGCGAGCGGTTCACCGTGGTCCACACGCACTGCTCCAAGGCGGGGCTGATCGGCCGGGTCGCCGCGAAGCTGGCCGGGGTCCCGGTAGTCGTGCACACCTTCCACATCTTCGCCGTCCACGACGGGCTGAGCCCGGCCCGCAAGCGGCTCTACCTGCTCCTCGACCGCGCCGCGCGCCGCCTGGCGAACCGGTACGTCGCGGTGGCCCCGTCCGTCGCCCGGGAGGCGGTTGAGCAGCGCGTCGTCGGCCCCGGCGAGATCGTCGCGGTGCCGTCGGCCGTGGAGCTGGACGGCATCCCCACCGAGGCCGACCCGGCCGTGCGCGACGAGCTCGGGCTCGACCCCGACCGCCCGGTCGTCGGCACGGTGGGCCGGATCGTCGCGCAGAAGTGTCCCCTCGACTTCGTCCGGATGTGCGCACTGGTCCACGCGCAGCGGCCGGACGTGCAGTTCGTGATGGTCGGCGACGCCACTCTCGAGACCCGCGGGCTGGAGCAGGAGACCTGGCGGGAGGCGGAGCGGCTCGGCGTCCCGGTGCTGTTCACCGGCTTCCGCGCCGACGCTCCGCGCGTCGCCGCGAGCTTCGACGTCTACGTCGTGCCGTCGCTGTACGAAGGCCTCGGCCGCGCCGTCACCGAGGCGATGGCCTCGGGCCGCCCGGTCGTGGCCACCGCGGTCAACGGCGTGCCCGACCTGGTGGAGCCCGGCTCGACCGGGCTGCTGGCCGAGCCGTCGGACCCGGCGGCGCTGGCCCGCTCCGTGCTGTGGATGCTGGACCACCCGGCCGAGGCCGAGGCGATGGGCGCGCAGGCCCGGGCCCGGGTGCGGCCGTCCTTCGCGCCCGAGCTGATGTGCGCCGCCCTCGACGACCTGTACGGCGAGCTGCTCGGCCGGCCCGTCTCCGTGCCGGTCGCACCTGCTGCCGGACTCTCCGGAGCCGCGGGCATTCCCGAGCAGCGCTCCGTGGGGGCGGACCTGCTGACCGGGAGCACGACCGGAAGATGACCGGTCCACGGCCCGGCGCTCGGCCCGGCCTGATCCGGGGGCACCGGCGCCGGGCGATCGTGCTCGGCCTCGTCCTGGCCCTGCTCATGATCGGCGCGGGCGCCGGTGCCGTCGTCGTGGTCGCGAACCGGCTCGCCGCGCCGACGGTCTGCAACCCCGGCGACTACGACACGATCCACATCTCCGGCGCCCGGGACGGCCGCCTCTCGCACACCAAGGTCACCCACTGGACGCTGGTGTCCGGGGCCGACGCGACCTGGCGGGGACGGACCCACTACGCGATCGAGCTCGGCGGGGACGCGCGGGTGTGCCTGTCCGGTGGGACGTTCATCGGCACGTGGCCCCGGGACACCTCGTGGAGCAGCATGCACGGCACCGCGGCCGTCATCGTCGACGCTCCCCGCGCGACCGTCGAGGACATCACCGTGCACGGGTACGGCGACTCGATCCGGCTCGAGAAACGGGCCGGCCACTTCGTCGTACGCCGGGTGAACCTGTCGTTCAGCCGCGACGACTGCATCGAGAACGACGCGCTGCTCGGCGGCACCGTGTCCCAGTCGCTGCTCGACGGCTGCTACAACGCCTTCAGCGCCCGCAGCTTCCACCACGAGCCGAGCGGCGACCGGAACGTCTGGACGATTCGCAGCTCGCTGGTGCGCCTGCAGCCGATGCCGCGGACCTACAAGGACGAGAAGCCGATCCCGGGCACCGCGGGCTTCTTCAAGTGGGACAAGAACGGACCGCGCCTGGTGCTGGAGGACAACGTGTTCCGCGCCGACCAGAAGGCCGGGCCGGTGGGGCTGGGGCTGCCACCCGGGAAGCTCAAGAGCTGCTCGGGGAACACGATGGTGTGGCTGGGCAAGGGTCCCTACCCGGCCCACCTGCCGAGCTGCTTCAAGATCACGCGGGACAAGAGCGTCTGGGACCGCGCGGTGGCGAGCTGGCACCAGGCCAACGGCTGACCCTGTCGGCAACCGCCCGTCTGGCGTAGCCGAAGTAGTACCGATGCCCGACGCATCTGGACGAACTGATGACTGGACTGGTCGCTGCACTGTGACGAGCAGTCGACAACGGGAGGACACCAATGGCTGGCACGCGCACTCACACGACTCGGACGGTGACGAGCGCCCTCGTGCTCGGGGCAACCCTGCTCGTCCCGCCCCTCACCGGAGCGGCGACCAGGGCGGCAGCCGCGCCGACCTCGACGGCCCCAGCGGCCTCGGCTCCGGCCGCGGCGCCGGCGATGGCCGCCCCTGCGTCGGCCGCCGCGAAGACGCCTCCGGTGAAGCCGTTCGAGAAGCGGCCGATCTACACCCGTGAGCTGGGCCTCGCCCACCCGACCGGCGCGGCGTTCCTGGACGGGCCGCGGCTGCTCGCCATCGCCCAGAGCCGGCCCCGCGCGACGGCGATCCGGCTGCTCGACCCGCGCAGCGAGAAGCTGGTGCGGCGGGTCGGGCTGAACGTGCGGCTCACGCCCGGCACCCTGGCCGACAACGGCCGGGGCCGGCTCGCCGCCCTGGCGGGCCGGACGTTCGTGACCTGGCCGGCCGGCGCACGCGGGACCGTCCGCCCCGCCCGTCGTACCGTCACCGGCGCGAGCATCGCCCAGGTGCGAGGCATGACCTACGACCCGCAGACCCGCTCGTGGCTGGGACTGGACGCGGCGCGCAGCCGGCTCGTGTCGCTGCGGGCGAAGGGCCGCACCATGCGCGCGGTCGCGACCGGCCGGGTCGCGGGCCTGGCCGGGCACAGGCCCGTGGGCGTCGCGTACGACCCCGCGACGCGTCGCGTGTACGTCGCGGACGCGGCCGGGTCCCGGCTGGTGCCGGTCACCAGCAAGGGAGTGCAGGTCGCCCCGGCCCTCGACATCAGCGGCGTACCGACCACGCAGCTGCGCTCGCTCGCGTTCGGCGCGACCGCCGACCCGACCGACACCTCGAAGGCCACGAGCCTGTACGCGACCGACGCGGGCAGCGGGTCGACGCTCGGCAAGGTCGCCGAGATCTCCCTGGCCCCGATCGGCCAGGCCGCCGCGGCCGCACCGCTCACCTCGACGGCCACGCTGGTCAAGAAGACCGACCTGTCCAAGCTCAGCCCGCCATCGCCGGACACCTCCGGCATCGTCTACATGAAGGACTCCGGGCACCTGTTCATCGCGGACTCCGAGGTGGACGAGATGACGATCTACAAGAACGTCAACATGTGGGAGCTGTCCCTCAACGGCTCGTCGGTGTTCAGCACCGGCAACACGCTGAAGTTCTCCAAGGAGCCGACCGGCGTCGGCTACGACCCAGGCAGCAAGGTGCTGTACGTCAGCGACGACGACAAGAAGCGGATCTTCTCCCTCAAGACCGGCACCGACGCCCGCTTCGGGACGACCGACGACCCCACGCCCACGTCGATCTCGGCGTCGGCCTTCGGTGACAGCGACTCCGAGGACGTCACCTTCGACGACAAGTCCAAGGACCTGTTCGTGACCGACGGCACCGGCCTGGAGGTCTGGCGCGTGGCGGCCGGGTCGAACGGCCGCTTCGACGGCATCGCCCCGACGGGCGACGACGTGGTCACCCACTTCGACGTCGGCGTGTACGGCATCACCGACCTCGAGGGCATCGGCTACAGCGCGACCCGGGACTCGCTGTTCCTCATGGACCGGAACTACAAGAACATCGTCGAGGTCAGCAAGACCGGTGCCCTCGTGCAGACGATCGACATCACCAGCATCGGCATGAACAAGCCCGCGGCGATCGCGATCGGGCCGGCCAGCAACGACCCCTCGCGCACGGACCTCTACGTCACCGTCCGCGGCGTCGACAACGACAACCACCCCACCGAGAACGACGGGGCGATGTACGAGCTGTCCGCGCCGAACCTCGGCCCGACCGGTCCGCAGACCAACACCGCTCCGGTGGTGAGCGCGGGCTCGGACCAGACGATCACCCTTCCCTCGTCGGCGTCGCTGAACGGCACCATCACCGACGACGGGCAGCCCAACCCGCCCGGCGCGACCACCGCCCAGTGGGCCATGGTGAGCGGTCCCGGCACGGTCACCTTCGCCGACCCGAAGGCGGTCGACACCACGGCGAGCTTCAGCGCGGCCGGCACGTACGTGCTGCGTCTCACCGGTGACGACTCAGCCCTCACCGCCGCCGACGACGTCACCGTCACGGTCAACCCGACCAGCGGCGCCACCAACAAGGCCCCGGTCGTCAACGCCGGCGCCGACCAGACGGTCACGCTGACCGGTGGGGTCAGCCTGAGCGGCACCGTCACCGACGACGGCCTGCCCAACCCGCCCGCCACGACCACCATCACCTGGTCGAAGGTCAGCGGTCCCGGGACGGTCACCTTCACCTCCCCCAACGCGGCCAGCACCCAGGCGACCTTCAGCCAGACGGGCACCTACGTGCTCGCTCTCAAGGGCGACGACAGCGCGCTCAGCACCACCGACCAGGTCCAGGTCATCGTGAACGCGGACAGCGGCGGCGGTGGTACCAACCTGGTCACCAACTCCGGCTTCGAGACCGCTACCACGGGCTGGAAGGCGTCGACCGGGGCGCTCACCCGGGTCGCCGTGCCGCACACCGGCTCCTGGGCCGGAGCGATGACGAACACCGGCTCCTCGTCCGTCACCTGCCAGCTCAACGACTCGCCCAACTGGGTCACGAGCACCACGGCCGGCACCTACACCGCCACCGCGTGGGTGAAGTCCGACGCAGCCGGTAGCGGGACCACTGTGCGGCTGCGCTTCCGGGAGTACGACAGCGCCGGCACGAACCTGGGCACCAAGGAGTCGACGATCGTCCTGAGCACCAGCTACCAGAAGGTCACGTTGGACTACACGCCGACCGCCGCGGGCTCGACGCTCGACTTCAACGTGCTCCGCAGCTCCACCCCGGCCGGGGCGCTCTGCTACGACGTCGACGACATCTCGATCGTGAAG
>Ga0308176_10000994_pt1 | contig 17818 bp, 10 predicted proteins | sample PhyCR2_3_FD_203890 | JGI IMG/M metagenome (GOLD analysis project Ga0308176, IMG submission 203890) | Soil microbial communities from UC Gill Tract Community Farm, Albany, California, United States - DLSLS.C.R2 | ecosystem: Environmental > Terrestrial > Soil > Agricultural land | place: USA...
CGGGCGCTCCTCGGCACACCCGCGCTGCCGCCCCCCCCGGCGCCGTACGACGAATCGCGATTGCCCTCGCTCAACGAGGTCTGGAACCTGCCGTCGGCCCCAAGCGCCAGCGGCTTCAGAGGCCGTGTCGCGCGTCTGGTCTGGCGAGTTGTGGCGCCGGCTTTCGAACGGCAGCGCACGTTCAACTCTCAAGTCGTCGATCACCTCAATCGCAATGCGGCCGCCCATCGGGAGGCGCACTCGGCGATGCATCATCTGCTCACCGTGCTGCGCGACCAATTCGCTGCGCTCGGCGCACTTCACACGCACCTGATCCAGTTTGCCCAGCAGATTACGCCGTACATCGATACGAAGGATCGACGCACGGGTGCAGAGGCATCCATCGTCAATGCCGCGCTGAACGGGCTCGCGACCGATTCTGCGAAACGTTGGGAGTCCCTGTCGGTCACGCACGCACGCGTTCAGCAGCGCCTCGCAGAGGAAGAGCAGGCCCGACGATCAGGCGACGCGCAATTACGGACCGTCGCGGCTGCGGCGCAGCAGGCGGCGGTCGCGGCCAAACGAGAGGTCGAGCGCGCGGTGGCCGTGACGCCGCACGTGAGCGGGTCAGCCACGAGTCCAGCCGCTGCGGCGATGGCTGATCTCGACGCCTACAAATATGTAGGGTTCGAGGATCAGTTCCGAGGGTCTCAGGAAGAAATACGGCAGCGCCTCGAATCGTATCTGCGGTATTTCGACGGCGCGTCGGACGTGCTCGACGTCGGCTGCGGGCGCGGCGAGTTCCTGGACCTCCTGCGTGGTCGCGGCGTGTCAGCGCGTGGTCTCGATCTCAATGGCGAGATGGTGGAAGTGTGCCGTGCGCGTGGCCTCGACGTCTTCCAGGCCGACGTTGTTTCATACCTCGACGGCGTCGCGGACGGCACCCTCGGCGGGCTGTTTGCTGCGCAAGTCGTCGAGCATCTCGAGCCCGGATACCTGCTGCGATTCCTCGAACTTGCGCATCACAAGCTGCGCCCCGGTTCTCCCCTCGTCGTCGAGACGCTCAATCCTGCGTGCTGGGTGGCATTTTTTGAGAGCTTCATCCGCGACATCACCCACGTCTGGCCGCTGCACCCCGAAACATTGCAGTACCTCGTGCTCGTCAGCGGGTTCAGCGAAGCACAAATCGAGTACCGCTCGCCCGTGCCTGACGCTGACAAGCTGCAGACCATCGCCGCATCGTCCTCGCCAGCGCTCGCGGATGTCGTCGACGTGATCAATGGAAATGTGGAGAAACTGAACGGCCGCCTCTTCACGTTTCTGGACTACGCGATTGTGGCGCGCAGGAGCTGAAGAACTCAGACGGCGTGCAGTACCGCGTTCGTGGCCTCGACGTCGTACCGTTCCCGCCCCTCTGAGCGTCCGATCGTGAATCGGCCGCCCGCCGCGTGCACGATGGCAAGCCCGGCGGCGACATCCCAGATGGCCACCCCGTCCTCCGCATACGCATCACAGCGTCCGCACGCCACGTAGGCAAGCATGAGTGCGGCAGACCCGAGTGCGCGCAGCTTTTTGTAGGCTTCCGCGCGGGCGAGAAAAGCGTTCAGCTTCGCGGCCCCGTGCACCGACGCGGTGGGCAGACCGCTGCACAGGATGGCGCGCGATCGATCAGCCACATCGCTGACGTGAATCGGCTCCCCGTTCAACCACGCGCCATCGCCCACGATTCCGCTGAAGACGTCGTCGCGCGAGAGATCGTGGATGACGCCGAGCACCGGCGTCATGCCGCTCCAGAGAGCAATCGAGACGCAGCAGAACGGAATCTGGCGCGCGAAATTCATGCTGCCGTCGACGGGATCGACGATCCATCGATCCCCGTCTGGCGCTGCGGTCGTCGGGCGTTCTTCGGAAAGAATCGGGATCGGCGAGCGGCGCGCCAGCTCCTCGTGGACGCGCGCGTCGGTCGCGAAGTCCGCGTCGATCTTGATGTCGCGGCCCTGTTCGGAGCGGATGCCGAGGCCGGCCGCGCGGGCCGCGGATGCCGCGAGGGCGGCCACCTCGAGCGCAATCGACAAGTGCGGTCGCAGCACGGCTCCGCCGCTCAGCGGTGACTCCATCTTGGGCAATTTATCACCAAGGATGAGAGTTCCCGTGCTCACCTCTGCCGTTCGTGCGGAACGAAAGTACCCAGAAAGTGGGCAAAAACGGTGATACGGCTGGGCATGGCCGTTGCTCGGCCGAAATGGTCGAGCTCTGGAGGGCCCTGATGTATCGGAACATGCACCCTGCGATCGCGTTCGTCATCTGTCTGTGTTCGATTCCCACACTCACATACGCGCAAACGACCGACCTCGCGAACGGAGGCGCAGAGGTCATCTGGACCGGAACGGCCGCGTCGCAACACGCAGGCGTCTTCCTCGATCAGGGTTCGGTCAGTGCCTCCGATCTACGACGCGATCTGATCGTCGGCGCACCGAGCGTCACCGACGTCGGCAAGGTGTTCATCATCTTCGGTGGTCCGGTCCCCGTCGGCACCGTGTCACTGACGCACGCGAACGTCGTCATTTCCGGGGCCGTCGCCGGCGACGGCTTCGGCAGCGTGACTGCGAACGGCAACATTCTGAACAGCGAGGGCAGCAACGACAAGACGCTCGTGGTCGCGGCGCCCAATGCGTCCTCGGGCCGCGGCGCCGTCTACGTGTTCGCGACGGGTTTCAACGGCGGTGAATCGTTGACCACGTCGTCTGCGGTATTCACGGTGACGGGCGCGCCCGGCGATCACCTTGGAGGATCGCTCGCGACCGCCGACATCGACGGAGACGGTTATCGCGACATCGTCATCGGCGCGCCGGGCACAGGGCGGATCTATGTCATTTACGGCTCGCCATTGCTGAGCGGCGCGCGCGATCTCTCGACCACCGCTGCGGACGTCCGTATTTCCGGCAGCGGCCTGGGTTCGGTGATTACGGCAGCCGACGTCACCAAAGACAATCACTACGATCTGCTGATTGGCGCGCCGTCGCTGAACCTCACGTATCTCGTCAAAGGGCGAACGGGCCGCAGTTTCCCGACCGACATGGTCCTGTCCCGCGACGAGGACGCGTACTTCGTGGGGGTGCCCAACGATCACGCGGGCAGCAGCATCCGCGTAGGAGACTTCGATGGCGACGGATCTGCAGACATCGCGATCGGTGCACCTGATGCGGGTGGCGGCGTTGGCGCGATCTACGTGCTCTGGGGGCGCACGACGTGGACCTCGATGGGCCTCTCGGGCGCGGACGTGACGTTCCTGGGTCCGACCGTTAACGGTCATCTCGGCGCGGTTCTGACCGGCGGCGACATCAACCGCGACTTCCCCGATGATCTCGCCATGCTCGTAAGCGGAGGTGGCAGCAACCCCGACACGATCCTCGCCTATTACGGGCGCAGCCGCTCCAGCATTGGATTCGTCAATGGCGGCGGTACGCGGACTGTCGACTTGTCGAATCCCGCGAATGTCAGCCGCGAGATCTTCGGTGACGCGAGTGCCGGGTCGATCGCACGCCTGCTCATCTACGAACTCACCGGCGAAGGTGCTCGCGACATCCTCGCGAGCACGCCCGATGCCGCCGTGTCGGCGAACACGCTTGCCGGTCGGGTATACGCCGTCACCTCGCCGAAGATGACGCTGAGCCCGTCGCCCATGGCCATCTTCATGACGAGCGGCGCGCCGAGTACACCGGCGCCGCTGACGATCGGCAACGCCAGCTCGCTCGGCATCACCTGGCAGGCGGTATCGACCGCGAACTGGCTTTCGACGTCCCCGTCGACTGGCACCGCAGTCGATACAGCACCCGGACAGACGGGCGTGACGGCCGCCGCGCTCGCACCGGGTGTTTACTCCGGCTCGATCACGGTTTCATCTACGAGTCCACACCTCGAAATGACACTTCCGGTGTCGGTCTCGGTGACGGCCGTCTCGCGTCCGACGGTAAGCGCCAGTACGGCGTTCCCTGCCGCTGCCGGATCGCCCATCATGTGGACGGCTTCGTCCACCGCGGGCGCGGCCGCCGTGCAGTACCAGTTCTGGCGAAACGATCCCGGTGTCGGATGGCACATGGTGCGGGACTACAGCTCCAGCAACACGTACACGTGGACGCCCGGGCTCGCCGACGCGGGGCAGCATTTCCTGCAGGTGTGGGCGCGCGCGTCAGGTTCGCCGAATCGGTACGACGCCTATTACGCGAGCGACGCGTTCACGATCGTGAGGCCGACGGCATCGATCGCGGCCTTCGGTGCGGACGTCGTGTTCCCACAGCCGACCGGCAGCGTCGTGCACTGGTCCGCGTCCGCGACGCCAATCGGATCGGCGGAGTACAAGTTCTGGCTGTACAAGGACGGCGCGGGCTGGTCGGTCCTGCAGGACTACAGCACGTCCGGCCAGGTGACGTGGTCGCCGACGGCCACCGGCACCTACGCGGTCCAGGTGTGGGTCCGCGTGGCGGGCACGTCCGTGAACTACGACGACTGGCGCAGCAGCGGGACGTTGACGATCACCAACACCGCGCCGCTGCAGATCGTCAGCTTCACGGCGAATCCCTCGAAGTCACCTTACCTCGCCGGGGTCCCGATCACCTGGTCGGCTTCTGCAAGCGGCGGCTCCGCAGGTCCACTGCAATACCGGTTCTGGCGCTACGACCAGAGCACGAACGCGTGGTCGATCGTGCAGGATTACAGCGCGGCCTCGACATACACCTGGACGCCCGTGGATGCTGCCGACGTCGGCACACATGCGATCCAGGTCTGGGTACGCAGCGCCGGGTCGTCGGCGAACTACGAAGCATGGCGGACAACGGGCTACTTCGGCGTGAATCACAATCCAGTGTCCGGCGTCAGCGTCGTATCGGACGTGGCGTTCCCGGTTCCGTCCGGATCGATCGTGCACTGGACGGCGACGTCCGCCGGCGGCATCTCGCCACAGTACAAGTTCTGGATCTATCGCGACGGCGCAGGCTGGTCGGTGCTGCGCGACTGGGGATCGTCCGCAGCGGTGACGTGGACGCCTGCCGCTGACGGTCAGTACGCGCTCCAGGCGTGGGCGCGTTCAGGCGGATCGTCGGTGAATTATGACACTTGGACCAGTACTGGCACCTTCACGATCGGACCGTCGGGACCTGCAGCGATTACCAAACTCCAGACGAACCTGACGCTGCCGGCCGATCCGGGTAGCACCATCACGTGGACCGTAACCACCTCCGGCGGGACCGCGGGTCCGCTGCAGTTTAAGTTCTGGAGGCTGAACCAGCAGACGAGCACGTGGTCGGTCGTGCAGGACTACGGTTTGAGTAATTCCTTTTCGTGGACGCCGTCTGCATCCGACAGTGGGAACTACGCACTGCAGGTGTGGGTGCGGAGTTCGGGATCGACCGCAAACTATGAAGGTTGGACCGGATCCTCGTTCACGATCCGGTAGGAGCGATTACAGAACCGTACCGTCGTGCGCAACGGACGCGTGTGCGGACAGGAGAGCCGGAGGCCATAACGTCTTCAGCGCACGGCACTTATCGTGCCTTGCCGAGCGCACACTCGGTGAGGCACATCCGTTGCCCCCGGCCCCCGCATCATGCGGGGACGAATCCTTGGGATTGTTGTATTCATTGTTGCCTTCGGCACGATCGCGCAGGCACAGACTCTGACGTGGGATCCAAACACCGAGACTGACATTGCAGGGTACGTCGTCTCGGCCGGGACGCAATCCGGCGTTTACTCGAGCAATGTCGACGTGGGCGCCCAGACGTCGTACCCGCTGACGAATCTCGATCCCACCAGGGACTATTACTTCGCGGTCCGCGCGTACAACGCCGAGGGACTCTACAGCGCGTATTCGAGCGAAATCCTGCTCCCGGCGATCGCGCCGCCCGGAACGACCGTCATCAGTTCGTTCCAGGCGAACAGCACCTACCCGCTGCTCGCGGGACGGCCGGTAACCTGGACGGCCTCAGCCACGAGCAAGAAGGGGTCAGTGGAGTACGCTTTCTGGCTGTACTCCGTCACCGGATGGGTGAAGGTCCAGGACTACAGCTCGAACCCGTCATTCACGTGGACACCCGCGTGGAGCGATCGCGGCGCACACGCGGTGCAGGTGTGGGCACGCACGGTTGGTTCTCCAGCCAAGTACGAGGCGTGGGTCGGAACCGACGTCTTCACGATTACAACGCAGCCGCTGCAGCTCACGGTGTCCGTCGAATTCCCCGTACCGCCAGGCCAGACAATCACATGGAGCGCGTCAATGGCCAGCGCGCCGACCGGCGTGCAACTCGAGTACGAGTACTGGCTGCTTCAGCCCTCCGGCGGCTGGTCCATCGTTCAGCCCTACGGTCCGCAAACGGATTTCACCTGGACACCATCGGCGACGGGCACGTATGCCCTTCAGGTCTGGGCACGGCAGGTCGGATCGACCTCGAATTACGACGTATACGCGAGTTCGGGGTATTTCAACGTCAGCAAGGGACCGGTCCTTATGAAATCGTTGACGGCCGACACGAAGCTGCCGGCGTCAACCGGAACGACGATCACATGGACCGCGAAGGCGCGAGGAGGCTCCGCTGGCCCGCTCCAGTACTCCTACTGGCGCTACCGCGAAGGCAACGGCTGGACTGAAGTACAGCCGTACTCGCCGAATAACACGTACACATGGACGGCGACTTGGGGCGACGAGGGCAAGTACGCAATCCAGGTGTGGGTCAGAAGCGCGGATTCGACGGCGAGATATGAAGGATGGCTCGGCACGGGCATGTTCGAGATCACGAGCGCAGCCGTACAACTCGCATCCAATGTGACGTTCCCTGCGGCGCCTGGCACACCCGTCACGTGGACCGCCAGCGTGGCCGATACTTCGACGCCCGTGGAGTACTCATTCTGGGTTTACAACCAGGCAACAGGCACCTGGACGAATCCACGGCCGTACTCGGCGTCGCCCACGTTCAGCTGGACGCCCGCGGCCGGCCGATACGCGGTGCAGGTCTGGGTGCGGCGTCAGGGCGCAACATCTAATTACGACACGTGGCGAGGCACGGACATCCTGACCGTCGCGCCGAGTGCGGCGAAAGTGCTGTCGCTCAACACGACGTCGGCGTTGCCGGCGACGGCTGGTACGTCGATGACGTGGACCGCCGCCGCAACCGGCGGGACGGCGGGACCGCTGCAGTACGAGTTCTGGGTGTTCGACGGCGCCACGTGGCAGATCGCTCAAGGCTACTCGGCGTCCAACACCTTCGCCTTCACTCCGACCTCCGGCAAGTACGCCATTCAGGTCTGGGTCAGAAGTGCGGGGTCGAGCGCCAACTACGAAGCATGGCTGGGCAGCGGCTACTTCACAGTCCAATAGCGTCACGAAGGTTCGAGGCAGCGCGGCTACTCCACTCGCCGTGCTGCCTCCACGTCCTCGATATCGAACCTCAACCTGAGTAAGCGGGTTCCGCTGGCGTGGCAAATCGCTTCGATCGCCAGAAGGCGTTCCGACGCCAGCCGCGTGGTGCTGACGACGATCGCCTCGGCGCCTTCTTTCCCGATAATCGCGCCGAGATCCTCGAGCCCGCCGAAGACGGGCAGGCGCAGCACGCGTTTTCCACGCTTGGAGCGGTCATCGTCCACGAACCCAATCGGCGTCAGCCCGTGCTGTGAGTTGTTGCGGAGTTCGGCGACCAGGACGGCTCCCGCGTCACCCGCGCCATAGATCAACGTGCTGACGCCGGTGCGCCGGCGTCGTCCCGCGGCATCCCCGAGAATGCGGAACGACAGGCGCGAGCCGGGCAGGAGGAGCCCGAGCAGCATCAGGTCGATCACGAACACGCCACGCGAGTAGCCTGTAAATCGATAGAGATAGACCAGCGCCATCACGCTGCCGAGAACGCCCAGCACGATCCCTTTCGCGAACGTGGTCATGTCGCCGAGACCGATGTACCGCCAGGTGCCGCGGTAGACGCCCATCGACAGAAAGGCGAGCAACTGACACCCGATCACAATCGGCAGTGATTGCTGGATGAGTGAGTAATACAACGGCGTGTCACGATCGAAGCGGATGACGTAGGCGGCACAATACGCGAACGTCACGAGGACAGCGTCCAGCAGAATCTCGAAGAGACGGCGTCTATAGGTCACGTCGACCAGCAGCGGCGTATACGCACGATTGATGAGCAGCGAAAAATCGTCGCCATCGTAGACCGACACGCGCGCCAGCCAGATGCCGAGCAGGACCAGCGCGACGATCAGCAGCGGCGCGATGAGCGCCGTGCCGAACGCCCCGATCGAGTGGCTGACGACGGCGACCCCGCCTCCAGCGGCAGCCAGGGCCCAGAGGAACAGCACCGCCTGTGTCTCCGAGAAGCCCATCGCGACGAGGCGGTGCGAGGTATGGTCGCGACCGCCCTGCGACGCCGACCGCGTCGAGAGCACCCGCGACAGCGTGACGAACGCCGTATCGAAGAGCGGAATCAGGAGCAGGCACACTGGAACGGCCAGCGCCGAAATCAGCCCCGTCCCGAGATGGCGGCTGCCCGACAACGCGAGAACGGCCAGCCCGCTGCCGAGCAGCAGGCTCCCCGCATCACCCATGAAAATCGATGCCGGCCGAAAGTTGAAGAAGAGAAATCCGACCGTCGCGCCGACCAGCGCCGCCGACAGGCTGGCCAGCGCCGGCGACGCGCCGGCGAACTCGAGCCAGCAGCCGACGCCTGCGATCGCCGCGATCCCCGCGCACAACCCGTCCATGTTGTCGAGCAGGTTCACGGCATTCGTGATCGTGACGATCCACGCGATCTCCAGCACTCCGTTCAAGATGCCCACGCCGGTCCACCCGGGTCCACCGCCAAGCAGCGGAAACGCGCACGCGACGACGATTTGCCCGACCAGCTTGGACACCGGCTTCAACTTGACCACGTCGTCGACAAGGCCCAGCAGGAACATGCCGCCGATCACGATGTAGGCGGGGAGGATCAAGCGTGGATGGCCGCCGTTTGCCGCGAGCGCCACAGCGACGCCTGCCGCGATTGCGACGCCGCCGAGCAGCGGAATCGGCCGGGTGTGCCAGCGATCCTGCTTCGGCTGCGCGACCGTGCTGGTCAGAACGGCGACCCGTTTTGCAGCGGGCGTCATCACTACGACCGACGCACCGGCAATGGCTGCCGTGATGATGCTTTGCTCGATCATGCGGGTTTGCGCAGTCTAGCGCGAACCCCGTCGGCGCCGGAGTGAGTTCCCTGCAGCAAGTCTTCGTACAGCGCGCCCACTCGGTCGACGAGCGCCGTGTCCGAGTACGTGGTACGGACGATTTCGCGTGCCTTCATGGCTCGTTCCGCCGCCGTCGCATGGTCGCCGGCGATGGTCAGGAGCGCCTTCGCGACTTCTGCCGCGCTCTCGCTGGTGAGAAGACCGGTCTGGCCGTCCGTCACGACGTCGGGCACCCCGCCCACGGCGGTCGCCGCGACCGGTACGCCCGCCGCCATGGCTTCGATCAGCGCGACCGGGGTCCCTTCGTTTCTCGACGTGAGCGCAACCACATCGAGGGGCGCATACGTGGCGACCAGGTCTTCGCGCCATCCCCTAAAAGTTGTGATGTCGTCGACATCCAAGGCGCGCGCGCGCGCTTCGAGTGACGCACGCTCCGGTCCATCTCCAGTGATCACCAACCGGACCGTGGGCAACTCTTGTTTCATGAGCGCGATGGCCTCGATGAGCACGTCCACCTGCTTGACCGGCACCAGCCGGCCGACGAAGCCGACGACGAATTCGTCGCGATATCGCGCGGCGGCCCGCGCGATATCGCGATCGTCCTGCGTAAGGATCAAAAGGTTCTCGAGACGCAACCCGAGAGGAATCACCACTGTTCGGAATGCTGGTGCGACGCGGAACCGGTCGACGAGATCCTTCCGCTGCCGCTCGGAGATCGCGATCGTGCAGTCGGTAATCCAGGACAGTGCGCGCTCAGCCCATCGGACGAGCCGGTTAGCCAATCCGCTGAAATATCCCTCCAGCACGTGCCCGTGAAACGTGTGGACGATAAGAATCCTATGTGCGGCCGATCCCAACGCATTGTGCACTGCGGCAGCCGCTCGTCCCAGGGCTCCTGCCTTCGCCGTATGCGTGTGCACGATGTCGGGCTCAAAATCGCGAATCGCTCGCCAAATGCTGACAAACGCGCTGATGTCGTCGAAGAGGTGGACACGCCGGCCGAGCGTCGGGATGCGGAGCGATCGGATGCGCTCCTCCTGCACGAGATGATCGAAGCTCGCCTCAGCAGGACCAACCGTGCCATGGACGAGCAGCGTCTCGAAACCACGCGCCTGCAGGCCCGTGTTCAACAGAACCGCGTGCCGGGCCGGTCCACCGACGTTCAATCGGGAAATGATGCGGAGGACGCGCGGACGCCGGACGCGGTCCGGTTGGACCTCAACCGCGTGAGGCGACACAGCAGAGCCCCATCCCGTACGTGAACAGATGCCTGATCGGTCTGTTGATCAGCTTTGGCAACAGGCGGCCGGCGGCGACGGCCGCCTGCGTGGGCAGATCGCCATAGACGAAGGATTCTTTGATGTGCAGGTTCGTCTTGCTTACCAGTCGCTCGAACTGGGGTCGCGAATAGAAGCGCTCGTCTGTCGGTCGCGACGAGAAACGGGTGTGGCGAGTCGGCACGGCCACGACCACCACTGGAGCGCAGCGTGACTGCTCTTCGATCAGTTTCACCGTCACTTCCGGATCGAAGTGTTCGACCACGCCGAGTGAGTAGACGATATCGAACTGGCCGTACCACGCGCGCAGGTCGAACGCGCTTCCCTGCTGGAAAACGGCCGGCGCGCGGAAGTACTCGGCCATCTCGCGCGCGAGCGCGACGAGACGCGGCTCCTCGTCGACGCCGCTCACCTGGTATCCATGATGCGCCAGGAGCGACGAGTAGATGCCCGCTCCGCAGCCGACATCCAGAAGGCGCCCGCCCTTCGGGCTGTGCCGCTCGATGGCCGCCGTGATCGGCGCCAGAAACGACCATTGGGTCAGCGCGAACGGAATGGGCCCCCCCGCCTGTTCAATGCCGCCCCGGATGTACTCGGTCCAGCGATCGCTCATTTAGAGCGGCTCCCGCGCTGGAGAAATCAGTCCGCGGGCCAATGCCAGCATCGACCGGGCGGCATTGGTCGCTGCTTCGCGATCGGCGGCGTCGAATCGGATCGCTTGCGATAACGGCAGCCTGGCCATTCGTGCCGTCCAGAGCAGGAACAGCAGTGAGCCGAGGGCGTACGAAACGCTGGACGCTAGTGATGCGCCGCTGATTCCGAAGCGTGGAATCCACAGCACGTTCAGCACGATATTGAGCCCGAGTGTCGTGCCGTAAATAGCGGCAATTCGCTCCGGCTTGCCGGCGCGAAGCGCCGGCGCGCCACAGACGCGCTGCATACCCATGAACACGACGCCGGGGAGCAACACGATCATCGGCCACACCGCAGGATTGTACGCGGGGCCGTACACAAGCCGAATCGCCGGCCCGCTCACGACCGCGGCCACGCACGCGAGGGCGGTCCCGAGCAGCGCATTCACTCGGGCGGCGCGGAGGGCCCGCAGCGCCGCGTCCGCGAGCGTATTGGTCATCTGGCCGGGCAGCACGGCAACCGCAACCGCATCCGTCGCCAGCATCAGGGTCTCGGCGAGCGTGACCGCAATGGAGTACTGCCCCAGCGGCGCCGCCCCGAGCCACGCGTCGACCATGAACATGTCGGCACGCAGATGCAGGAAGAACAGCGTCATCCCCAGATGCAGCACCAACGCCGATCGCAGCGTCGTCTTCAGGAGTGCTGTGTCCCAGGCGAACCATGCGCGGCGTTCGCTGGCCAGCGGTGCGGTGATCACCGCCCACATGACAAGGGACCCCACGAGGGACACAATCAGTGCGAAGGTGACAGTGAGCCGTCCCGTGACGAAGAGCACGCAGGCAAGGATTAGCTGCACAACCCCGGCTGCGACGCCCGCCGCGTACTGGCGGCGCACTCTTCCGACAAGCGCCCACAAGGGTCCCGTCAACTGTGAGTGCAGCCCCAGTGGAATCGTAATCGCTGCAATGAGCAGCCATATAACGGGAGTGCCACCGAACGTATCCGGCGCAATGGTCGGCAGCAACGGCAGCATTGCGCCCAGCAGCAGTCCGCTGCCGATGGCGATCATTCCATTTTGAGCCGCGAGGCGTTGCTGCGAGATCCCCGATGTGCCGTAGAGAAACACGTTCGCTTGATCTACGCCGATCTTGCCAACCGCAATGGCTGTCGTCGCGGCCAGAATCGGAAGGTAGTACGCGCCCCGGCCAGCCGGCCCGAGCGCGCGCGTGACGATCGCACTCGATACGAACCCGAAGAGGTACTGGGCGATGGACAGCGCGAGGACGTGCGCTGTCCCGGTTGTCACTGACGAAGAGGACCGCGCGCGCGCGACGCTCATGCTACGGGCGCAGCAGCGCGCGCACCCCGACGTGCGCGACGGCGAGAACGACGAGCGCCGCCCAGTAGGCGCCGTACCACCGCGTCAGCCGAGGGCGCTCCCACGCGTAAACGATGCCCCACCACGCGAATACGAGAAGCAGCGGGACGATCGCTTCCCGTTGCCGGTACGAGACGTTAATGAGGAGGTATTGGAGCGAGTACCCGGCGGTGAAGAGCCAGAGTACCGCGACGCTCATCGGCATGCGCGGGGATCGACGGAACGTGGCCCGACCAGCGATGGTAAAGCCGACCACGACGAACGGCAGGATGGCGTACCACAGCAGCATCCCGGGATACAGGAAGTAATCGCCCGCCTGCAGCGTGCGAAGAGACCACCGGGGTGGCGCAACCCACGGAAAGGGCCCGAGTACGCGCCGGACGAGGTTCGTCGCGACCGTCGCGAGATCCTGAGGGGTGCGATCCATCTCAGGCTGCTGTCGATATCGGAATCGGTGCATGAGACCGGCGGGATACAACCGCATTGACGGCGTGTCGAGGACGTACCCGACCTGCGAGGCAAAGAGGAGCGGAGTCGGCGGCCATCCCACCGGGACAGGGATGATTTCCGCTGCGCCGAAGACGCACAGCAGCGCCGCGACCGCTGCTCGCCGTCGTGCTCCGGCACGGCCGCAAAGGAGGAGCGCAAGGCCGATGGCGCCAACGGTCGCGTACTCGACGTACGCGAACGCATAAAACCTGGTCATCCGCAGGTACAGGAACGCCATCAACGCGGCACTGACAGGCCCAATCAGACGCAGTCCCGTCCGCTCGCGAAGGAGCCGCAGCGTTGCGAGCAACGCGACCAACGTCGCGAAAATCACGGACGGATCCTTGAGCAGATCCATCGCTGAGAGCGCGGTGAGCGATGGAGAAAGCGCGACGAACACTCCAATCGCGCGGGCTCCGCGCGGAACCGTGAGCCTCGCGATTCCGAACGCCAGCGGCGCGGTGAGTGCGCTGAGTCCGGCATTGAGCATCTGCAGAGCCACCACGTGAGCGCCGAACAGAGCGACAACAGACGCGAAGAGGTAATACTGCCCGACGTCGTACGTTCCGTAATACGCCGGCGGCAGCACGCCAAGGTGGAAGTGCTGGGAAACGAGATCGATGGCACCTTCCCAGTACGCGGACGAATCGGGTCCGAGAAATGGACTCGCGCCGTGACCGGCCCCCACCGTTGCAGCGATCAGCCACAGCACGCGCATCGCAAGTGCGAGCGCGAACACATTAAGGCTCACGATGCGCGTCCGTGGAGGCTCGGTCCGCGCGACTGCAAAACCGGCTGCGACGAAGCCTGCCAGAAGGAGCCACAACGACCCGGGCAGTGCCGATGCCACCTGCGCTGCAACCGTCGCAATGACTATGACGGCCGCGCAGACCGCTGCCACTGCAGGCTGCCGCAGGGCCGGCAGCCGAACGAGGCGACGCAGCGAGCGCACGCGGTCGGAGCCGGCCGGTGCGAGCAACCCCGCCGCCGGATTCACGCAGCCACCAGCCCGCGAAGACCCGACACGACGTCGCCCTTCGATTTCGGTCTCGAATCGATGAATGCCCGGAACCACATCTCGAGCATCACGACGTTCCAGAGCTGGTAGTGCCAGGACGCCTCCCCGGAGACGTGATCCTTGAACAGATGCTCGACGACCGCCGGCCGGAAGATGGCGCGTTGACGGAACGCCGCGCTCGAGATGATGTCCTGCACGAACTCCTTCAGTTCTCCCCGGAACCACGCGTCGATGGGCACCCCGAAGCCCATCTTCGGGCGGTCGAGGATCTCCGGTGGAAGCAGCGGCGCGACGGCCGTCTTGAGGATGTACTTCTTGACGTTTCCGTGAAGTTTGAAGTGCGACGGCAGGCTCGCGGCAAACTCCATGACCTCATGGTCGAGGAACGGCGAACGCCCTTCGAGTCCGTGCGCCATGGTTGCGATGTCGACCTTCACCAGCAGATCTCCGGGCAGGTAGGTCGTCACATCGACATCGAGCGTCGCATCGACGATATTGGTCGCGTCGGTTGCGCGGTATGCATCGAGCAGCACGCGATCGGGATCCTGTGACACCTGCGCCAGGAACTCCGGGGTGCAGATTTCCTCACGCAATCCGTGCGGGAAATGCGCGACCCAGCGAATGTAGCGCTCTTCGCGTCCTTCGCCGCCAGCCTGGAGGAATCGGCGGCCGCGTGAGACGAGACCGCGCCGATTTCCACTCGACGGCGCCAGCGCCGCGGCATTGGCCATCAGACGTCGCACCGGTTTCGGAATGCGGTCGAAGTGCTGCCCGAGAACATTCGCGTAATAGCGGTCGTAGCCTGCGAAGTTCTCATCGCCGCCATCGCCATTAAGCGCCACGGTGACGTACCGCCGCGTCAGCTCGCTCAGGACGAACGTCGGAATCGCTGATGAATCGGCGTAGGGCTCGTTGTAGTGCCAGACGAGCGACGGCAAGAGCGACAACGCGTCGGGACGCACCACGAATTCCTGATGATCCGTTGCATACTTCTGCGCCACGAGACGCGCAGCCGGGAGTTCGTTGTACTCCTTCTGATCGAAACCGATCGAGAAGGTCTTCACCGGGCCGCTGGCGTGCTGGGCCATGAGGCCGACGATGGCACCCGAGTCGATGCCGCCGCTGAGAAATGCTCCAAGCGGCACGTCCGAGATCAAGCGGAGCCGGACCGCCTCGCTGAGACGTCGGCGGAGTTCCTCGGCGGCCTCCTGCTCGCTCATCCGGACTTTCTTCGCGTAATTCAGGCGCCAATAACGTTCGATCCTGATATCCCCGTTCTCCAGGAGCAGGAAATGGGCCGGCGGCAGCTTCCGGACGCCTTTGAATGCGGACTCCGGTGCCGGAACGTATTGGAGTGCGATGTAGTCGGCTATGCCCTGCGGGTCCGGTTCCGGGACGAACCCTGGATCGGCGAGAAACGCTTTCGGTTCGGACGCGAACGCGAGTCCGTCGCGATCGATCCAGTAGTGCAGCGGTTTCTTACCCGCGCGGTCGCGCGCGATGAAGAGGCGCCGGCGGGGCTGGTCCCAGATCGCGAACGCGAACATGCCGCGCAGACGCCCCAGGCACTCGACACCGTGCTGGCGGTACGCCGCAAGAATGACTTCGGTGTCAGTCGCCGATCGGAACCGATGCCCCTGCTGCTCCAGCTCGCGCCGCAGTTCGAGAAAGTTGTAGATCTCGCCGTTGAACGTGATCCAGAGATCGCCGTCCGCCGTACTCATCGGTTGTGTGCCCGCGGCGCTGAGATCGATGATCGAGAGACGCCGATGGCCCAGGCCCACGGCGCCGTCGACGTGCACGTCCCATCCATCGGGCCCGCGATGCGCGATGAGATCGCACATGCCGCGCACGACTCCTGGATCGACCGGCCGTTGTGACAGGTAGTTCACCCGTCCGGCTATACCGCACATCGGCTCATGCCCTCCGCTGCGTCGAACTCCGGAACATCTCCGGCGGCCAGTTGTTCGTAAATCGCTTCATAACGGTCCACCACACAATCCATGTCGTACCGGCTGCGCGCGACAGATGCTGCGCGTCTTCCCATTCGCCGCGCGGCGGGGCGATCTTCAAGCAACCGCACGATGGCGCGCTCGAGCGCATCCGCATCCGCGGGAGGCACGAGCAGTCCGGTTTCGCCGTCGGCAATTGCCTCCACCGTGCCCCCGACCGCCGTCGCGACGATCGGAGCGCCGGCGGCCATGGCTTCCAGGACCGCGTTCGAGTAGCCCTCCTGCAACGAAGGATGCACATACAAATCGCACGCGGCCAGGAGGTCCGGGACATCGGCGCGGCGCCCCAGGAAAGACACGGAAGCACCGACGCCCAGTTGGTCGGCCAGCGCAAGCAGTTCTTCGAGCATGTCGCCCTCACCAGCGAGTTGGGCCTGTGCATCGGGAAAACGGCGCAGCACACGTTGCCAGGCCTGAAGAAAGTATCGATGTCCCTTGTACGGGATCAGATTGGCAACCACGAGAACGCGCGGGAAGCCTCGCTCTGTGTCAGGACGATCCGGCGTGGCCCTGAAGCGCGCAAAATCCACCCCGTTGTAGATGACAAGCACCCGCCGCGGATCGAGCTTTTCGCGCTGGATGGCATCGCATCGGACGGCCATCGAATTGGCCACAAAAACATCCGTCAACCAGTTCGCCAGACGCTCGACCCGCAGATAGTGTGGCTTGTCGGCCTTGAAGAGGCCCAGACTTCGGCGGCTGGCAACGACCGTTGGGACACGCGCGAGGCGTGCGGTGAACGCGCCGAGCACATACGCCCAAAACAGGACTCCGTGCACAATCTGCGGACGTTCGCGCCGAATAATTCGGAACAGATGCCAGAGACGCGGAATCGCCCGCGTCAACGAGAGCCAGACCCCACGTTGGCGGAAGCCTACGAAACCGATGCTAAAAACGGGGACGTGGGCCTCGTGCAGTGCGGCCGCGAGGGGACCCTCGCGAGCCAGGCAGCACACCATCGGCCGAAAGCGGCGCGCGTCGAGGCGCTGTACAAGCTCCACGAGCTGCATCTCGGCACCGCCCACATCGAGTGTTCCGATCACGAAGAGCACTCGAATGGGTCGCGGCCCATTTGGTTTAGGTTTGCGCGCCAAGGACGCCCCTGACCGAAACCGGGAACCGCTCACGAGTGATGTTGCTGAGTCCGGCTTCGCGAAACCACCCTTCGACCTCTTCGTACGAGTGCTTCCACTGGTACTTCGGTGAATACCAGTCGAACGTATCGAGCCATCGCCACTCAGGATCGGGATTCAGGCTCGTCGGGACAAGAGCGGTGGTCATCATCCCGATGACAGGAATCCGATGGAGGTGATAGAACGGCACGGCCACACGGCACGCCTTCAGCAGCAAGGGTTTCGGCAGCCGCGGCGTAAACGTCCGCAGCAGTTCCCCCCCGAACATCAGCCGCAGTTTCGTGGAGTACACCCAGATCGCAATTCGCCCGCCCGGCTTCAGCAGCCGTACCAGGCTCAAAAAAGCTCGTCGCGTGTTCGTCGTGTGATGCAATACTCCCAGGCTGTAAATCGCGTCAAACGAACCGTCGGCGAACGGCAGGTTCATGATGTCGGCCTGGTAGAAGGACAGGTTCGGCCGATGTCCGAGATTGCGCGCAGCCGCCTCCACGGCACTGCTCAAATCAATGGCGTGAACGTCAGCACCGGCGTCCCCACAGACCTCGGCAAACCGTCCCATCCCGCACCCGGCGTCGAGCACGCGCATTCCGCGCAGCGACTCGACGCGCCAGCCGGTCTTCTCCTCAAACGTGTCGCGGCTGCGCGTCGTCCCGTTCGCGGAATCGAGCTGCGACTTCGCAAACGTGTTCCAT